>OLRA01004965.1_pt1 | contig 10123 bp, 7 predicted proteins | sample 1673011 | NCBI WGS metagenome assembly OLRA01 (sample SAMEA3136746, study PRJEB25190) | human gut metagenome | reverse complement strand
AAAATAAAGAATTTATTAAAACATGGAATGAATTGGATCAATTTGAAGCTTCATCTAAAGAAGAACAAGAAAAAATTCAGTTAGATAAGCTGAAAGAAATATTAATTTATGTATTTTTGGGAATTGTGCAAGGTTTAACCGAGCCATTACCAATTAGTTCAAGTGGACACGTTTTTGTTTTAAAGAAACTTCTTGGAATTACCGCAAGTGACTTAAACTTTGAAATTGTTGTTAATTTTGGTAGTTTACTTGCAATTTTGCTTATTTATAAAGAAGATTTGATTAGACTTATTAAGAATTTCTTTATGTATTTTAAGGTAAAGAATGAAGAAACTAAAAGAGATTTTAAGTATTGCTGGTTAATTGTACTTGGTAGTATTCCAGTTGGTATAATGGGATTATTATTTAAAGACGTGATAGAAGAAAAACTTAATAATATGACAATTGTGGGAATTGCATTTTTAGTTACAAGTTTATTTTTACTTTTAGTTAGTAACATCAGAGGTAAAAGAAAAGAAAGTGATATGAACATAATGGACTCATTTGTTATTGGACTTACTCAAGTTGTAGCTTTAATTCCTGGAATTAGTAGAAGTGGTTCTACACTAATTGGTGGCTTATTTAGAAAACTTGATAGAGAAACAGCATTAAAATATTCATTTATGCTTTATATTCCAGTCAGTGTTGGTACTACACTACTTGGTTTCAAAGACTTATTAGAAACATCTAACTTACACGACATCATACTTCCTTATGGACTTGGATTTATTGCTTCAATGGTAGTGTCATACTTTACTTTAAGATGGTTTATAGGCGTGGTTAAAAAAGGTAATTTAAAATATTTCAGTTTATACACTTTAATACTTGGAATTTTAATTCTTATATTTATGTAAGCAAAAGAAAACTCTAGAACTATATCTAGAGTTTTTTAATAAAAAAAAAGCCTTATTTAGGCTCTTATTCAAAATAATCAATATCTTCTAGAAAGTCGTCGTCAGTATTTTCTTCTTTGGTTTCTTGTTCTTCACTACTATTTACTTTTTCCTCAGTTGTATTTTCAATTTCAACAGGCTCTTCACTAGATGTTTCTTGAGTCTCTACAGAACTACTTTCTTTAGTTTCTTCTTCGTCTTCATCATACATTGAAGTTTTAACTAAATCTTCTTTTATTTTAGGAGCTTTACTTGTTTGTGTGTCGTCTCCTCTAGACCAAATACTTTCTATTTCTTCTTTTATAACATCAACGTTAACATATAAGTATTGTTGTTCATTATATAAACTATTTATTCTGTTAGTGTATTCAAGTTGTTTAATCTTGTCTTCAAATTTACTTAATGTATCTACTCCATCATTTTGAATTCTATCGTTAAGTATCTCTAGACTTCTTTCTTCTTTAATTATTTCGTTATGTAAGTTATTGTAGTTTATATCCAAGTTTCTTAACTCTTCATTAAAGTTTTCTATATCTAGTTCATACTTATTTTCTAAGAATTTATCACTATTTATTTCGTCGTTTAATAAATTTATGATACTAGCATATTCGCTTTCTAAGTTGTTTAAATTTGACTCATTAAATAATAATTCTTCAAGAGTTTTAAGCTTTTCTTCTTTTTTAAGTCTTTCAATTCTAGTACTAAGGAAAAGATTTTTTGACTCGTCAATTAAAGTATTTAACTCTTCTTTTCTTTTTTCTATTCCAGTAATAGTACTTTTAAATGTTTCAATTCTTTTGTTATGATATTTAGTTTTCTCAAATAAACTTTCTTTGATTTCGTCACTTGAGTAATTATTTTTTTCTAAAACGTTAGTTATATCATTTTTCTTGTTATTGTATAGATCAATTAATTCAAAGATATTGCTACCTTTTATTTCATCTAAAGTACGTTCGTAATTATTTTTAGCACGTTCTGTTAAAGTATCAAGTAAGTCTTTTACTTCCACTAAAGTTCTATTGTTTTTAAAAGCACTAAGTAGTTCAGTTCCAATTAATATAGAATTCTTTTCTTTGTTATCAAGTGCTTCATTTACTAAAGATAATTCTCTTTCTAAAGTGTTAAGATAAACTTCATCCTTACTTTTGTCTGAATCATCAGTATAACTTAAATTATCAAGTTTGTAGTTTACTACTTCTATTAGTTCTTCAACACTATTAAGTTCTTTAGTAATAACTTCAATGTCGCCAGTAGTTTTTGCTTTAACTTTGCATTTTAAAGTTTTATCATTTAGCTTAAGTTCTAACTCACTCTTCTGATTTTTTAAATTATTTAATGTTTCTGTTAAGTATTTTTTTTCTTCTTCGTCTTTAATTTTCTTATCTTTGTCAATATAGTCGTGAGTGTCTAGCTTACTTTTAATACTATCTATTTCTTCAGTTAAGTAGTTCTTTCTTGACACTAGATAGTCAGTATCTTCTAGTACTCTTAAGTCAGTTATTTTGTAACCACTCTTTTTGACAAGTATACCAATTAAGTCTTCTAATGCACGATAGTTCATATTATCACCAATCCAATTCTATTCTTTTATTTTTCTTTTCTTCTGTTTTTACTTCTTCTTTAATAACTTCTTTAGTTTCTTCTTTTACAGGTTTTTCTTCTAAAGCTAGTTCTTCTTTTCCTAAAATTTCTTCTAAACTTTTAACAGGTTCAGCTTTAATAACTTCTGGGACTATTTCTTTAGTCTCTTCTATTACTTCACTAGGTATTTCTTCTTCACTGTTGATAACTACTTCTTTATCAACATTTTTTTCTGTAAAAGTATCACTTTCTTTAAAATCATTGTTAACAACTTCTTGTTTATCCACATTTATTTTTGTGTTTGACCATTCTTTTATAAGTTCTTCTTTAACTTTACTAGCGTCAACATAGATTACATCTTTTTTATTTTTTAAATAATCTATTTCAAGTCTAATCTTTTCTTTCTCATTGATGTCCATTATTCTTTCCGTCGTGTTAACGTAATTATCTTCTTTTAGTTTGTTAGATACATTATTCATTTTTGTAGTACATTTATCAAGCTCGTCTAGTAAAATTTCTTTCTTGTTATTATTGCTAGTTCTGTTATTTCTAACATTTTCTAACATCTTTTCTGCTTTTTCTAATGTATCTTTATTTCTTTCTTGTTTGCTTTCTAAATCATTTTTTGCATTTTCTAGTCTTTCGTATACTTCAAATGAGATGTCTGTATTTACCCCTTCATTAAGAACTCTGTCTATTCTTGTAAGGTCTTTATCTAACTTATCAATATAATCTTTTATTTTATTAACAATGTTTACATCTTTTAACTCAACTTCTCTTAATTCGTCTAATTCTTTATTAACTGTTTTTAATTCAGCATTAAGTGAGTCTATTTTGTTGTCAAGATAAGCTTTGTATTTCTCGTCCATTTCTCTTTCTTCAGTATTCTTGTATTCATAAGTATTAATTTTATCATTTAGTTCATTATACTTACTTTCAAGTTCATTAAGTCTTGTGTAAAGATTACCAGCACTTAAGTTTTCTGTTCCTTTACTTGCAAGATTACCAAGAAGTTCTATTCTAGCTTTAACACTTGTATACTCTTTTCCTTCTTTATATGCATTAAGTAAGCTTTTACCAACTATTTCAGCGTTGTTTTCCCAATTTGCTTGTCTTAGTTTTAATGCATCTATTATTTTACTAAGAGTTTTTTGATTATTGCTACCTTCTTTTTCACTTTGTAATTTCTTTATACTTTCTTTTGTCTTAGCAAGTTCTTCTTCACTATAGTTACTGTTAATGTCAAATCCAGCTTTCTTTACAAGTAAACTTACTAAACTTTTTATTGCTTCAAAATTATTGTTCATCACTAACCACCTTATTTTCCTATTAATATGATATCATAATTATTTGTCAATTACAATTTTCATTTTTTAGACAATGAGTTTACAAAAAAAGCTAGACAAAGTGTCTAGTTAAAATGTCTTATTTTTGTAAATTATACTATAATGTTTTCGTTTCATTATTAAGTTCAGTTTTGTATGAAGTGATAGCTTCTTTTAAATCACTTTCTATTTTATATATTCCTAATGCTTTAGAAAAACTTTGTAAGTCAGTCCTGTAAGGTATGGAGAATGCTTGGTAGATGTTATTTATATATGCTTTATCACTCTTTAATTTATCATACATATAGTAAGCATACACACATCCGAAAATATAATATAAACTTCTTTGTGGGTGTAAGTCTTCTATTTCACTAGCAAAATAATCTTTTATTTTTGATAACTCTCTGTTATAGCTTTCTTCAGTCATTTTCCCGTATAGTTTTTTATAACTATCATACTCGAAGTCTCCAAAAGTAAAGTAAACATTAATGAATGCCATAATACGTATTAAATAGCTTTTATTTAAAGTATCTTTAAACCTTAGTTTTCTAACATACTTCATTTCTTCTTTGTATCCCATACTGGATAACTCGTCTTCCATCAAGAATTCAGTAAATATTGCTAGGCTTTCACTCACCATATGGTCAGTTGTATTTTCAGGTATTCCAACAGTGTAATGAGCTAGTTCATGGGCAAATATTACTGCGTCAGTTATGTAGCCTGAGTTTGGTATAGAGATAAATCTAAAATCGTCTTTTATTCCTGCACATCCAGCAACTATACCTTCATGCACACTTGGTAAATAATCTTTATCATACTCATATTCTCTAAAATCAATTGTACCATCAGATAATATTTTATCAATTGTTTCATTACTTATTGGATAGTTATACTTTTTAAAAATTTTTTTAACTAAATCTATTTTTGTAAATAAATCAAGTCTTTTATAATTTTCTAAGTCAACACTACTAAACTTTATATCAGCTAATTCTTCTTTTAGGTCTAAATATAATTCACTTATTTTAATAATTAAATTCAAGTTAGCTAATGTAATACCACTTAGTTTATTTTTAGATAAAAATTCATCTAACTTTATCTTTAATTCTTCGTTAGTCATTCTTTTTAGTGAATCCTTCTATTGCTTTTAATACTTCAATAGGAAGTGCAAATATTACTGTGTTACTTTGATCACTACTTAAATCATTTAGAGTTTCAAGAGTTCTTAAATGTAAAGCACCTGGCGCCATACTTAAGTTTTCTGCTGCCTTTTTAAGGTTCTCACTTGCTTCTACTTCACCGTGGGCTTTTGTGATAACTGCTAGTTTTTCTCTTTCAGCTTCTGCAACACGAGCAATTACTCTTTTCATTTCTTCAGGTAAACTGATATCTTTTAATTCTACGTTTTCAACTTTTATTCCCCATGGGTCAGTTGCCTCGTCTACTATTTTACATATTTCAGTACTTATTTTATCTCTTTCACTTAATAATTCGTCTAAGCTTACACTACCAACTGCATTTCTCATTGTTGTCTGCGCTAGTTGACTTACTGCATAATTAAAGTTTTCAACTGCAAGTATTGCTTTAGATGCATCAAATATCTTATAGTATAATACTGCATTAATTTTAATTGATACGTTATCTTTTGTAATTGCTTCTTGTTCTGGTACGTCCACTGCTTTTGTTCTTATGTCAACCTTTTTAAATGAGTCAATAACCGGTAAGATTAAATTCCAACCTGGGTTCATTATCTTTTTAAACTTACCAAATCTAAATTTTATTCCCCTTTCATATTCATTAATTTGTCTTATAGAACTAAATATTACAATTAGTACTATAACTGCTACAGGTATTAACAATTCCATATTCTTCTCCTCCTTTATTTTAACGGTACTATTTTTTACCTTATTTTTTCATGTCTATTTAATTCATCTATTGTGTCAACAACCTCTTTTTTTAAATCAAACAACGTTACTTCTATTGCTTTTAAAAACTCAATTAGATCGTACTCACTATACTTATAAGACTTTTTAATTACATTAATATACGACTTATCACTTATAAATCTTTTTGCAATGTTTCTACCTACTAGACATCCAATTAAGTATCTCATTTTAATTGTAATGTTAGTTCTTTTATCATATGCATCTTCTGTTTCATTTTCTCTCTTTTCTAGAAAATACTTTACATCATTTATTATATAATCATATTCTTCAAAAGATAACCCAGGAAACAATCTAGACATTCTTTCTTTTGAAATATCTTTAAAAGCCATATATGTTTCTAAAACGTATAATGTGTTATAGATTTCTTTGGTGCAGCTATATGCATTAGCAACTCTTATTTTTGTAAATAAACGTGTATCTTTTTGATAGCCCATTTTATCAAGATTTTCAAGCATTAAACTTTCTACAAAAATTGCATATATTTCTGACTTAAATGTGTCGTTATAAGATTTTGGACAACCATAAATGTAATGTGCTAGTTCATGGGAAAACATTACTGCATCTGTAACTTTGCCATTGTTTGTTATAGTTACTTTAGGAGTTTCATTCCAAACCACACTAGTAGAACCAATAATTTTATCATAATCACTTCTACTATTTGATGGCTCATTAAATACAATTACACCATTATTAATTAGCTTATCTATATCAATATTTTCAAGCTGCACACAATATTTAGAAAACAATTCTTTAGTTAACTTAATTGAACTACTAATATCCATGTCACTTATTTGTCTCATATTAATATCTTTATATTTAAAATCTATTAAATATGGTCCTAATTTAATATATTTTTTAGCTATTTGTATAAATGCGCCTAAATCATTTAATAATTCTTCGTCGTCTATTTTATCAACTAGTTCTTTTACTTTTTCTTTTAGCTCATCATCACTCATTTATTCACCCCTCTATTTCTTTATTTTTCTCTATATTAACATTACTAATCTCGTCAAATCTTTTGCTTATTTTATCAGTAGTAATATGGATATCTCTAACATCTTTGTTAACTGTCTCCATGTGTTGACTAAGTTTATCCCACCTTTCTTTATAACGCATAAATTCTTCTCCTAGTTTATTTAATTCAGTGTGAATAATACTTGTATATTTATCTCTTTCCATACCCATTAAAATTGCTTGAACAAGTGTAAGTAAACTCATTAATGTAGTAGGACTTGCAATATAAACGTGCCTTGAATAGGCGTAGTTGATAAGGTTTGGATGGTATGCATTTATTTCAGCAAATATAGCTTCAGCTGGTAAAAACATTATTGCTTCATCTGATGTTTCTCCACTTATTATGTACTTACTTCCAATTGCATCAATATGTTTTTTCACATCACTTTCAAACAACTTTTCTCTTCTTATTCTTTCTTCATCTGTTATTCCTTTTTCTAGCATATATCTATAGTTCTCCAATGGAAACTTTGAGTCAATACAAATTCTGCCTAATGGAGATGGTGCAAAAACTATCGCGTCAGCAATAACGCCCGTACTTAAAGAATATTGTAAACTATAAACTTTATCATTCTTTTCTCCAAAAACACTAGATAATATTTGATGCAAATTAACTTCCCCAAAAATACCACGACTTTTCTTATCTGTTAAAACTGACTGTAAACTCACTATATCATTAGATAACCCATCTATTTTCTTTTGTGCCTCGTCTATTTTAGCAAGACGCTCTAAAACTGACGCAAAAGTCTTGTTAGTCTTTTCAAAATTCACATCAAGTCTTTCATTAACTTTATCGTTAATCATATTAAGTTTGTGCTCTATTCTATCATTTAATTTATCAAAATCACTAGTTAAATCTCTAGAAAAATTTAACTTAAAATCTCCAATTTCCCTTATAATATCTCCTTCTACCTTACTTAAAGAAATATCATTTTCTTTATTCTTTTTAATATTTAATAACACTATAATTAACAATATTACTACTAATACAACTAAACCTAATATTACATACTCCATACTATCACTCCTTTAACTCTAATTCAATTTTAACATAAGCCAATCACGTTGTCAACCTTTTGTTCGCTAATTTTGTAATAAAAAATTCTACTACAAACACCTTTCACTTCTCATATTTAAATAACAAATATAAAACAGTAGAGTTTCAGCTCTACTGCTTTATATTTACAAATGTCTAATTCCCTTATTTACTCTGTTTCAGTTTTCTTACTAAAGAGTAAGGACTGGCATTTACTGTATTCAAGTTATTACTAACTTAAAAAATAAACTTGTTACTAATCTCTTAGTCTACTATAACATTTGTTATGACCTTTCTTTTAAACTTAAACTCATCAACGAAATAATTTTTACAATATATTTCAAGCTTAAACTCTAGAGAAATTGGTGGGACGCACGGCGTTAGTGTTGTCCACGTTGTTGTTGTTCAAGTTCGTATTGTCGGAATTCCAGTTCCACACGTTCGCGTTCCCATTGTTCCAATTGTTAGGAGACAAGGACCACACGAGTAAGGCAAGCTAAAGCCACGCGTACTTTAATAGCTTATTCCCTATATCAAAGTGTTTTCACACTTGATACCTTAATTAAATTTTCAGCTACTGGCACTTACACGCCAGAAATATTAGTCTTTCTAGCACAGGTTAGCCAGTATTCATTTTTTTGCTTACCACCAACTTACGTCGATGGAGCCGTCCGGATTACAAGAGTCTCAGTTTAGCATCCACTTGAAGTTTCCACTATTTCATATGGTGTCTCATATGTCCCATCTCCTGTACTATATTTGATACAAGATTTGAGAGAAATGGCGGGACGCACGGCGCTTGCGGGGCGGACGCGGCGGTAGTCCAAGTACACATTGCCGGAAGCCCAGTACCACACGTACGCGCTAGACCCATACCATTGAATAGGCGACAAGGACCACCAATATGTTGATACTTGAGAACCAGTACTATTACTAATAAACCATGCATATGGAGTACTCATTGTTTGGTATGCTACTCCCCCAGCAAAAGCTATTTCGTCTGCTGTCATTAAAGAAATAGGATAATCTAATTTTGCACTTGTATTATCTACGCTGAATGCATCTCTTATATCTGTACAGTTATATGATGGATTTGATGATGCTCCATCTGTATCATAGTCCATTCTATAGTATGATGCAAAGTTGAACTTTGAACTTGCACTATATGTTTGTCCTGTTCCTAAACTTCTATCATTACAATATACTGCACTTGTACTTAAGTATTTTGTATAATCTGTTAAGTTATTTTGATACCACGAGTCTATAAATGTTTTTATAGTACTATCTGTAGTATTATTCCTTATTGTATCAAGTGATGTGTCTTCTCCATATTTATATCCTAAATATTTTGGACTATCAATTTCAGTATTGAATGCACTTGTTCCTATATTACCAGTTGTTGTATCATGGCTTGTTCCTACATAAAGTAGTCTTATACTTCCGTCATGATTAGTTCTTATTATTCTCCAGTATAGGTTAGCAAACTTTACCCAGTTGTTTGTTGCATTTCCTGCATAGTAATATACTTCTTTTGGTGAGTCTGTTATACCTGTTATACTTTCTGTTGAAGTAAATAATGTTCCTGTTGTAGTTGTAGTTAAAGGTGTTGCAAAGTCATTTGTGCCATTATTGTTATTACTTCTTGTACTTCTCGTTGGATTATCCTTTAATATTTGACTTAATAATGTAACTGGCTCTTCTGTCCCCTCAGTTATAAATAGTGTTCCACTTAGTTTTCTTCCCATATCATCACTTTGGTCTACACTTTCATCGTTTGCATACTTAAATTCAATTGTGTAACTTTGTGTTACTCCTTTAGGTATTACTACACTATAAGCTAGTATTGTGTCTGTTGCTACAATAGACTTTGGAATATCTTTAAACTCAGTCATATTGTATCCATTATTTGTACTAGTTATCTTATATTGTAAATATCCATTAGTTACAAAAGTATTTAATAAGTCTTTTATTACTATATTATATTTGTATTCTGTCTTAGTATCATTTTTAATAGTAAATGTTTTAGTTTTTTGCCAACCTGGTTCTATATCAGTTTCTGTTAAAGCTCCATCACTATCTGTAAATACTATTTGTAAGTTTGCACTTGTTACACTTACATCTTTTCCCTTTCCTATTATTTGTGCTGTAAAGTAAGCTAGTGATACACTTAGTACTACTACAAGTAAGCTTACTATTACAAGTGTTAATTGTTTTCGTTGCATATTTAATGCTCTCCTTTCTTTTTAAGACACGAAAAAATGGGTAGACTTATTCTATCCATTTAATTGCACA
>OLRA01004941.1_pt1 | contig 10176 bp, 10 predicted proteins | sample 1673011 | NCBI WGS metagenome assembly OLRA01 (sample SAMEA3136746, study PRJEB25190) | human gut metagenome | reverse complement strand
TTGTCGACAGCCTCGGACTTTAGACAAAACCATAATGGTTTTGTCTACTTTATTTTTGGGAGTTTGAGGTGCAACCTCATTAAAAATCATTTCTGACGACCTGTGCGGCAGAAATGGCAAAAATCTAAAGTTTCGACTTCGGAGGAACTTTATGATTTTCTCTTTAAAAATCACTCAAAAATTACATCTATTGATGTGATTTTTGGGCTGTTGACATACCTGTCAACAGCTTTATGTCGAATTCGTCCTCAAGCGTGTCCGCAAGTGCACTTATCGGCAGACCGACAACATTAAAATAATCGCCGTCAATCTTTTCAATCAAAAGTGAACCGAGTCCCTGTATTCCGTATGCACCTGCCTTATCCATAGGCTCGCCCGAATTTATATATCCGCGAATTTTGTCATCGCTCAAATCTTTAAACTTTACTTTTGTCCTAACTTTTCCGCAAACGGCTTTTCCGTCGCTTATTCGCATAACGCAATATCCCGTATATACTTCATGTTCACGTCCCGAAAGTTTTGAAAGCATATTAAATGCGTCATCTTCGTCTTTCGGCTTACCGAGTATTTGTCCGTCAAGCGTTACGATTGTGTCTGCTGAAATTATAACCGCATTTTTATTGCGTAAAACCTCTTTCGCGGTTGCACTCGCCTTTAAAAGTGCAAGCTCCTGCACGTAAAGCTCGGGTTTCAAATCTTTTGAAACGGAATCTTCGTCCGCTTGCGAAACAATCACCTTAAATTCAAGTCCCATAAGCTCCAAAAGTTCTTTTCTTCTCGGTGAACCCGACGCAAGTATAAAATCTATCATTGCATTATAACCTTTCTTAAAGCACACCGCGATAAAAATGTCCTCTTGTGTATGTGTTTTCCGTCATACTCTGCACATTTTTTTCGCCGTTTAAAGCTCTCTTATACATATCTATTATTTTATCACATTGAGCGAATTTTTCAACAGTAAATATCAATCTGATACTGTTTATTTTAAGTTTTTTTAAATCCGCGATTTTATCCGCCATAAATATAGGCTTTGAATTTAAAAGTTTTGCTATACAGCCTTTTGAACAGACAATCGGAAATTCCTCTTTTTTTCTGTCTTTCAGCTTGTATATCATTTTGCCCTTTTGGCATTTTCCCATAGCCTTTATCGGGCAGTTTTTCATCATCATAAGCGGAATATGTCCGTAGCCTATAACTTCAAGATCAGCGTTTGTATTTTCACATAAATCGGCAATTTCATGTAAATTAAGTTCAGGAGATAATGTAACCGTTTTCAAATCGCCGTAATGCTGTGCCGTTTGCGAATTAAAAACATTCAATCTGAAATCGCCGTATATCTCTTTATCTTTATACTTGTAAATTGCCGCCGGTGACGAAACAAGTACACCATCCGTCTTTATATTCTCTTCACAAAATATATCCGCCGATTTTGATATTATTTCAACATCGTCAGGCGCATCTTTTAGTGTCCCTACCAAATCATTGGGGGCATATATTCTTTTTATGTTATTTTTAACAGCAGCTTTGAACTGTTCTTCATCACTAACTTCACAAGTGAGTATTATATTCGTGTTTTTACGGTTGCTATGCTCAATTTCAAAGTCAAGTTCTCTGCCTTTTTCACGCATTTGTCTTTGATTTATAAGGCTTTCGCAGCATTCACGTCTTACGCTGTTTATTTCCTTAATCGGAATTGTAATTCCGTTGTCTATCGTAATATTTATATCGTCACATTCAAACGGTGTACTTCCAAGTTTTAAAAGCTGGTCGCGAAGTCTTTTTTCGTCCATAGGTTTATGGAGTGCTTTTTCGGATTTTAGTGTCCCTTGTGCATACGCGTAATGTCCGTCATTATCGTACATTGTAAGTTCAAGCGGGGCATCAACATTTAGTGTCCCCATAATACCTGTATTGATTTTACGGATATTTGAGTCCTCTGCGGCGCGTTTTTTCGCCTCATCGGTAAATTTATTTTCCGCGCTGTTACTCGGAGTATCGTGGCTCATCATATTTTTACCGAGATTGCCTTTAAAATATCCGTCTGTAAAACCTGTTCTTGAAAATGCGTCAAGCAGTTCCTGCATATCTTTTTTTGACACGTTTCCGCCCTTGTCAAGATACTTTCGGTACACGCCCACAACAGCGGATACATATTCCGCTCTTTTCAAGCGTCCTTCGATTTTCAGTGATGTTACGCCTATACGTTTTAGTGTCCCCAAGTCATTCACAAGTGCCATATCTTTAGGACTTAAAACATATCCGCTTTTAACCGTTTTGCCGTTTTCAAGCAAATCATACGGCAATCGACACGGTTGAGCGCAGCGACCGCGATTACCGCTCCTGCCGCCTAAAATACTCGACATAAGGCACTGTCCGGAGTAACACATACAAATTGCACCGTGAACAAAAACTTCAATTTCCGCTTTTGCATTTTTGCAAATATGCTCTATCTCTTTTTCCGACAGTTCACGTGCCAAAACCACTCTTGAAAATCCCATATCCTCAAGATATTTTACACCCTCAAGACTTGTAACAGTCATCTGCGTGCTTGCGTGCAAAGTCATATCCGGAACAGTCTTTTTGATAATCTCCACAGCGCCCATATCCTGAACAATAAGTGCGTCAACGCCGATTTCATTAAGTTGCTTCAAATATTCTTTAAGGCTTTCAATTTCCTTTTCCTTAACAAGCGTATTTACCGTAACGTGAACGTCAACACCGTACAAATGGCAGTAATCCACCCACGTTTTCATTTCTTCGATTGTAAAGTTTTCGGCACTGTAACGCGCGCCGAACTGCGGACCGCCGAGATATACCGCGTCCGCTCCCGATTGTACCGCCGCCGTAAGTGCCTGTCTGCTGCCGGCAGGTGCTAAAAGTTCCATACTCATTTAACCTTCTTCTTGCCGTCTGATACAACTGTATTTTCTTCGTATGCTTTTAGTTTTTCTTTTAAACTTTTAATAGTTTCTTCAAGAGTTTTATTGTTTTTATTTGCTGTTTCAAGGTCTTTTTTTGTCGATGTTAATTCGGCATTCAATTCTGTTTCATCAATCGTAACCTGTCCGCTTTTTGCGTCGTCAAGTTCTCTTTTTAGCGAGTCGTTTTCTTTTTTTAAATTATCAATTTTTGAATTTAATTTTTCTATTTCGACCTTTACGGAATCGTCCGATTCAAGTGCTTTGAAATATTCATCACAAATATTAAGCGCCGCCAAAACAATAGGACGTTCCCCAAGAACATTTTGACCGCCATTTAAAACGTTTTTAACCTTTTCATTTATATGTTCGCCCAATCTTTCGATATACTCTCTGCTTTCCTCAGCAACAACTGTATATTGACGTGAATTAATGGTTATTGAAACTCTGTTCACCGCCATGACTTCATCTCCGTTTCTTAATTTTTTCGCATAAAATACCTAATATACTCTTATTATACAATAAAACCAATTAAAAAAACAGAGTTTTTTTGACTTTTTTCAAAATATTTTATAAAAAAAGAACGGTCACACCGTTCTTATAATTCTATCGTTAATTTTCTGCCCGTTTTTTCATATATTCTGTATTTAATACCTACCATGTCAAACATTTTCTTTGACGCAATAGTGTTAGCCTCATCGGCATATTTGTCGGACATATACACAACTTCCTTGATACCGCTTTGAATAATCGCCTTCGCACATTCGTTGCAAGGGAACAGCGTTACATACAGCTTAGCGCCCTCAAGCGAGCCTGAACTTCTGTTTAAAATCGCATTAAGTTCGGCATGGCAAACGTACATATATTTCGTATTTACAGGGTTTTCACCATTTCTTTCCCAAGGCATATCGTCATCGCAACACCCTGTCGGCATACCGTTATACCCAAGCGACAATATTTTATTTTCATGATTTACAATACACGCACCAACCTGTGTATGCGAGTCCTTGCTCCTCTGTGCCGACAGTAACGCAATCCCCATAAAATATTCGTCCCACGATATATAATCTTGTCTTTTCATCTTCAATCCTCCAGCAAAGAAATCTTTCATCATATAACAATTTTAACATTCCTAAAATCATTAGTCAAGAAAAAAGCCGTCCGATTTTTTCAATCGAACGACTTTAATTGCCGTATCTCTTATCTTACAGCCGACAACATCATGCAGAGCATACCCAAAACCATAAAGGCAGTTGCCCACAAAAAGAAAATCGAAAGGAATTTAAAAACCATATATGCTGTGCCGTGGTCTTTTCCGGGCTTAATTTCTTCACCGTATATTGACAAAAATCCTTTATCCCAATCATCATCGACAAGTCCAAACATATTAGCATTGGTAATACTTGAAGTGTGTGAACGTTTTTCTTTTTCAATCTCTTTGTTAATTCTTTTCTCATCTCTGCTTATAAAAGACACCATTGCAAAAAGCATTACGGTAATACCTATCATCAAAGGCATAGTTATGCGTATTTTGTACATTGTCATCCTTGCCATGTACGTAAGTTCATTTACTTTCATAAATAAATTGCAAAGCCACAATACCACAAAAGCCGGTACTGCACCTATGCCAACCGATATTGCCGCATTTTTCAACATCCTTTTAGTTTTATTCATAATTATCCCTCCGCAAAGAGCAATCAAAAACGCCATTCACCTACAGAATTAATATTTCTTTATACCTATATCACTTCTATGGAATTCATCTGTCCAAGAAATTTTTGCAACACCTGCATAAGCATTTTTAATAGCCTCGTCAAGGTCTTTGCCGACAGCCGTAACACCAAGAACACGTCCTCCGTTAGTAACGATTTTACCGTCCTTTACCGCTGTTCCTGCGTGGAACACAGTCAAATCGCCTACGTTATCAAGACCGCTGATTTCATAGCCTTTTTTATAGCTTACAGGGTAACCGCCCGACGCCATAACAACGCATACCGCCGCATTATCTTCCCATTCAATGTTGATTTCATCAAGGCGTTCATCAATAACAGCCTCCATAATTTCAACAAGGTCAGTTTTTAATCTCGGCAAAACAACCTGTGTTTCAGGGTCACCGAAACGGCAGTTATATTCAATAACCTTAACACCGTTCGCAGTCATCATAAGACCGAAATAAAGCACGCCCTTAAATGGTCTGCCCTCACTGCTCATAGCCTTAATAGTCGGAACAAAAATATTTTTCATACATTCTTCCGCTTTTGCGTCATCATACAAACGGCTCGGTGAGAATGTACCCATACCGCCTGTGTTAAGACCTTCATCATTATCATATGCTCTCTTATGGTCTTGTGCCGATACCATAGGTTTAACAGTCTTACCGTCGGTAAATGCAAGTACACTGACTTCAGGACCTGTCAAAAATTCTTCGATTACTACACGACTTCCGCTCTTTCCGAACTTTCCGTCGTCAATCATTTCGTGAACGGCTTGCTCAGCCTCCTCAAGGTTTTGTGCTATGATAACACCCTTGCCAAGTGCAAGTCCGTCAGCTTTTATAACTGTCGGAAACGTGTTTTGCGCTTTGATATAATCAATCGCAGACGTACTGTCTGTGAACACTTCATAATTTGCGGTAGGAATATTGTACTTCTTCATAAGTTCCTTTGAAAAAGCCTTACTTCCCTCTATTATAGCGGCATTTGCACGAGGTCCGAATGCACGAATACCCTCTTTTTCCATTGCGTCAACCATACCAAGTACAAGCGGATCGTCAGGTGCAACCATAACAAGATCAATCGCATTGTCCTTTGCAAACTTAACCATATTTTCAATATCCGTTGCGGCAATGTCAACACACTCCGCAAGTTCCGCAATACCGCCGTTACCCGGTGCACAATAAATTTTATCTACCTTTGGCGACTGTGCTATTTTCCAAGCAATAGCATGCTCACGTCCGCCGCCGCCTACTACTAATATTTTCATAATTCGTTCTCCCTTTAATTAAAATACTCACCAATTAAAATCGCAGAATTGTGTGCAGTTCGTTTGAAACGGCGAGCGGTGCTGTACGTTGGTACTGCCCCGAGCCGTTGAATACGAAATATACCCAACCAGTAAAAGTCGCAGAATTAGTTTCAGATGTGCCAAAATGCAATGGGTGCTGTACGCGTGTACCGCCCCATTACTTTGAAGTGCATATGGAACTGATTATGCGTCTTTGGGATTAATGATGGAACAATCTTATACCTGTGAAACTCATACACATATTGTACTTGTTGCACGTTTCAATAACATTATCGTCACGAATTGAACCGCCGGGTTGTGCAATTACTGTAACACCGCTCTTTTTGGCTCTTTCAATATTGTCACCGAACGGGAAGAATGCGTCTGAACCAAGTGCAACATCTGTATTCTTATCAAGCCATGCTCTTTGTTCTTCCTTTGTGAACACTTCCGGCTTTACTTTAAATGTCTTTTCCCATACGCCGTCTGCAAGTACATCCATATATTCATCTGAAATATACACATCAATCGCATTATCTCTGTCGGCTCTCTTAATTCCGTCAACAAACTGCAAACCAATCACTTTCGGTGCTTGTCTCAGCCACCATATATCAGCCTTATTGCCTGCAAGACGTGTACAATGTATTCTTGACTGCTGACCTGCACCGATACCGATTGCCTGACCGTCCTTAACGTAGCAAACACTGTTTGACTGTGTGTATTTCAATGTTATAAGCGCAATCTTTAGATCTCTCTTTGCCTCGTCTGAAAGTTCCTTGTTATTCGTTACTATATTTCCAAGCAATTCGTCATTAATATCCAGTTCATTTCTGCCTTGCTCAAATGTGACACCGAAAACTTGCTTTCTTTCGATTTCGGCAGGTTTATAATTTTCATCAATCTTTATGATGTTGTAATTGCCTTTTTTCTTTGCTTTTAAAATTTCAAGTGCCTCGTCTGTATAACCCGGAGCAATAACACCGTCTGAAACTTCTTTCTTTATAAGAAGTGCGGTAGCCTTATCACACACGTCCGAAAGAGCGATAAAATCACCGAATGACGACATTCTGTCAGCACCTCTTGCGCGTGCATATGCGTTGGCAAGCGGAGTAAGTTCAACGTCATCAACGAAATAAATCTTCTTCAATGTGTCAGACAACGGAAGTCCCACAGCCGCACCGGCAGGAGAAACGTGTTTAAAAGAAGTTGCGGCAGGAAGCCCTGTTGCTTTCTTCAATTCCTTTACAAGCTGCCAGCCGTTAAGCGCGTCCAAAAGGTTAATATAACCAGGTCTTCCGCAAATCACTTCAAACGGTAAATCTCCATTCTCCATAAACACTCTTGACGGCTTTTGATTAGGGTTACAGCCGTACTTTAATTGCATTTCATTCATTATTTTATCGTCCTTTCGTTTTTTATTTATGTAAATATTATTTGTTTTTGTTTACAATCTTTGTTTTTGTTTCGCCTGTTGCAAGGTCGATAAATCTTACAAACAACGAAACTTTATTATCCGCATTAAGTGAATTCCAAAGACCGTCTGTGAATTCATTAATATCGTTTGGAATTGCAACCTTTTTAGGCTCACCCTCAAATGACGGAAGCGGACTGCCGTCACCCATATATGTATGGATAAAGTGACCCTCGCCGTCAAGCGGATTGTTATACGAAAAAGTATATCTTTGACAAGACTGCGGATTGCCATCAGCACTCTTTAGTATTGACATTGAATAATCAAATCCGCCCTTGTTAGGTTCAATAATACCCGATATTCTCGGTGTAAAGTTAGGGTCATCGTCCTCAAATTCACGAGTTCTTAATGACTGTTCAAATGTCTGACCGTTTTCCATATGTTCGTAAATCGTATCTGTTTGGTCACCGTTTGTAACAATAGTCTTGTCACCAAGCACGCGAACAGGTGCATATATGATAAGATGCGGGTCTTCAAGCTTTGACGGGTCAAACGCTTGTGTACGAATACCGTCGCCGTCCTCAATAAATACACGGTTACGGCTGTTTACACTTCTGCCCATTATAAAATATGCCGTAACGGCACTTTTACCGTCAGCACTTTTTCCGATTACAATACCACGACCCGGATAGTCGTTGCTTTTTAGTTCTTCATATATATCAATTTTTTTCATTATACTTCTCCTTTTTAGTTGTAATAGCAGTCCGATTCCCACTTTATTGCGTTTGTGTCTACATACTCCCATATGCGATTGTAATCCGCTTGATTTCGGATTATATGGTCGTGAAATGACTTTTGCCATACAGGGTGTCCAATTTGTTTTGAACAATACCCTTTAAATTGATTGACTATTTGCGAGAGAGTAGGGGCGGTCATTGGCCGCCCGTTAATATCATTGTTATCTATGCGTATTATCAAATGCACATGATTCGGCATAATGACGTATTTGTCACCGTTATATTTTGATAATACAGTGGAATTTTTTCAATACCGATTTTAACAATCAAACCTAAATGATTTAATTTGTCTTGCGGGCGGCCGCTGACCGCCCCTACGGAACATTGTTGATTATTCCAAAATATTTTTTGTTTGTCTTTCGCGCATATAGTCACAAAATACGCACCGTTTTGTGAATAATCATAAAATTCCAACCTATTATTTTTACGGCTATTCATCACACCATATCGGCACAAACCAATTCAACGGCTTGAGGCAAAATAATCCATTCTGCCTGTTCCATAACACGTTTTTGCAAAATTTCAGGCGTATCGCCATCCTCAATATAAACCGCTTTTTGTAATAAAATCCTACCGCCGTCTGTGATTTCATTTACGAGATGTGACGTTGCTCCGGTCACTTTAACACCGTAATCAAGTGCCGCCTGATGTACTTTCAATCCGTAAAAGCCGTCACCGCAAAATGACGGTATAAGTGACGGGTGGATATTGACAATTTTATTTGCGTATTCTTTAAGCAAGTCACCGCCCAAAATCGCCAAAAATCCTGCAAGTACAATCACATCAACGTCCATTTCTTTCATATACGCACAAATTTGTCGGTTAAATTCGTCGTTATCACCGCCGCAATCGGCATTTTTGCGGATTACTTTAGTCGCAATACCTGCATTTTTTGCACGTTCAAGACCGTACGCCTTACTGTTATTTGAGCATACACACACAATCTTACCGCTTTTCAAAACAGTACCTTGTTTATCAATCAAAGCCTGTAAATTCGTGCCTCCGCCCGAAATAAGAACACCTATTTTTTTCATAAATTAAACCTCCTCGTGAAAAAGATGTGGTATATATCGGGAGCAAAAGGAACGCTGATGTATGTTTATACTTCAAGTTTCTTTTAAACCCGAGAGATGCCTCATATTTTTTACGAGATAACCTCATTATTACCGACTATCTCCACACCTTTTTCGCCGTCAACAAGTTCACCGATAATATAAGCTTTTTCGCCTGCGTCCTCAAGGCACTTAACAGCCTTTTCAGCCTTATCCGCATCAACAGCTACTATCATACCGATACCCATATTGAATGTGTTGTACATATCTCTTTCCGGAATATCAGCCTTTTTCTGCATAAGGTTAAATATAGGAAGAACCTCCCATGAACCCTTTTTGATAACGGCTTTCAAACCGTCAGGCAACATTCTCGGAACATTTTCGATAAATCCGCCGCCTGTGATATGAGAAACGGTATTAATACCTACTTCGTCAATAAGCTTTAGAAGCGGTTTAACGTAAATTCTTGTCGGTGTCAAAAGTTCCTCACCGATTGTCTTGCCAAGTTCGTTTGAATATGTATTAAGAGTTTCCTTTGCGTTATTGTCATTAAGACCGAAAACTTTTCTTACAAGTGAATAGCCGTTTGAGTGAACACCGCTTGACGCGATACCGATAAGCACGTTACCTGCTTTTGCATTTTTACCGTCAGTGATTTTGCTCTTTTCAACAACACCAACGCTAAATCCTGCAACGTCATATTCATCTTCCGGCATCATTCCCGGATGTTCTGCAGTTTCACCGCCTACAAGCGCGCAACCCGACAAAACACAGCCGTCCGCAACGCCTTTAACGATTTGTGCAACCTTTTCCGGAACATTCTTACCGATTGCGATATAGTCAAGGAAGAACAACGGCTTTGCACCCGAACAAGCAATGTCGTTTACACACATTGCAACGCAGTCTTGACCGATAGTATCATGCTTGTCCATAAGGAAAGCAACTCTGATTTTTGTACCTACACCGTCAGTACCCGAAACAAGTACAGGATTTTC
>OLRA01004925.1_pt1 | contig 10206 bp, 9 predicted proteins | sample 1673011 | NCBI WGS metagenome assembly OLRA01 (sample SAMEA3136746, study PRJEB25190) | human gut metagenome | reverse complement strand
GATTGAAAAAGAGACGATCACCGGCAAGGAATTCATGCGGATCTACAGACAGGTCAAGGGACTGCCGCAGGAAGAACCGGAGCAGACTGCCGGCGCGCAGATGAAGGCGGCAGAACAGACTGCAGACACGGCGAACCCGAGTCAGTCCGCTTCAGGAAACAGCTATGACACAGCACCTGCATCGGGCACAGACACCGAAGCGCAGCCGCAGTCTTCCACGCCGAAGCCATGGGAAGAGTTCGCACGCCAGCAGCAGGAAAGAGAAGACAGCTTCTTCTCGGGAGATGCACAGCAGCCGGCGGATCCATCTGACACCGAACAGAGCCAGGAACAGGATAAGCCCTGGATTCCTCCGACGCCGAAGCCGGAGAATAAAGGACCGGTAGGACGTTTTTCAGGAGCCTCCCTTCCGGACGACGAGAAGAAATAGGGAAGCTCATCGTAAATGCTATACGCGAAGTGTGATGCGTGGCGGCAGAACCGGAGTGAAAGAGAGTTTTTCAGGGACTATGGGAACATAGTCCCTGCTGTATTAGAAGGGGAGAACGCGACATGTTTGTAATAGAAGAAGAGCTGAAAAAACTGCCGCAGAAGCCCGGCGTGTATCTGATGCACGACGCGCAGGACAATATCATTTATGTCGGCAAGGCGATTCGCCTGCGCAGCAGAGTGCAGTCGTATTTCCGTGAGAAAATTAACCGCGGACCACAGATTGAAAAGATGGTAACGCAGATAGCCCGGTTTGAATATATTGTGACGGATTCGGAGCTGGAAGCCCTGGTTCTGGAAAACAATCTGATCAAGGAACACAATCCGAAATACAACACACTGCTCAAGGATGATAAAACCTATCCCTATATTAAGGTCACAGTCGGGGAGGCATATCCGCGCGTGCAGTTTTCCAGACTGATGAAAAAGGACAAATCGAAGTATTTCGGGCCGTTTACCTCTGCGGCGGCGGTCAAGGATACGATCGAGCTATTAAATAAGTTGTTCAAACTGCGTACCTGTAACCGGGTACTGCCGCGGGACTGTGGGTTGGAACGCCCGTGCTTAAATTATCACATCGGGCAGTGTATGGCTCCGTGTCAGGATTATGTGAGCCGCGAGGAGTACCGGGCACATGTGGACAAGGCGCTGGAGTTTTTAAACGGCAATTATAATATGATTTTAAACGATCTGCAGAAAAAAATGGAAGAAGCGGCGGAGGCCCTGGAATTTGAGGAAGCCGCCCGGTACCGCGATCTGTTCAACAGCGTAAAGCAGGTGTCCCAGAAGCAGAAAATCACGGACAGCGACGGGGAGGACAAGGACATCATCGCGCTGGACAAGGACGGAAGCGACGCAGTGGTACAGGTGTTTTTCGTGCGTAGCGGCAAGCTGATCGGGCGCGAGCATTTTTATATGACGCATGTGGAGGATTCGGATAAGGCGCAGATTCTGCTGGATTTTGTGAAACAGTTTTACGCCGGAACACCGTTCGTACCGCGGGAATTGATTTTACAGAAAGAAATAGATGACATACCGGTATTAGAAGAATGGCTGACCGCACGCAGGGGCGCGAGGGTATATATCCGCGTGCCGCGGAAGGGACAGAAGGAAAAGCTGGTGGAGCTTGCGGAAAAAAATGCAAAGCTCGTCCTGGAAAAAGACCGGGAGCGAATTGCGCGCGACGAGGCGCGTACGGTCGGTGCGGTGCGGCAGATCGCACAGCTGCTGGATTTACCGATGCTCGACCGGATGGAGGCGTTCGATATTTCCAACATCAGCGGCTTTGAAAATGTCGGCTCGATGGTCGTTTATGAAAAGGGCAAGCCCAAGCGCAGCGATTACCGAAAATTCAAAATCAAAACGGTAGCAGGACCGGATGACTATGCCTGCATGCGCGAGGTTCTGACGAGACGCTTTGAACACGGCTTAAAAGAGACGAAAGAGCTGGAAGAAAAAAATCTGTCCGGGGAGTTCGGAAGCTTTGCACGGTTTCCGGATCTTTTGCTGATGGACGGCGGACGCGGGCAGGTCAACATCGCGCAGCAGGTGCTGGACGAGCTGCATTTAAACATTCCGGTCTGCGGCATGGTAAAGGATGACAACCATCGGACGAGAGGACTTTATTTTCACAATGTGGAGCTGCCGATCGACCGCAATTCTGAAGCCTTCAAGCTGATTACAAGAGTGCAGGACGAGGCGCACCGGTTTGCAATCGAATACCACAGGTCACTGCGCAGCAAGGATCAGGTCAAGAGCGTGCTGGATGAAATCCCGGGCGTGGGCCCTGCGCGGAGAAAGGCGCTGATGAAAAGCTTTCCATCAATTTATGAGATCCGGGACGCGACGGCAGAGCAGATTGCGATGCAGGCAGATTTGCCAATGTCCGTGGCGGAAGAAATCTATGAATTTTTTCATAACCACCAATAGGAAGATTGCCGGGAATAATGATCTGTGATAAAATAAAACAAAGTATGGCATAAAAACAGAGTTTCTGATGTCAGGAACTACTGTCTGCATGTCCTGGAAAAGAGAGGATGGATTATGGCAAGCATCAGTTTATTGAAGATTGCGGAAAAAATGAAGCTGGAAAATCTGACTCCTGAAATCAATCTGAAGGGGATTAAGGTTACGTTGCCGGATATCAACCGACCGGCACTTCCTATGGCGGGCTATTTTGAACACTTTGAGGCGACCCGTCTGCAGGTGATTGGATTCGTAGAATACTCTTATGTTAAGAGAATGTCGGAAAAAGAAGAGAAGGAGATGCTGGAGAAGCTTTTGGATTACCCGATTCCCGGCATTATTTTCTGTCGTGAACTGCATCCGGATGAGCTGTTTCGGCAAATTGCCATTGAAAAAGGCGTTCCGCTTCTGATGACCAAGCGTGCGACAAGTTCGTTTACGGCAGAGCTGATCCGTTGGCTGAATGTCAAGCTGGCACCCTGCATTTCTGTGCACGGCGTACTGGTTGACGTATATGGCGAAGGCGTCCTGATTACAGGCGAGAGCGGAATCGGTAAATCCGAGGCGGCGCTTGAGCTGATTAAGAGAGGACACCGTCTGGTAACGGACGATGTTGTAGAGATCCGCAAGGTCAGTGAGGAAACACTGGTCGGAACCGCACCGGATATCACAAAGCACTTTATCGAGCTGCGCGGTATTGGTATTGTGGACGTCAAGGCGCTGTTCGGTGCTTCGAGTGTCCGCGAGACACAGAATATCGACCTCGTAATCCGTCTGGAAGAGTGGGACAAGGACAGAGAATACGACCGTCTCGGACTGGAAGAGGAATATACGGAATATCTGGGCAACAAGATTGTCTGCCACAACATTCCGATCCGTCCCGGCAGAAACCTGGCAATTATTTGCGAAGCGGCCGCTGTCAATCACAGACAGAAAAAGATGGGATACAATGCAGCACAGGAGCTGTATACAAGAGTCCAGAATTCCCTTGCACGTAAGCGGGATGAGGACGAGGATGAGGACTAAAACGGTCGGATGTGCCAAAATGTCCGAAAGGAAAGCGATAGTGCTCCGTACAGCGATGCGGCTGGCGGATCGTACAAAAGAGTAAGGCATCATCATAGATCAGACAGCTGAAAAGCTTTTTGAAAATACGCGAGAAGCGGGAGGAAAATAAAATGGGTAAGTATTGTTTTGGTGTAGATGTAGGAGGAACGACAGTAAAGCTTGGTCTTTTTAACACCAGCGGCGATCTGATGGAAAAGTGGGAAATCCCTACGGTGACAGAGGATGACGGCAAAGCGATTCTGCCGGACTGTGCAAAGAGCATCCTCAAAAAAATGGATGAGCGTAAAATGGACCGTACAGAGGTAGTCGGCGTCGGCATCGGTGCACCGGGACCGGTTGACTCTGAGGGCACACTTTATGGTGCAGTCAATCTTGGCTGGGGAACCATGAGCCTGAAAAAAGAGCTGCAGACACTTTTAAATATGCCGGTAGAAGCTGGTAATGACGCCAACGTAGCAGCACTGGGCGAGGCCTGGCAGGGCGGCGCAAAGGGGTATGAGGATGTCGTTGTAGTAACCCTGGGAACTGGTGTTGGCGGCGGTATTATCATCAACGGTAAGATGGTTGCCGGTGCAACCGGAGCCGCAGGCGAGATCGGACATATGCATGTCAATGATGATGAGACAGAGCCTTGTAATTGCGGCAACTGCGGATGCCTGGAGGAATATGTTTCCGCAACGGGTATTGTCCGTATGGCAAAGCGTAAGCTGGCAAAGGATGACCGTCCGAGCATAATGCGCAAGGACGACCTGAGTGCAAAGGACGTATGGGATGCGGTTAAAGCAGGAGATACGGTAGCAACCGAGGTCGCAGAGGACTTTGGCTGGTATCTGGGCAAGGCGATGGCGCTGGTTGCCAATGTTTCCAACCCGGAGATCTTCGTAATCGGCGGCGGTGTTTCCAAAGCCGGCAATGTGCTGCTGGATTACATTCAGAAATATTACCAGAAATATGCGTTCAAGGGCTGCCGCGGCGCACTGTTTACCCTGGCAACTCTGGGCAATGACGCTGGTATTTACGGCGCTGCCAGACTGGTATTGGAGTAATACCGGTATCATCTGCAAAAGATCCGCATAAAATAACAACGTATCCGGCGCAAAGCCGGAGCAGAAGGGCTGGTCAGGACATTTGAGTGACAGATTAAATGAAATTCTGCCGAAAGAGCGGATTTTAACAGAAGAACAGATGGACAGGCATACGACATTCCGGACAGGCGGTCCTGCGCGCTATTTTCTTGTGATTGAGACGAGGAAAGAGCTGGCGCAGGGGCTTGCCTGGCTGCAGGAAGAGGCGCTGCCGTGGTTTTTGCTCGGAAACGGAAGTAACCTTTTGGTGGGTGACCGGGGCTACCGCGGCGCGATCCTGCATCTGGCGGGGGAATTTTTAAAGACTGAAATCGACGAAGCTACGATCCGATGCGGCGCAGGCGCGATGCTTTCCGCTGTATCGAGAAGCGCGATGGAAGCAGGGCTGACCGGATTGGAATTTGCATCGGGAATCCCCGGAACGATTGGCGGAGCAGTCCGGATGAACGCGGGCGCTTACAACGGTGAGATTGCGGGTGTGACAGAGTCGGTAGAGGTGATGGAACCGGATGGCAGATGTCGTGTATACAACAGGGAAGAAATGGCGTTCGGCTATCGCACGAGCATTGTAAAAACAAAGCCCTGTGTGGTGCTCAGCACTGTTTTAAAGCTGCAAAAAGGCGATCGAAGCGAAATTTCTGCTACGATGCAGGAGCTTTCTGCAAAGCGTCGGGAAAAACAGCCGCTGGAATATCCGAGTGCGGGCAGTACGTTTAAACGTCCGGAGGGATATTTTGCAGGCAAGCTGATTATGGATGCCGGACTTGCCGGAGCGAGTGTCGGCGGCGCACAGGTTTCCGAAAAGCACTGCGGTTTTGTCATCAACCGAAAAAATGCGACGTCTGCGGACGTGGCGGGACTAATTCAGAAAGTCACAGAAACAGTGCAGGAAAAATTCGGCGTAACGCTGGAGCCGGAAGTGATTTTCCTGGGAGATTTTGAAAAATGAGATTTGTAATGGTAACCGGCATGAGCGGCGGCGGCAAAAGCACCGCGATGCGACTGCTGGAGGATATGGGATACTATTGTGTGGACAATCTGCCGATCCAGCTGATCGACAAGTTCGTTGAGCTTTTGTCCACACCGAATACGGAAATAACAAAAGTTGCTATTGGCGTGGACGTCCGCACGGATCAGTCCTTTGCCAGGGTAGAAAAAACACTTTCCTGTTTAAGACAAAACGGTATGGTGTTCGAAGTTCTTTTTATGGACGCTTCTGATGCAGTACTTGTGAAACGTTATAAAGAGAGCCGACGGATGCATCCGCTGTGTTCAGCAGAAAATCCGAGAATCGAAGACGGAATTGAAAAAGAAAGGAAAATCCTGCAGCAGGTTAAGAAGGATGCAGACTATGTGATTGACACGTCCAAGCTGCTGACCCGGGAGCTGAAAGAGGAGCTGGATCGGATTTTTGTAAAAAATGAAGAGTACAGCAGTCTGATGATCAATATTCTTTCTTTTGGCTTCAAGCATGGAATCCCGGCAGATGCGGATCTGGTATTTGATGTCCGTTTCCTGCCGAATCCTTTTTATATAGATGAATTGAAATATCTGACCGGCAACGACAGGGGCGTTCAGGATTATGTCATGAGCTTCCCGGAGGCGGGGATTTTTCTGGACAAGCTGACAGATCTGCTGCGATTTTTGATTCCAAATTATATTAAAGAAGGCAAATACCAGCTGGTGGTGGCGATCGGCTGCACCGGCGGCAAACATAGGAGCGTAACGCTGGCCAATGAGCTTTATAGAAAGCTTCGCAACAGGGAAGCCAAGTATGGAGTATCTTTGAGCCACAGGGATATTTAAGGATATTTCATATGTCATTTTCATCGGGAGTAAAAGAAGAGCTGTATCGGCACATCAGTCCGGCAAGGCACTGCCAGCTGGCGGAGCTGGCAGCACTTCTTCATTTTAACGGCAGCATCGGCGTTGGTACGACGGGGACTTTTCTGCAGATTCATGCGGAAAATGCGCTCGTTGTGAGAAAATGCTTTACATTATTACAGAAAACATTTAATATAAGTACGGAAACCCGTGTACAACAGGAAAATCAGCAAACCGGATATTTCTGTCGGATAGATGACCCGGAACTGATCCGCAGGATTCTGCAGGGAATCAAATTTTTGGATCAGACAGGCAGCCCGACGTTCGATGAGGAGAGCCGACAGGATGGTTTACGATGTCCGGTGAGCAGGCTTTTAATCCGAAATTCCTGTTGCCAGAGAGCGTTTTTACGAGGCGCGTTTCTGGCAGCCGGTTCGATGAGCAATCCCGGGAAAGGATATCATCTGGAAATTGTATGCAGCAGACCGCTGCAGGCACAACAGATTCTGGAGATTTTGACCGAGTTCGAGATCGAAGGGCGGATTGTACAGCGGAAAAAGTATTATGTGGTTTACATAAAAGAAGGAGCCGGAATTTCGGATTTTCTGAATGTGGTTGAGGCGCATGTGGCGCTGATGGAATTTGAAAATTCCAGGATCGTCCGGGAAGTCCGCAATACGGTAAACAGGCGCGTCAATTGCGAAACTGCCAATATTACCAAGACGGTGACAGCGGCGGCGAGGCAGGTTGACGACATTCTTTTTTTGCAGCAAAAATATGGATTTGAAAAATTGCCGGTGAGCTTGCGTCAGATGGCTGAAGTACGTCTGGAGTATCCCGAAGCACCGCTTAAGGAGCTGGGGATGTATCTGGATCCTCCGGTTGGAAAATCGGGCGTAAATCATCGTTTGCGGAAATTATGTGAACTGGCGGATGCCATGAGGTCTTAAAAGGAGGAGTTTTATTATGAAACAGAAAACTGTGGAAGTAAAGCTGAAGCAGGGGCTTGAGGCTCGCCCGGCAGCAATGCTGGTGCAGGTTGCAAGCAAGCATGCCAGCAATATTTATCTGGAGTCTGAAGGCAGAAAAGTGAACGCGAAGAGCATCATGGGAATGATGAGCCTTGCGCTTGCACCCGGCGAAAAGGTAACCGTGATTGCAGACGGAACGGATGAAGACGACGCGATTTTCGGAATGGAAAATTATTTAAGCAGCGCGGCAGAATAAAGAAAACGAAAGGGTGTCCACCGGAAAGTGGCTGCCCTTTTTCTATTTTCCAGAGTAAGCTTGTTGTTATAGAAGCAAGTACACTTTACGGGAGCGCAGGGGCGAAACAAGGATAAAAAAGCAGAAAGGAGGGAAAGGATGGACGACAAAAAGCTTCTTTTTATTTATAATCCCAGGGCGGGAAAAGGACAGATCCGGAATAATCTGTTGGATATCATTGATACGTTCGTTAAGGCAGGCTATGTCGTGACAGCAAGACCGACTCAGTATGCAGGGGAAGCCGTGGAGCTTGCGGCAGACAGAACGGCAAAATATGACCTCGTGGTATGCAGCGGCGGAGACGGCACATTGGATGAGGTGGTGACCGGCATTATGAAGAGTGTTCGACGCCGCCCGATCGGGTATATTCCGGCAGGCAGCACAAACGATTTTGCGCAGAGCCTGAATATTCCGAAAAACATGGCTGAGGCAGCGAAAATCGCAGTCAGCGGCAGAATGTTTGCCTGCGATGTCGGTTCCTTTAACGAAAAAACCTTTGTTTATATTGCGGCCTTCGGACTTTTTACAGAGGTGTCCTATGAAACCAGTCAGGATGTCAAAAATGTGCTGGGGCATATGGCGTATCTTCTGGAGGGCATGAAAAAGCTCCGGGATATCAAATCCTACCACATGAAAATTACGACGCAGGACACTGTCATCGAGGACGATTTTCTGTATGGAATGATTACGAATTCTGTTTCGGTCGGAGGATTTAAGGGAATCACCGGAAAATATGTGGATTTAAGCGATGGAATGTTTGAGGTGACGCTCGTAAAGGTTCCGCGCAGCCTGGACGAACTCAATCAGACGCTTGCTGCCCTGGCGCAGCGCGATATCGACACGGCACAGATGTATTGCTTTAAAACCTCCTGGCTGAAGGTGGAGACAGAGGAAGAGGTCGCGTGGACGCTGGACGGCGAATTCGGAGGCAGGCACACAGAAATCGTCATCGAAAATCAGAAACAGGCGCTGCATATCATGGTGCCGGGAGAAGAAAATGAAGCGCAGTGAAATGTAGCGGTTTAGTGGAAAAAGTGGAAAAAGAGGAAAAAAATGCGTATGCCGTATTTCTTTTTTGAAAAAGATAGGGTATAATAGCATCGGTTAGATAATAATTTTATTTCTATGGAGGTAAATAAGATGTTAGTATCTGCTACAGAAATGCTGAAAAAAGCAAAAGCTGGCCATTATGCAGTTGGTCAGTTCAACATCAACAACCTGGAATGGACAAAGGCTATCCTGCAGACCGCTCAGGAGCTGAACTCCCCTGTAATCCTTGGTGTATCCGAGGGCGCAGGCAAGTATATGACCGGCTACAAGACCGTTGTAGGCATGGTTAACGGTATGCTCGAAGAATTGAACATCACCGTTCCCGTTGCTCTGCATCTGGATCACGGCTCATACGACGGCTGCTACAAGTGTCTGGAAGCTGGCTTCTCTTCCATCATGTTCGATGGCTCTCATTATCCGATCGACGAGAACGTTGAAAAGACCACTGAGCTGGTTAAGGCTGCTCATGAAAAGGGCGTTTCCATCGAAGCTGAGGTTGGTGCAATCGGCGGCGAAGAAGATGGTGTTATAGGTATGGGCGAATGCGCAGATCCCAACGAGTGCAAGAGAATCGCTGATCTGGGCGTAGACTTCCTGGCAGCTGGTATCGGCAATATCCACGGCAAATATCCTGCAAACTGGAAGGGTCTGTCCTTTGAAACTCTGGATGCTATCCAGCAGCTGACAGGTGATCTTCCTCTGGTTCTTCACGGCGGCACAGGTATCCCGGCTGACATGATCAAGAAAGCAATCTCTCTCGGTGTTGCAAAGATTAACGTAAACACAGAGTGCCAGTTATCTTTCGCAGATGCTACACGTAAATATATCGAGGCTGGCAAGGATCTGGAAGGCAAGGGCTTTGACCCGCGTAAACTTCTTGCTCCTGGCGCAGAGGCAATCAAGGCAACTGTAAAAGAGAAGATGGAGCTGTTCGGTTCCGTAGGTAAGGCAAACGACTAATTCTTTATGGAATGAAGTTGTTTTGTTGGACAACAGAATTTTTTCACAATAATTTGACTAGAACTTTATTATTTTTGTTAGAAGTGTAAAAATTAAAAATATATAAAGTTTTCGCTTGCATTTCGTTTTAAAAAGTATTATCTTAATACCAACAAAACAATGTGAGCGATGAACAAGGGTGTTCCAATAGACTTGGAATGCCCTTTTTTCTGTATACAGAACTTTACATGAAGTTCTGGTTGAAATCCGACAGGAAATCGCGTACATTAGAATAAGCAAGTCTGGTCTTAGGGGATTGGATTAGTGAGAAGAAAGGATGTAGAAGATGAGCGAAACAGGATACCTTAATGCAGCAGAGATTTTCGGTGAAAACGTATTCAACGATGCAGTAATGCAGGAACGTCTTCCGAAGAAAGTCTACAAGAAGTTAAAGGAAGTAATCAACGAGGGAAAAGAACTGGATCTCGAGACAGCGGATGTTGTCGCACATGAGATGAAA
>OLRA01004913.1_pt1 | contig 10225 bp, 10 predicted proteins | sample 1673011 | NCBI WGS metagenome assembly OLRA01 (sample SAMEA3136746, study PRJEB25190) | human gut metagenome | reverse complement strand
TGACATATTCATGTCAAAACACCTCGCGGGACAGTGGCTACTGAATAGTTACTATTTTTCTTAGATAAACTTATACAAATATCTAAGATAGTAAAAGCAAAACCAATAATTTGAAAAGATTAAAATAATTTAAATCATCAAATTATAATCAAAGAAACAGTAAAAAATCAAAGCCAGATTCCACATTAGGCGCGGAATCTGGCTTTCCCCTTCCAAACAACAGCAAAAAACACCGGAATCCAGGGGCAGGTAGCACTTTGTGGGCGTTTAGGACAAGCTTTGAGATCCGGCGCTTACGCAGGCTTTCGCGAGGGTCAGCTGACCCTCGTGAATATAGCCGAAGTTAGCGACTAGCCCAAAGTTGCCCTGCCCACGCTGCCAGCCCCTGGATTCCGGTGTTTTTTGCGTCCGGCGCAAGGGAAAAATCAAACTATTTAGTCCAGTTTAATCTCCTTCCACAACTTACTGTAATAATCCTGCGTCCCCCGGTCCAATGACCTGAAAATCTCACAATTATCCAGCACATCACTGGGAGGAAACAGTGCCGGATCCTCCGTATACTTTGCAGGCAGAATCTCAGCCAGCTTTTTATTCGGCGTTCCATAATGATTATACTCAAAACTGATCTTTGAAATATCCACCCGAAGCAGATAATTCAGAAACTTTTCCGCATTTTCCGTATTCTTACAATCCTTTGTAACTGCCCAGGAATCTACCCAGACGTTGGATCCTTCTTTCGGAACCACATAAGCCAGATCGTCATTATACTCTGTTGCATAAGGGGCTTCTCCGGAATACACCAGTGCGATAGCAGCATTTTCAGCGATCATTTCGTCACGTGCGGAATCCAGCAGATACGCCTGTACCATCGGTCGCTGTTCAATTAAAATCTTTTCCGCCTCATCCAGTTCATCCGTATTATCCGTATTAATGGAATACCCAGACATCTTCAGCGCAGGAACGAAGGAATCCCGGACACTGTTTTCCATGATGATCTGGCCACTGTATTTTGAATTAAAAAGAATATCCCAGGAATCCACCTTTTCATCCACCAGACGTGTGTTATAAAGAATGCCCAGTGTACCCCAGTAATGAGGAATCGTATATTTGTTTTCAGGGTCAAATGTCTTCGAAAATTCCCAGAGATGTTCGTCTACATTGGCAGCATTCGGAATGTTGTCAAAGTTGATCGGAAGAAGTTCATCTTCTGTACGAAGCTTTTCCAGAATATAATCGGAAGAACAGATTACATCATAGTCCACAATATCTGCCTTATATTTCATATACATTTCTTCCGGGGACTGATATTCTTCATACAGGATCTTGATGCCGGTTTCTTTCTCAAAAGAATCGATGATGGAAGGATCCAGATAATCTCCGTAGTTAAAAACAACCAAAGAATTATTTTTGTTATAGCCGCACCCGCCAAGAAGAAAAAGGAATCCGGAAAGTACAGATACTATCAGTAATTTATGTTTCATATTCATGAGTCTCTTTTTACACCTCCATACTGTTTTTTCTTCCGGATAAGAAGTTAAAGAGCAGCAGCAGAACAAGAATCAGCAGAAACAGGAGCGTGGAAAGTGCATACATTTCCGGCTGGATTCCACGTTTCACTTCAGAATATACCATCGTAGAGATGGTGTTGATCCCAGGACCTCTGGTAAAATAGGTGATCACAAAATCATCCATCGACATTGTGGCTGCCATCAGAAAACCGGACATGATGCCCGGCATCAGTTCCGGCCAGCAGACTTTGAAAAAGGCATACAGCGGGGTGGCTCCAAGATCAAGTGCAGCCTCATATGCATTTTTATTGAGAGTCCGAAGACGGGGCAGGACATTTAAAATCACATACGGAACACCGAATGTCACATGCCCGATAAATACAGTGGTAAATCCCAATTTGATAAAACGGATAAATAACAGTGTCAGAGACAATGCAGTAACGATCTCGGCATTTAACATCGGGATATTGGTAGCTCCCAGCATGATAGAGTAATTTCGCTTTTTCATTGCGCTGATGCCGATGGCACCAACCACACCGATAATGGTGGCTGCCAGTGCAGAGCCGAAAGCCAGTGTCAGGGTGGTGGTGAAGGCATCCGTGATCCGACTGTTATCAAAAAGATTTGCATACCACTGAAAAGTAAATCCACGCCAGGCAACTCTGGCCTTGGATTTGTTAAAAGACAGTACAACCAGAACGATAATCGGCAGATACAACAACAGAAAGATAAATGCCATATACAGTCGTTTGACCCATGTTTTTACCATATGTTAGTTCCTCCTTCTGATTTATCAAAGACGGACATCAGCCCCATACTTATCAGAGTAAATACCAGCAGTACAAAGGAAAGTCCGCTGCCCAGATTCCAGTTAAAATTGTAGGTAAATTCCTGTTCAATGATATTTCCGATCAGTAAGGTATTGGATCCACCCAGAATGTTTGAAATAACAAAGGAAGTCATGGACGGAACAAATACCATCGTGATCCCGCTGATGACTCCGGGAAGAGACAGCGGGAAAATGATTTTTCGCAGAATGGTAAAATAGCCGGCGCCCAGATCCTTTCCGGCTTCCACAACATCGTTTCCGATGGAAGAAAGAGAATTATAAATCGGAAGGATCATAAATGGCAGAAAATCATAAACCATACCAATTAAAACTGCCTGGAAGGTATAAATAATATGCACCTTCGGAAGATGCAGGAAGCCAAGCAGAGTATTTAATACGCCGTTATTAGAGAGAATCAGCTGCCATGCCATGGTTCGAAGCAGAAAGTTCATCCACATCGGAAGAATAAAAAGAAAAATGATGAAATTACTTTTCTTCAGATTCAAACTGCATAGCACCAGTCCCAGCGGGTAAGCAAGGATAAAACAGATCAAAGTCGTAAGAAACGCCATTTTAAGAGAAGTCCACAGAGACTTCAGATGTACAGGTTCTGTAATGGCGAGAACATTTGCCAGAGTAAAACCACCATCTGCGCCGGTAAAGGCGTAATAGAGAACCAGTCCCAGCGGGATCAGGGTAAATCCGATGATCCACAGAATATAGGGAAAAGCAAACCAGGTTTTTTTAGGACTATTCATTAATATCCACCGCCTTTTCATCCTCAGATTCCGGTTTATGCATGATCTGAATATTGAACGGTTTGACAAAAATCCCCACTTCACTGTCTGCCGGATACATATCCGTGCTGTGTACCAGCCATTCAAAATTATTGGCCAGAACAGTCATCTCATAATGTACGCCTTTGAAGATGACGGAAGTCACACGGCCTTTGATAATACCGACTTCCGGTTTCACCAGTTCTACATCTTCCGGACGGATGACTACGTCTACCGGGTTATTAGTTCCGAAGCCCTCATCTACACATAAGAATTTGGCACCGAGAATTTCCACCAGACGATCCTGGATCATGGTACCGCCTAAAAGGTTACTGTCACCGATAAAATCGGCAACGAAAGCGTTTTGTGGCTCGTTGTAGATATCTTCCGGCGTACCGATCTGCTGGATATAACCGCCGTTCATAACCACAATAGTATCGGACATGGTGAGAGCTTCTTCCTGATCGTGGGTAACGTAGACAAATGTGATTCCCAGCTCATTTTTCAGACGGATCAGTTCGTACTGCATGTCCTGGCGCATCTTGAGATCCAGAGCACCCAGGGGCTCGTCGAGAAGAAGCACTTTCGGTTCATTGACAATGGCACGGGCAATGGCGATTCTCTGTTGCTGCCCACCGCTCAAAGCATCGATTTTACGCTTTTCATAGCCATCCAGATTCACCAGTTTCAGTGCGTATTTGATCTTGTCATCAATATAGGCTTTGCTTTTCTTTTTTATCCTGAGACCGAAGGCAATGTTTTCTGCCACGTTCATATTCGGGAAGAGGGCGTATTTCTGAAATACGGTATTCAACTGGCGTTTATTCGGAGCCAGCTGTGTGATGTTTTTTCCGTCAAAGATAACACTTCCCTCATCCGGAAATAAAAAACCGCCGATGATTCGAAGCGTTGTAGTTTTACCACAGCCGGACGGACCGAGAAGGGTGAGAAATTCGTTCTCGCGGATATAGAGATTCAGATCGTCGAGAATCTTTTCACCGTCAAAGATTTTGGTAATATGCTGTAAATCTATTAATCGATTGCTCATAGTATCTCCTTTTGTAACTATTCAGTTACCTCCTTTTTATCATTAGAAATTTGGCGGGGAGGAGATCCACAGGATCGTAGCACCCCATTTTCCGGCTTCCAGCCAGTGTTCCTGGCCGGCGGGAAAATAAAACGTTTCTCCTTTTTGTATGCGGTAGGTTTTCTTACCCAGCGTAAGAAGGATACTTCCTTCTAGCACATAGCCCATTTCCTCGCCTGCATGAGGGGGTTCCACACAGGAACGCCCCCGGGGAGCAATGGTCATACGGATGGGTTCCATCTGATTTTTCTGTGCGTTTGGAACCAGCCATTCAATCTGGTGTCCAAGTTCAGGATCATCTTTCAGAAAATAATCTTCTTCCCGAAAGACAATCTGTTCCGGTGTGTCATCTGTAAAAAATTCCTGAAGGCTGCTGCCAAGACACTGCAGGATATCTGCGAGGGTACTGATGGATGGTGAGGTAAGGTTTCGCTCAACCTGGGAGATGAATCCTTTGGTAAGTTCAGCCCGGTCTGCCAGTTCCTGCTGAGTCAGTCCATTCTGTGTCCGCAGACTTTTCAGTTTTGTTCCAATGTCCATAAAAACTCCTTTAAAAGGCACACGAAAATCCCGATTATCAGCCCTGTGGCAGGTAAAGAGCCCCGTCTTACCGATAATCGGGAAAGTATCGTATTACTAAATTCTGTGTTTACTATTATTAAAATCAATTATAAAAAAAAAACGATATTTGTCAATGGAAATTTATTAAAAAAGTACTGAATATTTTTGCGATTCATAGACTGAAAAAAAAGCGTGTAAAATCTATGAAAAAAGTACAAAAAGAAGGGAAGGAAGATGAGCTTCTGATCCTTTTCGTAGCGATATTGACACTGGCAGGATTATTTTTTTTATATAGTACAGGTACATATAATGGAAAAGTAAAGTTTGGAGATGCAGGATACTATCTGAAAAAGCAGTTATTTGCCAGTGTGCTGGGCATGATTGCTTTTTGGATGATGGCACGGATCGATTATCATCGGGTGGCGGCTTTTGCCACGGTACTGTATCTGTGTTCCATCGCGTTGTCTACGGCTGTCTTATTTGTAGGAAGATCCTATAATGGGTCAAAACGCTGGCTGGCACTGGGACCATTGTCGTTTCAGCCGGCGGAATTTGCAAAAGCAGCGGTAATACTGTTTCTGTCATTCAGGATCAGCAACCGGAAGAAAAAGACAGACAGTCTCTGGTTTATGCTCCGGACGATGGCGGCGCTGTTACCGATTGTCGGGCTGGTGGGAACAAATAATCTGAGTACGGCGATTATTATTCTTGGTATCGGCGTGATTCTGATCTTTGTGGCACACCCGAGGTATCTGCCTTTTCTTGGAATCGGAGCCGCGGGGATTGGATTTGTCGCGATTTTTTTGAGTATGGAAAGTTATCGGCTTGAACGCCTTGCCATCTGGCGGGATCCGGAAAAATATGAAAAAGGGTTTCAGACGATCCAGGGCTTGTATGCGATCGGAAGTGGGGGAATCTTCGGGCGTGGGATGGGAAACAGTCTGCAAAAATTGGGATTTGTACCCGAAGCACAAAATGATATGATTTTTTCCATCATCTGTGAGGAAACAGGACTGTTTGGAGCTATACTGGTTATCCTTCTGTTTGGAGGCCTGATCTGGAGACTCATGGTGGCAGCAGTTCGGGCAGAGGATTTGCTGGGAGAACTGATAGGCGCCGGAATCATGGGCCATATTGCACTCCAGGTAATCCTGAATATTGCTGTTGTTACAAATACGATTCCCAATACCGGGATTACATTGCCGTTTATCAGTTATGGAGGAACATCTGTATTGTTTTTGATGGGAGAGATGGGGCTTGCATTGTCAGTCACCAGATATTCCCGTGCTGCATAGAATAAGATAACAGGGCATGTGGGAGCAAACGAGTGAGTGAAATATGGATGCGTGGAAATGGTCCGCTGGAAGGAGAAGTAAAGGTTCAGGGATCGAAGAATGCTGCCCTGCCAATGATGGCGGCTGCAGTGCTGCATGAGGGAAGGACCGTGCTTCACAACTGTCCCCGGATTGCAGATGTGTTTGAAATGGAAGCAATCCTGCGGTCGATGGGAGTAAAGACCGCGTGGAGTGGCCATACACTGGAGCTGGACTGTAATAAGATCTGTGAGACCGGTATTCCCGGAGAAGAGACGCGCACGATGCGATCTTCCATCCTGCTGCTCGGAAGTATGCTTGGAAGATGTAAGCGGATCCGGATCGGTTATCCCGGCGGCTGTACGATCGGGGCACGTCCTGTTGATCTGCATCTGGATGCAATGAAAAAAATGGGTGTCCTGATCAGGGAAACAGAGGGGGAGATCTGCGGAGAATGTCCGGAGGGTCTTTCCGGTGCCCATATTCATTTTCCGATTTCCAGTGTGGGTGCTACGGAAAATGCTTTGCTTGCAGGTGTTACGGCACGGGGGGAAACGTTTCTTGAAAACTGTGCCCTGGAGCCGGAAATCATGCATCTGTACAGGCGATGGGAGCGGAAATCCGTGGGATCGGAACAAGAAAAATCTGGATGCGCAGAGCCGCGGCTTTGCGGGATGTAGAATATACGATTCCTACAGACCGGATCGTAGCGGGAACCTGTCTGTATGCTGCTGCAGCCACAAGAGGTCATATCGGCCTGAAGGATGTGGATCCGCAGGAAATGAAATCTGTACTTCGGGTATATGAGAAAATGGGTGGACAATGGGAGATGAGGAGTGGTACACTAAGGGCGAATGCCGCCGGAATTCGCTTTCCGGTGGAGCAGGTGTGTACGATGCCGTATCCCGGATTTCCCACGGATATGCAGTCAATTCTGATGTCGGTGCTTCTTACAGTTCCGGGAGAAAGCAGGATCGAAGAAAGGATTTTTGAAAAACGCTTTCAGATAGTGGAAGAACTGAGAAAAATGGGAGGCAGGATCACGGTTACCGGCAGACAGGCGGTTGTCTGTGGTGGCAGAAAACTGACGGGGACAACGGTATGTGCCAGAGAACTGCGTGGAGGTGCTGCGCTTGTGGTGGCGGGGCTTTCAGCACAGGGAGAAAGCGTCGTGAAACATGCGGAGTATATAGAACGGGGATATGAACGACCGGATCAGTTGTTCGGGCAATTGGGTGCGGTAATCAGAATAAGGGAACAGGTGGAAGAATGAAAAAAAGATTCAGAAGAATAGAGCTGACAAAAGAAGGAAAAATGATTACAGCCGGAGCTGTGGCAGCCATCGTGCTGCTGGCTCTGCTGGCATTTTTCTTTTTGTTTCGGGTAGACAAAGTGTATGTGGTGGGAAATACCAGATACACCGATGAAGAAGTAAAAGAATATGTGATGACAACACCATTGACATCTAACACGGTGCTTGCGATGTTATTTGAAAGACATAAAAATGCAGAAAATATTCCGTTTGTGGATTCTTTTGATCTTGAGAGAGTCAATGCCCATACCATTCGGATCCATGTAAATGAGAAAAAAATTGTCGGTTATATCACACAGGGAACAGAGAGGCTGTATTTTAACAAGGACGGACTTGTGGTGGAAGTGACTGCTATGGAACAGGATGAAATTGATTCCATGGATCAGGAAGAAGAAGAACTGAATCAGTTAAAGGAGCAGGCCGCACAGGAAGCTGCCGCAAAAGAAGCGGATGCGGCACTGGAAGCTCTGACAGGAGAAAGTACCGATACAACGGACAGGGCAGATACAGAAGATACACAGAAAGAAGATGGTACAGAGAGTGATACGCAACAGGCAGACAGTGCAGAGGGACAGGTACTTCAGGCTGTAGAGTCTGATACCGGGAATGAAAACGCGACAAAATTTAAGGCAGCAGTAACAGATGTGCCAAGAGTTATCGGCATCACAGACAAGGAAAAAGGTATCGCACTCGGAGATACGATTCCGGCGATTGCAGATGGTATCTATAATACAATTCTTGGAATCACCCGTATGGTGGAAAAGTATGAAATTCTTCCGGAGATGGTGTGTTTTGATGAGAATCAGGAGATTATTCTGGTGTATAACAACGGAAACATCCACTGCAACCTGGGAAAAGATACGCTGTTGGAGGAAAAGATTACCAGAGTAGCGGCAATTCTTCCAAAATTATCTGATTTTACAGGTATTCTCCACCTGGAAGATTATGAAACGGATATTACCAACATTATCTTTTCGAAAGAGACGCTGTATACACTGAAAATGGAAATTGCACAGATTGAGGGAAGAGACTTCGGCGAAGATACGGAAGATCCGGCGGCAGATACACAAACTGAAGACGGATCTCAGGATACGGCAGGAGAGGGAGAGGGCAGCACAGATTCTGCAACAGATGAAAGTGATACACAAGGAGACACCGTGACAGATCCTGATTCTGATGCTTCCGGTGAAGATACAAAGACACAGGATGACAGCACACAGGACAACGGATCCGGAGATGGAAGCGATAGCAGTACTACCGAAGAGGACGGGGGGATGACGGACACCGGGGCAGGAACAGAACAAAACGGTACAGATACGTCGGAGACACAGAAAACTGCGGGGGAGTAAACCGCAGAAAAACAAAATCCGGAAAAACCTTACAAAATTCGAAAAAAAACATGAAATCTGAAAAAAATAGTTGATTAATCAGAGAAGAAATTATATTATATAACCATATGTAACTCTTTAAGATAAGGCAAAAGTACCCTGAAGGGAATAAATATAAGCGCAAGCAAAAAAGGAGGAAGTACTTTGTTAGAGATTATGACAAATGAAGCGGAATCATCTGCAAAGATTATAGTAATTGGTGTAGGTGGAGCCGGTAATAATGCAGTAAACCGCATGGTAGAAGAAACAATCGGCGGTGTGGAGTTTATCGGGGTAAACACTGATAAACAGGCTTTGACTCTTTGCAAAGCTCCTACCGTATTACAGATAGGTGAGAAACTGACAAAAGGTCTTGGAGCCGGAGCAAAGCCTGAGATCGGAGAAAAAGCGGCAGAAGAGAGTATGGAAGAGATCCGTCAGCTGATGGAAGGTGCTGACATGGTATTCGTTACCTGTGGTATGGGTGGCGGAACCGGAACAGGTGCTGCACCGGTTGTTGCAGGTATTGCAAAAGAGATGGGCATCCTGACTGTCGGCGTTGTGACAAAACCTTTCCGTTTTGAAGCAAGAACCCGCATGAATAACGCACTTGCAGGTATTGAAAACCTCAAGAAAAATGTAGATACACTGATCGTAATTCCAAATGACAAGCTGCTTGAAATTGTAGACCGCCGTACCACGATGCCGGAAGCGCTCAAGAAAGCAGACGAGGTTCTGCAGCAGGCAGTACAGGGTATTACCGACCTGATTAACCTTCCGGCACTGATTAATCTGGATTTTGCCGATGTACAGACGGTTATGACAGACAAGGGTATCGCACATATCGGTATCGGACATGCAAAAGGAGACGACAAAGCACTCGAAGCAGTCAAACAGGCAGTGGCCAGCCCGCTTCTGGAGACTACGATCGAAGGTGCATCCCACGTTATCATCAATATTTCAGGAGATATTTCTCTTATGGATGCAAACGATGCAGCAAGCTATGTACAGGAGCTTGCCGGTGATGATGCAAACATTATCTTTGGTGCTATGTATGATGATACTTACACAGACGAAGCAAGCATCACCGTGATTGCTACCGGTCTGGATTCTTCTACCGCAACACAGCCGACAGTAAACAGCAGAAAAGTATCGCAGGACAGCCGCAATGAGCAGCCACAGTCCAGTCTTTTCCAGAGAACGATCGGAAGTGCTACGCAGGCCGGCAGACAGGCGGGCACAGCTCCGTCAAACGGAAAACTGCGCACACCTTCCAGTAATGTACAGGAAAGAGACATTCAGATTCCGGATTTCCTGAGAAGAAGATAATTTTTTTAAATCGATCAATAAGATTTTATATGCGAAAGCTTAAAAGACCGTTTCGAAATGGATTCCATTTGGAAACGGTCTTTTTGTGAGTGCGCCTAGCGGCGCACGTTTCTAACGGGTTAAAGTCCCGAATCCGCCCGGTA
>OLRA01004911.1_pt1 | contig 10230 bp, 7 predicted proteins | sample 1673011 | NCBI WGS metagenome assembly OLRA01 (sample SAMEA3136746, study PRJEB25190) | human gut metagenome | reverse complement strand
GAACTGGAAGTTCTGCTCGCGGTTCCTTCGGCGCAAAGCGCCTGCGGAATGGAGGATAAAATGCCGATATTTCAAACAGTTGCTGCGGCATGCCGCGCCGCAGGAGAAAAGTTAAGATCCTGGAAACAGAAAAAAAGAACAGACCGGCTTTGGAGAGTGGTTTTATGGGGAATTCTGTGGGCAATGCTATGCCAGACGCTAGGGGCCTGTGGGGCACAGCGGGAAGAACTCTTTTTGTCGGAAAAGGAAAGCATAGCCTATGGGGATGGAAACCGCAAAGTAGAATCAAAGGTCGAAGACACGGACCAAAACCGCGAGGCTGAACCAAATGCCGGGAATACAGACCAAAACCGCGAGACTGAGTCAAATGCCGGGGACACGGATCAAAACCGCAAGGCTGAGCTAAGTTCCGGAAGCACAGACCGGACAGAGCTCTCCGATGCTTCCTCAGAGGAAGCAAAAACCCTTGTGGTGCACATCTGCGGAGCAGTATCCGCTCCGGGGGTCTATGAGCTTCCGGCAGGCAGCAGAATTATAGACGCCGTGGAGGCCGGAGGCGGTTTTTTACCGGAAGCGGATGAAGCATGCTGCAACCTGGCGGAAGAAATCGTGGACGGTTGTCAGATTTATATCATGACAAAAACGGAAAGCTGCGCCGACGGACAGACAGAAAAGAAAGCCGGGATCCAGACTTCGCCGGACAGCGATATGCAAACGACAGACAGAAATGTGCGAAGCAACAGCACTACAGCTTTGGAGAACGGTCTGGTCAACCTCAACACAGCGGACGTTGCTGCACTCATGACGCTGCCTGGAATCGGGGAAAGCCGGGCAAAGGCGATCATAAGCTATCGGGAGCAGCATGGAGCGTTTGCAAAGATTGAGGATATCATGAAAATCAGTGGAATCAAGCAGGCTGCATTTTCAAAAATCAAAGACAAAATTACAGTTTAATCATAGACAGAAAGAATCCGGACAAACAGCGAGAAACGGATTGTCCGGTCGGGAAAAGGGAGAAACATGGCAAAGAAAGTTTTGGTTGTGGACGATGAAAAGCTGATTGTAAAAGGAATCCGGTTCAGTCTGGAGCAGGACGGAATGGAAGTGACCTGCGCATATGACGGAGAAGAGGCACTGCTGTGTGCGAAAGAGCAGAAATTTGATATGATTCTGCTCGACATTATGCTGCCAAAACTTAGCGGAACCGAAGTATGCCAGCAGATTCGGGAGTTTTCGGATGTTCCGATCGTAATGCTCACAGCCAAAAACGACGACATGGACAAAATCATGGGACTGGAATATGGTGCAGATGATTATATCACCAAGCCCTTTAACATCCTTGAGGTAAAGGCGCGCATCAAGGCGATCATGCGCCGTACCTCTGCGAGAGGACAGATCGCAAAGCCGGAAAGCATTCTGGAAAGCGGAGATATGCGCGTGGACTGCGAAAGCCGCCGCGTCAGCATTTCCGGCAGAGAGGTCAATCTCACTGCAAAAGAATTCGACCTGCTGGAGCTTTTGATCCGCAATCCGAGTAAAGTCTACAGCCGTGAAAAATTGCTGAACCTCGTCTGGGGCGTAGACTATCCCGGGGATGTCCGCACCGTAGATGTCCACATCCGCCGCCTCCGCGAAAAAATTGAAACCAACCCCAGCGAACCCCGCTACGTCCACACCAAATGGGGAGTGGGGTACTTCTTCCGCGTATAAGCAGAACCGGACCAGACGATGAAAAGCGGCAAAATCTCTGCTTGCAGAAGATTTTGCCGGTTGTCAGCGGATGACCCGGTGAGCAACGCGAACCGGGCTTTTGCGTTAGCAAAAGGTCCGGTTTCCCGTCGGCAGCCCAATCCTTTTCCCCCGGAGGAACCCATGAACACAAGCAGCAAAACCCCCGGATTATTCCGGCGGCTCACTTATAAAATTCCGATCTTCCGCAGCCTGAAGGCATACATTTTCCTCCTGATGCTGATCATCGGAATCGTGCCCAGCGACATCATGCGGCTGGGCATTCTGAATAATTACGAAGAACGTGCGGTGAATCTGCGCGGCTCGGACGTCGCGTCCCAGTACCGGATTATCGCAAATCACCTGGTCAATTACAACTACCTGCAAAATCCAACCTCCGATGTCGTCAATGCCGAGCTGGAGCAGATGTCCAACCTGTATGACGGCCGTGTGCTGATTATCAACAGCAATTTCCGCATTGTGAAAGACACCTACGCCATGAGCGAGGGGAAAACGATGATTTCCGAGGAGGTGATCAAGTGCTTCCGCGGGGAAAGTACGACCCGCTACGACAAGACGAACGGCTATATCGAGATGACGGTTCCGATTACGGAGACGGTAGACGGGGAAAAAGGGCAGACGAGCATCGTACGCGGCGTGATTCTGGCCAGTGCATCGACGGACAGCATTGCGACGACGCTGGACATCCTGAGCCGGAAAGCCCTGATTCTGGAAATCGTGATGGGAATTATCATTATCGGCATCGTCTTTTTCTTCTCGCACATCCTGATTATGCCCTTTAAGCGCGTAACCCAGGCGATCAGTGAGGTCAAGGACGGTTTCACGGACGAGCCGATTTCCGTACCGGATTATCTGGAAACCGAGCATATCGTGGATGCCTTCAACCAGCTGCTGGGCAGAATGAAGGTCATCAACGATTCCAGGCAGGAATTCGTATCGAATGTCTCTCACGAGCTGAAAACGCCCATGACCTCGATCAAGGTGCTGGCGGATTCCCTGAATCAGCAGCCGGACGTGCCGGTGGAGCTGTATCAGGAGTTTATGCAGGACATTACGGAGGAAATCGAACGGGAAAATAAAATCATCAACGACCTGCTTTCCCTTGTAAAAATGGACAAAACCGAAGGCTCAATGGACATTTCCGCAGTGGATATCAACGAGCTGTTGGAAACGACGCTAAAGCGCCTGCGTCCCATCGCCCGCAAACGGGACATCGAGGTGGTTCTGGAAAGCCTGCGCCCGGTTACGGCAGAGGTGGACGAGGTCAAAATATCTCAGATTTTCACGAACCTTGTGGAAAATGCGATTAAATACAATAAAGAACACGGCTGGGTCAAGGTGCTTCTGGATGCGGATCATCAGTTTTTCACGGTAGAGGTTTCCGACTCCGGCATCGGTATCCCGGAGGAGGATTACGAGCATATTTATGAACGTTTTTACAGAGTAGATAAATCGCATTCCCGTGAAATCGGCGGCACCGGCCTTGGACTTGCCATCACCAGAAATGCGATCCTGCTGCACCGCGGTTCGATTAAAGTGAGCAGCGTGGAAGGACAGGGCACGACCTTTACGGTGAAAATCCCCTTGTCCTACATCAAGTGATTTCAGAAAATTTGGAGAAGATTATGTCAGAGATCAGAAAAATGCGGGCGATTGCGCTGCTTTTGGGCTGTCTGCTGTTGACCGGAATATTTGCCGGGTGCGGGAAGAAAGAAGAGACGCCTGCAGATACGGTCAACGTTTATTATATTAATAAAGAAGAAACGAAAATCACGGCAGTGGAAAAAGAGCCGGAGGGCGACACGCTTTCCAAACAGGCGGAATGGGGTATTTCCCAACTGAAGGAAAATCCGGTAGAACTGTCTTTGCGTTCACCGATCAGCGGTTTTGCGATTAACAGCTGGAATGTCAAAGACGATCAGCTGGTGCTGGACATGAGTGTGGAATATAAAAAGCTGTCTCCGTCCTCAGAAGTGCTGGTTCGGGCTGCAATTGTGCGCACGATGACGCAGCTGGAGGGAATTTCCTATGTTTCGGTGACGGTCGGTGGAGAAGCACTGACGGACAGCCTCGGCAATGTGGTCGGCCCTATGACGGCAGATCTGTTTATCGACAACGCCGGAAATGAAATCAATGCATACGAAAAAACGCGTCTGCTTCTTTATTTTACCAATGAAAGCGGCGAGCGCCTGATCGGTGTCCAGACAAAACCGGTTGTATACAGCAGCAACATTTCCATGGAAAAGCTGGTGGTAGAGCGGCTGATTGCCGGACCGGATGCAGAAAACGAAGAGCTTTATCCGGTCATCAACCCTGCGACAAAGGTGCTGGGCGTGACGGTAAAGGATGGAACGTGTTATGTAAACCTGGATAACGGTTTCCTGACACAGACCTACAATGTTTCCGCAGAGGTTCAGATCTATTCCATTGTCAACTCTCTGGTAGAATTGTCGAACATCAACAAGGTGCAGATTGCGGTAAACGGGAATACAGATATGATTTTCCGGGAAAAAATTTCACTGTCTAACGTGTTTGACCGGAACCTTGATCTGGTTTACGAAACGGAGGAATTACAATCATAAAAAATTGCAGAAGACCGCTGTGCGCGGCAATCCTGATTTTCCTGACCCTCTATCTGGCAGCGCGTCTGCTGCCGGAGTGGGTGGGAACGGACGCTGGCACAGACAAGTCAGAGAAAGCACCCATTGGCGGGCGCACCTCGCTTACACAGCTTGACACCTGGCTGGAAGCCATGGATGGCGAAACCCTGTGCCTGACGGGCAAAGTCACAGACTGCTGGCAGCCTGTAGATGGAACCCAGGAAAACGCCAGCTTTCTTTTAAAAGACCTTTCTATCGAGGCAGATGCCTCATCTTTTGTTTTTTCAGGGGATTCGGCGGAAACGACCGATAACCTGTCACAGATATCCGGTTCGGCAGATGCGGATCAGATGTCAGTTCTCATTTCTTCTCAGAAAACAACCTCACAAATCAATGAAATGCAGGAAATATTCGGGAAAAACGCGAGTGCGTTGTGCTATTTGCAGGAAGACGAAGCACTTCCAAAGGCAGGCAGCTATGTTCGGGTTTTGGGTGAAGTGTCGCCATTTTTGCAGGCAACGAATCCTGGAGAATTCGACACAGCAGCCTATTATCGGAGAAAAGACTGCCTGTTTGCGCTGAGAAAAACAAAAATTGCCGCTCAGACAAAAAACTATGGACGGCTGGAAGAATTTCTTTCACAGCTGCGCTATGAATCGGAGGTATTGTTCCGGAAGCTGCTGGGGGAAAAGAACGGTGCGACCGCATCCGCCATGGTGCTCGGACGGAAAAAAGGAATGGACAGCGAAGTAAAAGCGCTATACCAGGGCGCAGGAATCAGCCATCTGCTGGCAATTTCCGGACTGCACCTGTCCCTGATCGGCGCAGGACTGTTCGGACTTTTGAAAAAAGTACAGCTTCCGGTTGCTTTGAGCGCCGGAATTTCCACATGGATTCTGATTGTATATGCGCAGCTGACCGGAATGGGCATTTCTACCCGGCGCGCCCTTATCATGTTTTTATTGTTTTTGGCGGCGGGACTGCTAAAACGCACGCCCGATCTGCCAACCTCCCTTGCGGTGGCGGCGTTGCTTCTGCTTGTGCCAAAGCCGCAGCGGATTCTGGATGCAGGCTTTCAGCTTTCGTTTTCGGCAGTGCTTGGGATTGCGGTAATGATTCCGGTTTTGCAGGATGGTTGGGAGGGAGCAGCACCCTCGCTGCGAGTCACCGATGGAGTTGCCGGATGGAATATTGCCCGAGCTGTCATCGTCCGGGCCTGCCGTCTCCTCCGCAAAAATATCCTTGCCGGTCTGGGCATTACCATGACGATGCTGCCGTTTCTGCTGATTCATTTTTATGAATGGAGTCCGTGGTCGGTGCTGCTGAATCTGGCAGTCATTCCGCTGATGGGAATCTTGCTGCCGTGCCTGATCGGACTGCAGCTGGTCGCCCGTCTGACTGCGCTTGTCCACTGCCTGGAGCTTCCCCAGCACCTTCTTTGCACCGCCATCGAAGCGATTTTTTCCTGCTATGAGCAGCTGTGCCGGTTCACAACGACGCTTCCGGGCAGTATCCTGCATACCGGATATCCGACCTGGCAGGCACTGGCCGTGTATACAATCGGACTAATTGCTTTGGCTGTGTCAGGCAAAAAACTCCGTCCGCACCTCCGGCTTGCAGCAGCTGTGTGTCTGATGGGGATTTTTCTGATCCGCCTGCCGGGCGAACTGAACGTCACGATGCTGGACGTCGGGCAGGGAGAGTGCGTTGGAATCGAAACCCGGGAGCATCATGTATATCTGGTGGATGCCGGAAGTACGTCGAAGAAAAAGACCGGACAGTACCAGATTATTCCATGGCTGAAATATATCGGGACGCGGAGCGTGGAAGGAATTTTCATCACGCACTGGGACGAAGACCACATCAGCGCGGTAGGGGAGCTGTTGGAGTGGTCGAAAAGCAGCCGGGTCAAAATCCGGCGCATTTTTCTGCCGGATGTGGCGTTGAAGGATGAAGTGCTGGAAACGCTGCTGCAGCAGATCGAAGAGGCGAACGTCTCCGTGGAATATCTTTCTGCGGGAGAGCACATGACCGATGGCGCGCTGCAGATCTCCTGCCTGCACCCCTATGCGAAAAAAGTGCCGGAGGATCGCAACGATGCGTCGCTGGTGCTGCGCCTGTCACAGGGCGATTTTCAGATGCTGATGACCGGAGATCTGGAAAAGAGCGGCGAAGACTGGCTGGTGGAGCAGGCGCGACCCGCCGTGGAGCAGCCCCAGCCCGTTGGGCAGGAGCAGGCACTCCCGTGTGCACCGTCAACCCAGTCTGCTGCACAAAATTCCCTCCGCTGCACCATCCTCGACGCCGGGCACCACGGCGCGTCCAACGCGACGGGAGAAGCACTGCTGGATTTGGCACAGCCGGAGCTGGTCCTGATTTCCTGCGGCAAAAACAACCGGTACGGGCATCCGGCGCCGGAAACGCTGAAACGCCTGGAAGAGCGGGGAATCCGCTGGTATTCCACGGCGGAGGTCGGCGCGATACAGGTGCATGTTGGAAAGAAAAAAGTGAAAATAGAAACAAGTCGGATTTGACAAAACAAGTCATATGGAACTAAAAAATACGAAAAAACGTTTACGTAATAAAAGAGGAAAGGACTGCAGAAAAAGCAAGATAAACTATAAAACAAACAGAAACACACATTTAAACGAATCCTAAAAACGGAAAACGAAAATAAACGATATAACAATATAAAAATGATTGGATTTTATTCGGGGGGGGGTAAAAACCGGAAAATAATGGGAAAACAGAGAATATTCAGGCGAACGGGATTCCTGGAAAAACATACCAATTCAGAAGGAAAAACCAGAAATACAAGATACAAGAGAAGATTTTATAACATTTTTTAACACTTTTAATAGAAAATAAATAAAAATGGAATAAATATTTGCCACGTTGTCTGCTTGCAAAGAAGACGTTAGATGGTATAATAAAATAGCTGGCAAGAAGTTTGTAATTTCGACAAAAAACATAATTGTCGGAGTAGAAATATGTTAGGATGAACAGAAAGAAACAGGTGGGGACAAGATGAAGAGAAAGCAGGAGAAGCCGGCATATGACCGGATCGCTGCCGGAGAGCGGCTGCGCTGTCGGAGGCTTGAGCTCGGCTGGAGCAGAGAGCTGGTGGCAGAACGGCTCGGTGTCGTCAATAAATATTATGCGGATATCGAGCGGGGAACCTGCGGCATGAGTGTGGAAACACTGATTAACCTGTCCCGCTTGTATGGAGTGAGTCTGGATACGCTGATTTATGGCGAGAAAGAGAAAAAATCCGCAGTCAGTCAGGGAGAACAGCTGATGCGCGGACTCAACGGGATGCCTCAGAGTGTACAGGATTACTGCCTGCGGATGCTGTGGCTGTTTGCCGACGGACTTCGGGCAGCACAGGCGGAGGCTGCATCAGAATGCGAGACAGTACCGGAGACCGTAAAAAGCAGTTCGGACAGCAAAAAAAACTCCGGAGGTGAGGTCTGAGATGCCGGAGAAGAAAAATCAGTACATAGATATTCACTGTCATATTTTGCCGGAGGTGGATGACGGCGCGAGAAATCTGGAAGAGAGCCTGACGATGCTGCGCCAGGAAGTAAAACAGGGCGTTGCAGCAGTTATCCTGACTCCGCATCAGAAACCGAACAGACGCAGCATTACCGCTGCTTCCGCACTGGAACGGACACAGAAGCTGCAGCAGGCTGCGACAGAAAACGGAATTGACATCAGACTTTACAGCGGCGGTGAGATTTTTTGCTGCATGGATACCATCGAGCTGTTAAAACAGGGCAAGGCGGGAACCCTTGCCGGATCAGATTATATTCTGACAGAATTTTCACCGGACGAAGAATGGGCGTACATCCGGAACTGCCTGTATGACCTGCTCTGCGAGGGCTACCGTCCGATTGTCGCCCACACCGAGCGCTATCGGAACGTGGTAAAGGATTTCAACCGGGTCGAAGAATTAAAGGACATGGGATGCCGGATCCAGATCAACGCAGGAGAACTGCCGGGACTGCTGGGCGGACAGCTAAAACGCACAGCACGCAGCCTGATAAAAGAAGAGCTTGCAGATCTTATGGGAACGGATGCCCACAGAGCAGAGGGAGAGAGGTCTGTATCCATGGCGGAAGGAGCCTCGTGGCTGCAAAGACACTGCAGCCCGGAATATGCGGCACGTCTGCTCTACAAAAACGCAGCACACATTCTGGACAATACAGATATGGAAGACATCGAATAGAAAAAGGGGAACGAGACATGGAAAATCAAAACCAGAGAAGCAACGAGGAAACCGAAATCGATCTGGTAGAACTTTTTTGGGTACTCTGGAGAAAACTTCCACTGATGATTGCAGTGGGACTGTTTACGGCGCTTCTGGCCTTTGGGGGAAGCAAATTCCTGATGACGCCCACGTATCAGTCTGTAACAAAAATCTATATCCTGAACAAACAGGACAGTAGCAACACAAATGTAACCTACAGCGACCTGCAGGCAGGCACGCAGCTGGTTAAGGACTATTCGGAGCTGATCAAAAGCCGTTTCGTACTGGAAGCGGTGATCGAGCAGTTGAATCTGCCGTTAAGTTATGAGCAGTTAAGCGGTAAGGTTACAGTGAGCACGCCCGCAGACACCCGAGTAATCTCCATTACAGTGACGGACAGCAATCCGGTTGCGGCAATGAAAATTGCTAATGCAATCCGTGAAACAGCCTCGACCCATATCCGCAACGTTATGGATATCGAAACAGTGAATATCGTAGAAACTGCAAACGTACCGACCCATAAGGCGAGCCCCTCCGTCGGAAAGAACACGATGATGGGCGGAATGCTTGGTATTCTGATTGTAGCAGCCATCGTCATGCTTTCCCACCTGATGAACGATACGATTCAGACGGAAGAGGATGTGGAAAAATATCTTGGAATTTCCACCCTTGCGATGATTCCGCTGAATGAAGCTGAAAGCAAGAAGAAAAAGAAAAAATATAAAAAACAGGCGACAAGCGGAAAGTGAGGTGACAGGGAAATATGCAGAACGTAATAATTCGCTCCATCGAGCGTCTGGATTTCAGAACAAAAGAAGCCTATAAAACATTGCGTACCAATCTGAGCTTTGCGGGGAAAAATGTCAAAGTGATTTCCCTGACCAGCTGTACGCCAAACGAAGGAAAGACAAGCGTTTCTTTCCAGTTATGCCTGTCCCTTGCAGAAAGCGGCAAGAAGACGATTCTGGTTGACGCAGATCTGCGAAAATCCGTACTGCGGGGCCGTTATAAAGCAAACCGTGAAAAATACGGACTGTCCCATTACCTGAGCGGACAGATGGAACTGGACGATGTATGCTGCAGAACCAACGTCAACAATTTCGATATTATTTTTGCAGGACCTGTACCGCCCAACCCCAGTGAGCTTCTGGGAGGCGATGCGTTCAAAAATATGCTGGAAGTGCTGCGGATGCAATACGATTATGTCATCGTAGATACCCCGCCCCTTGGCAGCGTCATCGACGGCGCGGTTGCAGGTGCGATCTGCGATGGAACGGTACTCGTTGTCGAAAGCGGAGCCATCAGCTACAAATTTGCTCAGAATGTAAAAGAACAGCTGGACAAGGTAGGCTGCCGGATTCTTGGATGCGTCCTGAACAAGGTCAACACCAAAAAGAATCCTTATTATGGAAAATATTATGGCCATTACTATGGCAACTATTACGGCCACGGACAGGATGGTGCAGACGAAGCACAGGGTGAGCTGCCGCTGGATGCGGGCTCCAAAACCGACGCGACAGCTGCTGAGACAGAAACTGCTGTATCGGAACAGAACACGGGAGAAAAGGAGGATGCAAAATGAGTACAAAAGGTCTGACCATCGGATTTTTTATTGCAGATGCAGCTTTGATT
>OLRA01004905.1_pt1 | contig 10237 bp, 8 predicted proteins | sample 1673011 | NCBI WGS metagenome assembly OLRA01 (sample SAMEA3136746, study PRJEB25190) | human gut metagenome | reverse complement strand
TCCGGATGAGTTCGAGAACGAAACCTAAGTGTTCGGATGAACTTGCAAATCAACCCATTTTTTCCATATGGTGAAGAATAACAGAATCTTTGTTGGTTATGCGTCGTTTGAATGTAATTACCTCTATAATAAAACATATTTATTACTTTTCAGCACCACCAAACCAGATTCTGCCTCCTTCGAACCAGGTACCCACCCCATCAAGACCACGAAGCATCCCCGCCCTCAGCCTCGGCTTGCTGGTCGTGTGCCTGTTCACCTGGGAGAAAGCATGCCAAAGGCAGTGCTGGACCATGGTTTGCGGACTGGATCGAGGGCATGGCCTCGACAACCTTGGCAAGGAGCAGGCACAGACCGCGGCTGATGCTACACTGTGCTTGAAGAACCAACCCCCAGCTGGCCTTTCACGTCAGCTGCTGGGGCAGGCCACCGGTACCCCTTCCAGCAAAGGAGCCCCCATGGACGAAACCGTGAAAGCCCACTTGGATTCCCGCATCGATGTCATGACCCCCTATCTCCAAACCGCCTCCGACCAGGCACTGGTGCAGCGGGCCCAGGAGGTGCTGGACGGAATTACCCAGCTGGCCCAGGAAAGCCCCGACGCAAACTCCTTTGAACAAGCCTTGGCCGCAAGTCCCTTGAACGGGGAGTACGGCATGGTGTACTCCCAGCTCATGACGGCCGGCAATGCCACGCCCTCTCTGGGCCAGGCTTTTGGCGCCATGGCCAAGGGAGTTGCCCAACACAAGGAAACCTTTGCTCAGATGACTGCGGAGTCCGTTGCCTCCGATGCGGCGCTCAACGCCCGGCTTGCCCTTGAAGATGCAGTGCTGGAAGCAAACCATGACGACTACATGGCTGCAAAACAAGCCATGCGCGACGACCCTGTTGCCGGCACTCTGGAGACCGCCGGCAACCTGTTGGGCGGGCTGAAGGGCCTTTTCGGCAGGAAGAAGTAGGGCCGCTGCCTGAAGGCAACGGCCCTACTTCGACCTAAGTCATTTCTTGTCAGACGACACGTTCCCTACGACACCTCGTAGACATTCCAGGTGCCGCCCGACCTGTTGTTGTACAGGTCCTTCATGCTCTTGGGCTTCACCTTGAAGGTGACGTGCTGCACCCTGTTCTGGCCCAGCTTGGAACTGGTGAGAGTCTTCTTGGCAATGGTCTTGCCGTTCACAGTGAGATTGAACTGGCACTTGATCTTGGTGGAGTAAATGTGGGTGTTGACGAACAGGCCCTTGACCACGACGTAGTTGCCGCTTTGGGCGATGCTCTTCAGCCTGAAGTAGTGCCCGTACTTGGCATAGCTGGAGGGGCTTGCGCTGTAGGAGTACTTCTTTGCATTGGCCCTGGCCTTGGCATAGCTGCTGGTGCCGCTGATGCTGGTCTTCTTGGCCCAATAGACCTTCACCCGGTACTTGGCCTTGGAGGCGCCGGACTTGCTGTGGGTGAAGAGGTAGGTCTGCGATCCCGTGGTGGTGAAGGACTTGATGAGCTTAGAGCCCTTGTAGACCTTGACCTTGGTGAGGCCCTTGCCGCACTCCCTGGCGGGGACGGTGACGCCCGGGGACACCTTGTTGGAGCTGAGCTTCACCGGGGTGACCTTGGCCTTGCCGAAGGAAGCGGTCTTCTGGGTGGCGGTATAGGTCTTTGAGTAGGCTAAGCCTTCAACCACGCGGTTGATGACCAGCTTAACGCTGTGGCTGGTGCTGGGGTTGAAGCCTGACTTGCTGAAGTTCTGGTTCGTGATGCCATCGGCACTGCCGGACTTGACCTTCACGCCATCGACGTAGAGCGTGTAGGTGGTGGAGTTGGTGTTGGCCTCTCCGTAGCTCACAGAGAAACTGCCGGTAACAGCCCCGCAGGTGCTTGAATAGGAGGCGACCGACGCTGAGCGAGCCGCCGGCCACGGCACCGTTGCTCTCCAAGTACTGCCTGTAGGCAGCCTCGGACGGCATGGTCAGGGTGTAGTAGTCTTCACTGGACATCTGGCCCTGGAGGGCGCGAAGCTCGGCGACGCTAAGCTCCCGGTTGGTGGCAATGAGATGCAGTGTCTTACCCCAGAAACCGTCGAGCTTGAGCTGGACATGATCCACGTCGTCAGTTGGGCCGGTGAGGTACTTCCAAAAAGGAACCGCCTGGAGTGTTGCCAGGTCGTAGACATGCGCGTTGCTGTCGTTGAGCTTGCGGTAGTCCGTCTTCACTTCCCAGTAATGGCCCGAGCCGGTGCCATCGAGTTCGGTGTAGAAAAGGCTAGAAGGGGAAAGGATATCGGTGTTGCCATTGTCGTTCAACCACCAGGACTGCACGTCGCTGACGTCCACGGGCCCCTCGGCAACGAGGAGAGCCTGGTAATTGAAGCTGGGGCATCCATCCAACTGGGGATTGGCATTCACAAAGCCATTTCCTTGCAATACAAGATTGACGTAACCGCCAGCAGGAACAACGGTGGTGAGGGTGTCTCCCACTTTGAGGTCGGTGGCCGACTTGGTGCCCAGCGTCCAATTGACGTGCATGGTTTCGTCGTTATAGGGGGCTCCGTACGGGCCGGAACCGGGTTGCCCCGCTGCTTTGGTGACGGTCAACGTGATAGTCAGCTCTACGGCGGAGGCGTTTTCCAGCTTGTGTGTGCAGATATGGTGGTCGGAATCTTTCAGTTCATCACCCACAAGGACATTGTCCTGTGCCGGGGTATCGCCATCGAAGGTGATTACACCACCGCTACTACCGCTGCCAGACCCCCCGCGAAGGCGACTGCCGGTGTCATGAACACCACTAGGGCAGCGAAGGCAAAGACCGCAAAAAACGACCTCAGCCATGTTTTCGTTCGTTTCATGGGTTCCTCCAATCCTTTTTACGCAAGCGCCCCTACCTATGTATGCAAAATATTACACGATAAAGTCCTGCAAAAGCGAGGTGCAGACAATGGGTGCCCTATGGGGTTTCGAGGGTTGGTTGAAACCAGAAGTGCAACAGCGTGTCAATTAGCGCATATTACGCACGATAGCTCAGGCTAAGACACATTTGTCTGAATGATCTGACAAAGAAACTCGGTCGCACCTTTGCCACACGCATCATCGTAATAGGCAACGAAGCGAGAATCCTCCAGATATCCCTTCGCCAGCTTCCGATGCGCTTCGGCGGTGTAAGCCTCACCCCAGTGGACGCGGATCCACTGAGCGTGCATCTCGGCAACCATTCGGGATAAAGCCGATGCGGGATCACCGGTATCCATTGCCTTCACCAGGTTTTCCTTGATGCGCTGCTCCAGCTCCTCCTTGGCGTCCCATGCCTCCTTTGACATGCCAAGCATGCGCTCGTTGGCAGCGTCTATTGCCGCATCCCCGTATCGCTCGCGCGTCTCCTCGCCGTACTCCTCTTCGAAGCGGTCGACCGAGTCTCGCTTGAGCTGCTCGAATCTCTGTTTGTCATCCATGGCCTCGAAAGCCTCCAATCCCTCCAGGGCGCGCTGCACCATGGAGATCGCTTCATCAAGTTTTGATCTTTGTCGACGTAGATCGTTCAGGTGGTCTGAGAGCATGCGGCCGATTTCGAAGCCGGGCTCGTGGAGCGCGCTTGCGATACCCGATAGGGGCACGCGGCACTTGCGCAGGAGCATGATGTGCTGGAGCGCGCGCACGTCTTCCGCATCGTAGACACGGTACCCATTGTCCATGCGCTTAGGCACAAGAAGCCCAATTTCATCGTAATAGCGAAGCGTACGGGTGGACACGCCTGCCATCTCGGCAAGCTCCTTGATGCTATATATGCGCTGTTCCGCCATTGCGCTCTAGCTGACCTCCCTAGTTCAAAGCCGTCGCTCTTTTCCATCTGCATCCAGGACTCTAAACCTTGACGCGGCGCGAAGGTCAAGGGAGACATTCAGTAGCTAAGCTTCCTTCGCGGGAATGCGAATCACTGTTTTCAGGCGCTCTGGAGATACTCTCCGAGGATCCGAGAGATAGATCTCGTGATGACCACGATCGCCATTCTCATCGAATACGTATCTCTTGGCGAGCGCGTGCTCCCTCATGTCCTGAATGGTAGCAGGTTCGTCGTCATATGAGCCCACGTGCATACACTGCACGCAGAGCCCCTCGTCTACGTCGATCATCTCGACATCAGAGAAATCCGCCTTCTTTTTGACGAAAATCCATGGGGTCAAATTTGGGTCGCGGTTTTTCGGGCCAATTGCAGAATTCCATGGGGTCACGGGGGTCATGGGGTTCGTGGCGATTCGTGGAAGATCAACTCTGTTCGAATTGGAAACCTAGGGGAGGGCAGGGTAGAGCAGGCTCCACAAAACCCTCCCCTAACAGGCTAAAGCCCCTTGAAATAATCTCTGATCTTGGTCGCCATGAGCTGACGGCGCTGAGAAAGGAAGTTCTTATAGTCTTCGGCTCCCATGTCAAAGATATCTTTGGGAATGCAGTTTTCGGCCATGTTGGCGTACAGGTCATCAACCTTGGCGATGTCGCCGAAGTATGTAGAACCTGCGCTGCAGGCATCCAGTGCCTCGGTGAAGTAGTCTCCCGGTCTTTTGTCGGCTATCTTGATGTTGATGCGCTTCTCGAGGTAAGCGTAGTTCGCGACCTGGTTGTAAAGGCCCTTCTGCGCGTCAAGCTCCTTCTTCAGGTAGTTCTTTGGGAAGATGTGATGGATGTCGCCGATGGTGGCAACGACGTCGCTCACCTTGACGCCGTTCGTGAACAGCGTGTTGTTCGCAGATCGAACCTGGGATGCCAGGTACACGAGCCAAGCGCCGGTACGGGTGCTGGTAGTGTTCAGCGCCTGAGGAAGGTTGACCTCCCAGAAGGTGTCGGAGAGCTGCGCCTGGGCAACTTCCTCGTAGAAAGAGAGGAATCCCTGCTCGGAGATGCGCCTGATGTCGCGGTCCATAACAGATTCCGAGGAACCAGAGTAACGGCCCGTCAGGACGGACATGACGTACCATCGCTGCACCCATCGCTTAACGTCTGTCGAAGGAATGGAGGGATCCTCGCGCAGCGTGAGGTAGAGGTTGTATGCGAAGTTGACCGCGCCCTTCGAGTAGATAATCGATGGGCTCACGAAGCCCGCAGAGCGCAATGCGAGGACGAAGTCCTGGAAGTTGTTCTTGTCCATGAAGCGGAGGACACCGTCATGGAGCTTGGCGAAGGACTCGTCGGCGATTTCTGCCTTGTAGTCGCGAGCCTCGAAGTCGCGTCCCGAGAGGAGCGCGATGAGGTCTGCGAGCTTGCCGCGACCGAACTTGTACATAAAGGCGACGCGCAGGACGTCGTTGTAATCAGGGTCGTAGATATCGTCCTTGTCGTCCTTCAGCCACTCGCTCTTTGCGACGTACTCGCTGGCCATGTAGTCGGGGTCTTGGGCGCTGACGGTTGACCAGAACTCCGGCTTGACCGCCAGATGGCAGTAGTAGTCGATCGCCTTGCGCAGCATGTTTCCGCCGTGGGCCTCGTCTGCTGCGATCTTGGACATGGCGAAGTCAGCCTGGGAGAGCACCGCTCCCTTCGAGTTGATGCGGATGAAGATGTCGGTGACCTCGTCGATCGTGCAGGATGCGTCTATCTCGATGACACCGAGCTGGCGCATCGCGATGGATGTGAGCTCCTCGATGCTCGCGCTGACCTTGTCGGCATCGCAACCCTCGTTGGCCTTGATGTACTCCGTGATGAACTTGAACGTGCTGGCTCCGGGCTGGAAGAGCTCGGAGATGTCGGATACCCATTTCGTGTCGCGCTCGATGATCGGGGTCAGCACCTCGAACGGGCTGTCCTCGCCGTCATAGAGGGGGTTGAAAGCGATCTTGATGCGGCCGAGCTCGTAATCCTCGTTCAGCACCTGCTGTCCGGCAAGCGCGGCCATGATGGCGGTCACGCGCTGCTGGCCGTCAATGAGAACCTTCTTACCTTCAGCGGTTCCACCGCCCTTGACCTTGACGTCCGGGTTCTTCCAGGTTATCAAGTAGCCGGTCGGGTAGCCGCGGAAAAGGGAGTCCACGAGGTCGCGGACCTGGGTCTTCGACCAAACGAAGGGGCGCTGAATCTCCGGGATTGCGATGTCTCCAGCGTTGATGTAGCCCAGGATGGACTGAACCGAGTATGTGGTTACGCTATAGCAGTCTTTCATATGGGCATTCCTATCCGATGCCGAGCGCCTTACGCGCTGCAGCGACGGCGTTTCCGTCCTCGTAGTAGTCTGCGCTCACGCTGCTTGCGAGCTCCATGGAGATCTTGGGCATGTCGTAGATGGCGCTGAAGGGCAGGAGGATCCTCTTAGCTCCCGCGTTCTTAGCGACGCGCAGAATATCCTCAAGACCCTTGAGCTCGTCCATGGAGCCGGAGAGTCGCACGACACCCGGGATGACCATGGAGGCTGCGACGGCGCGGTTGCATGCGGCCGAGCAGAGGCCGACGAACTCGGCGAGGCTGACCTCGTCGCTTGGCCCCTTGGACTGTAGGTCGTTGAAGAACAGCAGGTAGTCCTTCTTGTCCAGGTGCATGCCCGCCGCGACGCCGGCGCCATTGCTCTTGAAGCACTGCCAGGCGGCGTCGATGCTCTCGCGCGCGGACCGGGCGCTGCCGACGCCCTCGTGCTGGAACTTGCAGCTGCCGGAGACGGCCTTGTTCTCGAGCTTGTAGACAGCATACTCGTCGTCGACGCTGCGTCCGACGGCGAACACGTGGCCGGGGAGAAGCTGGCCCTCGGGGATGAGAGCGTCGGAAGACTGCTCCGGGACGCCGACGACCTTAACGGCGGTTGGAGCCTCGATGCTTGAGTAGCCCAGCTTGACGTCCATGAACTCGACGCCGGCCATGATCTTGAGCTGCTCCTTGACGCGGCGCCTTCCCTCGATGGCGTACTCGAGGATCATCTGGGCGTCGTCGTGGGTCATGCGTTCGTCAGGGAACAGCAGCTTCATGAGGCCGCTGAAGGTCTTCCGGACGCCGTTTTCGTCACGGGTGTTGAAATCGCTGTTCAAGCGGAAGAACTCGTCCAGGTGATGGGTGTAGTCGCGCTTCCGCATGCTCTTGCAGAACTCGGAGAGGCAGTCGGTGATGAGCCCGACGTGCCCCGTGAGGATGTCGCTGCGCATTTTGGGGACCTCCCAGCCGGGGAGGTAGCAGGGGATGCGGTCGAAGAAGGCGCTGTCGTTGTTGAACTCGGGTGGGAACGGGTCGAACAGGTGCGTTGTCTTGAGGACGTTGTGCACCGTGTCGTTGATGTTGCCCTCGAACACCATGGAGGCGTCGGCGGTGAAGCTCTCGCGGCCGCGGTCGTAAGTGCCGTTGGCCATGTAGCCCTTCATGATCTGGACGGCGTTCTCGTCCTTGAAGTGCATTCCCGCGACCTCGTCGAAGGTGACGCAGTCCCAGTTGCCCACCAGGCCCGTGCGGTCCATCGCGGTGGCCTTGGACTTGCTTGCGCCGAGGCGTCCAAAGAGGCTCGCGGTCGTGGTCTGGCCGCCGCTGATCAATGCGGCGTAGGGACTGATCTCGGTGTAGATGTGGCTCTTGCCCGTGCCGCGGGGACCGAGCTCGCACAGGTTGTAGTTTCGCTCGACCAGGGGCACCATGCGCTCGAGGAAGTGCATCTTCTGCCTCTTCTCGAGGACGGTCGGCTCGTAGCCGGCGCTCCTCAAAAGGAGGTCCATCCACTCCTCGGTGGTGAACAGCTGGCGCTTCTCGATGAAGGAATCCAGGTCCATGTTCGGCATCTGGATCGGCGAGACGCTCGCGATCTTGATGGGATTGTCCTCTGGGCCGCGGCTGCCGCGCTTCGGTCTAGGGGCATCCATCAGCTCGCCGAGCGGATCCTCGAAGTCATCCTCCGGATTGTCGTACTCGAGCTTCATGATGGCCCAGATGCCTCCGGTGAGCATCTTGGGGTACTCGCGGACGATCTCCTTGGAGACGGTCAGCTCGCCTATGGTGAAGTTCGCGAAGGAGGCGAAGTATATGCCCTTGAACTCGTCGAAGCGGGCCTCGAGCTTGTCGATGATGGTGTAGCGGCCCAAATCGGCGATCTTGTGCTTGACGAACTCGGACTCGTCGGGGCGCACGTAGTTCTGCGTGAGGATCTTCCTGATCCTCTCAAGGCCCTCCTCGACCGCCTCGGCATCCCCGGTGGAGCAGTACATGCCGAGCAGGTACTCGATGACGTACGTCGGGACGTTTGCGGTCCTCTTCATGAGAGCCGTCAGGTCCTTCCGGACCGCGCGGCCTGCGAACACCTCCATAACCTTGCCGTCTAGTGAATCTTGCTCCAAGACTGGCGTTACGCTCTTAACCTCTTCGCTCATTTGAAACTCCTTAGAACCCGAAGTCATCCATAGGGACGAACGGGATGTCTATCTGGTACTCCTCTTTCCACGCGATCTGGCCGGTGGCCTTGTCGCGGCAGAAGAGGAAATAGGTCTTCTTGGGGTCATACTGTCTTCCAGCTTTCAGGCTAAGTTGTAGCCTGCAAACGCGGGCTGTTTCGTCGGGGTTGGTCATGTCGGCGTGGGCCTTGCAGACGTCGCTGACCTCGTTGCCGGATGCGTCAGTCATGTAGACCTCGTATTCCGTCGGGAGGACTTTACCCTCGACGCGGTCCTTCTGGAAGAGCTCGATCCTGAACATGAGGGATGTGACCCTGCGGGAGGTGGACAGCATCTGGAAGGCGGCGGGCCTTGACTCCTCGTAGCCTTTGGCGCCAGCGCGCTTGTTCCTGAACTGGATGACGGGAACGCAGCACTCCTGCAGGCTCAGGCCTCCGTGGACGTAGTTCTCGCCCGGGCCGGGCTTCTTGATCCTGATGCACTCCCGTGGCGCGATGCCGACGTAGGAGGCTCCCCGGACGTCGTCCATGTTCACCTTGATGAAGAGGGCGTCCTCCGTCCAGTCATCGCTGATCGCGTAGCGGCGGCCGAGGCGGATCTTCGAGCCGGCGATGTCCTTGCCGGAGACCTTTCCGCTTTCCTCGAGCGGCTCGCGCGTGTAGAGGAAGCCGTGGTCGGCGGTGATGACGACCCTCGTGAAGTTCAGGTCTCCCGTGGCGATCTTCACCAGTGCGACGATGTCGTCGATGGCGGTGTCGCATTCGTTGAAGACGTCGTGCTCGGTGGAGTACTCCTCTCCAACGGAGTCGATCTTGTTGTGGTAGACGTAGACGATCTCTGCGTCTCCGACGAGCTCCTTGCGCATTGCTCGCTTCGCGGAGAAGAGGTCCTTGCTCTGGATGCACCTCGCAGCGGGCTTGCGGAGGCGGAGGACCGCCTCTCTCTGCCCGCAGGACGCGGTTGGCATCCCGTCGTTGACGTACACGCACCCGTCCTCCATTCCGAAGGAGAGGCTGCTGTGCGGCAGCAGGGCCGCCATGCCGAACTCGGTGATCGACGGAAATACGCTTTGCATGGACTCGAGGTCCGCGGAGCCCTTGGTGTCCTGTTCGAGGCGCTGGGAGAGCTCTGCGGCGACCTCATACCTGAGGGCGTCGCTGATGACAACCAGCGTCTTCTTCGCACCGGCTGCGCCTGAGACGACGGCCTCGTCGAAGAACCTGCGCTGGCGGCGCACTCCCTCGACGTAGCCAGCTTCGGACCAGGACTTCTCGGCTGCGCTGACCCAACACTTGTTGCTCTCGGACAGGAACCAGTTGACGTAGATGCGCTCCATCCAGGATGCGAGCGCCTCCAAGGAGTCGTCGAGGACAGGTGGGAGGTCGTAAGTTGATTTCTGAGCAGCGTCTGCGGCCTTGCAGAAGCTCCTGTAGGCGGAGTCCATCCTCCACCAGCCGTCCTTCTTGTCCGTGTAGCGGCGCCACACCTCGTCAGGCTTCGCGTAGTGGAAGCCTTGGACGTGGTCGCGATGGAAGCGCTGTGCGGAGACTGCAGCCTCAAGGGCATCGAAGTAGGGGCTTACGCGGGTGTGCCAGCGCATGTCCCTGCGCCGCTGGAGGATCTTCGAGGCCTCGTCGGCTCGGTCAGCGCCGTTTGCCATGCTGGTGAACAGGTCGGAGATGATCCTCTCGTTTATGCACGGGAAGATGTCCGCGTCGCACAGCGTGGCGGCGGCTGACTGGGAGAACCTCTGCTCGAGGTTGCAGAGCGACTCGATGCGGCGACAGAGGTCGTACAGCTGGCCGCTCGACTGTTCGTCGTCCATCCAGTCGTGAACGATGTTGAGGCAGAACTGGATTGGCTACACTAAGCTGGACAGTTTCGTGAGGGCCGGAAGAGTCAGGAGGA
>OLRA01004901.1_pt1 | contig 10242 bp, 25 predicted proteins | sample 1673011 | NCBI WGS metagenome assembly OLRA01 (sample SAMEA3136746, study PRJEB25190) | human gut metagenome | reverse complement strand
TCAAGTTCGTCGGGATTGTTGTCCGAATAAGAAACATTCAATAGTCCTTCGGCTCCAAGAATACGGATCGCCGCATATACAAGCTGAGGATATATATCACTGAACTGGTTGACGAACTTCTCCGCGTTAGATAGTACGTTTCCGGTTTTGAGAAAATCGCGATACATATCGGTGATGATTTTGTCAGCTATTTTAGATGGCTTCAAAACAATACCTCCTTTCCGAAAACATTATATCTGAAAGGCGAAATAAAGGAGAAAATGATGCGACAAAAATTAAAAAAAGCCCGGCAGGATGCAGGGCTGACGCAGCAGGCGATGGCGGACAAGCTGGGGATCAGCTTGAGATACTATCAAAATATTGAAACTGGAGACCGTACAGGGGATTTCGCGATCTGGGACGATCTGGAAGAGATCACAGGGATTCATCAGAAGAAGCTCCGTGAGCTTTTATAAAATCATCTCTACCTAATAGGTAGTCAAGGGAAACATCGAGCGTGTCTGCGATTAGCACGAGTAGATCGTAATTAGGTGTACGGGTGCCCGTTTCATAGCACTGATAGGAACGCAGTGCTACACCAATCGTATCAGCTAATCTTTGCTGCGTGAGATTGCGCTTCATTCGCATTTCGCGAAGCCGCTTGTTGAACATAGTAACCTCCTAAATAATGTGCATTTTGCACGTAAAAATATGTTGACTACGTGCAAATTGTACCGTACAATAAAGAAAAATATAAGGTGCGGAACGCACGCATAAAGGAGGGAAAAATGACAACAGCGGCAAAAATAGAGCAAAAATGCATAAGTAAGCGTGACAAAGGAATCAGTGTGGACGATACAGTAAGAGCCTGCATTAATTGTGCATGGTATGAACAGTACCACCGACAGAACCGAGGAAACGTCTACGGCTGGGTAGGGATACATATCGGATACTGTCTGAAACATGATCGAGAACATAATGCGCTTCATCAAGCGTGCAAGGATTTTGAACATGAATGATGTCGTCTTCCGTGCGGAGGGCGTGGGTTGAAATGAACGTGAATAACGTACAAGCACGAGAACATACAATCTCATAAAGGAGGTGAGATTATGCCGAAAGTAGAATTTATTGGAGAGTTGAACATAGAGGATATGGTTGATTACATGGGCAAACTGCTGTCTGAGCAGTTCGGCGCAGAAATTACAATGAAGGCCGTCAAGGTCGGAGAAAAGCAAGAATCTCAGGAAGACGCAGGCTGATGCCTGCCGGACGGGACAAGCCATATTGAAAGGAGTGAAACAATGAGAAAAATCATCATTGGCACCGCACTGGCAGTCGGCTATCTCATTCTCTGTCGCCTGATGCGCGGTTACTGGGCATTAAACGGAGATCTGATTGTGATCGCTATGGCGGTGGCAGCTTACCTGATTTTGGACAAACTGCCGGAACGGGATCAGGAAGGAATAAATAACGAGCCTACATATATCAAAGTCGCAAGGAGTACCCATGGAATTCGTAAACATGTCGGCTGAGAGAAAAAGGCACATGCCTATAAAAATAGGACACGCACCTTCAACAAATAAAACCATAAACATCATATCACAAAACAAAGAGTGCAGCAATTCGGAAAGGAGAAAATATATGGACAAAGCGGTCGCAATTTCTGCTAACCGGTTTGAATGCTTGGTACGGCGGGAGTTTCTGTATGAATACTTTCAGAGTTTGCTTCTGGAAGGGGAGGATATTCCGAAGGATACTGCATCAAGATTAGTTGAAATTGCGGATGAAATAGAATCGTAAGAAGGTGAAGTCAGATGATCTGTCAAAACTGTAAAACAATATTTGATGAGCCAGAAGGTTATGTAGAACGACATTCCGCAGAATATGCAGAGGAGTTTGCGTGCTGTCCAATATGCGGAAGTACGGAAATTACAGATTCCTATGTCTGCCCGGTATGTGGAGTGGAATCGGACAAACAGGGCGTCTGTGTACCCTGTAGGGAAGCGATCGGCAAAGATGTTGATTCGAACTTTCAGTCTCTGATGGCAGCGTATCTGTTGGATGCGATGCCGTTGCTGGAGATTGTAATGGAGCATATGGAGGGATATGATGAAAATTTTATCCAGCACATCGGGGCTTAGTCGGGAGGAATGGCTGGCCTTACGAAAGCAGGGCATCGGTGGCAGCGATGCCGGAGCGATTTGCGGATTGAATCCGTGGAGATCGCCGATTGATGTCTACGTCGATAAGACAAATGAAAAGATCGAGGCGGAAGTGGAGACCGAAGCGATGCGGGTCGGTACGGACCTCGAAGAATACGTAGTGCGGCGTTTCTGCGAAGTTACCGGGAAAAAGGTCCATCGAAAAAACGCCATCATGCAGAGTGACGAATATCCGTTCATGCTGGCAAATGTGGATCGTATCGTAGTTGGGGAAAAGGCTCTGCTGGAATGTAAAACAGCGAATGCTTACGCAGCGGATAAATGGGCAGATGGTAAATGCCCTGAATCTTACGAAATCCAGTGTCATCACTATATGGCGGTCACAGGTATGGAGAAAGTGTATCTGGCCTGCCTGATTATGGGCATCGACTTTGTGATCTGCGAGATCGACAGAGATGAAGAACTGATACAGAACCTCTGTCAGATAGAAAAAGATTTCTGGGAGAATCACGTACTGGCAAAACGGATGCCACCGCCGGACGGATCGGAATCTGCGGGCAATGCCATCAAAGAGATGTACACCGCCTCGAAAGAGGAAATACTGGAACTGCCGCAGTTAGGTAAACGAATGGAACGATACGACGAGATCAGTCAGCAGATGTCCATCCTGAAAGAGGAACAGGAGCAAATCAAGCAGGAGATCCAGTTGGAAATGGAAGAAGCTGATACCGCATATATCGGAGATCGTAAAATTACATGGAAAACGACAAAGCCACGGGTGACGTTAGATTCTAAAAAATTGAAGGCAGAAATGCCAGAGATCTTCGAAGAATACAGCAAGGAAGGTAATCCGACGAGAACTTTCCGGATATGGTAGAGGAGGGAAAAATGAGCGAAGTAAAGAACAAATTGCAAACAAAAGCTGCAGCCGCGCCTGCAGAAAAGAGAGAACCGCGGTCGATTAAAGACTGGATTGTGGTAATGAAACCGCAGATTGAAGCGGCTTTACCGTCCGTGATTACAGCAGAACGTTTTTCAAGAATGGCGCTGACCGCGGTGAGCAGCAATCCAAAACTTGCGGAATGTTCGCCCCAGAGCTTTATGGGGGCATTGATGTCCGCAGCTCAGTTAGGTCTCGAACCCAATACACCTTTGGGACAGGCTTATCTGATTCCTTTCAAGAACAAAGGCAGAATGGAAGCGCAGTTTCAATTAGGATACAAAGGAATGATTGAACTTGCGCATCGCTCTGGTGAATTTAAAAATATCGAAGCGCATGTCGTACATGAGAATGATGAATTCTCCTATGCCTATGGGCTGGAACCGGAATTGATACATAGACCGGCTTTAAAAGATCGCGGAGAAGTCATCTGTTACTATGCAGTTTATACGCTCGTAAACGGTGGTTTCGGATTCGAGGTAATGTCAAAAGAGGATGTACAGGAACATGCGAAGAAGTATTCTCAGGCGTATAACAGCAGTTTTAGTCCGTGGAAAACGTCATTCGACGAGATGGCGAAGAAGAGCGTAATTAAAAGAGTACTGAAATATGCACCGATTAAAACGGAATTCGCTCGTGCAGTTGCAGCGGATGAGACCATTAAGACGGAACTCAGCAGTGATATGACGGATCTACCGAACGAGAATGTTTTTGAAGATGCAGAAGAAGCGGATGTGGTAGAGGAAGCTGCGGAATCTGCAGAAAGTGGTTCTGAAACAGAACAGATCGCTATGAAATAGAGGTGAGATATGAACAAAGTCCTATTGATCGGTCGGCTGACGGCAGATCCGGAAGTGAGATATTCCGACAGCCAGACAGCCGTATGTAATTTCTCTGTGGCTCTTAACAGAGGAAAAGATAAAAATGGGGAAGATCGTGGAGCCGATTTTCCCCGATGTATTGCTTTCGGCAAGACAGCCGAGAATATGCAGAAATATCTGGAGAAAGGCAGTCAGATCGGGATAGAAGGAAGACTACAGACTGGATCATATATGAACAAGAACGGAGATAAAGTTTACACGACGGATGTGGTGGTAAGCAATTTGGAATTTCTGTCGAGGAAAAACAGCAGTGAAAATACTTCTGACAGTCATACCGCTTCGACGACACCAGAGGGCTTTGATGGAATTTCTGACGATGATGTTCCTTTCTAAATGTTATTTACAAGGAGGCGGAATCATTGAAATCAGTCGATCCTACAAGATGCATTAAATGCGGGCATTCGGCCTATGTCATCAGCACTCCTGTTGTAAATAAAGCGGACATACCTGGAAAGGTTCGCAGAAGAAGGTGTCCATGGTGTGGTGAAGAATACTATACGGCAGAAATACTTTTAGACGATCTGATGCCTATTCAGAAATGGAACGAAGCTTAATTGAAAGGAGCAGAAAAAATGTTGTACATAAAGAGACAGTGTAATGGAGTAGAGCTGAAAGTGCTGCTTGAGCCGGAAGTCTATACGATCTGCCCGGGATGCGGCAGAGAATTAAAGCTGGATTTGCAGGAACTCTTTCAGGAAAATGAGGAGTTTGATTTGTGTAATTCAAATGTATTTTGTCGGGAGTGTGGCAAAGACGTTGTGATTACACAGTACAAATAGAGTTTAGGTGGTTTTATGCCGAACCGAATTATAAAAGAAAGCATCCGTACCAGCAAGAGCATTAACAAACTTTCGGATTTCAATTTTCGGTTTTGGGCTTACTTGATAACCTACGTGGATGATTACGGCCGCGGGAGCGCCGACCCGGAACTTTTGAAGGGGTTTGTTTTTCCGCGCCGTAAGAGCGTTACTGAGGCTACGATACGAAAAGGGCTTACGGATTTGGCGAATGCAGGCTTGATTCACCTCTACGAGGTAGGCGGGGAGTCGTACTTGTATTTTCCAACCTGGTCACAGCATCAACGCATACAGCAGAAACGTTCAAAATTCCCGGAACCTATTGAGGAAGAAAAGGATGAAATACAGGAAGACACGCATTGTCACCGTAACTCATCGTATGTCACCGTGACTCACGGTGAGTTACCGCCTGAATCCGAATCCAAATCCGAATCCAAATCCGAAGTAGAATCCGAATCCGAATCCGAAAGACGCGCACGTGCGCGCGATACTCGTCCTGTTATCGAAGATCTCATAGATCGATTTGGCGAGGTGCTTGCTCCTGCGGTGGATGATTGGCTATCCTACAAGCAGGAACGCAGAGAGGCATATAAGCCGACTGGCCTGAAGTCACTGCTGACGCGGATCGAAAAAGAGTTGGATGCTTATGGAGAGCAGGCCGTTGCAGACGTGATCCAGCTGAGCATGTCCAACGGGTGGCGAGGGATCGTATGGGAAAAGCTGACACAAAAGGACGGAAGGAGGAATGAGCAAAATGCAGGATGCAGCAGTAAGCAGGGAGAATTCAATCCGTTCGAAGGAGAAGAAATTCTGTAGCGATTTCGTAGCGTTGCGGGCAAAGCAGATTGAACGGTATAACAACAAAGCGGGAGATCTGACTGGATTCGATTGCAAACTTTGTCATAACAAAGGGCATTTCCTTCGCCTGATTGATGGAAGGGAAGTATATGAGGAATGCGGGTGTATGGAGATGCGCAAAAGTCTTCGCCAGATCAAACAAAGCGGCTTAGAGCGGGCAATTCAGGTAAAGACATTCGATTCCTTCGAGGAAAAAGAAGATTGGCAGCGGAAAATGAAACAGACGGCAAAACAATATGCGCAACATCCGCAGGGATGGTTTGTAGCCTGCGGACAGCCTGGGTCAGGCAAGACGCATCTTTGTACTGCTATTGCGGGGGAAATGCTGAAAAAGGGTGTGGCCGTGCGGTATATGCTTTGGAGAGAAGATTCCGTTGAGCTTAAGGCGGTGACGACGGACAAAGAGGAGTATTTCCGGCGAATGGAACCGCTGAAGAAGGCACAGTGCCTGTACATCGATGATCTGTTTAAAGGAGGAACCTCCGCACCAGATCTCAAACTTGCTTTTGAACTGTTGGACTATCGATATCGGAATGATTTGCTGACAATCATTAGCACAGAAAGGAACCTCAATGATCTCGATGAGATCGACGAGGGGATTGGAAGCAGGATACGGGAAATGAGTCAGGGGCATCGGATCTGGATTGCAAAAGATCGGAGAAAAAATCAGAGATATGGCAAAGAAGCGTAAAATCACCATCACTGCGGCTAAGTGGAAACAGGAAAATCGCAGGGAGGCAGACAAGATCATAAATTTGTATTTAATGTGCACTATTTGGGCGCTGCATACTCGTGAGGGATTTGGTAAAAAACGACTTGATCGCGTATGCAGAGGAATCACGGAAGTAGCAAATGATATTGCAGCAGGCAGGTTGACACCGGAGGATATTCGACGGACAGTTGCAGAAGAAACAGGCTTTGAGGTGGTGTGATTGAAGCAAAAAATTATTATCCGTGGTGCCCTACCTGGTCTAAATGAGTACATCACAGCAGAACGGACAAACCGCTACAAGGGTGCGGAGCTTAAAAAGCGCGCAGAAAGTATCGTGCTTCACTCATTGCGCAGCCTTGGCAAATGGCAGGCAGAGGGACCAGTGTACATGATATATCACTGGTATTGCGCAGACCGAAGGCGAGACAAAGACAATATTTCCTCTTTTGGACGGAAAGTGATTCAGGATGCGCTTGTAAAATCTAAGATCCTACCGAATGATGGCTGGAAAGACATCTCTGGCTTTGAGGATCGGTTTTATGTGGATAGGAAAAATCCAAGGATTGTGGTGGAGCTGATTGAGGAGGAAGAGACATGAAAATCGCGCTCGACGAAAAGCACTTTTTAAACAGTGATCAATACTGCTACTGGATCAGCTGCCTTGTGACGTCGACCAACAAGCAGACAGGAGAAGAAAAGACCGTTGAGAGACGTGTGAGCGGTTATGCACGGACTTTTAGCGATGCAGTGACCTCTTTCATTGAAAATAGAATCAGGACGTCAGAATCGGCTGAAATTTGTGATTTAAAGAATAAGGTGGAGCAGCTGAGAAAGACGGTGCAGGAATGGGAGGGAAAATGAAAATATTAGTGGCATGTGAAGAAAGCCAGGCTGTTTGCAAAGCCTTCCGAAGGCGGGGACATGAAGCGTACAGCTGTGACATTGAACCGTGTAGCGGAGGTCATCCAGAATGGCATTTACAAGTAGATGCGGCGGAGCTTTTAAAAATGCAATGGGATATGATCATTGCCTTCCCGCCTTGTACATATATGACTAATGCCGGGGCTGTCCGTATGAGAGTAAACGGGGAAATCGTACAGGAACGGTTTGAAAAGGCCATGGAGGCGAAAGCGTTTTTTATGATGTTCTATGAGGCTGATTGCCCCAAAATTGCGATTGAAAATCCGACCCCCATGAAATTGATCGGATTGCCCCCATACCAGCAGGCGATACAGCCGTATCAATTTGGTCACCCATATAGCAAAAGAACTTGTTTATGGCTTAAGGGCTTGCCGAAATTACAGGCGACAAAAATCATGGAACACCACGAGCCTTACGTTAACGGGGGATGCAAAGACGCAAATGGGAACTATAGGAAATTCCAGGGCAGGAAAGAGCGTGATCCCAAAATAAGGTCAAAAACATTTGAAGGCATTGCGGAGGCTATGGCTGAACAGTGGGGATAAGAGGCAAACAGATGTATTTATGCCTTGTAGAGGATGCTGACGTGGGAGGTAAGGAAGTGAGTAGATACATAGATGCGGATAAGGTCATAGAACAGTTAAAAGAATACATAGACGAATATTCCCGGGTGGATGAAAATGAGATGCACGGCTTGAAATGGTGCGCCATGATGGAGGCTTTGGATGTTGTGGAAGAGGCTGCACAACATGAACATGGACAATGGATAGAACGAGATCCATATGTAAACATATTTGAATGTTCAAACTGTAATTATTGGTTTGTGCTGGAAGACGGATCGCCAGCTGAGAATAATTACAATTATTGCCCAAACTGCGGAGCGAAGATGGAGATATAACAATATGTGGATAACTGTAAATAACGAAGCATGGAATCTCGACAATGCTGAGGGTATCGTCGTAGAGGATAATAGGGTGATTGTAGTTTACCCAAATCATAACGAGATATTTGCGGCGAAAAACGGAATAGACGCGGAAAGTGTGCTGTGTGATATCGATGTTGCAATTAATAACGGGCAGAAGGTATTTAGCGCATTACCCGACCATTTGCATGCAAGAGAAGAAAAAGTTTTATATCGAAGATTTGGTTAATGGGTATTTTGGATGAAAAATAAACTTAAACCATGCCCGTTTTGCGGGAGCAACAATGTAGTAAAAAGATATGTTGTTGAATGTCTTGATTGTCGCGCTACGGCGCAAGATGAAAAGCTATGGAATATGAGAATAAAGGCACAGCAAGAAAACAAAAAATACGATTGGTGTACATCCTGTCCTGAGTGCGGAGCGAAGATGGGGGTGCCTGAATAATGGCTGAATATCATGTTGGATGTGGTGCTTTTGGTATATATGCTGGGACACTAAATAATAAAAATAAATCTATGTGGCAAAACAAGACGGAGTGTACAGACGAAGCTATAAATTCTGTTGTCTCATATATGGTCATGGACTGTTTAGGTGGTTATGATTGTAGCAAAGCTACCACCGGAGGATATGAATGGGATCTTAAAGACGGACGTAAGATTGAGTTAAGAATAACGATAAAAGATGAAAAGTTATATGAAGAGGGTGAAGAAGAATGACAACGAGAGAAGAATGCCTGAAGAAGGCTATGGAAATTGTATGCACGGACAGAGAATCCCAGTACGGGGCGCCGGAAGATAATTTCGCAAAAATTGCAGATTTATGGTGTGCCTATTTAGGATATCCTGTAACAGCAGAAGACGTATCGATGATGATGGCTTTGTTTAAAATAGCGCGGGCATCTACCGGAAAATATAAGGCAGATAATTACATTGACCTTGCAGGATATGCCGCTTGCGGGATGGAAATTGCAGAAAAGAATGCCGAATAGAAATGAAATAAGGTGTAAGGGTGAAGATGGAATCTAAAGAATACAAAAAGCAGCTCAAACAGCTGATCGATCATCATGGTGCAGACGAAACCCTGACAATTTGTACCGAAGAATGTGCAGAGTTGATCAAAGAAATTACAAAGTACAAGCGCGCTAAAAACCATACGGAGCAGATAGGATGCCGTGTCGGACTGGCGGAAGAAATGACGGATGTCCTGATCTGTATCGACATGATGCAGCTGATTTTCGATATCACCGCAGAAGAACTTGAGCAGGAAAAAAGTGCGAAAATGGCGCGGAATTTGGAAAGAACCCGGAAATGAGGGATAGGGATGCAGCACTGCAAGAAAGAAAGTTGTCAATATTGTTCGCGTTTGGGCAATGGATCGGGATCGATGAAGTTTTGCGACTATATAGGCTATACGGGAAAGCGCAGGGGAGTATATGGTGATGATATAAAGAACTGTGACAAGTATCAGCCAAGAACGAAAAAGCGGCGAATAAATCAGATCTGTGTCGGATCGGATGAATGGTTAGCGCAGAATGCAGGAAACAGGAAAGAGGATTGATAACAGGTATGAGAGACTATATGTCCAAAAAATATAGTATGCCGCAGGACATATATATGCGGACATTATGGCTGATCCGAGGGTATGATCGGCTCAAAGCGAGATATGATGACCTGGCTGATCTGTTGGGGGCGGCAATGGATGGACAACCACGAAGCGGAGGGGTGGCGGATACCACAGCATTACAGGCAGTAGAGAGGGCAAGGCTGTTTGAGGAGTGTCAGGCAATCGAACAGGCATACCTCTGCATACCAGAAGAGTATCGACGGGGCATATGGGAAAATGTAACAAAACGTGTGCCGTATCCGGATACTGCGCATTATCGAACATGGGCAAAATATCGGAGTGAATTCATTAAAAGAGTGGCAGAAAATATGCACTATATATAAACTCGCCCAATAAGGGAAAAAATATAGTGGTATTATGGTATCAGGAGAAAATGAAAACACGCATGCATTTTGTCCTCCTTTCGTGATATTGGATATAACAGTCAACAAAACCCTGTCGCAGAG
>OLRA01004889.1_pt1 | contig 10267 bp, 8 predicted proteins | sample 1673011 | NCBI WGS metagenome assembly OLRA01 (sample SAMEA3136746, study PRJEB25190) | human gut metagenome | reverse complement strand
TCAGCGTGAAGAGCGTCTCGTTGGTGTTCCACTTCGCCTTGAAGAACGCGGGGATGAAAGCCCATATCGCGCCCGCAACAATGCTCGTTATAATCATAACGGGGAAGAGAAGATAGGACGGGAGCTTGTCGCCGAAGAGGATCATGCACGACGCCGTCGCGAAGCCGCCCATGAGAGCCTGTCCCTCAGCGCCGATGTTCCAGAATTTCATCTTGAATGCGGGGGTGACTGCGAGCGAAACGCACAGGAGCATTGCAAGATTCTGGAGCAGGCTCCATATACGCCTCGGCGAGCCGACCGCGCCGAAGATTATCGCGGAATAGACCTCCGCTGGGTTCTGTCCGGTGATGACGACGGTCACGACCGCGCAGACGAGCAGCGCAAGCACGACCGCGCCGATTCTGATGAGCCATGCCGCCCATGAGGGAACGGCGCTGCGCTTGACTATGTGGAAAAGAGGCTCGCGCTTCTGTCCGTTTGACTTACTCATGGGTTTCACCTCCGTCGGTTTTGGTCATAAGCAGACCGAGCTCTTCCTTTGTGGAAGTCCTCGCGTCAACGAGTCCGGTTATCTTGCCGGAGTTTATGACAAGGATTCGGTCGCACAGCTCGAGCAGAACGTCAAGATCCTCGCCGACGAAGATAACGGCGACGCCCTTTTCTTTCTGTTCGTTGAGCAGGTTGTATATAAGATAAGATGAGTTGATGTCGAGTCCGCGCACGGGGTAGGCAGCCATAAAGACCGTGGGGGAGGAAGCAATCTCACGGCCGACGAGCACCTTCTGCACATTGCCGCCGGAGAGACGGCGGACGGGTGTATTCGCGCTCGGGGTTACAACTTCGAGGTCGCTTATAACTTTTTCTGCGAGCGTCTTGGGCTTCTTGCGCTCAAGGAACGCGCCCTTGCCCTTGCGGTAGCTTCGCAGCATCATGTTGTCGATTATATCCATGTTGCCGACGAGTCCCATGCCGAGTCTGTCCTCGGGGACGAACGACAGGCGCACGCCGAGCTCGCGGATCTGCATGGGCGTCTTGTCGCGCAGGTTGTCCTGGCCGCCGGTCTTGGGGTTGTTGTACATAATCTCGCCGCTGTTGAGATGCTGAAGTCCTGCGATGGATTCAAGCAGCTCGCGCTGACCGCTTCCGGCGATGCCCGCGATGCCGAGAATCTCGCCCGAACGCGCGGTGAACGAGATGTCGTCAAGAAGCTTGACTCCGTCGCGGTTGATGCAGCTGATGTCCTTGACAATGAGCCTGTCCACAGGGTCAACCGGATCGCTGCGGTCGATGTTGAGGCTTATCTTCTTGCCGACCATCATCTCTGTAAGCTCTGATTCGTTCGTCTCTGCGGTGTTGACCGTGCCGATGTATTCGCCCTTTCTGAGAACCGATACGCGGTCGGAGAGGGAGAGCACCTCGTGGAGCTTATGGGTGATGATTATGATAGCCTTGCCGTCGTCGCGCATGCGGCGCAGGATGTCAAAGAGTTTGAGCGTCTCCTGCGGGGTGAGAACGGCGGTGGGCTCGTCAAGAATAAGAATGTCTGCGCCTCTGTAAAGCACCTTGATTATCTCAACGGTCTGCTTCTCCGAGACGGACATTTCGTATATCTTCTTGTTCGGGTCAATGTCGAAGCCGTACTGCTCGCTTATCTTTTTGATGCGCTCGGCGGACTTCTTGACGTTGAATTTGCCCTCGTCAAGTCCGAGAATGATGTTCTCCGTTGCAGAGAACACGTCCACGAGCTTGAAATGCTGATGGACCATGCCTATTTTGTAGTCGAGCGCGTCCTTGGGGGAGCGGATGACTACCTCTTTGCCGTCGATGAAAATCTGACCGTGATCCGGATAGTAGATTCCGGCGATCATGTTCATCAGCGTTGTTTTTCCGGAGCCGTTCTCGCCGAGAATGGAGAGTATCTCACCGCGGTTGACGGTCAGACATACATCCTTGTTGGCGATGATGCTTCCGAAGCTTTTTGAAATATTTTTCAGTTCAATTGCTGCGTTCAAGCCCACTTATCCTCCTATTTTAAATCTCAAAAGCCGATTAAAACAGGAAGGATAATCGGCTTTTCAAACTTAAAAATCTTGTTTTTTGAACTGCTTCAGACGGAGCGGCTTTCGTCGCCCCGTCTGAATGAAAGTTATAGCTTAATTATTTGTTGAGAAGAGTGATGCCGTCGATGTCAACATCGAAGTAAGGAGCGGAACGCTTCTCAGACTCGTGGAAGTAACCGTTGGAAACAACCTCGGTGTCGGGGGTGTAGTTCTCGTCGGTGTCGACGTCAGCCTTGTAGCTGGTGAGAACCTTGCCGCCAACAGTGAAAGTGGAGGTGTCAAAAACATGAAGAGTGCCGGCCTTGAACTGATCTTCGGCAGCCTTGATAGCCTCGGCGGTGCCGGGAGCTGCGACCTTCTCGTTGATAGCGGTCAGCTCAACAGCGCCCTCGTTGATGCCCTTGCACCAGTCGGTGTCGATCTCTTTGCCGTCTCTGACGCACTCGATCATGTACTTCATGTAGGGAACCCAGTTGATTCTGGACGAAACGATGAAGGTGTTCGGGCAAGCGTCAAGAGTGGAGCCGTTGTAAGAAACGTTGGGGACACCTGCGTTCTCGCAAGCGGTGGGAGCGCCCATGGAGTCAGCGTGCTGGCTGATGAGCTTGCAGCCTCTGCCGATAAGCAGGGTAGCAGCTTCCTTCTCCTTGGCCTCGTCGTACCAGGAACCGGTGAACTGGACTTCCATGGTAGCCTCTTTGCAGACGGATCTTACGCCGAGGAAGAATGCGGTGTAGCCGGACTTAACCTCTGCATAGGGGAATGCGCCGACATAGCCGATCTTAGCGTCCTTAGCTTCGAACTTGCCTTCCTTGATCATAGCGTTGAGCTTCATACCTGCGGCAATACCTGCAAGGTAACGGCCCTCGTAGATGGAAGCGAAAGCGTTGTGGAAGTTCTTGAGACCCTTGGTGTGAGCCTGAGTGCCGGTAGCGTGGCAGAACTGAACGTCCGGATACTTCTCGGCAGCCTGGATCATGAAGCTCTCATGGCCGAAGCTGTCAGCGAAAACGATTGAGCAGCCCTGATCAGCAAGGTCAGCCGCTGCATCGTAGCAAGCCTGAGTTTCGCCGATGCCGGTCTTCTTGACTATCTCAACGCCAAGCTCCTTGCAAGCTTCCTCAGCTGCGGTGATGAAGTTCTTGTCATAAGTCGAGTTCTCGTCGTGAAGGAAGATAAAACCAACCTTCATCTTCTTCTCGCCGCCGTCCTTGCTGCTGCAAGCTGCAAAGCTGAAAATGGTGGCGAGCGCAAGAACGATCGCGAGGATTCTTGTGAATTTCTTCATTTTTTGACTTACCTCCAAAAAATTTTTTTATATTTATCCCGCAGTCCTGCACGGGAAAAAATAACTCAGTCGTCCTGTTCTTTGAATGTTATTGTTCCGTTGCCCATCTTCTCGATGATGGCGAGGGATTCGACTCTCGCGCCCTTCTCTTCGAGAACCTTTCTGCCGGGCTGGAAGCCTTTTTCAATGGCGATGCCGACGCCCTCAAGCTCGGCGCCCGCCTGGTTGATTATATCGATAAGTCCCGAAACGGCGGCGCCGTTTGCAAGGAAATCGTCGATGATGAGTATCTTGTCGTCCTTGTTTATGTAGTCTTTCGACACTGTAACAAGGCTGTCCGTGCCCTTTGTGAAGGAGTGGACAACGGAGGAGTAGACATTGCTGCCCACATTTTTGTGCGCGCCCTTTTTGGCAAAAACAACAGGCACAGAGAAATATTGCGCAGTTATGCACGCGATCCCTATGCCCGATGCCTCGATAGTCAGAATTTTATTTATATTACACCCGTCAAAACGGCGCTTGAACTCCTTGCCGATCTCCTGAAGAAGGTGCACGTCGATCTGGTGATTGAGAAACATATCCACCTTGAGAATATCGTCCCCGATCACTTTGCCGTCAGCAATTATGCGCTCCTCAAGCAGCTTCAAATCCTCGTTCCCCCTAAAGAAAAGTTCGGTGAAAATACAATAATAGTATAGGGCTTTTTGGGGGTAAAAGCAAGGAAAAGTTTAAAAATCTGCATTTTATACAAACGCCGTCGTAAAAAAGCGTATAAGTGTATGAATATGTCAATTTTGTGTACAAACTGTGTCAGTTTCTCTTGATGTTTCCTGCAAAAACGTAACCTGTTGTGTTTTTAAACTCTATGGCATACCACCCGTTGAGTGCGCCGATTATTTTTACGGTGCGTCCGTTGGGGAGAGTGCCGATAACGACGGAGGTCATATTCGGCGCGCGCCGGACATTCAGAACCCCGCCCCGCGTGCTAACGGTACCCGTGGTGGGAAAAACGGGCGGATAGTACTGCACGCCGAGAAAGTCCGCGATGCTTATAACAAGGTTTTCGGCTATCGCGTCAATGTTGTCGGCTATCCACCGCGCATCCTGCTCGTTGTCGTGGTAGGCAAGCTCAAGGTAAACCGCAGGAGCCTTCGAACGCTTAAGCTCAAGCAGTGTTGTTGAGGTGCGCGTGTTCACAAGCTCCGGCTCGGGATATATCTCGCGCAGTCCGTTTGCGATTATCTCCGCCGCTCGCTTTCCCTGCGCGCTCGTCGGATAGTAGTAGACATCGGGTCCGCGTAGCATACCCTCATATATCTCGGGCGCGGCGTTCGAGTGCAGGGCGAGATAGAGCCGATAGTTTCCTCTGTTTCCGCGTGCAACAGCCGCCGCGGCGTTGCCGTTCGGGTCGTTCCTGCCGTAGCTTATCCCGCTTGAGGCGAGATACGGCTCCATCGCGTCGGCGAGGAGATTCATGTAGTATTTCTCGCTCCCGCCGATTATGTAGGGGTTATAGTCCTGAGTTGAAGGACTGAGATAGACATCGGGCATAAAAATACCTCCGCATATTCATTTACTATAAGAATATGCGAAGGAGTATCGGTTGGTTAATTGCATTGCTTGCGCCCAATAATAAAGTCTGATTTTGTAGGGTGCGGCGACCCCGACGCACCGATGCCGCGCGAGCGGCACAAAAGCTCTAACAAACTTATCATAATACAATAAATCCCACCAAATTGCTGTGCGGTGCTGTTGATTAATGGCTCGGTTTGCCGATTATTTATCTAAGAAAAAGCAAATATATTAAAACGAAGGTCACGGAAAGCAGAAAAATAATTATATGTATTTGTCCTCTGATCATGTAACGCTTTCTATATTCACGCAAAGCTGAAAGATCTTCATCCGTCAAAAAGCGAGTTAAGTAAACATGATACCAAACATCAACGGCAAGATAATCGCATTGCTCTCCGTTGCCCTCATGAAACTGCGGATTTCTTCTTTCTAAAAATGCGACATCATCCCATTTCCGTTTCTTGTATTCCAAATTGTATCTATAATGTTCTGTCAGAATAACATATTTTAAATCTTCTCTGATTTCCTGCTTTTTGAAAACGAATATACAACTATACCTTATTTCAACAAGCTTGTAACCCTTTTTGCGCATTTTTTCCAAATATTTCGCCATTCGTTCGGGCATGGCTAAAGAAAACAAAAAGAATTTATAGACAAATGTATGGTCGTTTTTCATTTTATTTCTCCGTTTTATTTTGATGATTTGTTTCTCGATGGTCGTTAGTCTAAATATAGCATATTCAGCAGATTTAGGCAAGTTCGTTATTAAACCGTGTGCCGGAATTACAGGCTTATAGATACCCCAATAAAAAACAGGGGAAACAGATATTATCCGTTTTCCCTGCATGAAGTTTTATATATCCAGCGCCGACGCATTCTCGGTTATGTCGCTCTTTGCAAAGCCGTTGTCCTTGTCAAAATAGAACACGCTTCCGCCGTTTCCGCACATGGCGGAGAAATGACCGTCTTTGAATATGAGCGCCGCGCCGTCCTCGGCTCCGATGCCCGAGACTCGGCAGCCTATTACGGCTGTCCCGAAGCTTTGCCAGCGTTCGCTGATGAAGTGCGGGCAGTAGCAGTAGGGGAGAAGTCCGATGCAGTCGATGAACATGAAGCTGCCGTTTTCGCCGCAGTCGTCATATCCCATGTCGAACCAGCACATTGCGCCGGAGCTGAGCCCCGAAAGGACTTTTCCGCGTTTATACGCTTCTCTGAGCGCCTCGTCCGCGCCGGTCGCCTTGAATGTGTTCATCATGAACTCGAGGTTTCCGCCGCCGGCGTAGACAATGTCCGTGTTTACGAGCGTATTATATATGTGCTCGCGGGAGTTAGCGGGGTCGGTGAGCTTGAGTATTTCAACCGTGCATCCGAGCTTTTTGACTCCCTCGCCGATGGTGAGCTTCTCGAGAGAGGAGCAGCGGTAGAATGTGCTCACCGCAATGCTCTCAACCGTGCCGGGGATCGATATCTCGACCGCTCCGGTGCACTTGAGGAACGCGTGGTCGTCAATTTGAGTGACGCCCTCGGGGATAATTATCTTCTTTGCGCTGAAGCACTTCGCGAACGCCCAGTCGCCGATGGTCTCAACGCCCTCGGGCAGGACTATTTCGGTCAGCGCGGAGCAGAAGTAGAAAGCCTTTTCGGATATGGTCTTGGGCGCGCCGTTGAAAACAACGGTCGTAAGCTTGCTCTTTCCGGTGTAGGCGTTCTCCTGCGAGCCCTCGAACGCGCTGATGCCGATGTGCTTGATGTTCTTGCCGATGGTTACTTTCTCAAGACTGTCGCAGTACATCGCGGCGTAGTTGCCGATTGCCTCGATCGAGTCGGGGAATATGAGCTCCTTGAGCGTGCTGCTGCTTTTGAGAGCCTTGTTCTCGAGACCGACTACCTTTGCGTCGTCTATCTCCGCAGGAATGGAAACAACGGGGTTGCTCCCTGTGTAGCCCGTGATGCAGGCGGTGTTGTCGGTATATAATGTATAGGTGAAGTCGCCGCTCTTGACGGATTCCGTCTTGACGGTCTTGTCGAGTATATCCTCAACCTTGATGAGCGCCGGGTCGTCGACCGTGACATCGAGGGAGAGGGCGGAGATTATCGCGTTGCCGAGATTGCCGCAGCCTGTGAAAGAGAGGCAGACAACGAGCATCAGCGCAACAACGGCTGCTATTTTACTGAATTTTTTCATCGTCTGTTCCTCACTTTCCGTTCTTCTTTGCCAGACGCTCCTGCTTCCTGCGCTCGAGGTCTGCCTTGCGCTCTTCCTCGAGTCTTTCGATCTCGACTCTGCGCGCCTCATACTCGGCGTCGGTGTTCGCTTTTGCGTCGGCGTATCTTGCGCGTATATCGTCAAGATGCGCATAATTCTCTTTTTCCGTCAGCTGGCGTCTTGCGTCGAGAAGAGGCTTGACGCTTCTGATGTACTTCGACTTCTCGTTGACGAGCTTCTTGACGGTTCTCTTCTTCTCGAGCTGATGCGCGAAGGTGTCGTCCGGCAGAGCCTCTGCGGCCTTGAACGCATCGTCCGAAGGCTCGACGATATTTTCGAGCGAGCCGTAGAACTTTATCATTGCCTTTCTGGCGTTCTTGAGCGCGCGGGCGCAGGTTATGGCGTCGCTGCGAATCTCGCGCTCCTCGTGAGTGGACTTCGGCAGAGCCTTTGCTTCAGCCATGTTCTCTTTGCTGTAGTAGAATATTCCGGCATATCCGGCAGCCTCAAGCGCTCGGGAACGCTCGACCTGCTTTTGGATACGAAGGGTGTCGTATTTGTTCATCTCGTCGATGATGAAATCGCACACGGAGATGTCCGCATTGAGCTTGTTGAGCTCTCTGTTCTCTTTCTTCGCGGCCTTTATCGCAGCTTTTCTCGCCGCCTTCTCGGCGTCGGTGCTCTTGGGCATAGCCTTCGCTGCATTTATCGCGGCTTTTCTCGCCGCCTTCTCGGCGTCGGTGCCCTTTGGCATAGCCTTCGCTGCCTTTATTGCAGCTTTTCTCGCCGCCTTCTCAGCTTTTCTCGCCGCCTTCTCGGCGTCGGTGCTCTTGGGCATGGCCTTTGCCTGATTTATGCGGTCTTTCTTTATGCCGCGGTTCTGAGTGTTGAATTCTTTGTAAGCGGCTTTCAGTCGCTTGATTTCGTTCTTCTTGAACTCTTTTTCCTCGGGCGTTCTCGCGGGCAGTCTCTCTGCCTTCTTGATGTCGTCCTTTGTGGTCATGAGGGTTCTGTCTTTGTAGAGGAGATTTGCTTCGTCGATTATGTCTATGGCTTCAACGATGCTCTCGTCGCGGAGAATACCGTTGCCGTAGTCCTCGAACATCGCGCGTATCTTGAGCACCTTGACTATGCCGCGCTGCTTGGTCTCGGTCAGATCGTAGAAGAGGTAGGGGACGAAGTTGAGCGCCGCGCCGATAGCTGCGGCGATGATGAGCACGTCGAACATATCCTCTCTGAACGAAGCGACTTCGAGCACGTCGTAGTTGTCCTCAAGGCCGAGCATCTGATAGATGGTCGGGAGCACCATGCCGGTGAACATTCCGATGAACGAGCCGATTATGCCGACCGCGCCGAACATTCCGTCTATGCGCTCGCCGGTGAAATACTACTGATAGTCACGCATATCAGCGTTGATTCCCGGGGTGTAGACTATGGCGAAAGAATTGACGAATCTGTTGAGATAATAGAGAATTATCAAAGCGGGGATGTTGTTGTAAAGGGGATAGAGCAGTCCGATGAGCACGACGTTTGTAACATTGCACCAGATAAGCAGGTTTCTCTTGCCGAGGACTCTTATCGCTATCGGACAGATGAGCATTGCCCAGAGCGCCGCGTTGCCGATGAGCGTTGTTGCGACTCCGTAAAGACCCATTCTGTCGGGGTAGGCATATATAAATGTCCAGCCGACGATAACGTCGACTGCGCCCTCAAGGAAGCCGAGCCAGCCTGCAAGGGAAGTTATCCAGAAATATTTGTTCTTTGCAACGGCGCGGAATGCGTCGGAGAATTTGAACTGGGTAACGTGGCTCTCCGCCACGATTATTCTCTCTCTCGTTCCGGCGTATGCAATATAGGACAGAAGAAGTCCTACTATGGCAACGATGGGATGAATTATACGGTAGGTGGTGATGGAGTTCAGACCGCCGGTGAGCGTCGAGAGCATCGGCACGAAAAGACCCGTGAGGGACGGCGCCATGGAGTAGATGATCGACGAGACCGAAACGATATCGGTACGCTCATGGGAGTTGGGCGATATGACGTTTGCAAGGTCTGTGTATGCCTGCTGGAAGAACGGATAGAAGCACTGCAGAAGGTTATAGCAGAGGAAAACCGCAATGACTTTCTGCATATACGACATCGTCTCATACGGCAGCCAGACGAACACGACCGCTATAATAACGGTGGGAATACCGGTTATCGCAAGCCAGGGACGGAATTTTCCGGATTTGAAGCGGGCGCTGTCGATTATGTAAGAGCGTCCGATAGTGATTCCGAAGCCGATAATAGTCGATGCGACCGCCATATACTGCAAGTGCATCGGCTTGATGCCTATCGTGTTTCCGACAAGGAAGCTCGTTGCGGAAAGCGCGATGAGCGAGCAGAAGAACATGACGAACTGAACGCCCATTCCTCCGACGCCGTAGGCAATTATCTCTTTGTAGGAGACATATTTGCCCAAGGCGGGTGTTTTCCAGTGCAGTACGACATTGTTCCATGTCGTGCTGACCTTTTCCTTGAGATTACTCTTTCCCATTTCAACACTCCTTCAGGTCCGCGGCGAAGCAGGGAAAATACGCCCGCAGACAGTTGTTTTAGCCCCCCGATATGAAAAAAATTCAATCGGGAAGCATCGACAATTTGCATAAAAGCTCTTATCATTATAGCAAAAATATTAATAGCTTGCAACAGCGTTTTGGACTTAAGTACAATAAAAGCAGAAATTTAATAATTATTTCAGCGTTATCACATTCCTGTTGAATTTTCAGCGGCGAAGTGCTATAATGTCCTCAGAAATTTTTCAGAGGTGAACAGTGTTGAATAAGCCAAAGATAATCGCACACCGCGGTGCTAACCGCTATGCTCCCCAGAACACGATCCCCGCATTTGAAAAAGCAGTCGAGCTCGGGGCGGACGGAACCGAGACCGACGTCCATATCACCAAGGACGGGCATATAGTCATCTGCCATAACGACACCGTTGACGAGATGTCCAACGGCACCGGCGCTATCGGCGACTATATGTTTGACGATATCCGCAAGCTCGATTTCGGCAGCAAGTTCTCAAAGGACTTCGCCGGCGTCACTCTACCCACCGTCGAGGAGTACCTCGAGTGCATGAAGAAGAGCGACAAGCTGAGCG
>OLRA01004886.1_pt1 | contig 10269 bp, 9 predicted proteins | sample 1673011 | NCBI WGS metagenome assembly OLRA01 (sample SAMEA3136746, study PRJEB25190) | human gut metagenome | reverse complement strand
GCCCCGGCGGAGCTCATAGCTTTCGTCGTGGCGATCATGGCGGAAATCAGCCGCCGGGAATAGGGCTGTGGCTATTTCCCCGGTTTCGCGTATTTGGTGTAGACCGAGGCCGTCCGTTCGGCGATCGCATTCCAATCGTATTTTTCCATGGGATACTCTATTTGCCGGTAAGGGGCGTCCATATTTTCCTGGAGTTTGCGTGCCAGAGCCCTTCTGTCGCCCAACGGGAAATAGAATTCCTGCCCGAGCCCGACTTCCAGGTTTGCGGGGATGTCGCTCACGATCACAGGCAGCCTGTAACTCATTGCTTCGAGCAGTGCGATCGGGAGCCCTTCGTGCGAGGAGGGTAGTACGAAACACCGGGCATGCGACAGCAATGCGTGCAATTTCCTGCCCTTGATAAATCCGGGCAGCACGACTCCCTGTTCGCGGGCGTATTTCTTCAGGCTTGCGGAATAGTCGTCCTCGAAATCGCTGTCCCCGGCAATGACCAACTTGCATTCCCTGTGCTCGGTACGTGAAAACGCTTCGATCAGGTGGTGCAGGTTCTTTTCCGGTACGAACCGGCACATTGCGAAGATATACTTTCCTTGTTCGATCCCCAGCTCCCCGAAATATTCCGGATAGTCGGTGACATCCGGCGAGGGGACGCCGTTGTAGATCACATGGCAGTCTTTACGTCCGTATTTCCGGATCAGCATGTCGTTGATCACATGCGAGATCACGATGACTTCGTTGGCGAAGAGCGTGCCTGCGGCCTCGCCCAGGCGGAGTGCCGTTTTGGCCGCCATGCCCCATTTGTCCCTGTCGTAGTCCGGCCCGTGGTGGGTGAATACGACTTTCATTCCCAGCAAACGGGCCAGCGGTGTCAGCAGTGCCGGGCCCACCGCATGGATGTGGACGATGTTGGCTTTCAGGCGTTTGGCCCGCACGATGGCCCTGAACGTGTGGACGATTGCTTCGAGCGATTTTTTCCGCGGCGTTTCGATGTCCGATAGCGTGATGCCCTTGTAGCTGGACAGCGTGTCGCGTACATAACTTTTCCGCCGTATAACGGTTACCTCGAAGCCTTTTCGAGCAATACGCGGAAACAACTCTTCACAATGTGTCTCCACGCCTCCCATGATATTCGGAATGCCGCGGGTTCCGGTGACGACTATTTTCATGTTGTTATTTTGCGGGTTTTAGTCCGAACAGGAATCTTAACAGACGATTACGTTGTAAGATATACCGGTGCAGGATGATCGGAAGAAAAATCCCTGCGCCGATTACGGCCGCGGCCCCGACGCTGAAATAGAGCGGGTCGTTGCCGTTCGCAAGCAACGGAACTTGCTGGACAAGGGATTTGACGAATCCTTCGAATGTGGTGTGGAACAGATAGATGATATAAGAAGAGGCCGATACGACAAGGAGTTTTTGCGTTATATGTTTCAGGCTTTTGATCCGTGCCGATATCACGCATATCGTATGGATGCCTGCAAATGGCAATATATAACCCATCAGGCCGGTGAGTATGTCGTTTCGGACGAGCAAGGTGCATGCGAACAGGACGGGCAGGGCGCAGACCGGAATCATTCCCGGTATTTTCTTCGCCGAATCGAGCCAACGGGGCCAATTTATGAGAAACACGCCCAGCATAAAATATTTCAGCATGGCCACGGCCTTGTTTATGCAGAAGATTTCGGGCCAGTCGACAGGCAGAAACCCTGTCAGGAGACTTGCTGCGAACAGCACGGTTCTTCCCGTTTTCGTCTTTATCATGCTTATGAGCAGGAATATCAGCCATAGCGCCCAGATAAACCAGAGGAAATAGCCTGCTTCGGGCAGATAGAACATCTTGATATACGATGCTGCCGTCACGGGATTTTCCACGGACATTCCCTGTTGCGTCAAAAGTTTGATGCTGATTATGACGACGCTTGTCGAGAAATAGGGGATCATCAACCTTTTGAATTTCTTCAAAATGAAGTTTCCCCCCCCCTTGTTTTGGCTGTTCCCGGTCATTGCATAGATGTATCCGCTTGCGAACATGAACAGGGGCATGTGGAATGCGTATATGAACCGGTTGGCGAGGTGGTACCATTCGGGGGCATCCGCAGGATTGTAATGTCCGATGACGACGAGGATGATGCCTATCGTCTTGGCGATGTCTGCCGTTGCCGACCGTTCCATGGTTACATCCGCTGCTTCAGGTCTCCTTGCGCCGGATCCTGGCCGACGTCGCACCATTTTTTATCCAGACAGGCCGGTTTGCCCCTCATGCTGCGGAGCTTGTTCCTGAGCGCCCATTTCAGCGGGTACTTTACATATTTATGCATGACCGGACTGGCTGTGCCCACCATCCAGCAGTTCTTCGGACATTTGCGCACCATGGCACGCACCTCCTCCGCCCGGGCGCTTTGCCATATCTCCATGAAATCGGGCGTTTGGTGGATGTTGCCCATCGATTTTTGCCAGTATTTCTCTTCCAGTCCATTGCAGGGATAGACGTCGCCGAAGGGGTCGATGAAGAAATTGGCGGATCCGGCCTCGCACGGCAACATACGCCGGCCGCCTTCGATGTAGTTGATCAACCCCATGTTGAACCAAGCCCGGAACCAGCTCTTGGGGTGGTTCTCCTGCAGCTGCCACGCGATCAATTGCTCGAAGTTCCTGCATACTTCGTCTTTGTTGGTAATGACGTTGTCGTCCTTGTGGAAATAGTAGGAGTTGTGGAACGCTGCCGTTGCGAACTCCATCCCCAGCGATTTGCTCAACTGATACAGCGAAAGCATGTCCCTGGAGTTGTTGTACGGTACAGCCGAATCCGATGTCCTTCAAGCCCATTTGCTTTAAGGCAAGCAACGTGCGCAGGCCCTTGTCGAAGCCTCCGGCATGGCCGCGCAATTCGTCGTTCTTGCAGCTCAGGCCCTCGATGGAGATACGGATGCCGATTTGCGGGTATTTTTCCGCCAGCGCGATGACCTTCTCCTCGAACCAGCCCGAGGTGGAGATGACGATGCGATCCGTATGCTTGTAGCACTCTTCGACGATCTCGGCCAGGTCGTCGCGTACGAACGGTTCGCCGCCGGTCAGGTTGATGAATTTCAGCCGCGGCAGCGTGCGGAGATCCGAGGCTTTGATTTCCTCTTCTTTTTTCGTGGGGTTGAACCAGATGTTGCACATCTTGCATTTCATCGGGCAACGATAGGTCAGGATGATACTGGCATCCGTGGGATGAGGTATATTCCGGGTATTCATGTTATCTGTTGTTGTAAATTTTCAGGAGTTCTGTATAGTACCTCTCTGCCGAATATCTTTTCTGTGCGTCGAGTGCGATCTGCCGGTATTCGAACGGGGTTGCGAACATTTGTCCGATTCGGGCCTTCAGTTCTTTTGCGTTTCCGGATTCGAACAGCATTCCGGTCTTGCCTTCATCGATCAGTTCGGGAATGCCGCCGATCCGGCTGCCGAGCACCGGAGTGCCCAGACATTGTGACTCGATGACGGACAGCGGATTGTTTTCATACCATTCCGAAGGCACGACGCAGAATCGGGCCTTACCGACTATTTCCTTGATTTCCGGCCAGTGTTTATAACCCAGAAGTTCTATATCGCTTCCTGCAGCTGCGGCGCGCAGCGTCTCTTCGAGCGAACCGCCACCGATTATCTTCAGTGGGTAGGGCAGTCGCTTTGCCGCTTCGATCAGTGTTCCGATCCCTTTTTCAGGACTAAGACGGCCTATGTAACAGTAATAGTTCTCTTTGTCGTAATCGTCTTTCCGGGTTTTGGCAATGTCGATAAAATTGCAGAGCGTATTGAGCTTCTGTTTGTCGAAGTTGCCCTGAACCATTTTGTCCGCCATAAACCGGCTGGGACAAATAAAGGCGTCGGTAACTGCTTCCAGGCGCATACGAGTCCATTTCATAGCTTCCTTGTATGCCAGGAAACTTGCCAATGCGGAATTTTTCATGCATTTGTGCTCCCGCACCTTGCGTTTGTCGCTAAAGCACTCTTCGCAAACCTGCAACCCGTTGCGCAGGCAGTCGTAACGAGGGCATAGCAGTTTGTAGTCGTGCAGAGTCCATACGACTTTCACGCCTCGTCGATGGGCTATTTCGGCGATAACGGGAGAAAGTTGGGTGTGGATATTGTTCAGGTGGAGTATATCCGGTTGGAACTCATCGAGCAGTCGGGTGAACTTTGTCCTGACTTCACGGGTGCCGAATGGGCGGCGCAGCGCCTCGATTATTCCCAACCCGGGGGCGAATTTAACCTCGCTCGGAAAGTATTTGCTCCAGGGAGTTTCCAGATTTTCCGGATGCTGCATGGAAAAAACGGCTACTTCATGGCCTTTTTGTTTCAAAAGCTCTTCTAGATTGATCGTGCAGACACAATCGCCGCCGCGCGGATAATAGAATTTATTGGCTAAAAGTATTTGCATAAATTGTTTTATGTCCGGTTGCCGTTGATTTTATAGTTATTCGTCAGTATTATGATTATATATCAGTGCTTTATCCGATTATAATATTTGACGAAAATTTCTTTAGGTGTTTTTCTTGTCAGAAGAGCTGCAGCAACATTACGATTTGCTGCTGACATTATGCTGGCATTATCACCGGATACTTTGTTCTGTATTCGATATTTTAAGCTTCTCAGAACTGCTATTACACAGGCAAAGCATGTTAAAAATATATATAATACTACAGACGACCCGGAAAGGAATCTAATCACCCCTTTTTCACCTGCAGGGGCTGTTGCCGTTTTGATCTGGGAAATGTGTGTTTTGCCACTACAGCCTTCATAATGAATTAATTCGACCGATGCGTTCACGTAGCAAAAATAACCACGTCTGTTCAGTGCGGTGGACAATGCGATATCTTCCGGACAGAAAAAGTAGTATTCGTCGAAAAATCCCATTTGCCGGAATATGTCTGTTTTGATCATAAATGCCGCCCCGACGAGATTGTATGTCCGGAATATTCCGATTCGGTTCGTATAGGGACTTTCGACCGTTTTTTCGCGCCACAATCCTAATTGGGCCAAAACATATGTTTTCCAATTTATTTCAGGTCGGCCGCAGTATTGAAGCGAGTGGTCGGCAAATAGCAATTTTGGACTGACGACAGCAGCCTCCGATGGTAATTGGTCGAACGTCGCCGCCAAACTCGTGATTACGTCCGATTCTATTTTTGTGTCGTCATTCAGAACAAAACAATATTTTCCGGTTGCTTTTCGCAATGCCAGATTGTTGTTGGCCGAGAATCCACGGATTTCATTACTTTCAATAATCTGCGCCCACGGGTAATTTTGTCTCAAATGCTGAAGGTTTTCCGGTGAGAAGAGATATGCGACGACAAATACCTCATAAGAGGTCGAGGTGTGTGTGCGGATACTGTCCAGACATCTGCTTAGCACCTCATAATTGTTCATGCTAACGATGATGACTGAAACTTCCATTGTTTCGCTTGTTTATTCGTGATCGGTTGCGATCTATTTTATAAATCAGAATGTAGACCAGATAGAAAAGATAAAGGTGCATTCCCGGTGTTGAAGATACGGTCGACGCCGCTATGAAAGCCAGCGGGAGAAAGAACAGGCATTTTCCCCGCGAGTGCCAGCCCAATCGGCATAAAGTAAAAATAAAGATACAGTATGTGATAATTCCCAATATTCCCCGTTCGACCATAATCCATATCCAGATACTTTCCAGTCCCAGAAGCCGGCCTACCAATATGCGATCCGGAAAGTACAGTGTCGCTTTCTGTCCTAATCCCCATATGGGGCTTTTCGACATAAGAATATAGGCGGCTTCGAACTGATCCTGGCGCATTTCTAAACTGCTGCCTCGTATTTCGGTTTTTTCCGGATTTAATACCGATACGATCAGATTTTCAACAAAATCCAGATAAGGCATCAGGACGATTATACTGATTACCGCAAAAGCTAAGATGCGAACGGATTGTTTGTTTTTTAGATTGATCAGCGGGAGTATTCCTACTGCCAGAAATACCAGCGGTGTTCGGCTGTTGGATAGCAGGGATGCGATGAATGCCATAATGCCGACAAGCAGCATGGTTTTTTGCTGTAATTTACTGAAATATGCTTTATAATACACGTACCCGTACAGGCAGAGGCAGAATATCAATCCGAAATTGATGCTGCCGCCGATCGGATGAAGGAAAAACGATTGGACACGGGTTCCTCGCTCATCTTCCAGATATTGCCAGTCTGTTGCTCTGGGACCTGCGAGGTCTATTTCATAATCCATTACGGGATTGTAACCCAGGAATTTTTCGATAAATGCATATGTGCAAATTATCAGCGAGGCTCCTAATAATATATTGACAACTTTCAGTATATCTTCTTTGCTTGATATTAACATCCAGCATAAATAGGCACTGATGAAATCGCAAAAAACAACGGATAGCAGTGACGTGAAGGTATTCTGGATTCCGGCGATCGAAATAAAGCTCGATACTACATAGGACAATAGTACCCAGATAAATACCTTGTTGAACGGCAGGGGAGATGTCGTTATTACCCGGCTGTATCTTTTTCTTTTGATTACATATAGCAGTGCGAAGAAGATCGACATGAATACTTCCAGGGTCAATAACGGAACGCCCGGAAGGTTTATCAGGTTTATGTTGTTGTTTAGGAACAGCCGGAACGCCAGAAAGAGAAAAAAACCTTGTTTGTAGTTTTTTAATGAGTACAGAATTAGCAGTGCCGCTATAATCAAGAATGGATTCATGCAGTCATTATTTTATAATTCGGGCCGGAATCCCTGCCGCGATCGAATACGGGGGAATATTTTTTGTAACCACCGCATTCGCACCGATGATGGCCCCCTCGCCGATCGTGACTCCGGCCAAAATCGCGGCTTTCTCCCCGATCCACACATTGTCTCCGATGACGATCGCACCTTTGGAATAAATAGGCCGGGCATTCGGTGCGATGTTCCGGAGCGCCATATCTTTGGGATCTCCGTGCGAATTGTCCGAAATGAGCACGCTTTTCCCCGTGCGGACGTTTTTACCGATCCGGATAGAATTGACTGCGGTGATATGCATATCCGGACCGAACATGCAGCCGTCACCAATCGATATTTTCACCGGAGTATTGTATTGCGGCATTTCATGAGCCGTGATATGGGAATTGCGGCCGATAAGACAATAGTCCCCAATCTCAATGTATTTTTTCCCATTGACTAAATATAATCCCGGTTCTACCTCTGTATGAAGCCCTATTTTTCGGACGTTATGTGCAATCCATGCTGTATAAAACCATGCGTAATACCGGCTAAACCGTTGTGAAAGCGAATATGGCCATATACAATGAAGTAAATTGCCGAATGTTCGTATATATTTATAAAGCATTTTTTATTTTGTATTTAAAAATTTATTTTTCAAATACCCGTATAATGTTTCCTTACCATCTGCCGTTTCATAATATGATAACCGATGGTTTAGTTTGAAAACCGTCGTTTCTTGTTTGATGCGATCGAATTTTTCTGCATCATATGGTTGGTTCATCTCGGAAAGCAATTGGTGTAAATATGGGGATGTATAGGGCATCGTGTCTACGCTTCTGCGGAATGAATCGTTTTTCCGATAAATTAGGTCGAAGATGTAATCTATCAGAAGATAATCGATCATCTTATTGTATTCTTGGAGGTATTTAAGAAAGATACTTTGGATAGTGCCAAATGCTGGATTACCATGAGTTGATGCAAGGAAAAATGTAGCCCACCTGTATGCAGATATGGTGGTATTGGATCCAGTCACAATTTTTATTGAGTGAAAATAGTCTGGGGCAGGAATTGATATTGAATCGGTAATCAGTAAAGTACTGTCCATCCAAATACCGCCTTTATCAAATAATAAACAAATGCGTAATATGTCGGAAAAGTGGGTGTATGAAAGTTCTCCTCTATTCAATCGATCATAAATATAATTAGGAAGTGTAACGTGTGAGGCAATATTATCTTTGGTCAATAAATGGACTGGCCGGTCATGTATATTCGAGACAATACTATTGTAACATATTTTTACAATTTCAGGCATTGCAGTCTCTCCCTGATACCAAAAGATCCATACCGGATCGTTATTTGACTTTTCTTGTAGCGATGGAAATGTTGCAGGAACCATATCGCAATAATGTTCATCCATCCATCGGCGAATAGAATCTATTTTCTGGTTTTCAAAAAAACAGCATTCTTTGAAATGAAAATAGAAAAAATCCCGTATCAGTTGGATGAATAACACGCAAAGTGTCCGTATCCGTAAAAATGAACTTAATCGGACGATATTTATGATCTTAGATCCGTATAAACGAATTGTACGATACATTACTCTGGATTATTTTGGTCGGATATTTTTGACATACATCTTTGTTGATGAGAAATAATTTTTTGATAGATATCGGTTAACGTATTTTTGATAGATTCGGGATTATGCCGTTGCCGGGCTGCTAGTTGTCCTTGGTGACTCAGTTGCTCCATTAATTTTGTATCCCGGCTCAGTTTAACGATCTCCATTGCCAGCATGTGCGGTTCATTTGACGGGATGAGAATGCCGGTTTCGTAGTTTTTGACGAGAGACGGAATTCCGCCTACATAGGTCGTGATGACTGGAATTCCGATTATTTGGGCCTCGCATAATGAATTAGGAGAATTGTCGATATATGCTGTATGTACGTAGATGTCGGCCTCTGCAAGTTGAACGGCTAAATCTTCGGCCGAAAGTGTTCCCAGAAATTTTATGTTGACTGCATCATGAGGCGTACGTTCATTTTTCTCGAAGAAAGAGAAAGACCCGGTGGGGCCGGCAATAAGCCATTCGAAATCAAAATCCGTATGATCTTTTAATAATTTGGCTGTCTTCAAAAGGAGATCCATGCCTTTGACCATACTGCATGACCCGACGCTGAGCAATTGTATGCGCTTCCTTTGTCGAAATGTCCATGTTTTCGGGGGATTGAAGAAGACTGGGCGTAGTGCTTCATTACAATGATAATATTGTGAGTCTGGGGCATACAGGCGTGTGATATTGTAATCCCAGTTCGTTCGCCCCATGACATAACGGCAGTGTTTCAGGATATCTATTTCACGTGCTACTTTATAGTTGTCATTTCTACTCCATACAAATCGTCTTTTTAACAGTACGATAGGGTTGTAGTGCGATGTTTTCCACTGGGTGAAGAAATTATAGCCTGGAGGATACGAGGCATTTACATAGGGAGGAAGGCTGCCCTGCATGTGGATGACGACTGGTATGTCTACGTATTTCTCAACCAATCCGAATCCCCATTCCGAAAACATGGATGATGTCCGGTTTGAAATCCTCTATGACTTTCAGGCAGTCCGCAATAATTATCTTGTCTTTTTCCGATGCGTATATGCGTCGCCGCAATCCCGGTTTTACCCGGATCGGATAATAACACACCCCGTCGATTTCTTTCTTGAATATCGGATCCGGATGTTCGAATGCTACCCCCAGGCGGATGTTATCTGATGTTCGGATTATTTTTTCCAAGGATGCGATCCAACCGCCGCCGTTATGTTCGCCGTTCCGGTGGGCATCGTAAAGAGATGGATTTACGGCAAACCAAAGTACTTTCATATTATGAATTGGTATTATGTGACAGGAAGCTTTTACTCGTGTCGATTTTCCCGGACAGAAGATCGTCTATGCGCTTCCAATCCGGAGTTGACAGGGGTGTCGTGTCCTGTATCTGTTGAGGATCGAATCTGTCGGTCATTCCCAATCCGTTCAGGAAATCCCGCATCCGCGAATGGTTCGTTCTGCCCCGGAGCGGATAGGTCAGGAACGGTTTATGGAAAAGGACGGAGAATGCCGTCGCATGAAACGAATTCGAAATGACGAATTCCGCATTTTTAATCCATGCGAGGAATTCCAGCGGCCCGGCGTCCGAAATATTCCGTTCCGCATAGGCAAGCGGTGCGAAATCGTTCAGGGAATACAATCTGGCGCCGAGCTGCCGGGCTATTTGCCGTGCATGTTCCCTAATAGTGGGATCATTCGAGAAATCATATACGAGAACATACCTTTCTTGGGGTGTTATGTCCGCGGAAATTTCCTCCCAGCTTTGTCTGTTCAACAGAAAAACCGGATCTTCCACCTGTTCTGCCGTTCTGCCGACAGAAAGATCCCTGATTATTCTTACCCCTGTCTGCTCCCGCACCGATATCGCATCGAATCGCTGCAGTTTTTTCGTGACGAAAGCCCTGTATGCGGGAGCGATCTCCGATACTGCAAAACTGGC
>OLRA01004880.1_pt1 | contig 10275 bp, 9 predicted proteins | sample 1673011 | NCBI WGS metagenome assembly OLRA01 (sample SAMEA3136746, study PRJEB25190) | human gut metagenome | reverse complement strand
GGATTGTCTTTTCGGAAGGCGGCATGTCGGGGCTTCCGATTCCCAGGCTGATGACGTTCTTTCCTTCGGCATTCATCTGTGCCACTTCTTTCAGCTTCCGGCTGAAATAATATTCGCTGACACTGCTTAACCGGTTGGCCGGCTCTATTTTATATGGTTGATTCTCCTTCTGCATATTCTCCTAAAATTTTAAGTGCTTTGGTTAATGGCATGACTGCATCAATGGATTGTTTGTATCTCAGATAATCGTTGAACAAGACGTCCACGTAGAACAGGTATTCCCATTCCCTTCCGATGATGGGCAACGATTGTATTTTGGTCAGGTTGATGTGATAGAATGAAAAGATGGACAACACCTGCGAGAGGCTTCCTTCGCTATGTGGCAATGAAAAGACGATGTTGGCTTTGTTGATTTTCGAACGGTCTTTCAGTTCGTCGGCCATCCAGGGGTCGCATACCACCAGAAAGCGGGTGAAATTGTGCTTGTTGGTCTCGATGCCTTCCTGCAGGATTTTCATGCCGTAAAGTTCGGCGGCATACTTGGAGCAGATGGCGGCATGTCCTTTCAGACCCTTTTCCTTGATGTCGCGTGCGCTGCCTGCGGTATCTTCCGTTTCCACTACTTTCAGCTGCGGGTGATGCTGCAGGAAATCCCGGCATTGTGCCAGTGCCACCGGATGGGAGTTGACTTCGGTCAGTGTGCTCCAGTCTTCTCCGGGCAGGCACATGATGCTGTGGCTGATGCGTAGTTTGTGTTCTCCGATAATCGTTGCCCCGCTGTCTCTGAGCAACTCGTAATTGTGAAGGAGGCTTCCGGCAATCGTATTTTCAATGGCAATCATTCCGATGACGCTGCTGTCTTTCCGAAGGGTGTCGAACACGTCTTCGAACGTGTTGCAGCAAATCAGTTCGATTTCCTCGTCCTTGAAAAACTTATGGGCTGCGATGTCATGGTACGAGCCCGGAACTCCTTGTATGGCTATCTTTTTCATCTTGTGTAACTATAACTATAAAAAAAGTCCCGCTCCATGGAAGCGGGACTTTGTATTATCATTTCAATTTAATTTTTTCTTACCGTATGCATGCAAACTCCCGCTTCACTTCATTGCTAAAGTAAAAGAAATAAAAGTAAAAGAAGAAGTAAGATGCAAATGTTCTCATATTCTTGTTATTTTGTTGTTATTTCTGCTGCAAAAGTAATACTTTTCTTTAAAAAACAAATATTACATCAAATTTTTTCTACTCATTTTTAAAAAATACGTTCTTAATGCCGGATGTGAAGGTATTTTCTTACCTTTGTTGTATAGAGATATTTCATATATAAAACAGCCAAACAGATAAAAGACATGAACTATAATTTTGATGAAGTGATAGACCGTCGGGGCACTTGCTGCGAGAAAGTAGACGGCATGGTGAATGTGTGGGGACGTTCGGATTTGATTCCCATGTGGGTGGCCGATATGGATTTTGCCACTCCTCCGTTTATTCTGGATGCTATCCGCAAGCGTTGTGCACATCCGGTACTGGGATATACGTTCCGTCCGGACAGTTATTATCAGGCCATTATCGGCTGGGTGAAGAAACGTTATGGCATGACGGTGCAGAAGGAAGAAATTAATTTTGTACCCGGCATTGTGCCCGGACTGGGAATGGCCATCAACTGTTTCACGGAGCCGGGAGATAAAATCATGATTATGCCGCCAGTGTATCATCCTTTTGCCTGGCTGGTGACGCGCAACAACCGCCGGCTGGTGGAGTGTCCGCTGAAAGAGGTGGACGGACATTACCGCATGGACTTGGATTTGATTCGCCGTTCCATTAAAGGCATACGGGTATTGATTCTCTGTAATCCTCACAATCCGGGTGGAGTTGTGTGGAAGAAAGAAGAATTACAGGAACTGGCCGAAATTTGTGCCGATGACAACGTGATTGTGTTCTCGGACGAAATTCATGCCGACTTGACCTTGCCTCCTTTCCATCATACGCCGTTTGCCATGGTTTCGGAAAAGGCACGCAATAATTCCGTCACCTTTATGGCGCCCAGCAAGACGTTCAACATACCGGGAGTAGCTGCTTCGCATACCTTTATACATAATGAGGCGCTCCGGGAACGCTTCGTGAATTATCTGGATGCCGGTGAACTGAATGCCGGTCATGTGTTTGCCTGGCCTGCCGTGACGGCTGCTTACACCGAAGGAGAGGAGTGGCTGGCGCAGTGTCTGGCCTATATTCAGGGAAATATTGATTATGTGGCAGACTATATCAAAACTCACATGCCTAAGATGAAGGTGATGCGTCCGCAGTCTTCTTACCTGATTTGGTTGGACTGCCGGGAACTGGGACTTTCGCACGAGGACTTGAACGCTTTCTTTGTGGACAAGGCCGGACTGGCATTGAACGACGGAGAAATGTTTGGGAAGGAAGGGGCTGGTTTCATGCGGATGAATGTGGGCTGTCCGCGAATCACCCTCGAAAAAGCTTTGCAGCAATTGAAAGCGGCTTACGACACGCTTTGATTAAAAGACATATAAAAGAAACGGCTGTGGAAATCTTTTTGAAAGCGCATTCCACAGCCGTTTTTTCTTAATTTATTAAGGGCGTGAATCAATAAATCCCCGTCTGCAAGTTGTTCTTTTCAAAATTATCGAAATGACCGGAAATCAGATTCTCTTTTTCAGGAGCCAGTTCGATGGCTTTTTTCATGTCTTCTGTGGCTCCGTCCTTATCTCCCATCAGCAGACGTACCCGTCCTCTTTCCTGATACAGCTGAGCGTCCTGCGGTATCAATTCGATGGCCTCCTGATAGTTCTCCAAGGCTTGGTCCAGTTTCTTCTCTTCTGTCAGCAAGCTTCCTTTCAACAAGTAAGCCTTCACGTTAAATGGGTTCAGTGAAATCACTTGGTCCAGGCACCCTTCACCTTCTTCCGTTTGCCCGAGCTGAATGTGAATGGTGGCTTTCAGCAGAAGGGCTTCTTCCTCCTCCGGATTGAGTTTCAACACCTGTTCCAAGTCGTCTAAGGCGTCTTTTGCCTGACGCATTTCCCACAAAACCTCCGCACGGAGCAGGTAGGCCTCCGTATAACTTTCATTTTGGGCGAGGGCTTTGGTCAGCATCACGATGGCTTGCAATCCGTTTTTCATGCCGTGAGCCGCTTTCCCGGCCAAGTAGTAGGCCTGTGCGTTTTTATCATCTGCGGCGATGGCTTTCTGGCAGGCTTTTTCCATGCTGTCGTAATCTTCTTGCAGGAAGCATACGCTGGCCAGTGACAGCAAGGCCGGCACATTGGTTTCATCCTTTGCCACGAGCCGGTCGAGGGTGATGCGTGCATCGTCTGTCCGGTTGGCCTGAAGGTAGGCGCTGGCCAGCAGTCCCAGTGTTTCGTTTTCGTCGTTGAGTGCTACCGCCTCTTCAAAACATTTGATGGCGTAGTCCAGTTTTCCCATGTTGCGGGCACGGATGCCGTCGTATTTCAGAATGTCAAAATTTTTCTTGTCTTGCTTTTCCTGTTCGTTTTCATCGGATTGGCTTTTTCCGAATAAAGATGATAATAATCCCATGTATAGTCGATTTAATGTTTTTTCTGTGACAAAGATAGGCAGAAAAAGAAAGAAATTTGTATGTTTGCACCGTATTTTGTTTAAAAGATGAAACTATGAAGAGGCTAATGTTTTTGGTCGCAGCTATTTTAGGCTGTCATTCTATGCAAGCACAATATTTCTGTACGACGGAAGGAACAGAATTGCATTATGTGAATTATGATGAGATTGGTCAGAGTACTTCCGACGAAACGATGACGGTGAGCAAGGTGGTAAAGGCAGACGGGAAGGTACAGGCTTCTTATTACGATAAGATTGTGACCACAAAGGCAAAGAACAATACCAGCTATACATTGTTCAACTGGAGCTACGATGGAGCGAACACGGTTTGTACGGAAGACTTGATGTACGGTCCGTATGTGGATTCTGATTCCGATCCTGATAAGTATAATGAAGCTGCTCGCTTGGGCTTGCTGGAGAAGCTCAAATTCAAAGGCGACAATTCGTTTACCATTAAGGATGGTGCCAAGGGAGGAGAGAGTATTCCTGACCGGTCCTATCAGTGGGTTCGCAACATGCTGAAGAATGATGTAAACATTTCCGGTGCGGCTTATATGGGTAACGAAACCATCAGTACCACTGCCGGAAAGTTCAATTGCGTGAAGATTTCTTATCTGCAGCGTACGAAAATCGTATTGAAGACCACTACACTGCGTATTACGGAGTGGTATGCAGAAGGAGTGGGACTGGTAAAGTCGGAGGCATACGATACGAAAGGAAAACTGGACAGCAAGACGTTGCTGGTTAAGATTGTAAAGAAATAATTGGGCCGATCATACCATACAAAGAGGCTGTTTCACTATTATAAGTGGAACAGTCTTTTTGTTTTGTAGGGTTACATGCAAGTAATCCGGGTATAAAAAGCCGTAATTTATATACGTTCATGAAGTGGAATAACACCTATTTTTGCTTCGTGAAATTGCATCTTTAATGTATAACTTGTTTAAATATCATTTTATGTATCTGGAAAAAATCAATTCACCGGCTGATGTCAAAAAGTTGTCGGTAGAAGAAATGAATGTGTTAAGCCACGAGATACGCCAGGCTCTGTTGCAGAAGCTGAGCGCACACGGAGGACATTTCGGTCCTAACTTCGGAATGGTGGAAGCTACGATTGCCTTGCACTACGTGTTTCATTCGCCGGAAGACAAGATTGTGTTCGACGTGTCACATCAAAGTTATACCCATAAAATGCTGACCGGGCGTAAGGATGCCTTCCTGCATCCGGAACAGTATGACGAGGTGTCCGGTTATTCCGAACCGATGGAAAGTGTGCACGACCATTTTGTGATGGGCCATACTTCGACTTCTGTCAGCCTGGCGGGTGGACTGGCCAAAGGAAGAGACCTGACCGGGAAAGGCGGCAATGTGATTGCAGTCATCGGAGACGGTTCGCTCAGTGGTGGAGAAGCTTTGGAAGGACTGGATTATGCGGCAGAACTGGGTACCAATTTCATCATTATAGTCAACGACAACCAGATGTCGATTGCCGAGAATCACGGAGGACTTTACCGTAATTTGCAGGAGCTGCGCGAAAGCAACGGTCAGTGTCCTTGCAATCTTTTCCGGGCCATGGGACTGGATTATCTTTATGTGAACGAAGGCAACAACGTAGAGGCGCTTATCAAAGCTTTCCAGCAAGTGAAGGATATTGACAATCCGATTGTGGTGCACATCAACACGCTGAAAGGGAAAGGATATGCGCCGGCTGAAAAGGACAAAGAGACGTACCACTGGACCATGCCGTTCAATCCAGAAACGGGAGTGGTGTTCCATTCGAGTGAAGAGCCGCAGGACTATGCCGACCTGACCGCCCGCTACTTGTTGCAGCGTATGCAGGAAGACCGCCGCATTGTGGCCATTTCAGCCGGTACGCCTACCGTGATGGGATTTACTCCCGACCGTCGGAAGGCTGCCGGGAAGCAGTTTGTGGATGTGGGTATTGCCGAAGAGCATGCCGTGGCCCTGGCTTCGGGTATTGCCAAGAATGGAGGTAAACCGTTGTTTGGGGTGTACAGTACCTTCATCCAACGTGCCTACGACCAGCTTTCGCAGGATTTGTGTATCAACCGCAATCCGGCGGTACTTCTGGTGTTCTGGGGTTCGCTCTCGGCCATGAACGATGTGACACATCTGTGCTTCTTCGATATTCCGCTGCTCAGCAATATTCCGAATCTGGTCTACCTGGCACCGACCTGCCAGGAAGAGTATATGGCCATGCTGGAATGGAGTATCCGTCAGAATGAACATCCGGTAGCTATCCGCGTGCCGGCTACGGAACTGGCTTACGGGAATCGTCCGGTGGATGCAGATTACAGTCGGTTGAACCGTTATCAGACCGTCCAGAAAGGTAATCGGGTAGCCATCCTGGGATTGGGCTCTTTCTTCGGATTGGCGGAAGAAACGGCTGACTTGCTCAAGAGTCAACATGGTATGGAAGTGACGCTGATTAACCCGCGCTACATTACGGGAGTGGATGAGGCCCTGATGGAAGAACTGAAGGCCGACCACGAGCTGGTAGTGACGCTGGAAGACGGAGTCTTGGACGGAGGATTCGGCGAGAAGATTGCCCGCTATTTCGGTTGCAGCCCGATGAAGGTGCTCAATTTCGGAGCCCGGAAGGAATTTGTAGACCGTTTCGACGTGCAGGAGTTCCTGGAACAGAACCACCTGACCGCTCCGCAGATTGCCGCAGACATCCTGCAACAGCTTGCCTGACGGTTCTTTTCCGTAACGATACAAACAAATGGCTCCCCCAGTGACAATGCATTTTGGGGGGGGAGCCATTTTCTTTTTGGTTGTTCGAGTCACTTTTTATATAATTTCGATACCTTGTTCGGCACAGAGTTTCAGACTCAAGTCTTTCAGTTTGAATTTCTGGATTTTGCCGCTGCCCGTCATCGGGAACTCCTTGACGAAGAAGATGTATTTGGGAATTTTGTAGCGGGCGATTTTCCCTTGACAGAACTCCCGGACATCGAACTCGTTCATGGTGTACCCTTCGTGCAGGATGATGAAGGCCCCTACGGCTTCTCCGTATTTCTTGGAAGGCACACCGGCCACCTGTACATCCTTGATGCCCGGCATCTTGTAGAGAAATTCTTCGATTTCACGCGGGTAGATGTTTTCACCGCCACGGATAATCATGTCCTTGATGCGGCCCGTGATGCGGTAGTTCCCGTTTTCATCCTTCACTCCCAAGTCGCCCGAATGGAGGAATCCCTTGGCATCGATAACCTCGGCCGTAGCCTCCGGGTTCTTGTAATATCCTTTCATGTTGTTGTAGCCCCGGTTGCACATCTCTCCCTGTACCCCTATCGGACATTCCTCGCCGGTTTCCGGGTCGAGCACCTTCACTTCAGTAAATTCAAAGTCGTGCCCTACGGTGTGATATCTCACTTCCGGATCATCGTCGATGCGGCTGTGCGTCATGCCCGGTGAGGTTTCCGTCAGTCCGTACACGCTGGTGACGCGCATGAACATCTTTTCTTCCACCTGTTTCATGAGTTCCACCGGACAGAGAGAGCCGGCCATGATGCCGGTGCGCAGGCTCGACAGGTCGAACAGACTGAACATCGGATGATTCAGTTCGGCAATGAACATGGTCGGTACGCCATAGAGGGCCGTACACCGTTCCTTGTGAACGGAAGCCAGGACCAGCAACGGGTCGAAACGCTCAATCATCACCTGTGTACAGCCATGTGTCAGGCAGTTCATGGTGGCCAGTACCACTCCGAAACAATGGAACAGCGGTACACAGACACACAGCTTGTCGTCGGGGGTGAATTTCATGTGTTCGCCCGTCAGAAATCCGTTGTTGGCGATGTTGTAGTGGGTCAGCATGACGCCTTTGGGGAATCCCGTAGTGCCCGAGGTGTACTGCATGTTCACGGTGTCGTGGCAGTTCACCTGCTGTTTGGCTTGTGTCAGTTCCTCGTCGTCCACGTTATGTCCCAGCAGCAGAATCTCTGCCGTGTTGTACATCCCTCGGTATTTTTCCTGTCCGATGTAAATCACGTTGCGCATGTGGGGGAAGCGCTTGCTTTTCATGTGTCCCCGTTCAAAGAGTTTCAGCTCAGGCAGCATGGTGTAGGTCATTTCCACGAAATTGCTGTCCTTTTCCCCGTCGACGATACACAGTGTATGCATGTCGGAGTTCTCACAAAGATACTCCAGTTCCGCCTGCTTGTAGTTCGTGTTGACGGTGACCGCTACGGCCCCGATTTTGGCACAGGCATACAGAAAAGTCAGCCAGTCGGGTACGTTGCGGGCCCAGATACCCACGTGCGTGCCTTTTTGCACTCCGATGGCCAGCAAGCCTTTGGCCATACGGTCCACCCGTTCGTTGAACTGTTTCCAGGTGAAGCGCAGGTTACGGTCGGAATAGACGATGTATTCTTTGTCCGGAGTCACTTCCGCCCAATGCTCCAGCCAGTCGCCCAAGGTTCTTTCAGATAGTTGTAACATGTCGTTGAAGGTTTGAGTGAGACTTAGGCCGGAGTGTAGACCACGGCCAGAATTTGTGCGGCTTGTCCTTCGGCAGCGTGTACGTGGTGCGGCACGATGGAGTCGTAATAAATGGTATCACCTTCCTTCAGTCGGTAAGTACTTTTCCCGTAACTGATTTCCAGTTCCCCTTTCAGTACCATAATGAATTCTTCGCCTTCGTGTCCGGAAAGGAAGAAATCCTTTTCGCTGTCGGCTTCGATGTCGATGATAAACGGGTCCATGTGACGGTCGGCCTTGCTTCTTGCCAGTGAGTGGTAGTGCATGTGCTGCCGTGCCTGTGTCGCATTGTTGGAAAAGCCGATGGTATCGTCTGCCTCCCCTTTCCGGCAGATTACCGGTCCTGTCTCATTGGGCTGGTCGTCCAGGAAAGTACCCAGTCGTACCCCCAGTACACGGGCGATTTTAATCAGTGGGGCAAGCGAAGGAATGTCGATGTTCTCTTCGATGCGGCTCACCTGTTCCACGGTCAGTCCGGCGCGTTCGGCCAGTTCCTGCATACTTATTTCCTGATTGCTTCGGAGCGCTTTGATTTTTTCTCCGATGATGTTTGTGCAGTCCATAGGTTGGGTTGTTTTGAGTTTTTCATGTTTCGCAAAGGTAATAAAGTTTCTGTATAAACATCCGGTGTAGTGGATAAAATACGTGTTTCTATTCCGATATGTCTGTTTTTCACTTTTTTGTGTTATCTTTGGACCGGATTATAATTTAGAATGAATATGAAGAAGCTGTTTTTAGCATTGGCTTTGATGGGATGTATGGGGAGCCATGCCCCTCTTCAGGCTAGTCAGCCGGTTCCCGATGCGGCTGGATATATTGTAAAGGTAGGCGATGAGGCACCCGACTTTGAGATGACGCTGACGGATGGCAGCAAGGTGAAGCTGTCCGACCTGAAAGGCAAGGTAGTGATGTTGCAGTTCACGGCCAGCTGGTGTGGAGTATGCCGCAAGGAAATGCCTTTTATCGAGAAAGACATCTGGCAGAAACATAAAGACAATGCGTCATTCGTGCTCTACGGGGTAGACCGTGACGAACCGCTGGAACGCGTGAAGGCTTTTGCCAAGCAGACAGGAGTGACCTATCCATTGGGACTTGACCCGGGGGCGGATATCTTTGCCAAGTATGCAGAACGCAATGCCGGAATCACTCGCAATGTACTGGTTGGCAAGGATGGAAAGATTGTCATGATGACGCGTTTGTATAATGAAGAGGAATTTGCTTCTCTTTGTCAGAAAATAGAAGAACTGCTGAAGTGATGAAGAAATATGGGTATGTATTGTTGGCCTTTCTGCTGTGTTTCCCTCTGGAAATGAACGGGCGGAAGAAAGGCAACCATGAGCCATTGCTGGGAAAGAAATATGCGTCGTATGCCGTGACTTCCAGCTCCTTGAAAGGAGCGGTCTTTTACTTGGTGAGCGGACACGGCGGTCCTGACCCCGGCTGCATCGGCAAATATCAGGGAAAGGAACTGCACGAAGATGAATATGCCTACGACATTATTCTCCGCCTCGGGCGGGAGCTCCTGAAGCGCGGGGCAAAAGTACATTTCATCATTCAGGATGCGAAAGATGGTATCCGTAACCAGGCGGTATTGAACAACAGCAAGCGGGAGACTTGCATGGGCAAAGCCATTCCGTTGAATCAGGTGGCCCGTCTGCAGCAGCGTTGCGATGCCATCAACCGCCTCTACCGAAAAGATAAGAGCAGTTACAAGCGGGCTGTGTTTATCCACGTGGACAGCCGGGCACGTCATAACCAGACCGATGTGTATTTTTATCATGCACCGGGCAGTTCGAAAGGAAAGAAGCTGGCAAGAGAAATTCAGCGCACATTTCGTGCCAAGTACGACCGGCATCAGCCTAACCGCGGTTTTGAGGGAACGGTGAGCGAACGTAATCTGTTTGTTCTCCGTAACACGACTCCTGTAGCGGTTTTTCTGGAGGTGGGAAATATTCAGAATGCGCAGGACCAGAAACGTCTGGTTATTGCTGACAATCGTCAGGCCCTCGCCAACTGGATTACTCAGGCTATTGAGAAAGACTACCGGAAACGATAGATTTTTTATTTCTTAGCATAAAAAAAGTCAAGCACTTAAAAAATGAATGCCTGACTTTTTTGGGATATTCAGTAAATGTCCCTAAAAAGTAAGATGGCATATAAAGTCGATAGAGT
>OLRA01004877.1_pt1 | contig 10278 bp, 11 predicted proteins | sample 1673011 | NCBI WGS metagenome assembly OLRA01 (sample SAMEA3136746, study PRJEB25190) | human gut metagenome | reverse complement strand
TGTCGAAGCGGTCTTTGCTTCACGGCGGCTCCCTCCTAAAGCCGCCGTGTCAGCGCATGGGCGTCACTCCTTTGTTGAGGACATAAGGAACGGCGGCCTTGATTTTCTCAAAACCGCCGTAGGGATATGTATATTGAGCGCACGAAAACAACCTGCCCTGCAACGGTTTTTTTCTTTCCCCGTCGGGCGGGGCAGGGTCGCTTCTTATGATTTTCAGATTTCTACTTTTGCTTTCGCATGGCGATATTCTTCTTCGACGGAAGCAAGGTATCGTTCCCGAAACGCCGCTACCACAGCATTATCCGAAGTCACAAAATATCCGCGCCGTGTTTTCTCAATCACACCGTGCTGTTGTAGTTCCCGGAACGCCTTTCTGACAGTTTCCGGGCTGCTCCCAGCCTCTTTCGCAAGATCTATGTATGAGGGCAGTTTTGCTCCCAACGCATACTTGCCATGCAAAATACGAAAGAAAACCTCATTGGCAAGGCGCTGATACACTTTTTCGCGTACATCAATGTCCCAGCTCATGTAACGCCTCCTTATCCGAATACCTTTTTGATCTCGTCTAACTCATGCCGGTTTTCTACCCAATTCTCCACATAGCCACAGTCACAGCAAACATAGCGGATCACGGGAATTTTTCCAAACAAGGTCATCGTCGTAGTGTAGATATTGTTTCCGCTGGCGTGTCGGCCTGAATTATCGGGTACACGCACGATATTTCCCGAATGGCACTTCGGGCAGCACCTTGTATTTTTCATTATCAAGCCCTCCTTGTCATAAAAAGGAAAATACAGCACTCCATCAGCAAAACAGCAGCACATATCCAAAGGGCCAATGTCCACGTGCCTACAAATGCTGCAACCAGCAGCATAATCAGCGGAACAAGATATTTGCGGGGATGATGCCACAAATCGCTTTCTGTTTTCCAATCACGGATTGGATGCTTCCATTCTAGAATAACCGACAAAATGGCGCTTTGCAGGGCGAATATAAGAAGCGTCCCCACATGGACAAAATTAAGACCGCCGTTTACTATCTGCCAACTGCAAAGGTAAATACTGGCGACAATGCTGTTGATTGTAAAGATAAACAGACAATACTTTCGGCAAAATCGCCCCGCCTGTCCGGGAAGCATACGGGTCGCCTGTTCCAAATCCGGGTCGCCGGATAGCAGCGTACAGATTGGGGTGTTCAAACAAAGGATTGCAAGGCCGATAGGAAACATATTCAGTCCTTGAAATTCACCGAACAGCAGAGGCAGAAAGCAGGCAATCGCACACAGGCCCACAGTATTGATTAGATAACTCTTGTTTGCCATCAGATAGCGTGTCAGATAAACGAACACACTTCCGGCGCGGCCTTTATACCGGACAATCCTTTTCGCAACGCTTGCACTGTAAAAGCCATAGGCATCTGCAAAAGCCAGATACAGGGCCGCAGCCGCAAGGCTTGCCGTTGTCACGGCCAGCACCACCGCCCACCGGCGCGCCAGCAAAATGGCGGCCAGAATGCAGGCTGTCCAAAGGATCGCCAGCACAGCATGACCTTTCCTGCACATCAGATACCCCGCCGCTGTCACTACACACGACATACAGCCGCATAAGACCGCAAGCGTGATTTCCCCTGCGCTCCATGAGGCGACAGCAAAGAACAGTACCCAAATCAGCAGCGTTTTAGTAATCAGGGTATGCGCCCCCAGCACCAGCACATAGGAAAAGACAAAGCTGCGATTATCAAAAGGGAGCATAAACATTCCCTGCATCGTTTCCATGTGCCGCTGCCCGGTAAGCACCTGCCACATGACACCAGCGGTAAAAAAGGTCGAAGTCAGGTAGAAAATAAATGGAGCAATCTCTACCCGAAGTTCCGTAGCATAGAGCGCAATAAATAGGATCACTGCCGCCAGCAGACTTTTTCTGGCGCTCTCATATTTTGCTCCAAAAAACTGTTTGGAGAGTGCCTTAATCGTTTTCTTCATCGGCCAGCACCTCCCGGATGTTTCCGGCGGCGATTTCCTCGCCGTTGAATGTCCGGCTGATCCTGCCATGCTCCAAAACCAGAACACGGTCAGAGGTCAAACAGATACTTTCTAAAATATGGGATGAAAATAGAAGCGTTCCATACTGCTTATATCCGCCCATGAGCTGATATAAAAATTCTGTGCTTTGAAAGTCCAGCCCGTTCACGGGTTCGTCCAAAAGCAGCAGCTTGGGCCGCAGAGCAAACGCTGTAATCAAGTAGGCTTTCTTCAGATTGCCGGTGGACAGCTCTTTTAAGAGGACATCGGTATAATCTTCAAAGTGAAAGCCTTTTACCAACCCGGACACATCCGGCAGCGGTACGCCATAAGACGCAGCCACATACGCCAGATATTCCCGGAATGTGAAATACTGAAAAGACCGATCTTCTGCAAAGACAATATATCGGCTCTGCTTAAACGCTTTATCGCGGAATGAGAACGAATGACCGTTCCATGCCGCCTTATCCAGATGATAGCCCGGTAACAATCCGGCCACGGTTTTAATAAAGGTCGTTTTTCCGGCACCATTCAGACCGATCAGCCCGACAGCTTCATGTTCCCCCAAATCCAGCGAAAGGCCAGAGAGTACGGGATGACCGGCGGTGTACCATACGCTTAAATTGTCCAGGGAAAGAAGTGCCGTGCTGCTCATACCGCTCACCTCCGATTGTCTTTATCCTTTTCTTTCTTCCAGATGGAATAGGCGGAATACAAAAATACACCGCCGAGGAAGATATACAGCAAAGCAAACGGGATATTCATGGTGATAAAGCTGTAAATCATACAACAGATAAAAACGATGCCGAGGATCAAACGAAAATAAAAGTGACGCATACAAATAACCTCCTATGTTTCTGTATATCATTGGGTTTCTTGTTTACAATGCAAGCATACACCAAAAGTCCCCTATGTGCGGGGATGTCCACAAACGGTAGGGTTTTGACCGCGAATTTGATTGCAGCTTTCAATCGACCGTCCGAATTTGCTCAACCACACTGCTTTTTCTGTAATAACGGTCAGCCCACATCGTGATGCCTAACTGTAAAAATATGACAACCAACAGATAGGCAAGCAAAGGTAATAATGGAAATGCGTAACGCACAAAATTGAAGCCGGGAATGTTTTGGACAAAGGAGCAGATTATCTGTCCTGCAAGCAAGCCCAATATTGTTGAGAAAAGGAAGCTGCCAAAGGTTTGAAATGCGTTTTCAATGCTTATCATTTGAGAAAGCTGCTTGTGGTCTAAACCAACGGCTCGAAGTAATCCTATTTCTTTTTGGCGGGATATGATATTCGTCATGCAAATGTTTACAAGATTGATAATGCTAAAAACCGCAATAAATCCCAACAGGCAATAAACCGCAACTGAAATTGTGCTAAATACGCTTTTATATTGGATGATAAGGTCGTTCAGCGTTTCTAAGCGCAGGGCATCTATACTTGCAATCATAGATTGAATAGCACTTTCTGTCGCTTGTGAGTATTCTTCCGTGGCGCGTAACACATAGGCACTATTTGCGTTGTATGGAACAATTTCTTCAATAGCACTTTCAGGAAGAATAAAACTGGACACATCGTTTCGATCTGAAACAATAGCGGCTACAACAAGCTCAACACGGTTTTGCCCATCTGTTCCGTCCAATGTAAAAGTAACGGTATCGCCCACATCATAGCTTTTATTTAAGTATCCTAATTCGGGGCTGCTGATATTTACAATCAGGGTATTGCCGCTTTGAGCATCCGGCTCTGGCAAAGTTCCTGCCATCAGGCGGTTGCTTAATGCTGACTGGTCATACCCATTCATGCCATATATTGTGGTTTCCATTCCATCCAACACGGCCCTAATTTCCTTTTGGCAAATGACTTCACTTATTCCGTCCACTGCTGCAAGGTTCTGGTACAATTCATCGGTAAGCGGATTGTCTGTCTGCAAGTCAGTAATGGAAACAGTAGGTGAAAGTAGCTCTCTGTTCAATTCTACTGTGTAGGATGCCTCATAAGGAAAACTTTGCTTTGCCCGTTCTGCTGGATCAAGGGATGTCAGCAAGGACGATAAACTGACAAGCAACATCCCACTAAGGGCAAGAGAAACAAAGGTCATAATACTTTTCCGTTTGTTCCGGCATAGATTGAGCAAGGCCAGAGAGTACGGGGTAAGGCGATGCTGTTTCTTGGTTTCTGCTTTGCCGCCAGTGTAAGCACTGTACTTGAACGCCTCTATCGGAGAAATAGACATTGCTACTTTTGCCGGTTTTTTGGCAGACAATTTGACAACGATAAATGCCGCAACGCCAGACAGGAAAACGATTATGAAATCCGAAAACGCCTGAAATGCCTGCCGATCCACCAAAAACGCCAGCACATATCCCAAAAGGCATCCGAGTGGTACGAATGAAAACGCAAGCCTATTGCCCTCAATGGATACAATCTTTTTAATCTGCTTTTTTGTAGCGCCAATCGTTCTAAGCTGCCCAAATGCAGTTACATTCCCCACGATAGAGATATAGAAAATATTATAAATCACAAGCGCACAGGCACCCAACAGGACAGCAGCAACGGCCAAAACCGTCATAACCGTTCCGCCGGAAGCATTGTTGCTGTCAATATATAGATTATTCACTTGAATTTGGTCGGCGGTAATCCCACATTCAGCACCGATATTCTGCACCAGTTCCTTTAATTCTTGGTTTCCATAGCTACCAGCATCACGCACAGCAATCATAGCAGACAATGGTTGTTGGGAAAGAGCTTCGTTTTCCTGAACAAATTTTGAGGAAACAACGGCATTATAAGCAATCCTGTTTGCATCACTCTCTGCCGTGGTAGATATAATTCCCTTGATTACAAAGGTATATGTTTCCATTTCGCGGCTTGCCTGATTGCGATAAGTTACGGAAATCGGATCGCCGATTTGGGCATCAAGCTGCATTGCCGCCAAATAGCCTTCTTCAACCAAAATTTCATCTGCCGCTTCTGGCATAGTTCCATCCGACAATACAATATTGGAAAGACGCATGGTGTTTTCATCCGAACATACCAATCCCATTGTCACTCCGTTTTCTTTTTCGGTCATGCCAACAGATTGATAAAATCCTACCGATGAAATTCGGGGATCGTTTTGCAAAGCGGAAATGCTATCCTCGGAAAGGTTCAAATAAATTGCTTGATATGCGGTCTGTGTCGCATATTCATGGGTAATATTGTAGGCGTAAGAAGCGATAAAGGCTAAAATCATCGTAGCGAACAAAATGACTATGCCCATGAAAACACTACGAGTTTTGCTGTTTTGTATCCGCCTTATAGCAATCTTTTGAATTGCCCGATTAGACAATGAAGCCATCATTACACCTCCTCTACAATTTTGCCATCTTCAATTCTGACAATACGGCCAGCCAGTTTTGCAATATCGTTGTTATGGGTTATCATCACAACAGTTTGCCCCAATTCCATGCTGGTAAGTTTAATCAGCTTTAGAACATCAGTGCTGCTCTTACTGTCAAGATTACCCGTCGGCTCGTCAGCCAGAATGATTGCCGGTTTTGTAATTAAAGCACGGGCAATCGCTACGCGCTGCTGTTGACCGCCGGAAAGCTGATTGGGCATTTTCTTTTCTAAACCTTTAAGGTTCAGCATATCCAGGATATTTCCTAAAAACGCTCGATCTACTCTATCTCCGTTAAGGTCAACAGGAAGCACAATGTTTTCATACACACTAAGGATTGGAACGAGATTGTAATTTTGAAAAATAAATCCAATTCTCTGTCTACGAAAAATGGTGAGCTGATCGTCATTCAGCTTTGACAGATTATCCCGTCCGACAATCACGCTGCCGGATGTGGGGGTATCAAGGCCGCCGATCATATTCAGCAGGGTAGATTTACCGCTGCCGGATGTGCCGACAATGGCGACAAACTCACCTTTTTCCACACTAAAATTTAACCCGTCCAATGCACGAGTTACATTCGGCTGTACGCCGTAATACTTCTTGAGATCAATCGTCTGTAAAATACTCATTGTTGCCTGCCACCTTTCTTGAATTCGCTTGTAAAGATTTTTGCACATATACATGGTAGCAGAATGGAACACATCTAACAGTGATGTCCACGAACGGTAGGCTTTTGACCGCGAAAAAAGTGGCAAGCAGCCATAAGGCCACCTGCCACTTGTTGAAGTAAGGATTATTTTGTTTTGACCGGCCGGAAAGACAAGGTGACAACGGATTGGAATACCCCATCTTTGTAATCGGTGGTGATGATGCCATCGTAGCGATCTGCCGCTGTCTGCACGCTTTTCAGCCCCCAGCCGTGAGAGTTTTCATCAGCCTTGGAAGTCATAAGAGCTCCATTTTCCAGCCTTGGGGCATTGCCATATCCATTTTCCACTTTAATAATCAGCATAGCATTGATCCGCCGGATCGTCAGATTGAGGAAACGCAGTTTATCGGGAGCCGTTTCCGCTGCCTCCAAAGCGTTGTCCAGCAAGTTTCCTAAAATGGTCGTCAAGTCAACGCTGCGGATATTGGTGTTGTGGGGATATTCGACATTGACCTTTGTTTTGATCTGCTCCTGTTCGGCCAGCGCAATTTTGCTACTGATTAAGTAATCAATGGCCTTGTCGCCCGTCCAGACCGTTTGCGAAATTTCCCGGACGGGAGTTCGCAAGCCCTCGCAGTAGCGTATGGCCTCCCCAACATCCCCTTGTGTAAGACATTGATAAATTGCCTCAATATGATTGTGCAGATCGTGATATAACTTGGCGTTGCCCTCATAGGTGCGACGCAACGCTTGATAATCCCGTTCCAGTATTTCGGCCTGTTCCTGCCTTAACTGTGCAATTTCTAATTCCATTTCCCGTTGTCGGCTCAAACGGTAAAGCAGGACGGAAAACAACAGCACCATCGAGAGAATAACCCATGTTCCGGTTTGATCGTCACTCAATGGCAAAATTGTCTGTTCGGAAAGTGTGATTGCTCCGAACATTCCCAGCATAACCACGATGGAAGTCAACCGCATAGGCAGAGGGGATTTTTCCTTTTGTTTTGCCAGAGGTATAGCAGCTGCCGACATAATCAACCGAACCAGCCAGATCCCGGCTAAATGCTCCGGGGCTTGCGGGTCAACAAAGCGGTCTGACTGAAACAAAATGCCCAACCCGGCTTGCAGAAGAAAATCCCATAGTCCTACGCCGATTTCATAGAAGATAGCAAGGTACAGACAAAGGTTTACTTTTGCCCGTAAATAGTACCATGCAACGGCTACGATAATCAAAACTTCAACAGCTATCACACCGATGAAAGGCAGCGACACCGCTTGCAGGACAGTAACAAGGCATCCGCCAGCGCCGGTCAGCAGCAAGGCTTTTCGTTCCAAAGGAAAGTCTGCCAGTCTTGCAACGAGATAAAGCCCCAAAACAAGGCGCAGCTCGTTTGTAAAAAGATAAGAGAGAATTTGTATCCAATCCATCATATATGCGCCCCCCAAAACTGATTGATTTGCCGCTTAACTTCCTGCAAATGGGAACGGCTGATCGGTAACTGTTCGCCATTTTTCAATACGGCAATGCTGTCATTGATTTTCATAACCTGGACGATGTTGACGATGTAACCACGGTCAATGAAGATAAATTCTGGCGCGTTCAATTCTTCAAATACCTGCTGCAAGCTCTTTCGCACTTTGGAAGTTCCGGCGCTGGACACGATGCTGGCGTTTTTGCCGTCCCGCTGGATATAGAAAATATCCTTGTAAGGAATTTTCTCCATGCGGTTTGCCGTTTGGATCGTGTACTCCTGTCCGGCTTCCAGCTCAACCAGCTTTGCAGCGTCGATCACGGCGGCGGGCAGTTTTATTTCCAGATTGTTCTTCGGCACATAACGGAAGATAGACAGTTCAAAAGCGTCAATAGCATACTCCGTGTGCGAGGTCACAAAGATAATCCTAACATTTGGGAGATAGCCTTTGATTTTCTGCGGCATCTCCATTCCGCTGATCCCCGGCATCTCAATATCCAGCAAAATCAGGTCATAAAAGAAGGCGTCATCGGTTATATCATACAGTAAGTTCCTGCTTTGGGTATAGGTCGTTATCTCACAGCCGATTCCCACAGATTGCAGACACTCCTTGACAATCCGCTCATGTAAGGCAACCGACTTTTCTTCGTCATCACATATCGCAATCTTTACCACGGCTATCACCTCGGTTCTTTCGGCGGCGGTCGGCGGGCTTCACGGCATCTTTTGGTATCAGCCAGATTGTCGCCATTTTCACAGCGCCGGGAATACGATCCGCAGCGCAATAGTAGTTTACCCGTCGAGGGGTCACACCCCATTTTTCGCTTGCCTCTTTCAAAGTCATATAGTCCATATTCAGCCCTCCACATACAACATTATAGTTCTTTTGCTCGAACAAAGCAAGGCTGTAACTTCGTGCTGAGCATCACAGATTTAGATTTGCGGAGTGACTGGCAAGCGATGCCTGTGGCTATCCAGATAGCCCCACGCGCTTGTTGAGGGAAGTACCCCAAGCCCCCTTTGAACACAGATTTTCAATCTGTGGCTGCGCGTTCTGGCGAACGCTTTTGACCGCGACCGGCTCACCGCTGGCCGTGGTCTTTTTCTTTCTGTTGCGTCTCGGTCTGCTCCATCGCCAGGACCCGATCCACGTTATTCTTGACCGTCAGCAGCTCCCGCATGGCGGCGCGGGCCTGCCGGTACTCTCCGTAAGCCTCTTTCTTGTCCGCCAGCAGCTGGGCGTACTCGGTCTGAAGCTCCTTGATGGTGGGCAGCTTCTTCACATTCAGCTCGTTGAAGGCTTCCTTGGCGGCCTGGTGCAGCAAGATTTCCTCCTCATGTTCCTGCCGGAATTTACTTGAATACCCGGCCTTGCGGTAGGCCACATAGGTCTCGCGGGTTTTGGCGTAGTTGACGATGTGGGTGCGCAGCACGGCAATCTCGGCCATGCGCTTCTCGGCGGCCTTGATCTGATCGGACAGCGCATTGTAGCGGGCCGTCGCCTCTGCTGTTTTGGTTTCCAAATCGGCATAATCCAGCAGTCCGTGTTCAGACAGGTAGTTGAGGGTCTGCGCCATCTGTTTGAGGTTGAACACCTTGGCCCAACGGGCATACCCGGCACCTTTTCCGGCCTGGAGTTTTGCCTGGATGTCCACCAGCAGATTGACCTTGGGCGGGGCGGTCTGCGCGGCAGGCTGCTTGCGGGGCGTATGCTCTTTCTGGCCGGAGAGGACCGCCAGCAGATCGTCCAGCGTGTAGCCGTCACCCAGCCGGTCAAAGCGGACGTTGTTGCCCCAGCCCTCCACGCCGATGGAGATGGTTTTTCCACGCCGGTGAACGGTAAAGCCGTCCTGCTCCAACAGGCGCAGCAACTCCTCCAGGCTGGCCGGTTTCTGTGCCAGCGCCCGGTCAATAGCCTGGCGCAGCTGCTCTTTGTGGGAGGGCTTTGCCGCATCGCCCAGCCACTTGTTGTAGCTCTGGCCGCGCCGCTTTGGAGCCTCCACAATGGAGTAGCCGTTTTCGATGCAGATGGTATCGCTCAGACGGTGGACAGCGCGGGTGCTGCCCCAAAAGTTGCGGAACTTGCGGTCACACTCCAGCGTGGTGGAGTTCCATATAATATGGTTGTGGACGTGAGCCTTGTCGATGTGGGTACAGACGATGAAAGCGTGCTTGCCCTTGGTGAAGCGCCGGGCCAGCTCCACGCCCAGGCGGTTTGCTTCCTCCGGCGTGATCTCGCCCGGCACAAAGGACTGCCGCAGGTGGTAGGCAATCACATTGTCCGCACCGCGCACCCGGCCGGTGCGGGCGGCGTAGGTCTGCTTGTCCAGCAGGAACTGCGCGTCAGCCACGCGGCTGTCGCACTGGTAGCTGGTGATGAGCCTGCCGTGGTCGGTCTTGTCTGGATTTTTTACATAGTCGATGATGTCGCTGATGGCCTTGCCGACCGTGCGACCCTTGCCGGCGTGCAGCGGTATGATGCGGGTGGTGGCCATGTGGGTGACCTCCTTTCTCCCGGTGTCCGGGCAAAGAAAAAGCAGGAAACCGTTCCATGATTTCCTGCTCGGTGGTTCCGCCGGTGACGGCTGGTATTCAGTTTTGAAAGTTCGTATCAGGGGGTTCGACAAATTAGGATAAGTTTTTTCTTTGTTATTTGTCTTCTTTATTTTGATCGTAGCGTTTCTTATTCCACAACGAACCTACCAACATACCGATTGCAGAGATTATCGCTCCTGCTACAATCATTCCA
>OLRA01004874.1_pt1 | contig 10283 bp, 7 predicted proteins | sample 1673011 | NCBI WGS metagenome assembly OLRA01 (sample SAMEA3136746, study PRJEB25190) | human gut metagenome | reverse complement strand
AGAATTTCGCACCAAAGATTTTGTTGTGCGCTCAGCTCATAGTATTGAGCATTAGGAATGCAAATATTGTCATCAGCAGAAACAAAAGGGAAATAGTTTTGCCGGCGGCAATGTAAGAAGAATAAGATGATGCGAGCACATTGTCGTTTATCGCAAACGTACCATATAAGCGATTATGCAAAGCGTTGTCAGCATCTCTGACATGCCCAACGCCAGCCAAATGCCGGTTTCGCCTAACACCATCGGAAGGAAGATGAAGCAGGGTACGAGGAAGAAGAGGCCGCGCAGCAGGGCGAACACCATAGCCGAACGAACGCGCTCCACGCTCTGGAAATAGCCTATGAGCGTGAGATTGACAATGAAAAACACAAACGCCAGAGCCATCAGCGGGAAACCTTTGACGGCAAGAGGAAAGGCTGCCTCACTACGGTCTATGAACAACTCTACAAGCTGTTCAGGAAGGAGCATGAACGCCGCACTCGCCGACGCTCCACATACGACAGCAGCCAGCAGAGCCACACGCAACGTGGAACTGACTCGACGACCGTCGCCAGTACCATAATTGAAACTGATGATCGGTTGTGCAGACTGTGCCACCGCATTGCCTATCATATACACAAAGGGAGTGTAATAGCAGGCTATTCCGAATGCGCCGATGCCAGGATCGCCCAGATAAGAACCGAATATGTAGTTGCCGATGAGGGCAAGCACCGCCATCGTACATTCTCCCATAAGGGCAGACAGTCCGATGGTGCATTGATAGCCGATGTTTCGGACGGAATAGAGCAGCGAACGACGGCTCCATTTCAGTCGGATAGGTCGCAGCTGACGTGCCGCGAAAAGCATATACCACATGGCTATCAATCCACCTATCGCCATGCTCAACGCAGAGGCAATGGCAGCTCCCCAAAGGCCCCACCCCATATATATTATCATAAACCAGTCGAGGAAGATGTTGGCTACAGCCGACACCACGTTGCACCACATGGCAAGACGCGGGCTACCGTCGAGGCGGATGACAAACAACAGCAATGCCACCCACACGCCGAACAACTCGCCGGGCATAAAGCCAAGCATATACTCGCGCACCAACGGCAGCAAAGCATCCGACGAACCGAGCATCCTTCCTATTGCCGACGGGAACAGCATCACCGGAACAATCATCGCCAATATCACGATTGTGGCGAATACCCAAGCCTGTGTGACATTGATGCGGGCTGCCTTGAGCTTGTGCTGCGCCATGTGGATGGATGCCACTACGGAACAGCCGGCTCCCATCATCAGAGCCAGTCCTGTCACCACCATAAGAATGGGCACACAGATGTTTATGGCAGCAATGCCGTCCGCTCCCACAGCATGACCTACGAAAATGCCGTCAATGGCTGTCATTGCCGATATGCTGAGCATACCGAACAATGTAGGGAGAAAATAGCGTCCGAAAAGACGTGGAATGCTCAGCGTACTGAGATCAATGGAGTCCTTAGTTAGATTCTCTGACATTTATTTATGAACTGTTATTTCTTTACAGCCTGTCCAATATCCTCCTTGTAGTTGAGGCCCTTAAGTCTGTAGATGTCTTGAATATGCAGCATACGCGAGAGGAACGAGTCGAGATTGCGCTGTTCCTTCTGAGTCCACTGCACCTCACAAAGGGCGGCGAGGCGCGGCAGGAGCTGCCACTCCAGCTTCTTCGAGTCTTTCACCCATTCAGTCCAGATGCAACCCTCGGCTCCGATAACGTTCTTCTGCTCTTCAGGAGTAAGTTCGTCCATGCAAGGATCAAGGTTGTAAACACGCTCGATGCTCGGAATACCGGTCAGCTTGTTCATGCGGACATTGCTGAGATAGAAGTATTGTATTGGGGCGGTTACTGTTGGATGACCTGCCTTGGCTGCACGGATGGTGGCTTTAGGACTTGTCCAGCCTATCACCGTTACGTCCTTCGACGGTGTGCCGTCAAGAATCTCGTCCCATCCTATCATCTTTCTGCCGCGTGCACGAATCTCCTTAGCCACTTCATCCATAAACCATGTCTGCAACTGGTCCTCCTTCGAGTGGCCCTCGCTGTCCTTCAGACCCAGTTCGGCAATCTTTGCCTGGCAGTTGGCGCACTCCTTCCAACGGTCTTTCGGACACTCGTCTCCACCGATGTGGATATACTGGGAAGGGAAGATGTCCATAATCTCATTTATGACGTCCTTGGCAAACTGCAACGTCTGTGCCTTACCAGCACACATCACTTCCTTGATGACACCAAAGTGTCGGCACACCTCATAGGGACCGCCCGTACAACCCAGGTAGTTATATGAAGCCAATGCAGCCTGCATGTGTCCGGGCATGTCTATTTCAGGAATCACGGTGATGTAGCGTTCTGCGGCATAGCGCACAATCTCGCGTGCGTCTTCCTGTGTGTAATATCCTGACACGGGCACGCTGTCATATTCTTCAGACTTGGGAGCAACGATGGTGCCTGTACGCTTCGATCCGATCTCGGTCAGCTTAGGATACTTCTTTATCTCAATACGCCATCCCTGGTCTTCAAAAAGATGCCAGTGGAAGTAGTTGATGTTATGCATTGCGAATACGTCGATGAGTTTCTTCAGATAGTCGACGCTGAAGAAATGACGACCGCTGTCTATGAGGAATGCACGATAAGCAAAGCGCGGAGCATCGGCTATGTCAGCAGCCGGAAGCAGCACCTGCTTGGCATCCTGCACGATAGGCAGAGCCTTCATAATGGTCTGCATACCATAGAAAACTCCTGCATGCGTTGTGCCTTCAAGCTCAACCACCTTCTTGTTTACCTTCATACGGTAAGCTTCATTGCCACCTTGCAGACTGGCTATGCAGAGTCTTATCTGATTGGACGACAGACGTGTTGTGGTGGTTACGCCTATACCTGTCATTTCCTTGATGTAAGATGCGAGAAATTCGGCGTTGCGCTTCTGCTTTGCGTCGCCATCAGCATAGAACACAGTGGTCTTCGCACTAAGAACGAAAGGCTGACCGCCAGTGGATGTAACTTGCTTGGGTAAAGGGATTACCTGCCAATCGGCAGTGGGTAAGGTCTTTGCCGAGACACAAAGACAGAACAACGAAACGAAGATTGTTGTAATGAAATGTTTAAGCATTATTGGTTTGTTTTTAGTATATAATGTATAATGATTTTGCATTAGCCAACGCAAAATATGATACAAAGGTACTACAATAATAGGGAAACGCCACAAAAAATGAGTAATAATGAGTAATTTTGCATCATAAACAGAAAAGACCAATCATATAATGAAACTCAAAACCATCAGTCAAAAGCTAAAAGGCAATCCCACAATGACAGAGGGAACCGTCTATTCCATGCTCGTGATATGCGGCATCTCGCACTTCCTTAACGACATGATACAGTCTATCATACCGTCAATATATCCCATTCTGAAGGCTAATTTCGACTTCTCTTTCGCACAGATCGGACTCATCACGCTCGTCTTTCAGATGACCTCGTCCATCCTGCAACCGTTCACCGGATTGTATGCCGACCGCCATCCGCGCCCCTACGCCCTTTCCGTAGGCATGTGCTTCACGCTGACCGGCCTCCTGCTTCTTGCCTTCGCCAATAATTACCTTGCCATACTCATCGCTGTGAGCGTCGTGGGCTTCGGTTCGTCCGTCTTCCACCCCACCGCCTCACGCGTAACCCAAATGGCGTCGGGCGGCAAGAAGAGTCTGGCACAATCAATATTCCAGGTTGGAGGCAATGGCGGATCTGCACTCGGACCGCTGCTTGCCGCCATAATCATCCTCCCTTACGGACAGCACTCCATTTCGTGGTTTGCCTTGGCAGCCCTGCTTGCAGCCCTGATAATGATAAGGCTCGGAGCGTGGTATAAGGCAAGACTGAAGTATATTGTGAAACATCCGCAGAAAACGCCGGAGCTGAACACCAACATCTCAAAGCGAGCCAAATACGGAGCATTGGCTATACTCATTCTCCTCGTGTTCTCTAAGTATTTCTACACTTCGTGCATCACGAGCTACTTCACGTTCTTCCTCATTGACAAGTTCGGCGTGTCGGTAAGGGCATCGCAGCTGTTCCTCTTCGTGTTCCTCGCAGCCTTTGCCATCGGAACCGTAGCAGGAGGCATGCTCGGCGACCGATTCGGACGTAAATACGTCATCTGGTTCTCCATCCTCGGTGCCGCCCCATTCGCTCTTGCCATGCCTTACGTTGGTCTGACATGGACTATAGTCTGCTGTTTCCTCTCAGGTCTGATTATCGCCTCAGCATTCTCGTCCATCGTGGTTTACGCCACCGACCTCATGCCTGACAAGGTGGGCATGATAGCCGGCGTGTTTTTCGGTCTGATGTTCGGACTCGGCGGACTGGGTTCGGCTTTCTTCGGATGGCTGGCTGACAAGACAAGCATAGAGTTCATATTCCAAGTAAGCGCTTTCCTGCCGCTGTTAGGAATCATAGCCGGACTGCTGCCTAATACGCAGAAGACGAAATAGCCATTTTATCACCCCAAATAAAAACAACAAACGGTCAGGCAAAAAGTAACATAACCTTTGCCTGACCGTTTTTTCATATCACTCTTTATTTATAATCCTATCGGCACAACAACCTTAAATGTAAAGTTTCGACCCATATTAAACACTCCCATTCTGCCCGTAGCCTTATTCACGTCAAGATATTTCAGTCGGCTTAGATGACTCTGATAAGCACGGTCAGCAATGTTCTCACACGAAACATACAGCGAAGCAATGCGCTTGCCGTGGCTTTTTATGTCGGTTCCTGCATACATATTTAATAATGTATATGATGGTGTGGCTGTCTCCGTACCGCCGGCTGCATAATAATGGTTCTGACGAAGATTGCAGTCAACGGCAAACTTCACGTACATATTGTCGAACGTGCGTCCGTCGCAAACAATCTCGTAACGCACATCCCCTTGCCAACGAGGAGCAGGAGTGAACGGCAGATACTTTGCATCGTGTGGCTGACCGAGTAGCACGGCATCCACATAAGCGAAACTATTGCCTATGTGCAAGCGCTCAAACGGATGGACATCCACATGCACTTCACCACCCATCAGACGGGCATCTCCCGAGGTGAATCGGTAGGTGTCGGAGCCGTCTGTAACGACCGGCGTGCCATCGGCATCGGTGAGACGCGTGCTGAAGATATAGTTGCTGATGCGATTGGCGAAGAGCGAGAGCTCGGCAGACACAATCTCCGAAGAATAGTCGAGTCCGAGATCGAGCTGCCAACTTTGTTCCGGCTTCAAAGCCGTATTGCCAATCTCATAACGCTGTGTTCCCTCATGCTCACCGTTAGAAGCAAGTTCACTGATGTTTGGCGCACGGAATCCGCACGACGCATTCAGCTTGATGTTAAAGTTCGGCAGCAGTTCGTAAGCCATTCCTAAACTGCCAGAGAACCCGTCGAACCCACGGCTGAAAGCCTTGAAGCGCTCCATGACGCCGCTATCCTCTTCATCTTCCAAGAGATTATCGCCATGCAGATGACGATGGTCATAACGCACACCACCACTAAGATTCAGCTTATCAACATTGCACGTGGCTGTGGCAAACAAGCCATAGTCGAAGAGGCTATAATCGGGGATGAGAAACTCTGTGCCCTTATTGACAGACCGTTGCCACATACCGTTCAGTCCAGCGGCAATTTTCCACGAGCCCAACAATGGCGATGTGTAGTGCAAATCATAGTTGACAGTATGGAGCATGAGGTCGAGCCCACATTCATCGCGTTTCTCCTCATATTCCTGTCTGCGGTTCTGCTGGTAAGCAGCAAGCAACTTTATGTTGCCTTCACCCACATACCACATATTGTCAAGAACAGCCTTATAGTGATGTATCTGCTGGAACGGCAGAGAACGACCATAACTCTTAAGATTGAAGCCGTCAGGAATCTCAAGTCTACCCGTCTCTTCATCACGTTCTCCCTCAACTATTCCTGGTGTAAGATGATAATAGTCGAGCGTAAGATGAGTGTGTCCGACACGATGATTCCAGCCAAGCATCTGCACGAACGACTGCTCACGGAAGGCAGAGCCATACACATAACCATCATAACGGTTCTTATATGCATGCTCCATCTTGCCACTGTAGCGAGTATTCCACACAAAGCCACGCTTATTGCCAGCGAAATTAAGTGAATAGTCGAAGAGTCCGTTGTTGGTCTGATAACCGCTCATTATGTTGCCACTCATCTCTCCCATAGGCAGTACCGGTGCGGTATTGAAAACTATCACACCTGCCAAAGCGTCCGAACCATACATCAGACTGGCAGGACCTTTAAGTATTTCGACAGAGTGAACCGACGCTGCGTCTATCTCAACTCCGTGCTCATCGCCCCACTGCTGACCTTCCTGACGCACACCGTCGTTTACCACCACCACACGATTATATCCCATTCCGCGTATAACGGGCTTTGAGATGCCGCTACCTGTGGTTATCTGTGACACGCCAGGCTGATGACTGATGGCGTCTATGATATTTGTGGAAGGCTGTGCTTCAAGTTGGCGAGGCGATACGATGCTTATAGGAGCTGCCGACGTTCCGAGTTTCTGATGTCCTGTAAGTCCTGTGACCACCACTTCGTTTAGCTTCACATTGGTTTCGGTCATTGGCTGATGGCGAGTGGTGTCTACTTCTTCGGTTATAGCCATAACGGGGGCTGTTGCCGACGAGCATACGCCCATCAGCAATAACGATTTATATATATTGTTCATTTATTTGTTTCCTTATTGTTGTTTGTCTCAAAAAAACACATGGGGTGACCATCAACAATAAGGCGGAGCTCTTGTGCTCCTTACGCCCACAATCAGCAGACATGGCTTTGGACATGACCGCTGCATGGTGAGCCTCCTCATCACAGCAAAGACAGCCAGCACAATCAAAGTAGGCACAAGATAATACGTGCTATGAAGCTGACATAGCAGACAGTCGTGCGTAAATGAATGTGTGGAGGCAATGTGTCCACTATGATGAACATGATGCAGACAGTCCTGACAATAGGACGCAACGACATCGTCTTCCACCTCCTCATGATGGTGGAAGCTTATCGCCACCAACATTGGCAAATACACCAATATCAGCAGCCATGCCAAACGTCTATGCTTTCTGTTAACTGTACGCATCCTGGAATCAATCTTGTCATCAGACTGCTAAACATAGCAGCCGATGATACAAATTATCAGTACAAAGGTATATTATTTATACTAAATATCAGATATCATTACTGTTAAATTATCAATAAAACTTATATCAACTGACATTTTAACACAACAATATGACAAATTTGGCTAAAATGTCAGACTTGACAATATCCTTACCGGATGGCACATAAGTTGCGTTACGGCATGATGAAAGCCGGAAGCAATAAAGGCAGACGGCGAAACAATTAAACATTGGAGGTAATACATTATGTTAGTAGTTCGCAGAAATAACAGTTCAAATTGGTTGAACGATTGGTTAGACAACACATTGTTTAACACAGAGGCAACATCACAGGTAAGAACAACAGCTCCGGCTATCAACGTTAAGGAGACTTGTGAAGAATATATCATGGAAGTAGCTGTTCCTGGTCTGAAGAAGGAATGGGTAAGAATAAACCTTACCAATGAAGGTCTGCTTCACATGGCCATTGAGAACAAGATGGAGCACAAGGAGGAAGAGAGAGAATGCGGTTGCAGAAGAGACAGACACGAGCGCTATCTGCGTCATGAATTCTCATACGGCAACTATGAACAGAGCTACACTCTTCCTGACGATGTGGAGCGCGACCATATCTCAGCAAGCGTTGCCGATGGCATACTTACCATCGTAATTCCGAAGATAACGCCGGAGAAGGAAGCTAAGGTTATGAAGAACATTGAAGTGAAATAACGAATAACGATTTGCAGGATCACAAACGCAAAAAGGTTGGTTGCGAGCAATAGGCTTACAACCAACCTTTTTTTGTTTAAGTTTTACATAAAAATAACGCCTAAAAAAGCAAAAAATAGCAGAATGATGCTTTTATTTTGAGTTTCAAGTGGTTGTGGCAGCCGTTTGCTTTTAGTGGCATAGACGAGGAAATGCAAAAAACGCAGATTGATGAAATAGAAACGCTTTCAAATCATTACCTCGCAGAAACGCCCTAATAAGCATTTTTTAACGGTGGTGGTTCATATTTCCCCATTCTGCGTAAGTTTTGGTTTTGCCATGCAACTCTCATAGTTTAATTTTGCACCGAACAAAAAAGTAAGAATTATGAGATGCACTTTCAAGACAGTCTTCTATGTAAATGGAAGCAAGGAGAGAAACGGAATTGTCCCTATCATGGGACGAGTGACAATCAACGGAACTATCGCACAGTTCAGTTGCAAGCAGAGCGTGACCAAGGCTATCTGGGATGCCAAAGGCAACAGAGCCATCGGCAAAAGCAAGGAAGCCAAGGAAGTGAATTTTGCGCTTGACAACATCAAAGCTCAAATCGCCAAGCATTACCAACGACTTTCCGACCGTGAGGCGTTCGTTACCGCAGAAATGGTGAGAAACGCATACCAAGGCATAGGTACGGAGTACGAGACTTTGCTTAGAGCTTTTGACAAGGAGAACGCTGCGTTTGCCAAGCGTGTAGGCAAGGACAGAGCCAAGAACACGTACAACAAGTATCTTGTGGTGAGAAAGTACGTTGCCGAGTTCATCAAGTATCAGTACAAGCGAAGCGATATGTCCATGAATGAGCTTACCGAGGAGTTCATCCGTGACTATTGCTTGTACTTAAAGAATATTGTCGGACTTGCGCAGTCCTCCATCTGGATTTACTCCATACCTCTGAAACATATTGTCACAGCAGCACACTACAATGGCAAGATACCGAGAAACCCTTTTGCCATGTACCATGTTGACCCAGACCACAAGGAACGTGAGTTCTTGACCTTGGACGAGCTTACCGCCATGACTGAAATAAAGTTGGAAGACCCCAACATGGCATTTGCAAGAGACCTCTTCGTCTTTGGCTGTTGGACAGGTATATCTTTTATCGACATCAAGAATCTTACAGAGGACAACATCAGCATGGTAAACGGTTCTCCTTGGATTGTGTCCAAGCGTCAGAAGACAGGTGTGCCGTTCCAAATCAAGCTGATGGATATTCCCATGCAGATAGTTGAGAGATACAAATCTTTCAGAAAGGGTAATCACTTGTTCAACATTGGCAACCTTGACAGCATCAACAAGCGCATCAAGAAAGTTGCTGCAATGTGTGGTATAAAGAAGCGTGTATCATTTCATGTCTCACGTCATAGTTGGGCAGTTTTAGCATTGGAGTATGGTATGCCAATAGAGAGCGTGAGCAAGATTCTTGGTCACACGAACATCACAACAACACAGATATATGCCAAGGTGACAAGCACCAAACTTGACCATGACATATCAGTCTTTGAAAGTCGAATCAAGGGGCATTTGCCTGCAATGGGAGGGATGGCATGAAAAGGACTGTAATCACCGTGGACGGAAATGGAAGGCTTTCCATTCCGTCCAATGTGGAGGACTTGTGGATGAGTGAAAATGAGTTGGTAGATATGCTTTATGTCACAACCCCGAAGCTCAAAGCCGTGATAAGAGCCATATATAAAGAAGGTATGTTGTTGATGTCGGAAGTCCAAAAGAGGCAAAAACTTTCCAAAGATGTTTGGCAAACGCTGTATGGATTCCCTATGGTTGTTGCCATTTGCTTCCGTCTAACCTCCAATGGTGCAGCGCAACTTCGTGATGATATCTTCAAGAGGTTGTACGGAGCAAAAGAGAAAACAGCCATTGTCCTGCAACTCTACGGAGGGACAAATGCTTTTAGTTGAGAATGGTCGCATCTTTGACGCTTGGATATTCACTGTTGTATTGACTTATTGATTTACTGATTTACTGTCGTATAGATTTATTGATTCACAAAATTCTTGATAGGGTGATTTATATTGCGCATGAAGAAAAATATGAAATCTCATGCAAGTTTTTGATACGGTCTGCGTTTATTAGATATAAGTGTAACCCTTTAATATTGAAGAAATGTATGAAAATTAAAATGATTCTTATTGCATTAACCGCTTTGCTATCTTTGGCAAGCTGCGGTGATGATGACTCTGGTATTCAACTCACACAAGACGAAATCATTGGTGACATAAATACTGGTAAAAAGATTGTGATTACCTCTCTTACCACCTATACGGAAAGTAGCAGCAAAGTTAATGTAAATGGAGCTAAAGGCAAAATATCAGCAACATCTT
>OLRA01004869.1_pt1 | contig 10298 bp, 6 predicted proteins | sample 1673011 | NCBI WGS metagenome assembly OLRA01 (sample SAMEA3136746, study PRJEB25190) | human gut metagenome | reverse complement strand
GGGGTCGACGTGCAGGCCGTAACGGTCGAGCAGCTGCACGACGCGGCGGGCGACGGCGGGCGAAGGGTCGACGACCGTGACGCCGCGGCCCGCGACGACACGTTCGAGGACGGGAAGCAGGAAAGGATAGTGCGTGCAGCCGAGCACGATCTGGTCGGCCCCGTGCTCCAGCATCTCCGCGACGGCGGCACGGACGGTAGCCTCGGCCTCGGGCGTAGCTTCGAGGTCGTTTTCGACCAGTTCGACGAAGCCCCGGCCTGGCGCCGTGACAAGGTCTACGCCGTCGCCGTACCTGGCCGCCGTGCGGCGGAAGAGCTCGCCGTCGAGGCTCCGTTCGGTAGCCAGTACCCCCACCACCCCGCTGCGGGTCGCCAGGCAGGCGGGTTTCACGGCCGGCTCCATGCCCACGATCGGCATGGGGGCGTATTTTTCGCGCAGGAAGTCGATGGCGGCGGCCGTAGCGGTATTGCAGGCCACGACGACCAGCTTGCACCCCTGCGCCACAAGGAAGGCGACCGCTTCGTCGGCAAGGCGCCGCACCTCCTCGCGGGGGCGCGACCCGTAGGGGCAGTTCTTACCGTCACCCAGGTAGACGAGCGACTCAGCGGGGAGCGCACGCCGCACCTCGCGCCAGACGGTCAGCCCGCCCAGCCCCGAATCGAAAACACCGATGGGTGCATTATTTGAAAGTTTATCCACGTCTTTCAGGAGTTGCAGCATATCATCGTCCGCGGCACGGCCGCGTCGTATCGTTCGCTGCGGTTTCCGCGCCCCCGGGTACTCCCGGGGCCGCAGCCGCAGGGTCTTTTCTATTTCAGGCCGAGTTGCCTCAGGATATGCTCCACGACCTGGTCGTCGGACATCGCATCGCAGTCGACGACCAGATGCGCCTGCGCATAGAAGGGTTCGCGCACGGCCATATCGCGTTCCATGAAAGCGACCAGTCCGGCATCGTCCAGCCCCCGCAAGCGGGGACGTTTCCGGCGTCCGTAGGGGCTCAGGCGGCGGGCGATTTGCTCCGCAGTGCGGTGCAGGAAGACGGTATGCCCCACGCCGTTCATGCGCTGCATGTTGTCGCTCCAGGTGGGGAGCCCCCCGCCCGTCGAGACCACCGTTTCGCCGCCTGCGGCGATCGCCCGTTCGAGCGCTTCGCGCTCCGCTTCGCGGAACCGTGCCTCGCCTTCATAACGGAAGACATCGGCCACGGAGGCTCCCGCCTGCTCCTCGACCAGCGCATCGGTATCCACGAAGCCGACGCCCAGCCTGCGCGCCAGCTTGCGCCCGAGGGTGCTCTTGCCGCATCCCATGTAACCGACCAAAAAGAGGGGTTTCATCGCCGGCAGGTCAAAACAGGTTCAGTTGTTCGGGGTCGATCACCTCGTCGGCATCGCCCCGGGCGCGTTCGATCTCGAACTCCACCCCGCCGGAAACAGCCGCAGCGTCGCCGGCACCGGCATCCGCCGCCCCGTCATCCGCCCCGCCGCCGGAGAGCAGGCCGTCGGGAATCTCCCCGGCATCGCCGTCGTCCGAAGGTTCGGGCTCGGGCGGCAGTTCGGGTTCGATGAAGCGCAGCGTAGCGACCTCGTAGGTCGTCAGGCGCTTGCCCTTGGCGCGGTGGCTCTTGACGCCGACGAATTCGTCGACGTCGACCTCGTCCGCGGGACGCGACGCATGCGCCCCCTTGTAGGTGATTTCGAGTTTGGCGCCCGTGCGTTCCGTCACGGCGACCAGGTCGGCCTGTCCGTCCTCGTCGAGGAAGAACTGCATCTTGTCGCTCATCTCGGCCGTGAAGCGCTTCATGTAATAGAACTGCTGCGAACGGTCGTAGTAGCAGACGCTGTAAACGCGGTCGGGCTCATAGCGGCTCACGCGCACGGTCTCGTCGGGGAAATGCTGCCCGAGGTCGTAACCCGTGATATAGTACTGGTTCTTCGACGTCCAGACGATGATCCGGTCGTCGCCCTTGAACTCGCCCAGCAGCTTGCCGCGGCCGTCGGCGTTCAGGCGGCGGACATCCTCGTCGAACCAGACGTTCTGGCCGCCGAGCGTCGAGGTGCCGCGCTCCTTGAGGACGATCTTATGGATGCCGTAGCGCGAGAAGAGGTTGCCCTGGCTCTGGCGCCCCTTGATGGCGAGGGTCGAGAAATCGAGATCGACGATCACCTTCTTCAGGCGCGGACGGGGCTTGAAGTAAACCTTCAGCACCTCGGCCTCACCGTTCGGATTGACAGACATATACAGTATCTCGCTCTTGGCGGTTCCCTTGGTGATGTCGTACTCCTTGTCGCGCGTGATGCCCTTGATGGCGCAGCGCTTCATCATGATCGGGCCGTTCTTGCCGTCGCGGTACAGCACGTTGTAGATCGTGCGCTCGTCGTTGCGCTTGAAGACCCCGATGTAGTAGATGCCCTTCTCGAAGAAGGCCTTGTCGCTCACCTTGGTGATGACGTAGCGGCCGTCCTTCGTGAAGACGATCACGTCGTCGATGTCCGAGCAGTCGCATACGAATTCGGCGTCCTTCATCGACTTACCGATGCCGAAGAAGCCCTCGGCGCGGTCGACGTAGAGCTTGGCATTGGTCACGGCGACCTTCGTGGCCTCGATGTTGTCGAACTCACGCAGCTCGGTGCGGCGCTCCTTGCCCTTGCCGTACTTGTCGCGGATACGCTCGTAGTAGGCCACGGCGTACTCGGTGAGATGGTCAAGGTCGTACTGCGTGGCCTTGATGTCCTCTTCGATCTGACGGATCTCGTTGTCGGCCTTGTCGCTGTCGTAACGCGAGATGCGGATGAACTTCAGTTCCGTCAGGCGCTGCACGTCGGAGAGCGTGACCTCGCGGCGCAGCCGTTTCTTGAACGGTTCGAGCCCCTTGTCCACGGCGGCGTAGGCCTCTTCGCGGCTCTTGCAGCCCTCGATGAGCTGGTAGAGCTTGTTCTCGATGAAAATGCGTTCGAGCGACGCGGCATGCCAGGCTTCGTTCAGTTCGCCGAGCCGGATCTCCAGCTCGCGTCCCAGCAGCCACTTGGTATGCTCGGCCGAGCGGCGCAGGATTTCGCTCACGCCCAGGAAATGGGGTTTCTCCTCCCAGATGACGCAGGCGTTGGGAGAGATCGAAACCTCGCAGTCGGTGAAGGCGTAGAGGGCGTCGATGGTTTTGTCGCTCGACTCGTCGGGCGAAACCTGGATGATGATTTCGACCTTGTCGGCCGTATTGTCGTCGACCTTTCGGATCTTGATCTTGCCCTTGTCGTTGGCCTTGATGATCGAATCCTTGATCGACTCGGTGGTCGTGGTATAGGGTATTTCGGTGATGGCGAGCGTGCGTTTGTCGATCTTCGAAATCTTGGCGCGCACCTTCACCGCCCCGCCCCGCAGGCCGTCGTTATAGCGGCTCACATCGGCCATGCCGCCCGTCGGGAAGTCGGGATAAAGCTGGAATTCGCGCCCCTCGAGGTGTGCGATGCAGGCGTTGATAAGCTCCACGAAGTTGTGGGGCAGGATCTTCGACGCCAGACCCACGGCGATGCCGTCGGAGCCCTGCGCCAGCAGCAGCGGGAACTTGATCGGCAGCGTGACGGGCTCCTCCTTGCGACCGTCGTACGACAGCATCCACTCGGTGGTTTTCTTGTTGAAGACCACTTCGGAGGCGAACTTCGACAGGCGCGCCTCGATGTAACGCCCCGCGGCGGCCTCGTCGCCCGTGAGGATATTGCCCCAGTTACCCTGGCAGTCGATCAGCAGGTCTTTCTGCCCCAGCTGCACCAGTGCGTCCTTGATCGACGCATCGCCGTGCGGGTGGTACTGCATGGTCTGTCCCACGATGTTGGCCACCTTGTTGTAGCGTCCGTCGTCGACGACCTTCATGGCGTGCAGGATACGCCGTTGCACGGGTTTGAGGCCGTCCTCGACATGGGGTACGGCGCGTTCGAGGATCACGTACGAAGCGTAGTCCAGGAACCAGTTCTTATACATGCCCGTCAGTTTGCGCACGCCCCCTTCGTCCTGCGTCAGGCGGTCGAACTTGCCCGCCCTGGCCGGGGCGTCGGCGGCAGGGGCCGCGTCGGCCGCATCGCCGGCGGTCTGAGGGGTCGGGGCCTCTTCGTTGAGCGGCTCGTCCCGCCCGATGGTATCTTTTTCTTCTGCCATATTGCTTAGTTGATTGCGAGATCCTGCTCGACGATGTCCTCCTCGATGCGCAGGTTGTCGATGATGAAGCCCTGCCGTTCGTAGGTGTTCTTGCCCATGTAGAACTCCAGCAGGTCGTGGATCGGGTCGTCCTTGGTGATGCGAACCTTGTCCAGGCGGATATTCTCGCCGATGAATTCGCGGAACTCGTCGGGCGAAATCTCGCCGAGGCCCTTGAAGCGCGTGATCTCGGCATTGGCGCCGCAGCGTCCGACGGCTTTTTGCCGCTCCTCCTCGGAGTAGCAGTAAAACGTCTCCTTCTTGTTACGCACGCGGAACAGGGGGGTTTGCAGCACGAACAGGTGCCCCTGGCGGATCACGTCGGGGAAGAACTGCAGGAAGAAGGTCATCATCAAAAGGCGGATGTGCATGCCGTCGACATCGGCATCGGTGGCGATAATCACCTTGTTGTAGCGCAGGTTGTCCATATCCTCCTCGATATTGAGCGCAGCCTGAAGCAGGTTGAACTCCTCGTTCTCGTAGACCACCTTTTTGGTCAGCCCGTAGCAGTTGAGCGGCTTGCCGCGCAGCGAAAAGACGGCCTGCGTGCGCACGTCGCGGCTCTTGGTGATCGAACCCGAGGCCGAGTTGCCCTCGGTGATGAAGATCATCGACTGTTCGGCCAGCTCGTGCTTGTCGGTGCGGTGTATCTTGCAGTCGCGCAGTTTCTTGTTGTTGAGCGAAACCTTCTTGGCCGTCTCGCGCGCCTTCTTCTGGATGCCTGAGATGGCTTTGCGCTCCTTTTCGTTCTCGACGATCTTCCGCTGGAGCACCTGCGCCGTCTCGGAATGCTTGTGCAGGTAATCGTCGAGGTGCTTGCCCAGGAAATCGATGACGAAATTGCGCATCGACACGCCCGGCTCGATCTCCTTCGATCCGAGCTTGATCTTGGTCTGCGATTCGAAGACCGGGTCGGTGACCTTGACCGAAATGGCGGCGATGATCGACGTGCGGATGTCCGACGGGTCGTAGTCCTTGTGGTAGAACTCCTTGACGGTCTTGGCGATGGCCTCGCGGAAAGCCGCCTGGTGCGTACCGCCCTGCGAGGTGTACTGGCCGTTGACGAACGAGAAATAGCTCTCGCCGTAGCCCGTGCCGTGGGCGATGGCTACCTCGATGTCGTCGCCCGAAAGGTGGATCGGCGCATAGAGCGGCGCGTCGGACATCTTCTCGTTCAGCAGGTCCAGCAGACCGTTCTTCGAGACGTAGGACTGGCCGTTGAGCTTGAAGGTCAGGCCGAGGTTGAGGTAGGTGTAGTTCTTCACCATCTCCTCGACGTACTCCATGTTGTAGGCGTAGGCGCCGAACACCTCCTCGTCCACGCGGAACGAGATCAGCGTGCCGTTGCGCTCCTCCACGCCGCTCTCCCAGCGGTCGCTCTGCTCGATGCCCTGCGCGAAGGTGACCGTGCGGGCCTCGCCGTCGCGTACCGAACGGGCCGTGAACTCGCCGGAAAGCATGTTGACGGCCTTGACGCCGACGCCGTTCAGGCCGACGGTCTTCTTGAAGGCCGAGCCGCCGTACTTACCGCCGGTGTTCATCTCGCTGACGGCCGCCGCGAGCGATTTGAGGGGGATGCCGCGGCCGTAGTCGCGCACCGACACCACCTTGTCCTCGATCGAAATGTCGATCTGGCGGCCGGCCCCCATGATGAATTCGTCGACCGAATTGTCCACGACCTCCTTGATGAGGACGTAAATGCCGTCGTCGGCCTGCGTGCCGTCGCCCAGCTTGCCGATATACATGCCGGGGCGCAGACGGATATGCTCCCGCGGCGAAAGCGTAACGATGGCGTCGTCGCCGTAGCTGTCGTTAGGATTGGTATTGAGTAAATCTGCCATAGTCTATTTTCGGTTTCGGATCTGGGCAAGGGCCGCGCTCATGGCGTCGTGCACCTCCTCCATCAGCACGTGCGTCTCGGTCGAGACGACCTTCGCGGCCGGTACGGGGGGCAGCACGCGGATGGTGATGCGGTTGCCCCAGTTGAACATCGCGTTCTTGCGGATAAGCGTCTTGGTGCCGTCCAGCACCACGGGGAGTATCTCCACGCCCGCCTCCCGGGCCAGCGTGAAGGCGCCCGCCTTGAAGCGGTGTATCTCGCCGTCTTTCGAACGCGTACCCTCGGGGAAGACGGCGACCGAAGCGCCGCGCGAGATCCACAGCTTGCCGTCGCGCACCATCTGCTCCAGCGCCTCGGAGGCGCGGCCGCGGTTGATGCAGATGTCGCCGTGGAGGATGAGATACTGCCCGAAGAAAGGCGTCTTGAAGACCTCGCGCTTGGAGACCCAGCGGAAATTGAGCGGGATGTAATAGAGCGTCGGGATGTCGATCACCGTATTGTGGTTCAGCACGATGACGTAGCTTTTCTTCCGGTCGACATGTTCGAGCCCCTCCACACGCTGCCGCCAGCGGGGCGGAATGGCGAAGAAGGTGCGCACCAGGATGCGTGACAGCTCGTGCACCACGCGGCGGCCCTTGTCGAAGGGATAGCACACGACCAGCGCCAGGGCCGACAGGATCATGAAGAAGGTGCACAGCAGCACCAGGAAGATATAATAAACCGCGCTTATCATAGTTTCAGCATTTTTTGCCGGGCATTCCCGCCCCGCCGTGCCTGCCCTGCTGCCGGATCGCGTCGGAAACGGCATGGCGGAGCGTTCGGAATCACATCGGGGGACAATGAGCCATAATAATTCAATCTGCAAATTTAGGAATTATTCGCGGGATTCCAGCCTCGCGGCGCACGATTTTTCAACAAAATTTCGACGACACCTATTTTATCGGGGACAGCCCTCCCCCGCTTTCCGCGACGCAGAAAGCGTACGCCGACAACTATACAAAGGCGGAATGCTGACGGGGGTGCGGGACGCGGCAGCCGGCCGGTCGCCGCAGGTAATAGGCAGCAAAGCGGGAGATTCCGTTTTGAATTTCCTGCCTTTTTTATAACTTTGTGCCATACATATTAGCGAAAGCTATTGTTTTTGGGTAGATAAAACGACCAATTTTAACGAAGCCAAGAAAACAGTAGTATTCCCGCGTCACGCGCGGGCTCTACCTGTTTGGCTTCGGGTGCTTGGTCGTACCCATCTACCGACAGAGGGGAGTCCGCGTTTTTTCATGCATGAACGGCCGCCCCTCCCCGGGAAAGGATAATTTTTTTCGTAAAATTTAGTACTATGTATTGCAAAGTACAAATATTTTTACATATCTTTGCCTCGTCAACTAAAATGCAGTGCAGATTACAAACAACGACAGAATAGTATGAAAAAACTTATCTTCCTCATCGTAATACTGGCGCTGGCCGCCGCAAACGCATTCGCAGCCCGCATCTATCCGGCCGAGGGCCGCGTGGTGGACGAACAGGGACAGGCCGTGGAGTACGCTACGGTCGTGCTGCTGAAAGGCAGCGACCAGGTGGCGGGCATGGCCACCGACGACACGGGCCGCTTCGTGCTGAAAGTGCCTTCGGGCGAGTATACCCTGTCGGTACAATACCTCGGGTTCGACCCCGTCGTGCGGCAGGTGCGGGTCGAGGAGAACAACGACCTGGGCGAGATCGTGATGAAAAGCTCGACGACCCGGATCGAAGGCGTGGTGGTCAAGGCGCAGCTCATCCGCCGCGAGGCCGACCGCTTCGTGGTCGACGTGGCCAACGCACCGGCGGCGATCGGCAAGGACGGCATCGAGCTGCTGGAACGCGCACCGGGCGTTTGGATCGACGACGAGAAGATCTCGATAAACGGCAAGTCGGGCTCGAAGGTCTATGTCAACGACCGCGAACTGCGCATGGAGCCCGAGCAGCTGCTCACCTACCTGCGCTCGCTGCGCGCCGAGGAGATCCAGAAGATCGAGGTCGTACCGACGACGGGCGCCGACTACGACGCCGATTCATCGGGCGGCATCATCAGGATCACGCTCCGCAAACGCCGCGAGAACGGGTTGGACGGGTCGCTGTCGATGCGCACCACACAGAACGGGCGCCACCACTTCTATACGCCGAGCGGCAACATCAACATCCACACGGGGCGCCTCGACCTCTATGCCTCGGCGTGGGCCGACCTGGGAAAGGACACGGCCGTCTCGGACGAACACACCGACTACACCACGGGCGACACGAACCTCACGTCCCATTCGGAAATCGCCGAACGCGACCGCAACTTCGGCGGCAGCATCGGCTCGGTATTCGAAATAAGCCCCAAGCACAGCATCGGCGCAGAGTTCGAATACTGGCGCAACAACGAAAAGGGCCCGAACGACTCCTACACCGACTTCACGGACGCGGGCGTCGTGACCCGTACGCAAAGCCGTTACGACACGCGCAACATCCGCAACAACTACTCGGCGACGTTCAACTACATCTACAAGCTCGACACGCTCGGGTCGACGCTCAAGCTGCTGGCCGACTACACGCGCCGCGAAACGACAATTTCAGCCGCATCACCTCCCCCACCACGGCCGTCGACTCGACCTACCGCGACAACTCGTCGAGCCTCTACGACATCACGACCGCCACGCTGGCCCTCGACAAGAAATTCTCGCCCCGCTGGTCGCTGCGCGCAGGCGCCAAGTTCACCTACAACGACATGCACAACGACGCGCTCTACGAATACGTGAAGGACGGCGCGTGGGTGCGCAACGACAACCAGAGCTTCACGATCAACTATACGGAGAACATCGCGGCGGCTTACGGCATCGCCTCGGCCAACCTCGGGCGCTGGAGCCTCGTGGCAGGGCTGAGGGGCGAATATACCCACACCCGGGGCAAGGGCGGCGACATCTCGCAGAACTACTTCAGCCTCTTCCCCAACGCGAACGTCTCCTATGCCCTGACCAAAGACGGGGCCTACTCGCTCATCGCCCAGTATGCCCGCACGATCGAGCGCCCGCGCTTCTGGAGCCTCAACCCGCAGCGGTTCCAGATCTCGGACTACACCTACCAGACGGGAAACCCCGAACTCGACCCGGCTTACAAGCAGGACATCAGCCTGACGCTGGTGCTCAAGCACAAGTACACCCTCACGGGCGGCATGACGATCCAGCGCGACGAGATACAGCAGACGATACGCCCCGACGCGGACGACCCGGCGCGCCTGTGCCTGGCGTGGACCAACTTCGACACGACGAAAAACTATTACCTCACGGCCAACGCACCGTTCCAGTTCACCAAATGGTGGACGATGAATCTCAACCTCACCTACATCCGGCAGGGGCAGCGCATCGACGAGCACAGCGCCGAAAAACATTACAACTTCTATTTCGTAAACAGCTCGACGACCTTCTCGCTGCCCGCGAAATTCTACATCGACCTGTCGTACCGGTTCCAGAGCCGCATGGACTTCGGCAACTGCTGGGTAAAACCGCTCCATTTCCTGAACGCAGGGATCAAGAAGCGTTTCGGCGACAAGTTCACCGCCTCGTTCTCGGTGCGCAACCTGATCGAGCGCCCGCAGCACATCGGTGCCCGCGGCGACGGGTTCGTGCGCATGGTCGACGTCAAACAGCAGTGGAACGACCGCAGCTTCACGATCGGGGTGACCTACAACTTCAAGTCGGGCAAAACCTTCAAACGCAAGGCGGTCGAAGCAGGTTCGGCCGACGAGAAGAACCGCCTGTAAAGCTCCCGGGGCAGCATCACGGGACACACGACCCGGATCGCATGACCCGAAACACAATATCCCGGAACGTACACAGCACCGCGGCACACAACATCCCCAAACGTGCACAGCAGGACACAGCATCGCGGGATACAACCCGGATCGCGTGACGGGGAACACAGCAACCCGAAAAGCAGCATCCTGAAACGCCCCCTCCCGACCAGTCGGCCGGGAGGGGGCGTTTGTCCGGTTGCCAAAGGCCGGCAGGGAAAGGCAGACGGCAATTGCAGGATACAGTTAAAAAAAATAAAATAGTATTTAATCGACTGAATAATTGTAAAATAAATTATTTATCCGTATATTCGATTTAAATTATTTCACAATTACAAACCCAAAACACATTGCATCCCTGCTCATCCCGCGTCTGAAAATAAAAAAAAACATCCTTCCGGAATACCCGGATCATAGCAGGCCGGATTCCGGCCTGTGCAACAAACCGGACGTGCGGCGACTCCCGGC
>OLRA01004866.1_pt1 | contig 10299 bp, 7 predicted proteins | sample 1673011 | NCBI WGS metagenome assembly OLRA01 (sample SAMEA3136746, study PRJEB25190) | human gut metagenome | reverse complement strand
ATCGTCATCGAGCTCATCGGCGGCACCACGGTCGCGCGCGACGTGGTCGTGTCGGCACTTGAGGCGGGCAAGAACGTCGTCACGGCCAACAAGGCGCTCATGGCGACCCATGGCGAGGAAGTCATGCATCTGGCGGAGAAGATGAACCGCGAGCTTGCCTTCGAGGCGTCCGTCGGCGGCGGCATCCCCATCATCGATCCGCTGAAGCATTCGCTCATCTCGAACGAGATAACGTCTGTCATGGGCATTGTGAACGGCACGACGAACTACATGCTCACGCGCATGGTCGACGACAACCTTTCCTATGACGAGGCGCTCAAGGAGGCCCAGGAGCGCGGCTTCGCCGAAGCCGACCCCACGGCCGACGTCGACGGTTTCGACGCTGCGGCTAAGATTGCCATCTTGGCGTCGATCGCCTTCAACTCGCGCGTAACGCTCGACGACGTGCACACCGAGGGCATCCGCAACATCACGACGCTCGATCTGGACACTGCCGACGACATGGGCTATGTCATCAAGCTTTTGGCGATCGCCCATCGCACGCCCGACGGCATCGACGTGCGCGTGCACCCCACGATGCTCCCGAAGGCGCATCAGCTCGCGACCGTGAACGGCGTGTTCAACGCGATTTACGTGACGGGCGACGCCGTGGGCGAGACGATGTTCTTCGGCGAGGGCGCGGGCGCGGGCCCGGCGGCGAGCGCCGTCATGGGCGACGTGCTCGAGGTGGCGCGCCATCTCACGCTGGGCGTTTCCCCCATCGTGGGATGCACCTGTACCGATAACCTGCCTATCCTTCCGGTGGAGGAGCTGCAGACGAAGTACTATATCCGCTTCGCCGTGGCCGACCGCTCCGGTGTGCTCGCCGCGATGGCGGGCGTGTTCGCCAAGCACGGCGTCTCCGTGCGCTCCGTGGTGCAGCGCGGCAACTCCGAGCACGAGACGGTGAACCTCTCCTACGTCACGCACACCGCCAAGGAAGCGAGCGTGCGCGCGGTGCTCGCGGAAATCGCAGGGCTTGAAGATGTCCTGCGCGCCGAGCCGTCGGTGATTCGAGTGGAGGGCTAGCGCGCGCGGGTGCTGCTAGAATGCTATTCATGTGTAAAAACGATGCTACAACCAACGAAAAAAAGCCCAACCAGCTCACGCACCGCGTGATGGTGGGCAACGTGCCCTTAGGCGGCGGCGCCCCCGTGGTGGTGCAGTCCATGCTGAATGCGCCCGCAAACGACGTGGACGCCAACCTTGCGCAGATTCGGGAACTCGCCGCAGCGGGATGCGAGGTGGTCCGCATGGCCATCCCGCGCCGCGATTGCCTCGACGCCTTCCAGAGCGTCTGCGAGCAGTCGCCCCTTCCCGTGGTGGCAGACGTCCACTTCGACGCGCAGATCGCCGTGGAGGCGGCGCGCCGCGGGGCGGCCAAGCTGCGCATCAACCCCGGTAACATCGGCGGTCTCGCAAAGACCGACGCCGTGCTCGATGCCGCAGGTGAGGCGGGCATTCCCATCCGCATCGGCGTGAACGCGGGCTCGCTTGACCAAGACCTCGCCGCTCGGCGCGACCTCACGCTTCCGCAAAAGCTCGCCGCGTCCGCCGCGGGCTACGTGGAATACTGCGAGGGCCGCGGGTTCCACGACCTTGTGGTGAGCGCGAAGGCCCACGATGTCATGACCACGGTGCGCACGTATCGCCAGCTCTCGCGCGATTTGCCCCATATTCCTTTGCATATCGGCATCACCGAGGCGGGAACGCAGTTCCAAGGCGTCATAAAAAGCGCCTCTGGCCTGGGAATCCTTTTGGAAGAAGGCATCGGGGACACCATGCGCATCTCGCTTACCGACGACCCCGTCGTCGAGATGCGGGCGTGCTGGGCGCTGCTTTCGGCGCTCGATTTGCGCCGCCGCGGCCCGGAAATCATCAGCTGCCCCACGTGCGGGCGTTGTCAGGTAAACTTGATCGAGCTGGCCAAGCAGGTTGAATCAAACCTTATGAGCACGACCAAGCCCATAAAGGTCGCTGTCATGGGCTGCGTCGTCAACGGTCCCGGCGAGGCGCGTGATGCCGACATCGGCGTGGCGTGCGGCGCGGGCGTAGGCGTCGTGTTCAAGCACGGTGAGGTGCAACGGAAAGTGGAAGAGCACGCCATCGTCGACGTGTTGATGGAGGAGATAGGAAAACTATGAGTGAAGTTATGCGAATGAGCAAGCTCTATGCTCCGACGCTGAAGGAAGACCCCGCGGATGCGGAAATCGCGAGCCACAAGCTGATGCTCCGCGCGGGCATGATCCGCAAGACCGCTTCGGGCGTGTACACCTTCCTGCCGCTTGGCTACAAGGTGCTCTCGAAGGTCGAGAACATCGTGCGCGAGGAGATGGACAAGATCGGCGCGCAGGAAATCATGATGCCGGCGCTGCAGCCGGCGGAGCTGTGGCACGAGTCCGGCCGCTGGGACGATTACGGCCCCGAGCTCATGCGCCTCGTCGATCGCCACGACCACGGCTTCTGCCTCGGGCCCACCCATGAGGAGCTCATCACGTCGCTCATCCGCAACGAGCTGCGTTCCTACAAAGAGCTTCCCTGCACGCTCTACCAGATTCAGGTGAAGTTCCGCGACGAGATCCGTCCGCGCCTGGGTCTGTTCCGCAGCCGCGAGTTCATCATGAAAGACGCGTACTCCTTCCACGCGACGCAGGAATCGCTGCAGGAAACCTACGACGACATGAGCCGCGCCTACGGCACGATCTGCGATCGCTGCGGCCTGGATTACCGCCCCGTCGAGGCCGATGGTGGCCAGATCGGCGGCAAGGTGACGACCGAGTTCATGGCGCTTGCCCCGGCAGGCGAGGCCGAGCTTGTGCATTGCACCTGCGGTTACGCTGCGAACACCGAGGCTGGCGAGTGCCTGGCCCGTCCGACGGAGTACGAGGCCACCGAGCTTAAGAAGATCCATACCCCCGGCGTCCGCACGATCGAGGAGCTCGCGGAGTTCCTTGGCATTCCCGAAAGCTCCACGGTGAAGGCGCTCTCCGGCAAGGACGCTGAGGGCAAGCTCGTCGTGATGTTCGTCCCCGGTGACCACGAGCTCAACGAGATCAAAGCCGAGCGCGCCGTTCCCGGGTTTGAGCTGCTCACCGACGAGGAAATGGAATCCTTCGGCCTGCACAAGGGCTCGATGGGCCCGGTCGGCCTGCCCGAGGGCGCGCGCATCATCGCTGCCCGCAGCCTGAAGGGCATCAGCCATTGGGTCGTCGGCGCGAACGAGGACGACTACCACTACGTGGGCGCCGAAGAGGGCCGCGATTTCACGGTGGACGAATGGGCTGACCTGTGCGTCGTGAAGCCCGGTGACTGCTGCCCCGATTGCGGTCTGCCGCTTTCGGGTTCCCGCGGCATCGAGGTTTCCCAGGTGTTCCAGCTGGGCACCCGCTACTCCGAGACCATGGGTGCCACCTTCCACGACGAGGACGGCGTGGAGCACCCGTTCGTCATGGGCTGCTACGGCGTGGGCGTCTCCCGCACGGTGGCTGCCATCGTCGAGCAGCATAACGACGAGAATGGCATTCAGTGGCCGTTCAACGTCGCGCCTGCTCACGTGTGCATTATCCCGCTTACTGTTGGCGACGACGAGGTGCAGCCCGCGGCTGAGAAGCTCGCGAGCGAGATCGCCGATTTCGGCTTCGACGTGGTCATCGACGACCGCAAGGAGCGCGCTGGCGTGAAGTTCGCGGACGCCGACCTTATCGGCTGGCCGCTGCAGGTGGTCATCGGCAAGCGCGGTTTGGCCGAGGGCAATGTGGAAGTGAAGCTGCGCCGCACGGGCCAGAAGAAGGACGTTTCGCTTTCCACCATCGCCGAGCTGCTGCGCTTCGCGAAGCGCAATGCTCGCAAGCACCCCTCTGGCCTGGGCACTTTCGCGGGCATCTTCGAATAGGAGGGTTCCGCGGGCCTGTCGGCCTGCGGAACTTGCCGACGCTGCGAAGCGCCCTGACGGCGCAGCTGCTCCCTGCGAATCCTCGTCGCGTACTTTAAGTACGCTTCCTCGGATTCTCGGGGCATCTGCACTCGCCAGGGCGCTTCTCGCTGACTCCTTGGAGACCTGTTGAATTTCACGGTTTGACCTGGTGGTTCTTTACCTTTCCCTCCAAATATCTCGCATCCTCATCGATTGGACTACTGCATGGCCTCTTCCGTTAAAGCTGTCTTGTTCGACTTGGACGGCACGCTGGTCGATACCGAGGCGCTTATCCTGGCGTCGTTTCGCTACGCGACGAAGACGGTGTTGGGGCGCGACATTCCCGACGAGGAACTGCGCGCGAAGATCGGCCAGCCGCTCACGGTGCAGATGTGGGATTGGGCCGATGGCAGCCAGGAGGTGCACGATAAGCTTTTCGACACCTACCTCGAGCACAACGACCGCGTGCACTCGCAGCTCATCAGGTCGTTTCCCGACACGACGGCAGTGCTTGGGAAACTTGCGGCGGCGGGGCTTCCGCTCGGCATCGTCACGTCGAAGCGCAGCGAGAACGCCCGCCGCGCCATGGAGAGCACGGGGATCGAGGGGTATTTCGACTTCCTCGTCGCGCCCGATACGTTCCCCGCGCACAAGCCCGACCCGGCGCCGGTGCTGCACGGCTGCGAGCTTTTCGGCGTTTCGCCTGATGAGTGCATCTATATTGGCGACAGCCCCTACGATTTGCAGGCGGGTCGCGGCGCCGGCTGCGTGACGGTCGCCGCACTCTGGGGCATGTTCGCCCGCGAGGAACTCCTGGCAGAACATCCCGATTACGCGATCACCGCGCTTTCCGAACTTGTTCCGATAGCGGTGGGGAAGTAGCGACTGAGTGGCGGAGGAGAACAACAGAAGCCCGTTCGTGCTTTGCGTCGTCGTGCAAACCGTTATCTTCGGGCTCGGCAACGTCATCACGAAGTTCGCCTACGAAAGCGTGACGCCGCTGTGGTGCATGATTCCGCGCTTCGGTCTGGCGCTCGCCGTGTTCGCGCTTATCTTTGGCCTGCGCATGGTGCGCGAGCTGCGCGGAGCCAAGCTTGACGATTGGGCTCCCACAGCTGCGTGCCTGGCGGCCGGCTACATCGCGTGCAACCTGGCGCTCGATGTGACGACGGCGACCAACGTGGGGTTCCTCGTGGTGCTTCCTGTGGTGTTTGCCCCGTTCATTGCCCAGGTCGTACGTCACGTGCGCTACCCCCGCGCGATGATTCCCTTCCAGGTGGCGGTCGCCGGCGGGCTGTATCTTCTGTGCTGCAACGGCGGCTCGTTCTCGTTCGGCGCGGGCGTCATCTTGGTGGCAGTCGTCGGTGCGACGCTTGTCGAGGGATGTGACGGAAACTCCGAAGCGCCCTCGAGCGCCGGTATGGAGAGGCTCGTGTCGCGGCTTGCCTCCGACTCGAACGCTCAATAGTGAGAAAACGTGTATCTGAAATACATGTTTTTCAATAAAATCGTGTATTCCAAATACACGAAATATCATCATGGCCTTCCCCGTCGGCTAAACGAGGAGTGCGGCGAGAAACGCAGCTTTGACGGAGTCGTGGCGCGGTCTCATTAAAGCTCGCTGCGCAAAAATCCCTCGTCGAGGCAGTAGGCGGCGTAGAGGGGCAGATGCCGCAGCTCGTTTCCGGACTCGGTTTTGCTGCGCGAAAAGTCATTCCCCGAAAGAATGTATGCGTAGGGGGAATGCGCTTTCTCCATGAACGAGGCCAGCGTTTTCGCCCGGACGTTTCGCGCGGACTTGACTTCCACGGGGATTACTTCCATGCGGTCGGTTTGAAGGAGGAAGTCCAGCTCGCCCGTTGCCTTCCAAGAGCTCGGCGGCGTCCAATAGAACGTTTGGAGGTCGTTGGACGAGAAGGCCTGCGCTGTGGAGTTTTCCGCCAATGCGCCCCTGAAATCGGAAGAGGCAACCGCAGCGCCGAGCTCTTCCGCTTCGAGCCAAAGCCGAGGGTTTATCCCAAGCTTGTAGAACATAAGCCCCGTGTCCGCTAGATAGACTTTGAAAAAGCTGCCCTCCTCTTCATCGAACGGAATCAGAGGGGCGGCAACGCATTCGGTCATTTCGTTTAAGGAGATAACTCCTGCTCCTTCGAGCCATTCAAGAGGCTCCATCAATTTCGCGCGCCGCCCGCCCCGTTCAACTTCCGAGTATTTGAACTTCTTCGTGGACGAACGCATGAGCTGCGCCGGAATCGACTTCCACACTTTGCGCGCCGCTATGCCGCTGATGCCATTGTCGGGGTCGGTCATGTCGGCAGTGTACGTTTGGTCAATTTCGCGCTGCTCGATGCGCGCGTCATCAATCGATCGTTGCTGCAGATATGCGGAAACTGCCGCCGGCATTCCACCGATTGCCTGGTAAAGGTGGAAATAACGCGTTGCAAGGTGATGGGATGCGTATGGTTCAAGCGTTTGCGCGTGGGTTCTAATCGCCTCTGCCATGTGTTCTTCGCCAAGCGCCCAGAGAAACTCTTCGAACGTCATGGGATGCATGGTTTCTTGGCGGACTCCGCTGGGGAAGGGGAGCCTGCGCTTGCGTGTTGCAACGCCGAGCTGGCTTCCTGTCGCACAGATGCGCCAACCCGAACCAGAGAAGAATCGCAGGGAGTTCAAAGCGCGTTCGCACAATTGAACCTCGTCGAGAAGGATGAAGGCGGATTCTTTTTCTATGAGCATGCGTTTGTAGTCGGCGATGCGCGCCATGATGCCGTCGACGTCGTCGGTCGGGCCGTCGAACAGAGGCTCGATGAGCTTGAGATCGGTTTGGAAGTCGAGTTTTACGAAGGCGTCGCCGGCAATTCGTCTGCCGACGGTTTCAGCGACATGCGTTTTGCCAACGCGGCGAGCGCCGCGGATCAACAGCGGGCGGCTGAAATCTTTCGCTGTCCAGGTTTCGATGGTTGTTTCGATGGCTCTTCTCATAATGCCTCGCATTAAAAATGTGTACTTGGAATACAGGATATTATAGAATTTCATGTATTCAAAGTACATGTTTTTCAATAAAATCGTGTATTCCAGATACACGAAATTCCGTCGTACGTCCCCTGCCGTCGTTGCGGTTCGGGCTTTTTACGCCCTGGCAACGTTTTTCCTTCTGCGTTTGCCCTTTCTCCCCAAATGCGGCATTATGAATAAGTAGCGCGTGTCGCCGCGCGGCACGTCCATCTGAGGGACAAGGAGGCCACTATGGCTACACTCGGAGACGGTTTCAAGGGTATTTTCCTGGCAGGTATCGGTGCGGTTGCCATTGGCGCCGAAAAGGGCAAAGAGCTGGTCGACCAGCTGGTCGCTCGCGGAGAGATGACGGTTGAGCAAGGCAAGCAGATCAATACCGAGCTCAAGCACCGCGCATCGAATCTCGAATCATCCATTCGCCGCGATACCATCGAGGCGCGCATGTCCATGATGTCGCCCGACGAGCGCGTCGAGTTCGCCAACATCGTGCGTGAAATGGCGGATACCGCCAACGCGAAGGACGCCGAGGTGGCGGCTGAGAAGCTAAAGGCCGCGAACGCCGCATCGGCATCGGGCACGGCTGCGGGGCCGAACCCCATCGCCGAAGCGAAGACCGCGTGCGCGACGGCAGTCGCCGCGGTAGGCACTGCGGTGGAGGCGGTCGCCAACAGCGCGCGTTCCGTGCTCGACGAGGCTGCGGCTCTGAACGCTCAGCGGGATGCCGCTTCCGCCGAGGCGCCGGCTGCGGAAGCCGTCGCAGGTGAGGTTGTCGCGGAGCCCGCTGCAGACGCAGGCGAGGCCCCCGAGGGTGAAGGCACCCCCACGGCCTAGCGCCGCGCCGCCACGGTTTCCTCATGGCCGAAAACAACACACTGCTCAGGCACTTTTTCGCTCCCGGGGCCGACGCCGACCCCGAGGGTCGTTTCGGGCTCAACTCCAAGTCCCGTCGCCGCCGCATGCGCGAGATTATCGGCATCGTCGGCAAGCATCGCGCTCTCGAGGGCTTCACGCCCGAAGAGTTTCGCGCGATGCTTGAGGACTTGGGCCCGAGCTTCGTGAAGATCGGGCAAACGCTTTCGACGCGATCGGAAATCCTTCCCAAGGTGTTTTGCGAGGAGCTCACCAAGCTTCAAACGGAATGCGATCCGCTGCCGTTCGATGAGATGCTCGCGGCGCTCGACAAGGAATTCGGTGGTCGCCGCAAGGAGATATTCGCCGAAATCGACTCGAAGCCGCTTGGCAGTGCATCGCTTGCCCAAGTGCACCGCGCAGTCCTGACCTCGGGAGAGTCGGTCGCCATCAAGATTCAACGTCCCGGCGTGAAAGCCACGATGGCGCTCGACATCGACATCATGCGCACGCTCGCCCGTCGCGCCTCGAGGTACATGAAGGGCGAGCAAATGCTCGACTTACGTGCTGTGGTCGAGGAGATGTGGGCGACGTTTTTGGAGGAGACCGACTTCCGGCGCGAGGCGGCGAACCTCGCCGAGTTCGCCGAGCTCAACTGCGACTGCGCCTTCGTTGCGTGCCCGAAAGTCTATACCGACCTGTGCAGCGAATTCGTCCTGGTCATGGAATACGTTGACGGCATTCCCGTCGGCGACGCGGACCGGTTGGTGGCCAACGGGTACGACCTGGAGGAAATCGGGTCGAAGATGCTCGACAACTATGCGACGCAGATTCTCGACCACGGGTTCTTCCACGCCGACCCTCATCCGGGCAACGTGATTATTCGCGATGGGCGGATCGTCTACATCGATTTGGGGAACATGGGCCGCCTGTCGGCACGCGACCGCGCCGGGTTCGGCGACATCATCGAGGCCGTGGGGCTTAAGGACCCGGGCGCGCTCAAGGATGCGCTCATGCGGTTCGCGGCGAAAAAGGACAACGCGGCCATCGATCATGCGCGCTTTCTCGCCGACCTCGACCTGCTGCTCGAAGATTACGGCTCGTGCGATGTGGCCGAGATCGACGTGGGCCAGTTCCTGAGCGACATCATGCAGCTCACGCGCTCGTGCAACGTGATATTGCCCGCGTCGGTTACGAGCGTGTCGCGCGGCATTGTGACCATCGAGGGCACAGTGGCGCCCTATATTCCCAACCAGAATATCGTCGCAATCATAAATGCCCACATCAAGGGCAAGAAAGGCACGCGCGAAGAGATTCGTGACGCGCTTGAGGACCTTGCGCGCGCGATATACTCGTCGGGCCGCGGCACGCTCGACGCGGCGTCGTATTCCGGCGAGGCGCTCAAGATGCTCACGCGCGGCCAGCTGAAAATGAACATGGAAGTGCTCGGCTCCGAGGCGCCGCTTGCGCATCTTTCGCGCATGATCAACCGCGTGGCGATTGCGATGGTGATCGCGGGTCTGTTTGTGGGCTCGAGCCTGATGGCGGGAACCGCGATGGAGCCGCGCTTCCTCGGCGTGCCGATGCTGTCGTTCTTCGGATACTTCGGTTCGCTCGTTTTGTCGATCTGGCTCATCTTCAGCATCTGGCGCAGGAAATAGCCCCCGCGGTGTGGATTTCCCGTGCCGATGCGCGCGGACGGAGGAATGAAGCGGCATAATGGACAGTCGCTTCAAGCGAAAATCTTTCTCTTTTCTTATTTGCGCATATCCGCGACGGCTTTGAGCTGCGCGTTTTTACCGCCTATGAATTGGAAAGCGGCTCGCCTCAAGCGCAAATGCACGCCGCTGGGAGCGGGTGCGCCCACGGATTCGCATCGCAAGGGGCGATGGAGCGTGGCAACTGAAGAAAAGAGTCTTACATGGAAAACTTTGCCAGCCTTGGCCTGTCCGATAACGCCCTCGATGCGGTTGTGCGCCTGGGCTACGATGAGCCCACGCCCGTTCAGGAGCAGGCTATTCCCATCGTTTTGACCGGCCGCGACCTCATTGCCGCTGCGAGCACGGGCACCGGCAAGACGGCAGCCTTCCTGCTTCCCGTCCTTTCCCGCATGCCGCGCGACCGCAGCCACAACCGTCCGCCGCGCCTGCTTGTGGTTTCGCCTACGCGCGAGCTTGCACAGCAGATCGCTTTCACGGCCATGAAGATCGCGCGCTGCACGGGGCAGTTCGTGACGACCGTCTTCGGCGGTGCGCCCTACGGCCCGCAAATCAAGGAGATTCGCCGCGGCACCGATGTGCTCATCGCGACGCCCGGCCGTCTGAACGACCTCATGAAGCGCGAGGTCGTCGACCTCTCCGGCGTGCAGACGCTCGTCCTCGACGAGGCGGACCGTATGCTTGACATGGGCTTTCTTCCCGATGTGACCACCATCGTCGAGGCCACGCCCGACGAGCGTCAGACGCTTCTCTTCTCGGCGACGA
>OLRA01004863.1_pt1 | contig 10306 bp, 9 predicted proteins | sample 1673011 | NCBI WGS metagenome assembly OLRA01 (sample SAMEA3136746, study PRJEB25190) | human gut metagenome | reverse complement strand
TCCCAGATGGCAAAGCTCACTTTGATCCTGTGACTCACAAAATTCTTAAACCAAGTGATTGGGAAGCGCGATTTGCACCAGAACCACACATTAAACGAGAGCTGGATCGTCAGATTCAAAAATCTCTACAAAGAAACAGATAAGAAGATATAAAGGTTTGGACAGCTTGCTCCGAACCTTTTTCTAATAAAAATGACATTTATTAATGGCTTTATTTGTGATAAAATGAAGTCATTCTATGTATTTTTAAGGAGATTATTATGACTAAAGCAGATTGGTTAGATTTTTTTGAAGCCATCAATGGTCGTTCAGCGACTGAAGAAGAAATTGCAGCAGCACTTGCAGCTGGTGAATTCCAAGATGACGCACCAGCAGTAGAAACTGCTCCAACACAAGAAGCGCCAGCGCCAGCGCAACCACAACCGACTTTCGCGAGTGCCCAAGAAGCGCCAGCGCAACCAGCTTTCGCTAATGTTCAAGAAACACCAGCCCAAGAGGCGCAACCACAGCCAACTTTCGCTGGTGCCCAAGAAGCGCAACCACAGCCGACTTTTGCGAGTGCACAAGACGCGCCAGCGCAAGCTCCTTTTGCAAATGCTCAGGCAGCCCAAGCACAACCAACCTTTGCGGGTGCTCAAGCTGCTCCAGTACAAGGAGTGCCAAATCAAGCAGCGCAACCACAAGCTGGTTTTGCGAATGCTCAAGCTGGTCAACAAGCAGCTTTTGCTAACGGTCAACCTCTTCAACCAGGTCAAAACGTTCAATTTATCAATGGACAAGCCATAGTTGTTCCAGCACAACCATCAGCATTTGCGACAACTTTCAAAAACTACTGGACATGGTTGCTTAATGCATGGCGTCGTCCAGCTGACATGACAGATTATGGTAAACACAATGGTTGGCTTAACTATATCTTCTTGTCACTCTTCACTGGACTTGCCTTCTTTGCAATCTTGAGCGCTGTGGCACGTAAATTTGTTAGCCCAGTTGTATCAACAACAAACGCATTGTCTAGTATGTTTGGTTCTTACGGAACAGATAGTTACTCATCTTCATTTTCAAGTCATACATCTAGCATTGGTTTTGGAGCTTTCTTTGCAAGTATCCTAGCTGCCTTCCTCTTTATCTTTGCCTTTATCTTGGCAGGATTTGTAACACGTAAGGCCATCTTCCGTGATCCTGAGACTACTTTCTTGAATAGCTTTGACCGTTTTGGTCGCTTGACATCATTGGCCTTGCCAATCTTGCTCGTAACAATCTTGTTGGGAGCTATTGGACTTGTTGCCTTCCCAGGATTCTTGTTCTATGTTGTTTACTTCTTATTTGCACTTGCTAACCTCTTTACAATTGTTCCTGTAACAACAGCGTGGAAGGCTGATAAATTCTATCAAATGATTTTGGCAGCACTTTTGAATGGTGTGATTTTGTCAATCTTGTTTGCAATCGTATTTGCTATCATGTCATCATTTTTAATAGGTCTTTTATTCTAAGTAAACCTCTAGCATTTTTTGAAAAAGTAAGTTTATAGGAGTCTTTATGGCAACAAAAGAAAAGTGGATTGATTTATTTGAAAAGGCAGTTGGTCGTCCGCCCCATGCTTTGGAGATTGAAGAAGGCCAGAAAGCAGACTTTGACTTAAAGGCTATTAAAGGCATTGCGGCAATGGGCTTGGACCAAGAAGCCACTCCTTCTGAACCAACAGAAGAAGTGGATGAGTATGACGTTGCCGAGGAAGTGTTTGAAGATGTACCGCTTGGTGATGAAGAGGAAACGACTCCTTTAGAAACTGAGGAGCTTACACCAGTATCTCAAGCTGAAGAAAATTCAGAGGCCGCTTCTAAAGAAGCACAAGCTATCTGGATGAAGGCTTTTAAAACCTATGTTGGGCGTCAACCTCTTCCTGAGGAATTCCTACTTGGTAAGTCTTCAGGTTATGATGTGTCAACCATCCATCAATTTATCTCAGATGGTAAGGCTGCGAAACCAGCCAAGCCTGCCATGGCTAAAGGGAAGAAAATCCTGATTATTGCTGGTGTTGTTGCAGCAGTCTTAGCACTTGCTGGTTACGGCTTTGGTTCTTATTACTACTCACGTGGTCAAGTAGCAGAACGTTATGAAGCAGCAGCTAAGAAGAGCTTTAGGGATAGCCTAGAATACCAAGTATGGTCTGATACTAAAAAGGAAATTAAAACATCCGAAGCCAAGTACACAAGCCTATAGCAAGAGCCAACTCATGTCTGGCGAACGTATGCAAAAGGTTGGACGTCAGTTCCTTATTTTTCCTAAGTGGCGAGTCGTGGTAGATCCTGGAACGGTTGATTTGACCGTTAATACAGCTGATTTGAATGTGACTATTAACGGGGTTTCTTACGCGACCACAGATGGCAATAACTACACGGCTAAATTGAATCATCTCTATCCAGGAACCTACAATTTTGTGGCTTCTGGTAAGGTCAATGATCAAGATATCACTGTCTCATCTGAGGAAAATGTGACCTCTAAAACAGAAGTCAATCTCTCTGTAGAGTATCTCAGCTTTACTGTTAAGTCTAATCTTAAGGATGGAGACCTCTACGTTGGTGGTACCAAGATTGGAACCCTCAACTCAGGGAAACTAGATGTTAACAAGGTAGCAGTAGCTGGATCATCAGCCGTTTATGTCAAGAAGAATTTCGAAGATGGTAGCTCTATCAAGACAGAGACATTGTCTATTAAGAAAATTTCTGAAGGCCAAACGGTGACTCTAGATGCTGATGGTGTTCTTGATCGTGATACGGCAGATCGTCTCTTGACCGCTGCTTACGGTAAATTTGGCAGCTACGCTTCTAATCACAACACGACACCAGATGGTGTATCCGACATTTTCCTTAATGGTACTGATGATACCATGTACAAGGATGTAACGGCTGATATTGATAGAAACACTACGGGTGCTAAAAACCGTGCTGCTGATAGTATTTCTTTCTCAGACGTTGACGTCACAGAAGTCGTTCAGACTGGTGAGAAGACCTTCAAGGTGACCTTCACAGCAGTTTATGATTTCTATTATGGTTATGATTCGAAATTCAAGTCATCAGGAGATATCAAGGATAAAATCTCTTGGTCATGTAATGTGGAATATGTTGGTGACGATAGTGACTCTAGCAGTAGTGGTTCTAACTACAGCGACTACCGTATCAATGGTAAGGCTGGTGAATCACAAAAAGTGAGTCGTGAAGATACTGTGAAATAACAGTTACTTTCTCAGTTAGCTGGCATTGAACAGATTACAAATAGGAGGCTAGACCTCCACACTAAAAATGAGAGCCTGGTAATTGCCAGGTTCTTTTGTTTGTCTGTTTTTACCTCTTAGGGGCTAAACCGTGCCACTTACCCAAAAGGCCTTGTTTTGTGTAAAGCACTTGTTATAATGGAACCATCAAAAGGACAGGAAAGGAGTCTTATGAAAGTTAGAATCGAATTAGACCCATCCATGGATGAGCCTGAAATCTTGATTCGAGCTCCTCGGTTAACACAGGAATTAGCCCAGCTCCAAGAGTCTATTCTAAAGCAAAAGTTAGTTCCCTTAGCCTTTTACAAGGATCGCAGTGAATATTTTCTAGATTTGGCAGATATTCTCTTTTTTGAAACAGACGGGGAGAAAATTTATGGTCATACTAAGGATGAGGCTTATGAGGTGAAGCAAAAACTCTACGAATTGGAAGAGTTGCTTCCGATTGCCTTTTGTCGGATTTCCAAATCGACGATTGTTAATGCTAAGCAGATTTATTCTTTGGAGAAGTCTTTTTCAGGGACCAGCACGGTGAATTTCTATCAGACCCACAAGCAGGTCCATGTATCAAGACGCTACTATCAAGTTTTAAAAGAACGACTAAACGAAATGAGGTAAGATAATGAGAAAGAAATTAATTGGGATCCTCTTGATCCTTTTGGCAGCTTTGGTAATTGTACAAGACTACTTTATAAAATGGGAAATTAGTATTTGGATGTTGGCCTGGGTGGTCTTATTAGCTATTTTATCTCTTTCTAGTCTTTTGAAGCGACATTTTGGTCTTGGTTTCGCCTATGGTATTGTGGCTCTTTTTTCACTCAATGGACAGTTCCATTTTCTTCCAGTATCTAATTCGGTCGTTATTTTTTCTTCTGTTCTTGCAGTTATTGGCTTGAACATTCTCTTCAATTCTTCTGGTAAAACAAAGAATCGTTTTGGATTGGGTGTAACTGGTTCAGACGCTAATAATGGAGGAAATGATATTGATGTCACTTTTTCATCAGTGACCAAGTATCTTAATGACCAGCAATTTACGCATGGGAGTGCAGATGTTAGTTTAGGACAGGCTTCCGTCTATTTTGATAATTGCCGTATTGAGGGGCCATCTGCCCAGTTTGATGTGGACGTTTCTCTTGGAAGTCTTAGTCTCTATGTGCCTAGTGATTGGCGAGTACATGTGAATGTGGATAATTCTCTCTCAGCTGTACAGCATGAGGAAAATCCTAGCAACTTGACTAGCAAGGACTTCTACATCAAAGGGGATGTTTCCTTGGGGAATTTAGAAATCATTTATGTTGGTGAGAGTTCGATTGATTAAGTTAGGAGAGAAGTTGCTCTAAACATGACAATGAGGAAGATCATATCCTCTGTATTTATAAGTTCATCCAATCTATCAGATTGATTGACACTCAAGGGAGTGGGACAAGGAACAATTTGTAAAAAGTTGTTCGGTCCTACTCCCTTTTTTCCTATTTTATAGTCTCTTTATTTGTGATAATATAGTATAGTGAAAAAACTAGACTGGAATAACTTTACTCTTTTGGAGTTTTATGTGACAGCGATGAATGGAGACAATCTAAGCAGATGCCTGCTTGGAGCGATAGTCAAGTAAACTCAAAATGAGGCTGGAAGGGAAATTGTTATGAGAAAAAAAGCGATTGGTATTGATTTAGGAACAACGAATTCCGTTATGGCTGTTGTTCGTGAAGATGTGCCAGAGATTATTCCGATGGGGACGAATGACGATCAGGTCTTACGTTCAGCGGTTTATTTCTCAAATATTGGTGGACAAAACCATGTGTCTTTTGGTAAGGAAGCCATTGAGCGTGGGACAGAAATCGGAAGTACAGAAAATTTTAAATTTGACTTTAAACGTGATATTGGGCGTCCAATTGCCAGTGATACACCAGACCACACACGTGTCAATTCTATTATTCTTTCTGCCTTGGTTTTGAACGAATTTCGTAAACGCGCTTATGTAGTTGGTCAGGAGATGGGGCAAGCAGATGGTATCAAGGATGCTGTTATCACAGTGCCTGCCTACTTTACGTCAGATCAACGTGCAGCAACTAAGAATGCTGGTCGTATCGCAGGATTTAATGTCTTGCGTATTATCAATGAGCCTACAGCTGCGGCTATTGCCTATGCCCACACTAAAAATGCTCAAGGAAATGTCTTGGTCTTCGACCTAGGTGGAGGAACTTTTGACGTTACCATCATGCGCGTGGCTGATCATGCCTATGATATTTTGGCAACTGATGGGAATTCACGTCTTGGTGGGATTGACTTTGATAAGCGTCTTGTGGGCTACATCATGCAGGAGTTGGAAAAACAAGGGGTCAATATGACTAACCTTTCCGAGAAGGAAAAAATTCAACTTCAATATAAGGCTGAGCAGATTAAGACTAGTCTATCTGTGAATGACCAAGCTCTCTATGAGCATTATGTCAATGGTCAAGGTTACGGTGTCTTGATTACTCAAGCGATTTTCAATGAAATTACCTTGGACCTCCTCAAAGATACTGAAATCAAGGTGCAGTCTACTCTTCAAGCATCTGGCTTAAAATGGGAAGAGATTGATCATATTCTCCTTGTGGGTGGGTCAACACGTATGCCAATGATTCGTCAAATGATTCGCTTGATGAGTGGTTTGGAACCTAAGTTTGACCTTAATCCAGACACTATCGTGGCACAGGGGGCATCTATTTTGGCCGACCTTATCGTCAATAATGAGGTTAGCTTCTCTGAACATCAGGATGGTAAGACAACTGAGACAGATAGAGTAGTTGTTAAGGATGTGACCTCTCAGGGAATCGGTCTGCTCTTCAAGAAAAATCCAAATAAGAACTACAGCTTTGTGGGTGACTACTATAATAGTGTCGTGGTTCCACGTAACTCGGTCTTGCCTTTGGCAGTGACCAAGGATCTCTTTGCGGTCGTGGATGGACAGAGTAAGTTCAAGCTTCGTATCACAGAAGGAAATTACGAGAATCCATTTGCTGTGAAGATTTTGGGACAAGTGGAAGGGCAAGTGCCACAACCTCGTCAGAAAGGCGAGCTCTTGGCACAAGTCACCTATGCTTTCGATTCAGAACAAATTGTTACCGTAACAGTGTCTGATCCTCGAAGCAATACTGTTGTGGCACGCTTTTCAGTCAACGCACAAGTCAACCAAACCCAAGAAGTGGTTAAGGAAGATTTGTCAGAACTTCAAGCTATTTTTGCTAAATTCATCTCATGATAGACTACTACAAAGCAATTGATACAGAGACAGGACAGGAAGTGCCCTATTTAAGAGAGGTCAGTAACCGTATCTCTCCAGAGATGTCGGCTCAAGATTGTTTCGTGGCTCTTTCCTTTTTACGTGAGGAGCTGGAGGAGCTCTGGACAAATGGTACCTTGGATAAAGAGGGAGAGCGTTTGCGTAGTGAGCTCTACACGATTCGCTCAATCTTTTTCTCAGACCATGAGAAGTTACAATATGACCGAAAACTTAGACAGGCTCAGAGAAAGGCCTTGGAAGTTGAGAAGGTGACGACCACTGATGCTAGCAATCTATCAGCTAAAAAGGAAATCCCTTTTGAACCTGTTGCGGTGACTCAGACTAAAGAGTCGCCTCTTAAAAATTACCTCTTTGCGGCCTTCGCTTTTGTGATTCTACTAAGCTTGATTCTCTTCTTCAATATCAATGTCATCGTTCTTATTATCGGAGCCATTCTAATTGTGGCTTTGATGTTACTTATGTCTTAGGAGATATAAATGGAAACCAATCAATTAACATTTGAACATATCTGTTTCAAATATAAGGGAAATGATAACCAGCTCTTTACAGATTTGGATGTTACTATGGAGACTGGTCAAGTTGTCGGTATCTTGGGTGCCTCTGGTTCAGGGAAAACAACTTTAACAGAGATTCTCCTAGGCCAGCTTAAACCGACTTGCCAACAATTTCGTATTTTAGAAAATGGCAAACCTGTGACTGCTGGTTCACGCTCTTGGTCCTATGTGCCCCAACAAAATCTCCTACGTGAGTACCTTAAGGTATCTGAGACCTTTGATTTTTATGCGGACCACCATCTGAAAGGGGGTGGTAAGCTGACTAAAAAGCATCGCATTGCAGGCATCATGGATGATTTAGGGTTGACGGAATTTGCCAATAAGAAGATCTCAGAGCTTTCTGGTGGGCAAAAACGTCGTGTCTCTATTGGTATCGAGCTTCTTAGCCCTAGTCCCTATTTTATTCTTGATGAACCGTCTTCAGGTTTGGATGCCCTTAGTGATCGTAATCTCTTACGTACCTTGAAAATCTTGGCTAAATCAGCTAACAAGTCTATTGTGGTTATTACCCACAACACAGAAAATTTGGCTATTTTTGACAAGATTATCTTCTTGTCCAAGGGACGTCCGACATTTGCAGGAACCTATGAAGAGTTGCTTTTGGAATACAAGACTAGCGATCCGTATATGATTCGTAAATATATGGATATGAATATCGCAGATGTCTATCAAGAGCTCAATGCTTCAACACGTATTTACAAGATTTAGGGAGACTTATGAACGCAGCATTACGATTAAGTTGGTATAAATTTAAACACCACTACATGGATTTTGTTAAGGTTCTTCTGGGCATTGTCGCTTTCGAAGGCTTAATCCTCTATATTCAAGACAAGGGATTTTTGAAAGATTTCGAAACAACTCGAATGACCCTCTTTCTCTTGCTTTTCTCAACCAGTCTCTTGATTGTGGTTCAAAACAGTATTTATATTTCTAAGGAACGCTCGGTCCTCAACCGTGACTTTTTCTCAGGTTTGAGTCGTTCGGCCTTTGCCTTGGCTAGTATGGGGATTCACGCCTTCTTTGCTGTTTTGGAAACCATTGTCTTTATCCTATCTTACTCTGTCTTTAGTAAGTTCTTTGACAAGGAATTTCCAGACGCTGGTCATATTTTTGGTTCCTACCGTTGGGAAGTTGGGATTACAGTGCTCCTGGTTTTCTTGGCGTCACATTTCATTGCCCTCTTTATCTCAGCCTTGGTTGGCAAATCTGAGATTACCTCTGTTATCCTAGCAGTCGTTGTGGGTATCATGCAATTTTCGTTGTCGGGAACTATCCTGTCTTTGCCAAAAGCCATTGATTGGGTACAAAAATTTATCTATCTTGGTTATGGCCACAAGCTTTTTGGGATTTCTAGTGACTTGTCAGACTTGCCATCGAGCTTGGCTAAGTACGGAGTACCAGTCCCTAAGAGCCAGTTGGAGGCCTTTCAAGGGTCTACAGGTGAATTCTGGGGCCAATGGTGGGCTTTGGTACTTCATTGCCTAGTTTATGCCCTACTCTTTTTCGTCACACTTCAGAAGAAGGAGAAATAAATGCAACAATATGATGAATGGCTGATTGACTTCCAAGTTCAGCATGGCCGCAAGCCGAGCGATAAGGAAGTTGCTGAAGCTGCTAAGACTGGTTTTGCCCTTTCTAGTGGCTTGAGCAGACAGAAAAATTCTAAATTCAGACAAGTTTTGTCTAAGGTTGGTTTGGGCGATCTCAAGTTTAGCTGGTTTTTAGTTTTAGAAATTTTGCTCTTGATTTGTATTGCTCTCTTTGGCTATGTTGTTGGCTATCTATTTATCTAGGAGAACCTCATGAAACAGTTTAAACATAAAAAGTTTATCGGTTTAGCTTTGATTGTCTTTTTGGTCTTCATGGTACTTGGAAAATACACTCAGAGCACGGCTTTTACATCGTCTTCAAGAGTTTATGCCACAACCGTTGTCGATAAGAATACCGGGAACAAGGTGCGTTTTGAAGTTCGTAAGATCAAGGGAGACAAATACGAAGTCAAAAATACGGAGACCGGGGATACTTATCAGGCTAATGCCCAATCCGGCGAAGACCGTTCTTTGAGCTTTAAGTTGCCTGGAACTAACGGTAGCTCAGACGGTACTATCCGTATCACACCAAGTATGGTACCTGGAGGAGATGCGAAGGTTGAAATGACTGAATCAGACACCTATACTCAGGTTGAGGGAGGCTCTGAAGTCGTTGAGTCTAGCGAGGCTTCGTCTAGTTCTTCAAGTAGCCAAGTTAAAAGCATTATTAAGGATATTTTGGAATCAAGTAGTTCATCCTCAGGTAGCGATGCAAGCTCAGAATCGTCTTCTAACGATCCAAATAAGCCAAATGCAGATATCAAGACTAAGACCGATGTCAATGGTGATAAGGAAACTACTTATATTGCAGACTATTCGACTGAGGACATTAAGTCTATCACGGAAGCCTTTGGGAAATGGCTCTATCAGTCTGATTATGCCAAGGATGCTGTTTTAGTTCAAAGCAGCTTTGACAGCATCACCAAGGTCAATGATGGTAGTCCAACCTTCCTGTCATTCAAGGCACCTAAGGAAAAAGGTAGCAGCCAAACGATTACCATCCTTGCTAATCTTATCAATGCGGATGGCTATGAACATATTACTGGTGTTCCAAGTGGTATCATCAATGGCAAGGAAGTCTCAAACTATGATTTCAAGGACTATAAAAACACAGTTGATTCCTTTGCTTTAGGGATTAATGACAATAGTGGTAAGACCGCAGACTATAGCCCAACATCATCCTTCCGTCTTTATACCTTGAAGGATAAGAAACATGCTATGTATGAAGACGATGCTGCTGAACAAAAAGCCCTCTTTAAGGACTTCTCAGCTGATGACAAAACTGGTGGCAATTATAATGGCTACAACAAGCTCTATAAGGATTTGGTTGACCAAGATAAGGATTCTTACCAAATCGTTCTAGGCTCCAACGGTACCGTTTATTATGTGACGAACTACTGGAAGGGTAATTACGATAAGAAGGCTGTTCAGACCTATAAGGTAGCACCAGATGATATGCAAGAGGCTTACCAAGAGTTGCTCAAGCATTACTCTAGTGCTAGCACATCTGAAAGCTCAGAATCTTCAAGTTCTTCACAATCATCAGAGTCATCATCAAGCTCATCAGAGGCCAAAACAGAATCAAAAACGGAAACCAAGACCGAGCAAA
>OLRA01004861.1_pt1 | contig 10308 bp, 7 predicted proteins | sample 1673011 | NCBI WGS metagenome assembly OLRA01 (sample SAMEA3136746, study PRJEB25190) | human gut metagenome | reverse complement strand
GGGTACGGCGCAAAGCAGTGCGAACTCCGATGCTGCGGTCGAACAAACGGCGGGGGAGTACCTCTATTACGATGGCAGACTGGTGCAGGAGGCGGTGTACTGCTCCAGCAACGGCGGCGCAAGTGAAGATAGCCTGAATATCTGGGGCAGCGATGTGGGGTATCTCAAGGGAAAGATCGACCCTTACGAGGGGAAGATCGCCTCGATCATTCCGCGGTACAACTGGTCGACAACATATAGCATCTCAGGACTGACGAGCCTGCTCAATAGCCGCGGCTATGGGATCGGCACGGTGAGAGATGCGTATGTCTCCGCCTACACCGATACCGGAAACGTCTATTCTGTCACCTTTGCCGGCACGAACGGCAGCAAGACTGTTTCGCGCGAGGCCTGCCGGGCGCTGCTGAACCTGCGCAGCCAGCGTTTCAGCATCAACGGCGGCGGGAGCGGGAATGCTTACAGTGTGAACGACACGGGCGAAGGCGTTGCGCTGAGCGCTGCGAGCGCTGTTGATGGCAGCGGCAGGAGTTCCGCTCTTTCCGGCAATGTGTATGTCATCACGGCGAGCGGCACGTCGCAGCTTGAGCAGCGGACGACCGCGTCCAATACCGGCAGTTTTGTCATCTCCGGCAGCGGAGCCAGTGGGGCGCGTATTCGATGGCGGATCTTGGCTATTCCTACCGGGATATTTTGCAATTTTACTATACGGATACCACAATCCGATGAGAGAAAGAGAACAGTATGAAGACAAAAGATTTTGACTATTACCTGCCGGAGGAGCTGATCGCGCAGACGCCGCTGGAAAAGCGCGACGAATCGCGCCTGATGTGCCTTGATAAGGAAACGGGCGCGATCTCACATCAGCATTTTTATGAACTGCCGGAGTTTTTGAAGCCCGGCGACTGCCTGATCCTGAACAATTCCCGCGTGCTGCCGGCGCGCCTGCTTGGGCGGCGGCTTCCGGGCGGCGGCGCGTGCGAGGTGCTGCTGCTCATCGACCGCGGCGACAAGACTTGGGAGTGCATCGTGCGTCCGGGCAAGCATCTGCGCAAGGGCGCGAGGATGGAGTTCGGCAACGGTGAACTTACGGCAGAGGTTGTAGATGTGCTGCCTGACGGCAACCGCATGGTGAAGTTTGATTTTGAGGGGATCTTCCTCGAGGTGCTCGAGCGCCTCGGCAAGATGCCGCTGCCGCCGTACATCAAAGAGGAGCTTGCCGACCAGAAGAAAGACCTTGAAAAGAAGCAGGAAGAATTGCAGGCGCTCGAGGAAGAAAACCAGAAGCTCATCGACGAGCTGAATATCCAGAGCAGCGAGACGGAAAGCGATTTGGCGGCGGCCGAAGCGGCGAAGGAAGATTACGTTTCGCAGCTTGATCAGCTTATCGCAGACCGAAATGCGCAGGCCGAAAAGGAAGAGGAAGCACGCCGTCAGGCAGAAGCGAACCAGAATGCCGCGAACAACAACTCCGGCAGCGGCAACACGTTTTCCGGCTCGGGTAACACGAGCGATGTTTTGAACACCGGCGACCTTTCATTCAGTTGGCCGCTTGCGGGCTACGGCTACGGCAGCATCACACAGTATTTCGGCGGCATGTTCAGTGGCTCGCCGCACGGCGGTGTGGACATCGGCGTTCCGTACGGTACCCCCATTTACGCGGCGGAATCCGGCCAGGTCATCTCTGCGGAGTACCACTGGTCCTGGGGCAATAACGTGCTCATCTGGCACAACGGTACATATTCCACGCGCTACGCGCATTGCAGCTCGCTTGCGGTTTCCGCAGGCGAATATGTGGAAAAGGGCCAGATCGTCGGCTATGTCGGCTCCACAGGTCAGTCCACGGGCAACCACCTCCACTTTGAGGTCTACCAGAACGGCACGCGCGTTGACCCGCTGAATTTCGTGTAAGATAGCTTATAAAATGATAAACACTCCAAAAAGTTCGGTTTTAACCGCTTTTTGGAGTGTTTTTTATGTGGCATAGGGTTTTAGAGAGTTACAAAGAAGTGCCTGTTTGTGCGGGTAAAAACGGTCGGTTATAATAAACCTAAAGAAAGGCGGAAAGCCGAAACGGAAGGGGCTTTTCCACATGAACGAAGTCATAGGCTCATAATTTTACCGCTCGAGTTTTTATAGAAGAGGAAATGTTTCAGGCGCAAACGGCGTTTCATGGAAGACGATGCGCCACGTGATCTTCTCCGGAGGCGCAAAATGCAGCGCCGAGCAGGTGGTCAGCACGGCTTTGTCTTCGCTTTTTGCCGTGACAAACAGCGCCGTGGGTCCGTCTGCGCCACCGATGATGCAGACAACGGCAGCGTTTTGCGCTTCGGGCATGAACGGGTAGTCCTTGGGCGCTTCGCGCTCAACAGGCGGATCGTTCTGCGTGCAGTCCTCAACGGAGATGAGGTTTTTCGGCGGGGCAGGCGAGACCGTATAGGTCATTGCGGTAAATCGATTTGGAAAATCGAAACGCGCGTCGGAAAAAGCGTTTTTCGGCAGCGTCTGCGGCTCCAAATTCTGAGCCGTCAGCGTGTACGGTATGCCGTTATGGGAAAACGTAAATATGTCGCCGGGCTTTTGAACTTCAAACTCCGCGCCGGGCACGCGCACGGGCTGCGGGGTCAGCGTCAACGCGAGCGACGAAATGCTTTTCGGGCGGCGCTTCGTCTTCCACGGGAACGAATAGCGGTGAATCGCCCAGCCGTCTTCGGGGTTTAGCCCGTAGTGGTCGATGATCGCGCGCTCGGTGGGCGTGTCAAAATCGATTTCGTCTTCGTCGAGTGCAGGCTCACAAGCCGCAGCGTTTTGAAACAGCGGGTGGTACGAAAGCCCGTGACCCTGCGAAAACGGGAGCGTCTGTCCGTTCAGCTCAATTTGCGGCGAAAACTCAAAAGCCAGCGGATTTTCGCGCTCCGCCTGTTCGAATACATCGTTCGGCACGTCTTCATCTTCAAGGTGCTCCCATTTTTTACAGAAATCTTCGAGCGCCGCTTTATCAGCGCGCATGAGAATGTCGAGCACAAGTCCTTTTGCGGTAAGGTACGCCGCGGGCACGTACCAATCGCGTCCCGCAAAGCGGAACTTTTGATTTAGCTTGAGCACCTGCCCGGGGTGGCTGCCGTCCGGGCTTTTGCCGCCGAAGCTGCCGTTAAAGTAGACTTTCCACACGTCTTTCATGGTTATTCCTCCATTTCCTTTTTCGCCCAGTCGGCGTCCTTGAAAATCGCGCGGCCTACGCCGATGAGGTCGGCGGCGCCTTCCTCAAGCAGTACTTCGGCTTCGTTCGCCTTTGTCACGCCGCCCGTCAGAATGACCGGCACATGCACGGCTTCGCGAATCGCGGAGGAAGCGTCCGAAAAGAAACCGGGGCCCTTTCTGTTTTTCACCGTAAAGCCGCAGAAGCCGCCGGAAATATCGAGCAGGTCAACACCGGCTTTCTCAAACTTTTTGCAGGCATACACCGCGTCGTCAATGGTCGCGCCGCTCTCGGTGTAGTCGCTCGCGCCGAGACGCAGGGCAACGAGGTAATCCGCGCCCACGGCTTCGCGCACCGCGCGGATGACGTCCAAAAGCAGGTGAATGCGCCCGTCGAGGTCGCCGCCGTAAGCATCCGTGCGCTTGTTGCCGAGCGGGGAGTAGAACTGGTCAAGAAGATACCCGTGTGCCGCATGAATTTCTACGCCGTCAAACCCGGCTTCTTTTACGCGCAGCGCGGCTTCGGCAAACTTTTTTGCAACGGCGTGCATGTCGTCCGCGGTCATTTCGCGCACGGGCTTTTCGCTTTTGCGTGCATACTCCGGCTGTGCCGTGACGCTCGCACTGATTGCCGGATAGCCGGTGATTTCCTCCATTGCCGCGCTGCCCGCGTGGTTGATCTGCGCGATGACGGCGGTGTTGTTTTTATGAATAGTCTCCACAAGCTTTGTAAGGCCCGGAATATCGGTGTCGCGCGAAACGGAGAGCTGGCCCTCGTGCGCCTTGCCCTCGGGACTGATGTAAGCGTGTTCGGTGACGATGAGTCCGATGCAGCCGCCTTTGGAGCGCGCGTCGTAGTATGCGAGCAGGTCGTCCTGCACGGTACCGTCCGGCGTTTTGCCGGTTGCCATCGGCGGCATGACAAGGCGGTTTGCGAGTTCCACATTATGGACGGTGAGCGGGGTGTGCAGAAGTTTGTTCATGGTGAAAATTCCTTTCCGTTCGGTTTTTAAAGCGATGCTGTTTTATTTGATATCATGCAGAAATTACTTTTTGGTGCAGTGTACTGAGGATGAGCACAGTATATCACAGCGGTTTTCAACTTTCCAGATATAAAGCATGAAAAAATGGCTTTTGGACATACTGAAAGCGTATTGCAAAACAGAAAGGATGAAAACGATGAAAATACAAAAGGTTCTGGCGACGGAAATTCTCGATTCCCGCGGCACGCCGACCGTCGGCGCAACGGTCATCTTGAGCGACGGCTCCGTCGGCACGGCGAACGCGCCCTCCGGCGCATCGACGGGCAAATTTGAAGCGCACGAAAAGCGCGATAATGACCGCAAGCGCTATCTCGGGCGCGGCGTGAAAAAAGCCGTGGAGGGCATTGAGGAAACCGTTGCCCCGGTGCTCGAAAATATGCAGCGCGTGACGGTGCAGAACATCGACAGAATGCTCATCGAGCTCGACAACACCAAAAACAAAGAAAAGCTCGGCGCAAACGCCACATTGGCGGTGTCGCTCGCTGCTGCAAAGGCGCTTGCCGCGCACTATAAACAACCGTTTTTCCGCTACCTCGGCGGCACGAACGCACAGAAGCTTCCCGTGCCGATGATGAACATTTTAAACGGCGGCGCGCACGCGGCGAATAACGTGGATATTCAGGAGTTCATGATTGTGCCCGTGGGCGCAAAATCGTTTTCGGAGGCCGTGCGCACGGGCAGCGAGATCTACCACACGCTCGGCGGCATTTTGAAACAGCGCGGTCTTGCGGTCTCCGTGGGCGATGAGGGCGGCTTCGCGCCGAACCTCGCAAGCGACGAAGAAGCGATAGAGGTCATTTTGGAGGCCGTTTCGAGCGCGGGCTACACGACGGACGAGGTGAAGATTACGCTTGACGCGGCTGCGAGCGAATGGACGGCGAACGACGGCTATCTTTTACCGAAGCGCGGCACAAAATACACCTCCGCGCAGCTCATCGCGTATTGGGAAAAGCTGTGCGAAAAGTACCCCATCTGCTCGATTGAAGACCCGCTCGGCGAAGAGGATTGGCCCGCGTGGACAACCGTTACCGAAAAGCTCGGCAAAAAAATCATGCTTGTCGGTGATGACCTGTTCGTTACGAATTCGACACGAATTCGCGAGGGCATCGGGCGCAAGGCCGCAAACGCACTGCTTGTAAAGCCGAACCAGATCGGCACACTGACGGAAACGCTCGCCGCCGTGGAGCTTGCAAAGGAGAACGGCATGAAGATCGTCATGTCGCACCGCTCGGGCGAAACGGAGGACACGAGCATCGCGGATATTGCCGTTGCCGTAAACGCAGGGTTCATCAAATCCGGCGCGCCGTGCCGCAGCGACCGCACCGCAAAATACAACCGCCTGCTGCGCATTGCAAAGGAAAATGAAATGGACGAAATGTACGGCACAGGCAAATAAAAAAGGGTATCTCGGTTTTCGCCGAGATACCCTTTTAAGTTCAGAAAAGGTTTACCAATCCAGACCGGAGAACTTGTGGAAGCTGTCCATGCTGATGCGGACGCTTTCCATCTGGGTCAGCTGGGTGTGATCCTGCTCAAGCACAATGTACTCTGCGCCAAGCTCGTTGCCCTTGTTGATGATGGACTGGATGTCCATGATGCCGGTGCCGATTTCGCAGAAATCCTTGTGGTCGGAACCCTTGCCGAAGCTGTCCCACGTGACGAGCACGTTCGGGTCGTTGACGGTCCACAGGTTGATCGGGGAATCGGAGGTCTTGGAGAAATCCTTCTGGTGAATGAGCTTCAGGCGGTCGCCGAGGCGGTCCATAACAGCGAGCGGATCCATGCCGCCGCGCATTGCCCAGAACGTATCAAGCTCAAAGCTGACGTAGTTCGGGTCGGTATTGTCCATGATGTGGAACAGAATTTCCTTGCCGTTCAGCTTCTGGAACTCGTGGTAGTGGTTGTGGATGAGGAACTTGATGCCGTGCTCGGAGAGCTTTTTGCCCGCCCAGTTGTAATACTCGCAGCGCTCCATCAGCTGGTCGTAGCCGGTGTAGAAGTCTGCGGACTGGCCAAGGTACTTCGTGCCCACCTGCGTGTGGTACGCAATCATCGGGTCGATGGTCTCCTCATTGATGGGGCGGATGTGGCCGCTAATGAGGTTTGCGCCGGTCTCTTTTAAAAGCTTCTGCATGTCCTCAACGCTGACGCCGAAGCCTACGCCCGGGTCTGTATCTGCGTTGGAGCTTGCAAACTCAAGGTTCTTATAACCAATCTCTGCGACCTGGCGGATCGCGTTGATCGGGTCTTTTTTCATTTCGTCGCGCACGGAGTAAAGCTGAATGCCGACTTTAAGTGCCATAATAGGTTCAATCCTTTCTTGTCCGTTTGCCTGCTGTGCAGGTTATTTCACTATAATTGTACTGCGTTTTTACTCTGTCGTCAAGCGTCCGAAACGGGAGATGGCGTGCAAAATGTGAATTAGGAAAGTTACAAGACGGTATCTTGCGTATTTTCGGGTCAGAGGGGGAAGAAGCAAATGTGAATGAAGTTTTTCGCCTTTTTGAAGACAATTTTAAAAAATTACAAAATTGTAATTTGGTACGCCGTTACAGTGTACAACTCGAAAATTATTTGATTAAAAGATAAACATGATTTAACAATAAAAATAAAGGTACGTTTATATTATTTCAACTTGCACAGGAAAATGAAATTGCCCTAAATTGATCGAAATGACTGAACACAAAATATTCCTGCAAAATTTCCGAAATTTTTGAAAAAACCAGTGAAATACAGTTGGATAACTGCAAGAGTTGTGAAAGCGGTTTCATAAATTCTGCGAATTTAGCAATTTGTTGTCTTTTGAAAACGCATGAAAAATATGGAACCGCTTACACAAACTTGTATGGAGTAGAAAGCGAGATCAAAATAAATTAGGCAAGATGCACAAACCGAAAACCAATGACAAATTTGGGTAAAAAACCGAGTATAGGCTATTTTTGTTGTTGACATTCACAAAAGAGGGTGATAAAATCACAAATGCAAACAAAATGATATACCGTGTTTTTGTAAGATGCACCAAATACAAAGCAAATCGTTTAACTTGTTTTGTTCGTGTCTCTTTTTCTATGGCAGCGGTTCCACAGAAAAGGGGACAAGTTTCGGTATGTTTCAGCGTCACGGGGGAAACCTGTTATTCGGATGTTGCCTCGGGCAAAAACAGCCTTGTGCTTTCTTATTGAAAGCGCGGTCATCACAATATTTTTAGGAGGTTATACCGTATGGCAGCAGCAGCTAAACCGGCAAAGCCGGCGTATGAGCTGAGCGGCTGGGAGCGCTTTAAAAAAGATGTTGTCCGCGACAAGTGGCTGTATCTTCTGATTCTTCCCGGCATGCTTTTCATGCTCATCTTCCGCTATATCCCGATCTTCGGCAATGTGATTGCTTTTATGGACTTCAACCCCTACAACATGTGGAACAGCACATGGGTAGGCTTTGACCAGTTCATCAAGCTTTTCAATAAGCCGGCGTTCATGCAGACTTTCTACAACACCCTCTACATCTCCATTTTGAAGATGGTATGTGGCTTCCCGATTCCGATCATCCTCGCTTTGATGATGAACGAGATGCGCAACATGCAGTTTAAGAAAGTGGCGCAGACACTCCTTTATCTGCCGCACTTCATTTCTTGGGTTGTTATGGCCGGTCTCATCATGAATTTCCTCGATCCGTCCACGGGCCTCGTTACCGCGCTCCTCAAGAGCATCACGGGCAAGGACCTGCAGGTGCTTACCGACAAGGCACTCTTCGTCCCGATGCTGATTATCACCGACATCTATAAGACGATGGGTTGGGGCACGATTATTTACTTCGCGGCGCTGTCCGGTGTTGACCCGCAGCTTTACGAAGCAGCCGAGATTGACGGTGCACGCAAGTGGAAGCAGATGATCAACATTACGCTGCCGGCGATTACCCCGACGATTGTTATCATGCTGATCCTCAACTGCAACAACATCGTAAACGCAGGCTTCGACCAGATCTTTATGCTGTATACCGCACTGGTTTATGACGTAGCCGATATCATCGATACGTATGTGTACCGTATCGGTATCCAGAAGGCAGACTACTCCTTCTCTACCGCAGCGGGCATGTTCAAATCCATCATCGCTCTCGTCATGATCCTCATCGTCAACTTTGTTGCCAAGAAGACCGGCAACGAGGGTATTTGGTAAGGAGGTTATGAACATGGAAAAGAACAAAATCAAAACCTCTACAGGCGAAAAGATCTTTACCGTATTCAACTACGCGTTCTTTACGCTGCTCTGCCTCGTCATGCTGTATCCGTTCTGGCATGAGATTATGCTTTCCTTCAGCTCCCTTGAAGCATCCATGAAGGGCGGCATCTTCCTCTGGCCGAAGGGCTTTAACCTGGATACTTATAAATCCGTATTTAAAAACCCGAACATCTACACGGGCTTCCGTACCACGATCATCGTCACGATTGCCGGTACGGCACTGGGCACGCTGCTCACCGCTATGACCGCTTATCCGCTTTCTAAGTCCAGACTGCGCGGCGGCAAAGTGTTGATGACGCTTGTCCTCTTCACCATGATTTTCTCCGCCGGTATGATTCCGAGCTTCCTGCTCATCCAGAATATCGGCCTTATGGATAATATCCTCGCGCTGATCCTGCCGGGTCTCGTAAGCGCATACAACTGCATCATCATGAAGAGCTTCTTCCTTTCCATTCCGGAAAGCCTTGAAGAATCTGCCCGCATCGACGGTGCAACCGACCTGCGCATCTTCTTCTCCATCATCCTGCCACTTTCCAAGGCGACCATCGCCACCATCGCGCTGTTCACGGCGGTTGGCTACTGGAACGACTACTTCTCCACGGTCCTTTATATCCGCTCCGTTGATAAGTGGGCTCTGCAGGCGGTTCTGCGCAACATGCTGACGAATACACAGCAGGCAATGCAGCAGGCAGGCGTCAACGTCATGGCGCAGACGAATACCAACGCACAGACGATCAAGGCCGGTACCATCGTGGTTTCCACGGTGCCGATCCTCATCGTGTACCCGTTCGTGCAGAAGTACTTCGTTAAGGGTGTTATGATCGGCGGCGTTAAGGGCTAAGCCCGCACTCTTTTGGGTTGTCCCGAAGCATGGCTTCGGAAAACTATATTATCATCATTTCCAAAGAAAGGATTTTAGTCATGAACATGAAGAAAATCGCATCCGTTGTTCTGGCACTTGCACTGAGCGTAAGCGTATTTGCAGCGTGCGGCAGCAACGGCAATTCTTCCGCAAGCTCTACGGCTTCCACCGAGAGCAGCACTGCTTCTACCGACAGCAGCGCAGCTTCTACCGACAGCAGCGCAGCTTCTACCGACAGCAGCGCAGCTGCGACCGGCGATAAGATCGACGTTCTGAACCAGAGCGAAACGATGGACGTTTCCGTTGCAGTTATGACCGGCTTCACCGCAGCTGACAGCCGCGTTCAGAAGGAACTTGAGGAAAAGTACAACGTTAAGTTCAATCTCGTTGTTCTCCCGGGTTGGGCTGACGGCCAGTCCCAGATCTCCCTGCTGATGGCATCCAACGACATGCCGAACATCATGTGGTGGTGGACCATGGATACCGAGTACAACAAGTGGGTGAAGGCAGGTCTGTTGGACGATGTCTCCGCTTACATGGATAAGTACACCGTTATCCGCGACTACTACAACAAGATGGACCCGAAGACCCTCTTCTATGCATCTGAGGCCGACGGCTCCATTTACAGAATCCCGGGCGACGTTGCTGAACCGTCCTGCGAGAACCTCTGGATCCGCCAGGATTGGCTCGATAACCTGAATCTTAAGGCTCCGACCACGATCGAAGAGCTCAACGAAGTGCTCCGCGCTTTCACGGAGGACGATCCGGACGGCAACGGTCAGAACGACACCTACGGCCTCGGCGGCGACGGTTACGACTTCCGTTCCTTCTGGCCGTGGATTCAGTCCTATGACCAGACCCATTACAGCCGTTTCTGCGTAGATGACGACGGCGTTGTCACCTACGGCCCGGCTAACGAGGGCACCAAGAACTGGGTTAGCGACGTTGCTGATCTGTATGCAAAGGGCTACAT
>OLRA01004859.1_pt1 | contig 10315 bp, 9 predicted proteins | sample 1673011 | NCBI WGS metagenome assembly OLRA01 (sample SAMEA3136746, study PRJEB25190) | human gut metagenome | reverse complement strand
GGTCGATGCAGATTTCAAAAGAGGAAATCGAACGTGTGATAAAGTGTGCAAGAGTACACGGAGTCTTACCGTTTTTGCAGGAATGTCCTGTATTTATGGAGGAACCGTATCGGGAAAAACTGTTTTTTTATTTGAAAGATTATGCATACGAAGACGCGCAGCAGGCGTATGCGGCAGAGACGTTGTTTGAGTTGTTTGAAAAAAACGGGATTTATTGTATGCCGTTGAAAGGAATACGGACAAAGCAGTTTTATCCGTACCCGGAATTTCGTACGATGGGAGATCTGGATATTTTATATAAAGAAGATCAGACAAAGAAATTAAAACAGGTTATGCAGGATGCCGGATACAAGTTCGGGGGATATAACATCAAGCATGACGAATATGAAAAAGACGGCGTAACGATTGAAATGCACAGAGATGTTCTGTTCAGACTGACCAATGCATACGACTATTTTGCTGATATTTGGGAGCGGGCAATTCATGCAAAAGGGAAACAGTATATATATGAAATGAGTTTGGAAGATCATTACTTGCATTCGGTGTGCCATCTTGCCGAGCATTTTGTGAGAGGCGGCATCGGAATCCGAATGGTTCTTGATATTTATATTTTGTCGGAAACGCCACGAATGGATAAAGCATATGTGCAGCGGCAGCTCAAAGCTTTGAAACTTCAGAAGTTTGAGGAGAATATCAGGTCTTTGGCACAGCTTTGGTTTTCGGATGATGAGAAAACTGTGAGAACGGAAGTATCGGATGAACTGGAAAACTATGCTTTGTCAGGCGGTATTTTCGGCAGCAGGGAAACAGCGCGCAGGAACGGAACCGTGCTGTATGAATCAAAGAACAAGTTTGTAAAACAGTTGGTCTTTCCGTCTTATGAGGTGATGAAGACATCTTGTCCGTGGCTGAAAACACCGATTTTGCTTCCGGCTGCGTGGTTGGTTAGATATAAAAGAGCATTGACAGCAAGCAGGGGAAATATAGGATATCATATTGAAAGAGCAAAAACTTTTGACCGTGTTGAAGATCAGGAGCAAAAAGAACGGTGTCAGTTTTTTGAAAGATGCGGTTTAGAAGACGTTTCGGAGAATTTTTGATAAAATACAAAATGAGATTTTAGACACAGTGATAACAGGATTACTTAAGGAGCGTTATGAGAAATAAGAAAATACAGATTTTGCTCGTATTTGTTTTGGCAATCGGACTTTTCGGTCTGCTTTTCTATTGGAGATACGGGGAAAAAAAGCAGATGGAGAGCTTAAACGGGTTGCAGGAAACGTACAAGGAGTATGATAAAAAGATCCGAGAGATACGCAATGACATGGAAAATAAAAAAGCAGAAGTGAATGATATTGAGAAACCGGCGAACGTAATTCTTGCATTTTCAGAGGAAGATCAGGAACTGATGGATCGGATCGTTCCGGCTCTTGAAGGCAGAGGGATACAGGCCACTCTTGTTTTGAAAAACACAGCGGAGCATCATCAGGAAACAGTGACGTATTTAGGACAGCAAGGCTGGGATTTCGCTTTTGGAGGTGAGATCGGGGAGGAGAAAGACGCTTATATAGAAATGCTGAAAAGTACTGTCAAACAATACGAAGAAAGTACGGGAAAGATTGCGGGCGCCTATTTTTTTAACGGTAAGGAATATGGAAGAGGAAGCAAGATTTTATATCCGAATTTTAAAGAAATGGATTTTAAGATCGGGGTGGCTTTTGCGAAAGATGCATCTTCTTTGAAGCATGGAAAAAATACAGATTACAATATGGAGATAGAAGAATGCCAGAATATTTCCATGCGTGAAGATATGGAAACGATCGAAAATATTTTGGATCAGGTCATAGAAGCGAGAAGCGTAGTTGTTTTATCGGATTTTAGTTTGGAACGGCAGATGGAGATTGCAGGCGAGGCTTCACTGGAGCATTTTGAGGAAATACTTGATCTGCTCTTACAAAAACAAAGTGAAAGTGATCTTGTAGTCGGAAGCGTTACATGTTATGAAGGAACTTTAGAAGACAGAGCGAACAGAATAGAACAGCGTCGTCAGAAATATTCGGAATACGAACAGAAGTGTCTGGAAGAAATCGAACAGTTAACAAAACAGCGTGATGAAGCGCTTGAAAAACAAGAAGTGAAAAAATAGAGGGAGTTTTCTCGGAAAAAGGACAGATTAGATTTGTGATTCGGGAGGAAGTACAGTGGGGATTTATGAATTTGCAGGATGTGTTGTATCTTATGAACCGCTTTACGGTCTGCTTCGGCGGCGTATGGAGACGTATCGGTCGGATACAGAGAGGCAGCCTGATATAACGCTTGACGGTACGAAAGAAGATTATGAAAAACTGAGAAAGCAATATCCGCACCTGTCTATAGAAGAGTGTGAATATAGTTGTGCCGGAGCTGAATTTTATATGAAACTTTTAAAACATCAAGGGTTTATGATCCATGCTTCGGCAGTAGAAAAAGAGGGAAAAGCCTATCTTTTCTCGGCTCCGAGCGGAACAGGGAAATCTACGCATGCGCAGCTTTGGCGGCAGACGTTCAAAGGAGAACCGATTCGGATCATTAACGATGACAAGCCCGCAGTTTGTCTGCAAAACGGCGTATTTTATGCATGCGGGACTCCGTTCAGCGGGAAAACCGATAAAAATGAGAATCGCAAAGCGCCGATACAAGGACTTTGTATGCTGCATAGAGGAAAAACAAATAAAATACAGAAGATTACTTCGGGGGAAGCTCTTCCTCTGATATTGCCGCAGACATTATTTTACGGAGATGAAGAAGAGACGAATTTGCTGCTCTCTTTTTTAGATCGTTTTTTACAGTCTGTTCCGGTTTACAAAATGGAGTGTACTATGGAAGAAGAAGCGGCTAAGACGGCATATTTTTGTATGAAAGGAGAAGAAAAATGAAGATAAAAATAAAAGAAGGTTTTTTGCTTCGCAAGGTGGCAGGAGATCATGTCGTAGTTCCGGTCGGTGAAGCGGGAAAAGTATTTCACGGGATGATCCGGTTAAATGATACAGGCGCATTTTTGTGGGAACAGTGCCGAAAGGAAACGACGAAGGAACAGGTTTTACTGGCAATGGCAGAAAAATACGAAGTTGATGAAAGCGTTGCGGCCGATGATTTGGACCGCTTTTTACAACAACTGCGAAATGCGGAAATATTGGAAGAAACAAATGAGTGAATTTAAAACAGAAAAATGTGAGGATAGTAAAAAAGAAGATAAACAGGAAAGTAAACAAGAGGGTAAAAAGGAAGAAGGCAGGGAAGATAAGAATTTGAAAAGCCGTGGATTAGAAGAAATCCTGAAAGAGCAGGGGAAGCTGGTTCTTACGGCTGAGGGAAACAGCATGCTGCCATGTATCCGCCCGAAAAAGGACGTATTGATCTTAGAACCTGTAAAAGAAAAGGTTTGTCGTCATCAAGTAATCTTGTATCGAAGAGAGAACGGCGCTTATGTATTGCACAGAGTGATGGAAAATTCGGATCATAATAGTTACGTTCTTTGCGGAGATAATCAGTATCGGAAAGAATATGGCGTGCAGCCGGAGCAGATTCTGGCTGCGCTGACCGGATTTTACAGAGGGAATCAGTATATAGATTGTGAAAAAAATAAAAAATATAAACAATACGTAAAGTTATGGTGCAGTCCGCTGTTTCCGAGACGGTGTGCCGTATGGGCAGTAAAAGCGGTGATGAAAATACGAAGCCGGGCAAGCAAAAGATGAGTCGGCGCGGCACAATAATGAGTTGGAACAGGCGGATGCCTACTCCAGAATCTCTTTTGCATTTTCAGCGGTAATGCCGCATATTTCGGCAATGGATTTATAAGATTCTCCGCGGGAAGCAAGGCGGAAGTATCGAATATTATATCTCGTCTTCTTTTCCGTCGATGAGATAATCGTATGAAACGTGGAAAATCTCAGAGAGTGCTTTTAGCTCCACATCTGTGACATAGCGTTTATTTGTTTCGATTCTTGTAATGACGTTTTTATCCATATCATAGCCGTTTAATTGAAGCTGATAAGCTAAAAGCCGCTGCGACATATTATGCTTCTCTCGAAGTTTGATGAGTCTTTTACTGATCAGATTTTTTTCTCCGGTAGATGTTCTTGGTTTCGGCATAAGTATATTCCTTTCTGAGAACGGTGCGCTTGAAAATGTCTCATTTTCTGCACTTTTTATTGATTTTACAAGGGAAAAGATCTGCGCGGGGTTGTAAAAGTGATACAAAATATCGGATATCGAACGAGAAGTTTGCAAAAATTTAACATATCAAACGGAGTGTAATTCTGGATTTTTTGTCTTGAATATGTGATAATAAAATTAAAAGAAAAAGTACGTGAAAAGAGGAAGATTTATGCCTACGACATATGCACATTACAAATTTGGAAAAGAAGTGATCAGCGCGCTTCCGAGGCCGCTTCGCAGCACAGTTGAGAATCACAGAGAATTATTTGATATCGGACTTCATGGTCCTGATATTCTTTTTTATTATCATCCGATGAAGAGAAATACAGTGAACGGTCAGGGATATGACCTTCATGATAAGCCGGCGGATCTGTTTTTCCGCCACGCTGCGGAAACTGTGAAAAAAGCGGAAGATCCGGCAGCGGCAAGAGCATATATTTACGGTGTCATCTGTCATTTTGCTTTAGACAGTGAGTGCCATCCGTATGTTGAGAAGATGATCCATGAAAGCGGAATCAGCCATTCGGAGATCGAGATGGAGTTTGACCGGCTTCTCTTAAAGGAAGATTATATTAATCCTGTGCGTTATCTTGCCACAAAGCATATCCGTCCGACGAAGGAGAACGGGGCGGTCATAGCGCCGTTTTTTGAAGATCTGACAGCAGAGACGGTACAAAAAGCTTTGAAAGGGATGATTATGTATCATAAGCTTTTGCTGGCGCCCGGCGCGGTAAAAAGGAAGATCCTTTTCGGCGGAATGCGGCTATCAGGGCAGTATGATTCTCTGCATGGGATGGTTATGAGTCTTGAACCGAATCCGGCGTGTAAAGAGTACTGCCGTCTTTTAAAAAGGCTGTTTGCCGGGGCAGTTCCGCTGGCGGCGGGACTGATCATCCGTTACCAGAAAGTTTTGTTTGAGGGAGACGAAATTCCGGAACGTTTTACAAGAACGTTCGGCGCAGGTGAGGGATGGAAAGATCTGCCTTTATAAACAGGCGATAAGCTAAAGCAAAACATGAGCCGAAGACCGGGCAGATGTGGAAAGGATGCGGTACAGCCGTCATGCGGTTCGGGGCTGGCGATGGCAGAATGAGGGAAAGGGAGACAAGGCGATGAAATTTAAACTGACTTCTTTGGAAAAAAAGTGGGTTCTTTATGATGTGGGAAATTCGGCGTTTACAATGATGGTATCGACCATATTTCCGATTTATTTTAATTATCTTGCGGGAAACGCCGGTATATCGGACGTAGATTATCTGGCGTACTGGGGATATGCAACTTCTGTGTGCACGCTTCTTGTGGCGGTTTTAGGGCCGACGCTCGGGGCGATTGCGGATACGAAAAATTTTAAGAAAACAGTGTTTTTTGTTGCGATGGGAGTAGGTGTTTTCGGATGTATTTTGTTAGGGTTTCTGTCATCGTGGATTTGGTTTTTAGGTATTTTTGTACTGGCAAAGACCGGATATTCGGCAAGTCTGATTTTTTATGACGCGATGCTTACTGATGTGACCGACCCGGAACGGATGGACGCAGTTTCGTCTCACGGCTATGCGTGGGGATATATCGGAAGCTGTATTCCGTTTGTGGCATGTCTCGGCGTTGTGCTCGGAACAAAACCGTTGGGGATCGGAATGCAGACTGCGATGATCATTGCGTTTATTATTACTGCGCTTTGGTGGCTGTTATCGTCTGTACCGCTTCTTCGCTCTTACAGACAGAAATATTTTGCCGAAGTAAACGGACATGTTGTAAAAGACAGTTTTAAGCGGCTTGGGAAAACTTTTGCGGAGTTGGTTAAGGAAAAGCATATTTTTGTATTTTTACTTGCGTTTTTCTTTTATATTGACGGTGTGTATACCGTTATTGATATGGCGACAGCGTACGGACAGGCTCTTGGATTGGACAGCACGGGACTTTTGCTCGCCCTTCTTGTGACACAGATCGTTGCGTTTCCGTCTGTACTTATTTTCGGAAGGATCGTAAAGAAAGTTTCTCCGGAGAAGATCATTACTGTCTGTATCATGGCATATTTTGGAATTGCAGTGTATGCATATTGGCTGGATACTCAGTTTGATTTCTGGATGCTCGCAGTTCTTGTGGGAATGTTCCAGGGAACGATACAGGCGCTTTCAAGATCATATTTTGCGAAGATCATACCGGCGGAGAAGTCGGGAGAATATTTCGGCATTTATGACATTTGCGGCAAAGGCGCATCGGTTATCGGAACGGCGCTCGTATCTTTTATCAGTCAGATGACGGGGAGCATCAATATTGCTGTCAGCGCACTTTCCGTGATGTTTTTAGTTGGGCTTGTATTATTTAGATATTCGGCAAAATTAAATAGCGTGCGATGAAAATCGAATGAGGAAAACATATGGGATGAAAGAGGTGACAGGATGGAGGAATTTGTCAAATTAAAGGATATCACGAAAGTTTATCATATGGGAGAAGTGGAGATCCGGGCAGCAGACAATATTAATTTCTCTATCAAAAAAGGAGAGTTTGTTGTAATTGTCGGACCAAGCGGCGCGGGAAAAACGACGGTGCTTAATATTTTAGGCGGCATGGATACCGCGACAGGCGGAACGCTGACAGTGGACGGAAAAGATATTACGGCGTATGATTCCCGACAGTTGACCGGATACCGCAGGGATGATATCGGATTCGTATTTCAGTTTTACAATCTGATCCCGAATCTGACCGCGCTTGAAAATGTAGAGCTTGCGCTTCAGATATGTAAAGATCCTCTTGATGCAAAAAAGGTATTGGAAGATGTAGGGCTTGGCGACAGATTGGATAATTTTCCGGCGCAGCTTTCCGGAGGCGAGCAGCAGCGTGTTTCGATTGCCCGCGCTCTTGCGAAGAACCCGAAGTTGCTCCTTTGCGACGAGCCGACAGGAGCGCTTGATTATAATACGGGAAAGGCAATTTTGAAGCTTTTACAAAACATGTGCCGGGAACGGGGGATGACAGTGATCGTGATTACCCATAATCAGGCTCTTGCACCTATGGCAGACAGATTGATTCATATTAAGAACGGGCAGGTGTCTCATATGGAAACAAATGAAAACCCGATGTCGATCGATGAGATCGAGTGGTAGTTCGGATAAAAATAAGAAATGGAAATGGCAGGCGGTGTGAATGAAAAAACGTGCGCTGAGAAAAGATTTTTATATGGAGATCAGACGCAGCCTCGGGCGTTTCCTTTCCATCTTTTTCATCGTTGCGATCGGATGTGCCTTCTTTTCGGGAATACGTGCCTCGGAGCCGGATATGCGTTATTCGGGAGACGCGTATTTTGATAATAAGAATATGATGGATCTTAGGATCATCAGTACGATGGGATTGACGGAAGATGACGTAAAGGCGGCTTCAAAAGCAGAAGGGATCGGGCATGTGGAAGGCCGGTATTCTGTGGACGCTCTTTTGGCAGACGGTGATAATCAAATCGTTGTTCATGTCATGTCTATGCTTCCGACGATGAATGAGATACAGCTTGAGGACGGCAGGCTTCCGAATAAGGAAAATGAATGTGTCGTTGATGTGGATTACATGGAAAAAAGCAAACTGAAGATCGGAGATACGATCACGTTTTCAAGCGGTACGGATGCCGAGGTTACAGATTCTTTGAAAACGGATACGTTTCGGATCACAGGTACAGTGAGCAGTCCGGAGTATATTGCTTTTCAGCGGGGCAGTACGACAATCGGAAACGGAAGTGTGCGGGCGTTTGTATATGTACAGGAAGAAAGCTTTGCAATGGACGTCTATACAGAGATTTGTATTCAGGCGGCAGGAGCAAAAGAATTGACGGCATTTACTTCGGAATATGAAGATACGGTCGCGAAAGCAAAAGAAAATATTGAGAAGATCAAGGAGCAGAGACAAAAAGCCCGGTATACGGAAATTGTCGATGAGGCGAACGGGAAAATTGCGGAGGCGGAAGCCGAAGTAACAGATGCACAGACGAAGCTGGAAAACGGGAAAGCGGAAGCGGCGGCAAAGCTGGCGGATGCAAGGCAGAAACTGGAAAACGCGCAGGCACAGATCGATAGTGGGAAAGTGCAGTTGGAGAACTCCAAAGCGGAGGTTGCCGCAACAGAGCAGACCTTGGCACAGAAGCAGACAGAAGTTCAGAACGGAACAGCGGCGCTTGATCAGGGAATTGTGCAGTTGAATCAGCAGATTGAACAATTAAATGCGGTGAAAGCGCAGTATGAGGCTTTGAAAGAAAGCGGAATGACAGACGAAGAAACGCTTGCGGCGTTGGAGCAGATGAGCATGCAGATCCAGATCGGAGACGCAGCTGTGGTCGAGGCACAGGCGCAGATCGATCAGACGAGAGCTCAGCTTCAATATGCGCAAGGGCAGATTGATAACGGGTATGCACAGCTTGAGGCGGCAAGGCAGCAGATCGCAGGCGCGGAAGCCGGGATCATATCCGGCGAGCAGGAGATTGCTTCCGGATGGGAAGAGTATTATGCAGGTGAAGCAGAGGCAAACGCCGAGATCGCCGAAGGCGAGCAAAAGATAGCGGAAGCGCAGGCAGAGCTGGCTGATGCGAAAGCGGAAGTTGCAGAACTGGAAAAGCCGAAATGGTACATTTATGACCGAAATGACCTTCCGGATTATTCGGGATACGGTGATAATGCGGACCGAATGAAAGCGATCGGCGAAGTGTTCCCGGTGATATTTTTCCTAGTGGCGGCACTGATCAGTCTTACGACGATGACCCGTATGGTAGAAGAGCAGAGGACTCAGATCGGAACACTCAAAGCGCTGGGATATTCCAGACGTTCCATTGCCGGAAAATATTTGGGATATGCATTCTGGGCGACAGTGGGAGGCTGTGTGTCCGGTGTGCTGGTTGGAGAAAAAATCCTTCCTTATATTATTGTGACAGCTTATGGAATTATGTATCCTCATATGAATACGGCTGTGATTCCATATAACCTTTACTATGGAGTTTCAGCATCACTGACGGCTCTGTTGTGTACGATGGGAGCTACATTGTTCTCTTGCTATAAAGAATTGAGAGAACAGGCTGCGGAATTGTGCCTGCCACAGCGAATTAAAACAGTGTCCGGCGGCATTGATGCGACCAAAGGCACCGAAAGCAGGATCCAGAGTATTTCTGGAGAAGATTCCATCCTTGTGGAGCCAGTTCAATTTTATCTGGAAGGCAACAATCCGGAATCTGCTGCGTTATAAGAAGCGGTTTTTTATGACAGTGTTTGGAATTGGCGGGTGTATGGCTCTGCTTTTAGTGGGATTTGGCCTGCGGGATTCTATTGTTGATATTGCGAAGCTTCAGTATCATGAACTTCAGCTCTATGATGCCAATATTATTTTAAATACCAGCGCCAGTAAGCAGGAGCAGAATAATGTGGAACAGGAGTTGTACTGGAATGATCAGGTAGATAAGACTGCGGTGGGATATCTTGGTCAGATGAAGGTAAAACATGGGAACGAAGAACAGGAAGTATATCTGAATGTTCCGGAAGATCTGCAGGACTTTCAAGAAATGGTAGTATTTCGTGATCGCAGATCTTATACACAGTATGATCTGGAGACGGAAGGGGTAATCCTTACAGAGAAGACAGCGAAACTTCTGGAAGTAAAGGAAGGGGATACGATCACGCTCTGCCAGACAGGAAAAGAAGATGTCAAAGTAAAGGTCGGAAAGATCTGCGAAAATTATATCGGGCACTATCTGTATATGAGTCCTGAAATATACCAGTCTTTGTATGGGGAAGAGCCGCAGTATAACAGTGTGTATTTCCAGATGAAAAAAGGATATGAAGATCAGCTGGAGATTTTGGGAGAGGATATCTTGAAAGGAGAAGGAGCACTGAATATCAGCTATACAGATTCCATTGAAGATCAGCTGGATGACATGCTTGGAAGTCTGGATATTGTAATGGCAGTGCTGGCTATTTCGGCAGGGCTTTTGGCATTTGTCGTATTGTATAACCTCAACAGTATCAACATTACAGAGAGAAGAAGAGAACTGGCAACATTGAAGGTACTTGGATTTTATGATAATGAAGTATCGGCATATGTATACAGGGAAAATATGATACTGACTGTAATCGGCGGCGTTGCCGGTATTATT
>OLRA01004855.1_pt1 | contig 10316 bp, 10 predicted proteins | sample 1673011 | NCBI WGS metagenome assembly OLRA01 (sample SAMEA3136746, study PRJEB25190) | human gut metagenome | reverse complement strand
AGCACTTGACTTTTAATCAAGTTGTCCGGGGTTCGAATCCCCGATGTCTCATCGGACAAGCCTAGTGCTTGTCCTTTTTTCGTTTTCTGTGCAGACCAGATACACAGGCGGTTATGGCGGAATTGGCAGACGCGCTGGTTTTAGGTGCCAGTGGGCAACCGTGTGGGTTCGAGTCCCACTAACCGCATTTTATAGAAATTGCTGATGTTCATATCTTAGATTCTCATTGATTTCCCGGATAATAAAACATGATAGAAAAATGAAAAAGGAGGCCATTGTATGATAAAAGAAAATGGCTGGTGGATCTTGCAGGGGGTGCAGCAGTATATCCGGCAGCACACCAGGACATGGGAATCGAGATGTGTCCGTGTAGTGATTTTCAGACAAAAACGATCAGAGAAGGGGAAGAATATCCGCCTGCATTATTTCTGGGGAAATTTTCCTAGGTAAAGCAGAGGCATAAGTTGACAAACCACAGACACGATGGTAGGCTAGAACCATCTCAGGTGTCAGATCAGACATATAGAAAGGAATCATGCGATGAGAGAAAAATACGAATCATTATCAGCAGGAGAGCTTCGGGAAGTAGCCAAAGCAAGAGGACTGAAAGGAATCTCTGCTCTGAGAAAAGATGAACTGGTACAGCGGATGCTGGAGGAGGATGCGAAAGAGCAGGAAAAACAGATCGAGGATAAAAAAGCAGAATTTGGACAGCTGGACAGTGGAATCGAGGCAAACGGTATTCTGGAAGTGCTTGCTGACGGTTATGGATTCATCCGCAGTGATAATTATATGCCGGGTGAGAATGATGTGTATGTATCCCCTTCACAGATCCGCCGCTTTAATCTGAAAACGGGAGATATTGTACGGGGAAGTACAAGAGTAAGAAAAGAAAATGAAAAGTTTGGAGCACTGCTGTATGTGACTTCTATCAACGGCATGTCACCGAATGAAAATACGAAACGATATAGCTTTGAAGATATGACCCCGATCTTTCCGGATTCCCGTCTTCGCCTGGAACGCCCTGGCGGAAGTATGGCGATGCGGATCGTAGATCTGATCAGTCCGATCGGAAAAGGTCAGAGAGGTATGATCGTATCTCCGCCGAAGGCAGGTAAAACGACCCTGTTGAAAGAGGCTGCACAGTCCATCCTTCGAAACAGCCCGGATATGCATCTGATCATTCTTCTGATCGATGAACGCCCGGAGGAAGTAACGGATATCAGGGAAGCGATTCGCGGGGATAACGTGGAAGTCATCTATTCTACGTTTGATGAGCAGCCGGAACACCACAAACGGGTGTCTGAGATGACTATTGAACGGGCAAAACGTCTGGTAGAACATAAAAAAGATGTTACAATCTTTATTGACAGTATCACACGACTGGCAAGGGCATACAATCTGACTGTTCCACCAAGCGGAAGAACACTTTCCGGTGGTCTTGATCCGGCAGCTCTGCATATGCCGAAACGATTCTTCGGTGCGGCAAGAAATATGAGAGAGGGCGGAAGCCTTACTATCCTTGCCACAGCACTTGTGGATACCGGAAGTAAGATGGATGATGTGGTATATGAAGAATTTAAGGGCACTGGCAATATGGAGCTGGTACTGGATCGGAAACTGCAGGAAAAGAGAGTGTTCCCGGCCATTGATATTGCAAAATCCGGAACAAGAAGAGAGGATCTTTTACTGAGTCAGGATGAACAGGAAGCTGTCTATATCATGCGAAAAGCGTTGAATGGTATGAAAGCAGATGAGGCGGTGGAGAACATACTGAACATGTTTACAAAAACCAGAAACAATCAGGAACTGGTAAATCAGGTAAAGAATCAGAAATTTATCTAAAAGCACTTGCTTTTTTATAGAGCATATGTTATACTTTACAAGCTGTTTAAATTTGAGAAAATAGTAAAATATATATAAGAAAATTGGAAGAGGTGAAAGAAATGAGAGAAGGAATCCATCCAGATTATTATCAGGCAACAGTAACCTGCAACTGTGGTAACACATTCGTAACAGGTTCTACAAAGAAAGATATCCACGTAGAAATCTGCTCCAAATGTCATCCATTCTACACAGGTCAGCAGAAAGCTGCTGCAGCTCGTGGACGTATTGATAAGTTCAACAAAAAATACGGCATTAACGCATAAGACAATAAGAAAAGACAAGCGGGTTGAGGTTTTTACAAATCTCAACCTGTTTTTCTCTATAGGAATGTAAGGGAGAAACGATGAAATCTTCAAATATAGGTGGTCAGGCTGTCATGGAAGGTATCATGATGCGCAGTGGAGATCAGTATTCCATTGGTGTCAGAAAACCGGACGGTGAGATCGAGGTGAAGGTGGAGCCATACAGGAGCTGGGCAAAAGACAGTAGCATTTGGAAACTGCCTGTTTTCCGGGGTGTGGCTTCTTTTTTTGAATCTTTGGTTGTGGGGATCCGGTGTCTGATGTATTCGGCAAGTTTTATTGAGGACGAAGAAGAGGATGCGAAGAAACCAGGGAAAGAAAAGACAGAAGAACAGAAAGAAAAAGAAGAAAAATGGCTGATGTATGGGACAATGACATTTTCTGTGATATTTTCCATAGCCCTGTTTATCATGCTGCCGTATTTCCTGGCAGGCTTTCTTCGGAATGTGACGACGTCGGAAGGCGTGATCGCTGTTGCAGAAGCATGTGTACGCATGATTCTGTTTCTCGGTTATCTGGTGCTGATTTCCAGAATGAAAGATATTCAGAGAGTATTTATGTATCACGGAGCGGAACATAAGTGTATTAACTGTGTGGAACACGGACTGGAACTGAATGTGGAAAATGTAATGAAAAGTTCCAGAGAACACAAACGCTGCGGAACCAGCTTTTTGCTGTTTGTCATGATCGTCAGCATTATTTTCTTTTTGTTTATCCGGGTGTCTTCACCGGTACTGCGGGTAGTGATCCGTCTGCTTCTGATGCCGGTTATCGCCGGAGTATCTTATGAGATCATCCGGCTGGCAGGAAAAAGTGATAACAAAATTGTAGCATTGTTGAGTAAACCGGGGCTGATGTTACAGCATCTGACAACGAGAGAGCCGGAACCGGAGATGGCAGAGGTTGCTATCGCAGCGGTAGAAGCGGTATTTGACTGGAGAAGTTATCTGAAAGAGAACTTTCCGGAACAATACGGAGAAAAGTCATGAGTACGTTGAGACAATTGCTTTCATGGGGAAGCGAAACATTGGAGAAAGCCGAAGTACCGGACAGCGGACAGGATGCATGGATGTTGATGGAAGAAGTCTTCGGAATAGAAAAAAGCTATTATTTTCTTCATGGAACTGATAAAATAGATCCGGATGTACAAAAAAGATATGAAGAGATGATCCGGGACCGGGCAAAACGGATTCCGGTACAATATCTGACCGGAAAAGCCTGGTTTATGGGGTATGAATTTCTGGTTAATTCCAGTGTGCTGATTCCACGATTTGATACGGAAGTTCTGGTGGAGGAGACAATAAAACATATTATGCCGGGATGTCGGTTATTAGATGTATGTACCGGAAGCGGCTGTATTTTGCTGAGCTTGCTGGAAGAATGTAAGGGCAGGATCAGCGCGGCAACAGGTGTAGATATTTCCAAAGATGCACTGCAGGTTGCAATTGCAAACAGAAACAGGATGGGACTCACAGCGGATTTCAGAGAGAGTGATCTGTTTTCGGATGTTGAGGGAGTTTATGATGTGATCGTGTCGAATCCACCGTATATTGCCACGAAAGAACTGGAGGGACTGATGCCGGAGGTACGGGAGCATGAGCCGATACTGGCACTTGACGGAATGGAAGACGGGTTATATTTTTACCGGAAAATTGTGGCGCAGGCAGGTGAATATCTGGAACAGGGAGGATGGCTCTGCTTTGAGATCGGATATGATCAGGGAGAGGCACTGAAAGAGATGATGACAGAAGCCGGCTATGGACAGGTAAAGATCATCAAAGATCTGGCAGGACTTGACCGGGTAGCCATTGGACAGAAAAATAATAATTGGAATGCATTTTGAATCGTAACTGTGAAGGTACTGAACAGTTACGAAATATACCAGGAGGAAGAGAAATGTTTGATAAATTAGAAGATCTGCTGGTTCGTCTGGAAGAAATTTTAAGTGAATTAAACGAGCCGGGAGTTGCAAATGATCCTGCACGTTTTCAGAAGCTGATGAAGGAACAGAGCGAACTGCAGCCAATTGTGGATGCATACAAAGAATATAAAGCGTGTCAGCAGACGGTGGAAGAGAGTCTGATGATGCTGGATGAAGAATCTGACGAAGAGATGCGTGAGATGCTGAAAGAAGAGCTGGCAGATGCAAAAAGCAGAATTGAAGAACTGGAGACAGAACTGAAGATCCTGTTGCTGCCTAAAGATCCGAATGACAGTAAAAATGTTATCGTTGAGATACGCGCCGGCGCTGGTGGTGACGAGGCTGCTTTATTTGCCGCTGAAATCTATCGTATGTATGTAAAATATGCAGAGTCCCGCAGATGGAAAACCGAGCTGATGTCTCTGAATGAAAACGGGATCGGCGGTTTCAAGGAAGTTACTTTTATGATCAATGGTGCAGGAGCATATTCCCGTCTGAAGTACGAAAGTGGTGTGCACCGTGTACAGCGTGTACCGGAGACAGAGTCCGGTGGACGTATCCATACTTCTACGATTACTGTAGCAATCATGCCGGAAGCAGAAGAAATTGATTTCCAGCTGGATCTGAATGACTGTAAGTTTGATGTATTCCGTGCATCCGGTAACGGTGGACAGTGTGTCAACACCACAGACTCCGCGGTACGTCTGACTCATATCCCGACCGGTATTGTAATTTCCTGCCAGGATGAAAAATCACAGCTCAAAAACAGAGATAAGGCACTGCGTGTTCTGCGCTCCCGTCTGTATGATATGGAGTTGCAGAAACGTCATGACGAAGAAGCGGAAGCAAGAAGAAGCCAGGTAGGTACGGGAGACCGTTCCGAGAAGATCCGTACCTATAACTTTCCGCAGGGCCGTGTGACAGATCACAGAATCAAACTGACCCTGCATCGTCTGGATACAATCTTAAATGGTGATCTTGATGAGATCATTGACAGCCTGATCGCAGCAGACCAGACAGCCAAGCTGGCAAAAATGAACCAATAAACAAAATATGTAAATAAAAGGATCGGAGGAAACATCATGGGAAAATATTTTGGTACCGATGGCTTTCGTGGAGAAGCGAATGTGGATCTGACTGTGGAACATGCTTATAAAGTAGGAAGATTCCTTGGATGGTATTACGGAAGAGAACACAAAGCACAGATTGTGATCGGAAAAGATACAAGAAGAAGCAGCTACATGTTTGAGTATTCTCTGGTTGCAGGACTGACTGCTTCCGGTGCGGATGCGTATCTGCTTCATGTAACCACCACACCAAGCGTTTCCTATGTAGTGCGGACGGAAAATTTTGACTGTGGAATTATGATTTCTGCCAGTCACAATCCATTTTATGATAACGGCATCAAGATCATTGGCGGAAACGGGCAAAAGATGGATGCGGAAGTGGAAGCTATGATTGAAGGATATATTGATGATGATGTTCCGAAGATTCCGTTTGCAACAAAAGAAAAGATTGGTCGGACGGTGGATTTTGCGGCCGGACGAAACCGGTACATCGGTTATCTGATTTCCATTCCTACCCGTTCGTTCAAAAACTACAGAGTAGGACTGGACTGTTCTAATGGAAGTGCTTCCTCTGTAGCCAAGAGTGTGTTTGATGCACTGGGAGCAAAAACCTATGTCATCAATAATGAGCCGGATGGAACGAACATCAATACGAACTGCGGATCAACGCATATCGAAGTGCTGCAGCAATTTGTCAAAGAAAAACATCTGGATGTGGGATTTGCATATGACGGAGATGCGGATCGGTGTATCGCTGTGGATCATCTGGGAAATGTAGTCGACGGAGATCTGATCCTGTATATCTGTGGAAAATATATGAAAGAGACCGGAAAACTGGAAAATAATACGATCGTCACTACGATTATGTCCAACCTTGGTCTTTATAAAGCCTGTGACAGGGAAGGTATCCGGTACGAAAAAACAGCAGTAGGAGATAAATATGTCTGTGAAAACATGATGGCAAACGGACACAGTCTCGGCGGTGAACAGTCCGGACATATTATTTTCAGTAAACATGCTACTACCGGAGATGGTATCCTGACATCTTTGATGCTGATGGAAGTTATTATTGAAAAAAAACAGTTATTAAATACTCTTGCATCAGAAGTTTCCATTTATCCTCAGCTTCTGGAAAATGTTCGTGTTGCCAATAAAACAGCTGCAAGAAACAACGAAGAAGTAAAGAAGGCAGTTGCCTCGGTGGAGAAAGAATTAGGAGAAGACGGAAGAATTCTTGTGCGGGAGAGTGGCACTGAACCGGTCATTCGTGTTATGGTAGAAGCGAAAAAAGATGCGATCTGTCGTGAAATGGTACAGCGCGTGATTGAAGTGATGGACAAAGAGGGACTGATTTTGTCATGAGAAAAGAGGTACTGGCGGTTGGATGTGCGCTGATGGTGTTCTGCGGCTGTGGGAAAAATAATGCGGCACAACATTATGAAAGCGGCTGGGCGGCTATGGAAAAAAAAGATTACACTACTGCAGTAAACGAATTTCAGCAGGTGATCGATCAAAACAGCAGACTGGCAGAAAGTTACCGGGCAGAAGGAATTGCCTATTATTCAGAAAAGGCCTATCCGGAGGCGATTGCTGCTTTTTCGAGAAGTCTGAACAATATGGATGATCCGGATAAGGAATTTAAAAAAGATGTACAGTTTTATCTTGCCCAGGCACGCATGGATTATGGCGAGGTAGATAAAGCGATTGAAGTGTACAGCGAGATACTGAAGGCAGGGGAAGACGAACAGGCATTCTTTCTGAGAGGAAAGGCATATATTTCCATGGAAGATTATAAAAATGCCGAAAAAGACTTTCAGAGAGCACTGGAAGGCTGTGAAGATTATAATCTGTATATCAATATTTATCAGATTTATGTGGATCACAACAAGGCAGTAGATGGTGATGCCTATCTGAAGATGGCTCTGGAGTTAGAACCTCAGGACGGAGAAGATTGCTATCACAGAGGAAGAATTTACGAATATGAAAAAAATTATGAGGCAGCCAGAGATGAATTGAAAACAGCGATGGAACAGGGATATGAGGATGCCATGCTGCTTTTGGGTCGGGTATATCTGGAGATGGAAGATCCGGCAAGTGCCAGATCCATGTATCAGGAATATCTGCAAAAGAGTGAGCAGGGTGCCAAGGCCTATAACGGACTGGCAATGTGTGATATTTATGATGGTGCATATGATAGTGCACTGGAGAATATCGCACAGGGTCTGAAGGAAAATTCCAAAGAGGACGAACAGGGTCTGCTTTATAATGAAATTGTGGCCTATGAATATAAACGGGATTTTGCTACAGCAAAAGAAAAGATGAAGATATATCTGGAACAGTATCCGGAAGATGAGGCGGCTCTTCGGGAGAACGAGTTTCTTTCTACAAGATAGGAGGAAAAAGCATGTATGAGATGGGGGAACAGCTGGAACGGGTGATTCTGGCAGGCGTACAGACATATGAGTCTGATGATACCGTACAATCTTTATATGAACTGAGAGAACTGGCTGAGACAGCCGGGGCCGTAACTGTTGGGACGATCATGCAAAGCAGAGAGACCATTCATCCGGCAACCTATCTGGGAAAAGGAAAGCTGGAAGAACTGAAAGAGTTGTTGTATGATTTGGATGCCACTGGTGTGATCTGTGATGATGAACTCTCACCGGCACAGCTAAATAATCTGGAGCAGGAACTGGAATGTAAGGTGATGGACAGAACCATGGTGATTCTGGACATCTTTGCGCAGCGTGCAAAGACCAGCGAAGGAAAGATCCAGGTAGAACTTGCACAATTAAAGTACCGGGCGGCAAGACTGGTCGGTATGCGTGCCTCGCTGTCCCGTCTCGGAGGTGGCATTGGTACCCGTGGCCCGGGTGAGAAAAAGCTGGAGATGGACCGTCGACTGATCCACAGCCGGATCGGTCAGCTGAAAGAACAGCTGGAGCAGGTGCAGAAGCACAGGGAACTGATCCGCAGCCAGCGGGATAAGAGTCAGGTGAAGGTGGCGGCAATCGTGGGATATACTAACGCAGGAAAATCCACACTGCTCAATACAATGACGCAGGCAGGGGTTCTTGAGGAAAACCAGTTATTTGCCACGCTGGATCCAACGACAAGGGCGCTGGATCTTCCGGGCAAACAGCAGATTCTTCTGACAGATACGGTAGGATTTATTCGAAAACTGCCGCATCATCTGATCGAGGCCTTTAAAAGTACATTGGAGGAAGCCAAATATGCAGATATGATCCTCCATGTGGTAGACGCTTCCAATCCCCAGATGGATGAACATATGCAGGTAGTTTATGATACATTGCGCCAGCTGGGGGTGTCGGATAAGAAAATGATCACTCTGTTTAACAAACAGGACCTGTGTACGGATAAAGAACAGCTGAGAGATTTTCAGGCAGATCATGTACTTCAGATTTCGGCAAAGAATGGACAGGGACTTGAGGAACTGAAAGAACTTCTTGCGGATGTTTTGCGGGAAGGACAGATTTATATTGAACGTCTGGTTCCGTATGATCAGGCAGGAAGTATTGCCAGGATCCGAAAATATGGACAGGTGGTGCAGGAAGAATTTCTGGCAGAAGGAATTTCTGTGAAGGCTTATGTGCCGATGGAGGTTTACAGTCAGATCTGAGAAAAGAAGAAAAAAGAGGGCAAACCCTTATGGTAAGGTGCTTTTCCCTCTTTATAAGGTTACATAACGTTCATACCATATATTGTGCAAGTAGAAATTGAGACACAATATATGGTAGTTTTTTGTATTGACAGAGGATAATTGGTTTGCTACTATAGTAATCGACACATCCGTAAAGGAATAATTGCGAGAGGGTCAAAAAGCAGGTGAACGTATAAAATACAGCCTGTAAAAGCAACAGGAAAAGAGGATGGAATAATGTTTAATGTGATAAAACGTGATGGAGAAGTTGCAGCATTTCAGCTGAGTAAGATTACCCAGGCGATCGAGAAAGCTTTCCAGGCACAGGAAAAACAGTATACACCGGATATGATGGAGATGCTGGGACTACGGGTAACCGCAGATTTCCAGAAAAAGATAAAAAAAGATCAGGTATCTGTGGAGGATATTCAGGACAGCGTGGAAAATGTGCTGATCCAGTGCGGATATTCTGAGGTGGCGAAAGCCTATATCCTGTATCGCAAGCAGAGAGAAAAAGTAAGAAATATGAAGTCCACGATCCTGGATTATAAAGAAATCGTAAACAGTTATGTGAAAGTAGAAGACTGGCGTGTAAAAGAAAATTCTACGGTTACCTATTCCGTAGGCGGACTGATCTTAAGCAATTCCGGAGCAGTAACGGCAAATTACTGGTTGTCTGAAATCTATGACAAAGAGATTGCAGATGCGCACCGAAACGCAGATATCCATATTCACGATCTTTCCATGCTGACCGGATATTGTGCCGGCTGGTCATTAAAACAGTTGATTAAAGAAGGGTTAGGGGGAATAGAAGGCAAGATTACTTCCGCTCCGGCGAAACACCTGAGTGTTCTGTGTAACCAGATGGTCAATTTCCTTGGCATCATGCAGATACGTTTTGGCGATGCGGGCTATTTCCGGACTCATGGTAGCCGAGAACATCAAGGTGTTCCGGTCTTCGGGAACTTGTTCCAGAATGGCGTTGATGCTGTCGGTAAATCCCATGTTCAGCATTTCATCCGCTTCATCCATTACTACGTCGCGTATTGTTTCCAGATGCGCTACCTTGCGCTCCATCAAGTCTATCAAACGTCCCGGAGTAGCAACAATGATATGTACTCCTTGTTTCAGACTGCGTATCTGGCTTTCAATAGAAGAGCCTCCGTATACGGGAAGAATCTTTAAATCGGTAATGTATTTAGAGTAATCGGTCAAATCGCCTGCTATCTGTAAGCAGAGCTCTCGTGTAGGACAAAGTACCAGTGCTTGTGGTATACGATGCTTTACATCAATTTTTTGTATCAGCGGCAGACCAAATGCGGCTGTTTTTCCGGTTCCGGTTTGTGCCAGAGCCACTACGTCGTTGCGGTTTCCTAACAGATACGGTATAACTTCTTCTTGTACAGGCATGGGATTTTCGTAACCCATTTCCTCGATTGCCTGGCGTATTTCTGCGGAAACGCCGAGTTCTTCAAATG
>OLRA01004843.1_pt1 | contig 10339 bp, 10 predicted proteins | sample 1673011 | NCBI WGS metagenome assembly OLRA01 (sample SAMEA3136746, study PRJEB25190) | human gut metagenome | reverse complement strand
TGGTGCACTGCGAACCTTATCGTTCGTAACCATGCTCTGCCTAAGCTGCTTCTTCTTTCTTTCCCGTTGAAATTCACTGTCCCTTGCCATGTACTTTCCTTTCCACCACTGTGCTGACTTTCAAACTCCAGCTGCATCTTACATACAACTGCACAGTGTCTAAAAAAGTATAACATATCCAAGGGTGTGTGTCAAAGTTCCTTAAAAATTTTCACGGCAAAGTCAGCTCCTGTCCAATATAAATTTTATTTATATCATCAAGTCCATTTACTTCCTTTAACTGCATAACCATCTGTGAGGAACCATAAAATTTTTTACTAATCTCAATCAATGTATCACCAGGCTGAACCGTGTATGAGGCTGGACGATTTACTGCTGCTTCTGCTGCCTCACTCGTCCCCTGTGCTGCATTTTCTTCTGTGGGCAACGTTGGTGCTGCTACCGTTAAAATTTCCTGCGTACTGCTTTCGTTTTCTTCTGATGATGCTGCATCTGATTCTTCATTTTTTGATGCTTCGGTGCTGCTTGTGATACGATACACTGATGCTCCAAGACCATCCTTATAAAACATCATATCTCCAGAAAAAATCCCGCCATTTTGAATAGCTGCCACGTCCTTTTTTTCTGTCTCAGATGAAGAAAGGCTGCTTTCTGGTGTTTTTGCAACTGAAGCTTTTTCTTCACTGCTTTCTGGTATCTTTGTAGCTGAAACTTCAAGCGTATTCTCCGTTTCTTTTAAAGACGCTGACAATGCACCAATGTCATTTTTTGTTGCCGCAATTTGTTCGCTTTCTGATTCAAAAGCAACCTGCTCGCTCTCACCGCTTTTTCTCTCCACAGATGCTCCTACTGCAAGCGCCTGCACAGAATCCTCTTTTTTATTCATCCCTCTTGAAAAAAGGACACCACCTCCTACTAAAATAATAAAAAGAATTGCCGCCCCTGCCTTTACCCATATGCCGTTTTCTGCTGTTAGCTTAGGCGTCTGATTTATGTGTTTTGACTTTTGCGGATGCTTTATATCCTGCTTTTCCTTCATAATCTTTCTAAAATTAAGCGCTGCCTGATCGCTGACATCCTCACTTTGATCCGCGTTGCGGCTCAGCATATAATTTTGCATTTCATTATTTTTCTCATAATAAACAAAATACCCCTTCAAATGGAGAATTGTATCTTCTTCCTCCATCCAAAAGCTTTCCTCATCACCCTTCTTCCAGTACATCAAACAATTTTCCCCAGAAAAAATCTGACGATGTGTTTTTTTTAATTCTTCACCATCTGGAAAATTTTCTTCTGTTCCGCTTATAAACCAGCCACATATACTGCATCCTGGAAAATATTCCTGTATCACTGACAACGTATTATCCCAGACCTGCTGCGTAATCGCTGTTTTTTGCTCATTTTCTTCTTCAGTACTGCCTTGCGCATCCTCTAACTCAACTGCTCCCTTTACAAACCAGCATCTTTTGTTTTCTGTAACCATTTTGCTTCCAAGCAATATACCAGTGCGTACATGCCCTGTACAATTTAATTTACGAATAAATGTATATGCATAGTCTTCCAGATACACTCTAACCCGCTCTTCTTTTTCTGCCATCTGACGAATATTTTTTGGCAGTTTCTTTTCCTCTTCCATATAACACCTCCAGACCAGTTCCATGCAGTTTATGCACGGTATTTTCCATCTTTCTTAGCACATCGTATCACTACAACCGTGCAGAATCTGCCAAAACCGCCTGTCGAATACACATAATCTTTCGACAAGCGAATAAAGCGCTTCTTCCCCGGATAGAATGAAGCAAAGAACGTTTCAGAAAGGCGGTATCTATGAACACAGTCAACTCTCCATCCTATTTTTCGCAAACTGATTTTTCCTCGGAAGGCTTTGCCTGCCGTTTAGCCAATCTTGTTGATTTAAGCCAAAAAAAGAACGGCCACCGACCAATACTTTTCCTTTGTATTGGCAGTGACCGTGTCCCTGGGGACTGTCTTGGTCCTTTAGTAGGTTATAAATTAGAGCGTCTTTGCGATACCATGCAGCATACATTTGTTGTATGCGGATCGCTTGCTCATCCTGTACATGCTGTGAATCTGCGTCAAAAGCTTCATTATGTGAAGCATCTGGGCGACTTTCTCACAATTGCAATAGATGCCTCAATAGGTGCTAAAGAAAATCTTGGCATGCTTTGTCTTTCAAACAGTGCATTATATCCTGGCGAGGGTGTTGCAAAGTCGCTTCCCCCGGTGGGAGAAATCTCTATTACCGGGGTCACAAGCTGCGAAGACAATCCCATTCCATTTCACCGTCAAAGTGTCCCACTTTCTTTCATGATGAATCTGGCTGATGAAATTTATCAGGGACTTTTTACTTTTTTAACAGCTTACTTCCAGACAGTGCCCTATACTGAGTCAATGCCTCTTCAAGCGACAGATCTGCATTCTCCTGACAGAAGGAATCAAACTTATTTAAACGCTGCTTGTACAGCAGATCCTTTCCAAAGACAGGCTCATATTCTTCCTTGAGCTGCTTTTCGATCTGCTCAATCTCTTCCTTCTTATCTGAAAGTTCCTGACGCTTGCTCTCAAACTCCTGCTGCAGCCCTAAAAGCTCATCCTTGTTGGCAGCTGTAATGTCTGCTGTGATCTGATGACGAATTTCGCTTTCAAAATTTTCAAGTGCTTCCTGGCGCTTTTCTACTGTATTCTGCATAACCTGCTGAATACCTGTGATTTTATCATCAAAGCTGCCCAGGTTGTAGCCCGTCTCATCCTGACTTTTCTTGATGCGGTTCGTCATCAGCTGCTTGTTCTTATTATTAATGCGGATCTGCTTTCGAAGTTCCTCCACCTCTTCATTTACACCTGCAAACTTCAGCATATACTTGTGAAGCAAATACAAATATGCAGTAAATAATGCACCCACATATACAAAAAATGTAAATGCCAGCACAAGACGATTCGAAATTGCCAATGAGAAAAACAATGGAATAAAGAAAATCAAGCCCACACCAACTAAAATATCAATTGTCCAATCTCTGCTGTTTTTAGGGAAAAACAGCATGGAAATCGCACGCTTTTTACATACGACTGGAACTTTATTTTCTTTAAATTTCAGTTCAATCTGTGCCTCTAGCTGCTGATTCTGTTGACTTAGAGGCGCTGTCTCAACCTGAATGCGCTGTGCTATTGCATTGGCCTTTGCCTTTGCACGCTCAGTTTTACATACATCAATCTGATCTTGATACTGACTCAGCTCACGATCATACGTTGCAGCAATTTCTTCTTTTTTCTTTTTAAGTGCCGTGGTAATTCCCTCTGCCACACTCTTTTCCATGCTGCTATATGCCTTCTCGCTTTGCTTTAACTCACCAGTCAGGCGTGTCTTATCCTTCTCTGCCTCATCAAGATCATTTAACAACTGCTTCGCCCTATTTACTGTTTTAATTAACTCAGAATCATGAATTGCATCAAGTGTAACAGCTTGACCAAAGACGGATGATTGAGCTTCTCTGGTTGCCTCATCCTCTGGCTTTGCTTCCACTTCCATAGAAGATTCCATTGAAGGTTCCATTGAAAGTTCCATTGAACCTTCTTGTGACTCTTCTGTCGATGCGGCATCTAATTCATCCAGCTGTTTTTCTTTAAGCTCAGCCTGCTCTGATTCTTCTGGCTGTTCTTTGGTAAGCTCAGTCAGTTCTGATTCTTCTTGCTGCTCTTGTGCTTCCTCCATCAGTTCTTCTGGCTGCTCTTTTACTTCTTCTAGCTGCTCCTTTGGCTGCACAATTTCTTCCAGATTAACCGGCTCTGCTTTCATATCAGCTGATGTCTCACTTGGCACTGCCTGTTCTGCCTGTTGATCAAGCAGCATTTCAACTTCATTAGCTGTTTCCGGAGTATCCGGCTGCCTATAATCGTCCATTTTTACTCCTCCTAACGATGATTATCAAGAACCATTCCCATTTTCGCACTTGCGTTTGAGAATTGTTTTTGTTATACTGACCACAAAACAAAGTCAGTTTTCAATCAATTTACAGTTCCTATAGTTTACTATATACTATTTTTCACTATAGCACAAGTTTTTTCTTTTTAGGAGGTTTTTATGTTTCGCATGTTGGGTAAGGTCTTCGCAGACAACCATCTTCTCAAGGATTTTGTTGTTGAAAATCCATCACTTGATATGACCCGCACCAAAAAGGTGTTCGCAGCACTCGAAACCATCGCTCATGAATTTGATCTGGCTGTCCCAATCTGGCTGCCATCAAACATTTCTGATTTTAAGCGTCACGCCAAAACACGCTTCACTCAGGACAGTTTTATTGAGGCAATCGATTTTGACTATCTTGAAATTCAGATCATTGAAGAAGATTAATTCTTTGCTAATTAATTTCAAGATAGCCTAGACAGCCAGTTTATGTTAGCCTTATGACAAATATTGACTTATAATATCATTGATCAGCTGCTCTTCCTTTGGGGAGAGCTTTCTTGTCTGCTGCTTATGTACTTGTCGATCCCCGGATTCCCCCCGGGCCGCCGCAATCTGCGCTAGGCTCTCTTTTAACTCCTCTAACTGCTTTTGATGATCCTTTTCAGGTTCTTCCTTTCTGACAAGCTCTGGACGGTTCACCCGCTTTTCATTCTCCGCTGACACATTATTTTCTTTCTGTGCACCATCCTTTTTCTGCATAAAAAGATCATCCCTCATTGCTCCTCGTGCTCTGGCTGCTGCACTGCTTCTAACAGCCTCGCGTTCTGGCTGCACAAGCTCGTCTGGCTGCTCCTCACTGATGCCATCTGGCATATCTCTTGCACTTCGCACAACAAGCACATTTTCAAAATAGTGGACAAGTGCTGTTTCAAGAAGATCTTTGTTGGAACTATTTCCCATCAAACCAGAAAGCACAATCATCCCAGCTGCCATCAAACTTCCTCCAGCCAGATACAATACACAATTTTGAACACTTCCTTTATTCAAATAAAGAATCAACGAGGATACGGCACCTATTAGAAATGCTGCTGCCGCACAGTAAATACTGCAATTTTCCCAACTCGTCAGACGTGTTCCTGCTATACGATACTGCTGCTGCATTTTACTTACAAATGCTTCTGTATTTTTTATTCCGCAATTCATCCTATAAATGCTCTCGTACTTTGTCTTCATCTGCTGCAGCTGCTTGTCCTTTGCCGCTGCCAGATTATCAGATTGTCGAATCAAACTTTTGTAACAACGGTTTGCTGCAAATCTGCTGATAACTCCAATCACACAAACTGCCGCCATAACATACAGGATCATTCCCTGTTCCAGGTAATTTAACATACCATCGCCCCTTTCCGCCGAAATTTTCAGATTCATTTTCCGGTCTCCTAATTCATACACTAGCATAGAATTGCAAGCTTGTTAAGACAGAATCCATCGCACTTTTTTTACCTCACTCACACTTTTTTTCCATATATCTGATACTTTTTTCTTTTCCTTTTATTTTTTGATGTTATCTATTTTTTGTGAATGGACATCAACCCGCGTTTATGCTATACTGTCTGCAAAGACGCTGCTAGCTTTTGCTTCATGCGTTAAAAAACATTTTTGAAATATAAAGGAGGCTTTTTTATGACAAGTTACACTCCAAAGGGCGTATGTTCCCGTCAGATTAATATCGAGGTTAATGGTGATACTATCGAGTCCGTTCAGTTCGTTGGCGGCTGCAATGGCAATACTCAGGGTATCTCATCTCTTGTTAAGGGTATGAAGGTTGATGAAGTAATCGCCCGTCTCGAAGGAATCAACTGCAACGGCCGTGGAACTTCATGTCCAGATCAGCTCGCAAAGGCATTAAAGTCTATTAAGGGTGAATAAAATGAAAAAAATATTATTGACTGGCGGCGGTACCGCCGGTCATGTTACACCAAATATCGCTCTTTTGCCAGACCTTAAAGCAGAAGGCTATGACATTCATTACATAGGCTCCTATGAGGGAATGGAAAAGAAATTGATTACAGCACAGGGCATCCACTATGACGGAATTGCCACTGGAAAATTTCGCCGCTATCTAAGCGCAAAAAATCTCACTGACCCATTTCGTGTTATCAAAGGTTTTCAGCAGGCTAAAAAGCTTATCCGTGACTACAAGCCGGATGTTGTCTTCTCCAAAGGCGGTTTTGTTGCCGTTCCTGTTGTGCTTGCAGCTGGTCACTATCATATTCCTGTTATCATTCACGAATCAGATATGACACCAGGCCTTGCAAACAAGATCTGTATGAGAACTGCTAAAAAAATCTGCTGCAACTTTCCTGAAACAGTTAAGCTTCTTCCGGCTGATAAGGCTGTTCTTACTGGAACACCAATTCGCCGTGAACTGTTAAATGGCTCAAGGGATGCCGGCTTTGCTTTTACAGGACTTAGTGACGACAAGCCGATCCTTTTGATGATGGGAGGAAGTACTGGTTCACGTGCAGTTAATGCCGGTCTTAGAAGTGCTCTTCCTCAGCTTCTTAAGGAGTTTCATGTCATTCATCTGTGCGGCAAGGGAAATCTTGACAGTACACTTGCTCAGCCAGGCTACATTCAGTATGAATATATTTCTGATGAGCTTAAAGACCTGTTTGCAATCTCTGATATTGTGCTTTCACGTGCAGGTGCTAATGCCATTTGTGAGCTTTTGGCACTCAAGAAGCCAAACATTCTTGTTCCGCTTCCAGCAGCCGTAAGCCGTGGTGATCAGATTCTGAACGCAAACTCCTTTAAAAAGCAAGGTTTTTCCTATGTACTTGAAGAAGAAAAGTTAAATGCTGATACACTGATGGCAGCTGTTCACGAAGTTTACAACAATCGTGATTCTTACAAAAAGGCGATGGCCACCAGCAATCAAAGCAATGGCGTAGATATTGTAATCAAGCTAATTAAAGAATTATCGTAAAAAAAAGGCAGAACTCCAATTGTGGAATCTGCCTTTTTTCTTGAAATCATGTCTTCTTTATGTTTATAAAAAACTGCTTTTCATGATGCGTAAAACCTTCAATAATAAAAGTTTCTTTTTAATCTTTAAGCGCTTCTCTTAATTTTGCTCCCTGCTTTTCGAGTTCCTCTCTCTTTGCTGGCTTCGGATCCCATGAGACCATGTCTTCTCCGCCTGCATATCTTGGAATCACATGCATATGGAAATGCATAACAGTCTGTCCTGCTGCCTCACCATTATTCTGAACTAAGTTAAAGCCCTCACATCCAAGACCTTTCTTCATTGCCTTTCCAAGCTTTGCAGCAACTTTAAGAACATTTGCGGCATATTCATCGCTGATCTCTGTTACATCCTTAAAGTGCGCCTTTGGAAGGATTAATGTATGTCCTGCAGATGCCGGACCTAAATCAAGAATTGCGCGAAACTGCTCATCCTCATAAACAGTCTCTGATGGAATCTCACCTGCTGCTATTTTACAAAAAATACAATTATCATCTAACATAATTAAAACCTCTCTTTCGGCAAATATTTATGCCATTTTCTTTTGTACCCAGTATACTCATTTTTTCGATAAATTACAAGAGCACAAAATGTCGTTACATTTTTCTTGAGACAATCTATAAAAAATGATATATCTAACAGGTAACAATTTAAAGCTGTAATGGAGGTGCTTATGAACGATCAAACCTATTTTCTTGCCAATGCCGCCCATGAACTTCAAACTTTGCTTTCTTTGCTGTGCAGCAGTATTCAGGCTATTGAAGCCGCGCATCCTGAAGTTAGATGCTATCGTTACTGGCCAGAGCTCTCCTCTGACTGCCGCTTAATGACTAAGCTTCTTCGTGATCTGACAGATTACAGCATGTCTGACCAACTGACGAAACAACGCAGTGATCTGTGCAATTTACTGCGGCGGGCTTATTTATCATGTCTTCCTTTAACCGAGGGAACGAACAAAACACTTACATATACAAGCCGCGTCTCATGCGCCTACATGCCTCTCGACTCCCCAAAAATGATGGAAGCACTTTTAAATCTGATTGTCAATGCACTTGATGCCGTATCTGACAATGGAAGCGTTCAAATTATTCTGACAAAGTCAAACGAACAATTTGTCGTATCTATAATAGATGATGGCTGCGGGATTGCACCCAAACAACTGCTTACTATTTTCCATCCTTTTACTACCACAAAGCCAGACGGTACTGGGCTTGGCCTTCCAGTTGCCAAACGTATTATTGAAGGACATGGCGGTCATATACGCGTAATCTCTGCTCCAAATCAGGGTGCCACCTTTACCTTCCTTCTGCCCTGTTCTTTTTCATCTGACAGAAAATAATAATGCCGCATACAAAGCCTATTATAGCGCCCACTATATGTGCGCAATTGTTGACACCACTTTCGGCAAATCCATGATATAAAGTAAAAAACATCATGAAAATAAGCTGCCGAAGCGTAATTTCTTCAAAATGACCTTTTGACAATAAAACAATACATAGTAAAAGGCCTGCGATTCCAAAAATTGCACCAGATGCACCAGCTGTCGCTACAAGCAAATCCCCCTGATGCACATACCACCAGACAGATGCCGCATTTGCGCCAATGCCACTGATTAAATATACACCCAAAAAACGCCACTTTCCAATACAGCGCTCTGCCAATGCACCAAGATACAAAAGAACAAGCATATTGTTAAATAAATGATCCCATCCAAAGTGAAGAAAAACGCTTGTAACAAGACGCCACCACTCTGGCTTTTGAACAAACTCACCAATTTGCAGCACCATCATATTCATCAATGCCGATTCTTTTCCTCCAATCTCACCGACTGCAACGATGCATTGAATCAAAATATTAAGAATCACCAACATCAACGTAACCTCTGGTATTCTGTTAATTGCTATTCGTTTTCCATTAAAACGATCTGAAAAACGTTCCTTTCTAATCAGGGTAGCATAAAGATCACAAAATTCAGACGGCTGACCGTCAAAAATCACTGGCTGTCCAGCGTCATCTATAAACCACCTTGGGTAAAAGCCTGTTACAAGCTGCTTTGAAATTGAAAAATCATCTGACAGCACAAGTGCAAGAAATTGACACTCCAGCTGTTTTTGCTCTCTAACCTTCTGTGCTGCATAATCAACTACCCTATCAATTCTCCACGGATCGGCTGCCAGCTTATTTGGATCATCGAACAGACAAACTGCATACAGCTTCGTATCCTCTTTGATCCATACACCACAAGGAAAATTTGCTGCAGCAATATTCGTATACCCACCACGCTTCAGCTTTTTTTCCACAAATTCGCGCATCAATTTTTGATCCACCCTTATCACCTCGTTGTACTTAACAAAAGTTACAATTCACAGGACACATATTTGAATGAACTGTAACTAGCAAAATTCTGTCAGTCAACTTTATCATTAGAAATAAGATTTGTCAATGTTTTGGCTTTAATATCCAATATGCCATAAATGCTGCTGCCACTGCCGCCACGACTATGAAAATCCCGGCAGCTGCAAGCAGATTTTTATTGATGAGATCTAACAAAAGCAAACGCTTCCCTGCTGTAAAAAACACATATCCCAAAATAACCATAATTAATAATATGCCAATAACTGTAACTGACGATTTTTTTTGCTTGCATTTTGTTTTTTCCCTCTTAGGTGAATCTGACTCTTGCTGCACATTTTTATGTTGTTTTTCCTGTTCACCTGCACCAGAATCAGTCTGTTTAGAATCGCTCTGTCCACATTCTTGGTCTGTTATTTGCTTATCAATTTGAGAACTTATCTGCACAGAAGATACTTTAGAATCACAAGAATCATTTGTGGCATTCTCTAACCGATCTTTTATGCACCCAACAATTACACTGATTGATAAATTTTCCCGAAGGCTTTCCTGAAAGAGTCCATATGCCAGTTCTAAGCTTCTTCTATCATCATAATCAATATGATCAATCAAAAATCGACATAATACATTTACAGACTGATGCAACGGCATATGCTGATATGGATAATAGCAAAATCGAATACGTTCTAAGCTTTTCGACACATATATATACTGAGGTTCAAGTAATATTCCTTCTCCGTCTAGCAAATAACGCCCTACCTCTGAAACTGCACTGCAAAACTGCAATAGAAGTGACACCATCTCATCATAGGTGATCTTTCTGGCATCAAGAAATTCCGGTAAGTTTTCTAATGATGTAATCTCATAGCTAAGCGTACTTTTTCCATTCATTTGCTGAACATGTACAGGTAAAAATCCATTGATCCTATTGTTAATCAGCATTGACAACCTATAATCTGATCTGGCTTCCTCGTCTGTCTCTATCATCATATACTGATAATCAAGCCTTCGGCTGTATGATACTTCCATTTGTGCCA
>OLRA01004841.1_pt1 | contig 10341 bp, 8 predicted proteins | sample 1673011 | NCBI WGS metagenome assembly OLRA01 (sample SAMEA3136746, study PRJEB25190) | human gut metagenome | reverse complement strand
GCGGCGCCCCGTGAGAACGCCGCTTCGGTCGCCGCTGCGGTTGCTGACGCTTCCGCAGTATGTGGCGCGATTCCCGCCGAGCTTGCGGACACGCTGCGCAACGAGGCGGCGCTGCAGCGCATCTGGAGTTCGGCCATCGCCTCGCTCAAGAAGAGCAAGGCGGCCTACGGCGTGCTCTTCTTGAACACGAAGGCTGTGCTCGACGAGGGCCGCGGTATGCTCGTCATCGAGTTCCCCGTGGAGAACGCCTTTGCGTTCAATGCTGTGCAGAAGCCCGACGTGCAGGACGCCGTTTCTGCGGCGCTCGCGCAGTCGTGCGGTGCGGCAATCCCGTTTGCCTTCTCGAAGGGCCCTTCCCAGGGTGCAAGCGCGGCGGCGGCCCCGTCCGCTTCCTCGTCAGGGGCCTCTGCTCGATCGGCGGCGCAGCAAGCGCAGCCTCAGGCGTCCCATGCTGAAAGACCAAGCGCCGCTCGCGAGGCCGCAGCTGCGGCGATGCGCGCGGTTCGGGAGCGAGAGGCGGCTGCGGCGTCTGCTGAACCTGCGCGCTCGACGGCTCGACAGCCCGTTTCATCTGCGAATGCGCGCCAGGCAGGCCCGCAGGTACGCGAGCCGCAGATGCGGGGCGCCCAGAACACGGGCGCGTTCGTTCCCGAGCCAGACCCCGTTCCGCTCGATGCGTACGGCGACGCTCCCTACGACGAGCCGGTCCCCTATGGCGACGAGGACGCGTTCGCCGGGGATGCCACCGCGTATTCTGCCGCGCCGGCTTCCCCTGCTAAACGACGGGGAGGTGGGGAGGCTCGCCGCTCGCCGGCCGCAGCTTCCTCCGTGCCTGACTTCAACCGCATGGCACGTGAGGCGGCGGCGCGAACCTCGGCGGCGGCGCGAACCTCGGCGGCGGCTGGTCTTCCCCCCGAGCCGACCGATGCGAACACGTCGGCGTCGATTGACGCGACCGGTCCGAACGGCGAGCCTGCGGGCAGCGAGTTCGACTCGTCCGATGGCCTGGCCGCTATGCTCGCAGCGGGGGGTTTCGAGGGCTCGCGCGTCGAAGAAGTGAGAGAATAGCCCGACAGATAAGACGGGTTTCGCCCCGACAACGCGTTTTCGCGCGGGGCGTCGATACGTAAGAACACTACCAGGAGGAAAAATGGCGAAACGAGGCGGATTCCCCGGCGGCGGCATGGGCAACATGGGCGCTATGATGAAGCAGGCTCAGAAGATGCAGGCCGAGCTTGCGAAGGCGCAGGAGGAAGTGAAGACGATGTCGTTCGAGGCTACGGCCGGTGGCGGCATGGTGAAGGTCACGGCGCTCGGCGACAACACGATCCAGTCCATCGCGATCGACCCCGAGGCTGTCGACCCGGAGGATGTCGAGATGCTCGAGGACATGGTCCTCGCTGCGGTGAACGAAGCGCTTCGCGGCGTCTCCGACATGGCGGCCGCCCGCATGAGCGCGGCGACCGGCGGCATGAACATTCCCGGCTTGATGTAGGCGCTTTTCGTGAACTCCGCACCTGCGATTCAAAAGCTTCTCGATGAGCTCGAGCGCCTTCCCGGTGTCGGGCCGAAGTCCGCGCAGCGCATGGCGTATTGGATCTTGAACACCGATCGCGCGACGGCGCTGCGCTTGGCTCAGTCGATCATCGAGGTGAAGGACACCGTGCATTTCTGCTCACGGTGCTTCAACTATGCGGAAGGTGACGTGTGCGAGATCTGCGCGTCGACCAAGCGCGATGGCGGCATCATTTGCGTGGTGAGCGAGCCACGCGACATTCCCCCCATCGAGCGCACGGGCGTTTTCGGGGGCGTGTACCATGTGCTCGGGGGCGCGTTGTCACCTCTCGAGGGCATCGGTCCTGATGACTTGCATGTGGCCGAGCTTATGGCGCGATTGGGCAGCGAGGACGTGAGGGAAGTGGTGCTCGCGACCAATCCCAACGTCGAGGGGGAGACGACGGCGTCGTATCTCGCTCGGCTCATCAAGCCCCTGGGCGTGAAAGTGACGCGCTTGGCGAGCGGCTTGCCTGTCGGTGGCGACTTGGAGTTCGCCGACGAGGTGACGCTCGGCCGCGCCCTCGAGGCGAGGCGCGAGCTCTAGCGCTTAGGGGCGGCGTTTGTCGGGCAAGGGTGGCAGGCGGTTCCGGCGATGACCCTTGATGAGCCACAAGTCGGGACACGGTTGCTTCGTAGGCCAAACTTCAGGTCCTTGAAATGGCAAAAAAATAAAGGCTCGCGTTTGCGAGCCTTTATTTGCTTCGTCCAACAGTGAGGAACCTGTCCCCTCCAAAAACAGGATTCTCGCTGTTGCCGAAGTCCGAACTGCGTAGTAGGTCGTTGCATAGTATAGCACCATTTGGCCGAATGCGCGTAACTCTTTTCATCCTGCTTGAGTGATGCGCCTCACCTCGAGCGATTGCGCGATTGGTACCCCGCTCAGCCTCTGGGGATGGTGAAAATCGAACGAATAGATCGAAGTGCGTGCACCTGCCAGGCGAGGTGCATACTCCTTGCCGCTCCCTTCAGTGATATACTTTCGCCTTACGGAATAAAGACGGGAGAATCATCAATGGTCAACGTGCCGAGCCCGGCAGTCTCGATCGTCGGGCGCCACAATTCGGGGAAAACGACCCTCATCGTGAAGCTTATCGAGGAGCTTGTTGCTCGGGGGCACGACGTGGGAAGCGTGAAACATCACAGCCACAAGGGCTTCGATATCGACTATCCGGGCAAGGATTCCTACCGCCATCGTGAAGCGGGCGCTTCGGAGACCGTCATCGCAGCGCCGGGGCAGATCGCCCGCATGAAGACGCTCAAGGGCGAGGCGGAATGCTCCGATATCGTGCGAAGCATGCCAGGCCACGATATCGTCGTCGTGGAGGGTTATCGCAAAAGCGGCCTGCCGACCATCGAGCTCATGCGCTCGGGAAACGAGGCGGACCAGCGCGTCGCTGAGGCGTTTGCCTTGGGCGCGGAGCGAGGCTGGGCGCTTGGGACCGACTTCACCCAGATTGCGAAATGTCTTTTCACGCCCGAGGGCGAGCGCATCGAGGGCGCGGAGGAGGCTTTGGACGACGACCTTCGTAACGACGGGGACCGCGCCGCGCAGTCATCTGCGGACGCAGCCCCCGGCGAGCCGGCGGCTGCGGATGAGGAAGATGACGTCCACCCCGACCTTGTGCGCAAGATGCCCGGCGTGAACACCGTCGCCATCGTGACCGATATTCCCCGCGCAATCGAGGCTGCGGCGATTTACGGCATCCCCGCGTTCGACCTTAACGACACGGTTGCCCTCGCCGATTTCGTGGAATCCCATTTCGTGCGACCGCGCGTGACGGTGGTCATCCAGGCAGGCGGCGAGAGCCGGCGCATGGGCCGCAGCAAGGCGACGGTCCCGTTTTTGGGTCGTCCGCTCATCTGCCGTCTGATCGAGCGGCTAAGCCCCGTGGCTGACGACTTAGTCATCACGACCAACGAGCCCGACAACTTGACGTTTTTGCACCAGGAGTTCCCGCAGCTCAATATCCAGCTTGTGTGCGATATCTTCTCGAGTCGCGGTGCTCTGCCGGGTCTGTACACGGCGCTCCAGGCCGCGCGCAACCCCTACGTCGCTATCGTGGCGTGCGACATGGTGTTCGCATCGGGCGCCCTCGTGGTCGCCGAGGCGCTGTGCATGAACCAGACCGGGGCTGACGTGGTCGTCCCTGTGAACAAGCACGGTTTCGAGCCCTTCCACGCGATGTACCGTCGCATGGAGTGCCTGCCCGCCGTGCGCCGTGCGCTCGATCGCGGCGAGAAGCGCGCCCAGTCGTTTTTTGGGGACGACTCCGTGGTTGTCCACGAGTTCCCGCAAAGTAAGGTGCTCGAGGCGGAGCCGATGGGCGGTTGTTTCATCAACGCGAACACGCCCGATGAGCTGCACGCGCTCGAAGATATGGTGATGGAGGGCTAGCTTCTCCATCGAGGGGATGGCGCCTCGCCGCAGGTGCGGGGCCCGCGAAAGGCAGTGATCCCAAAATGCCGAACCTTTCTGACATAGTCGACGTTGCCGAGGCTCTCGGAGGCAAATCGGTCCTCGTGGTCGAGAAGCGTTGTGTGGCGGTGCGCAACCGCCATTCGTCGTGCCGCAAATGCATCGAAGCATGCGTCGCGGACGCAATCTCGGTCGGCGACAACAGCGTGAAGATCGACCCGGAGGCCTGCGTTTCCTGCGGTGCTTGCACAGTCGTCTGCCCCACCGAGGCGCTCGTTCCCGTCGAGCCTGCCGATGTTGAGCTCGCCAGCGCTGCCGCCGAGGCTACGCGCGCGCTCGGCGGCAACCTCTCCGTATTCGCATGTGCCCGCATGGCTGCGCGTCGAGAGGGCGATTCCGACAAATATGTGTCCGTCCCCTGCCTTGCGCGCATGGAGGAAAGCCTCCTTTTGCAGCTTGCCTCCCACGGTGTGGGCGATGTGGTGCTCGTCGACGGAACGTGTTCGACTTGCAAGTTCGGCGGCACGAGCGAGGGCGTCACGGCGACGGTTGAGTCGGCGAACTCTCTGCTCGCGGCGCAGGGGTCGAGCGTTCGCGTTCGCCGCGCCTCGGAGTTTCCGCCCGAGGCGATCGAGACGAGCGGGCGCAAGTCGTTCGCCGCGGCGCGCCGCGGGTTCTTCTCGCAGGCGGGCGGTATGGCGAAAGACGCCGTGAAGGTCGCGACGGAGAAGGCGCTCGACGAGACGCTCGGCAAGCAGAATGAGAAGAAGGAGCTGAACCTTCGCGAGCTGCTTCGCCCCGACAAGGACGGTGGGCTGCCGCAATTCGAGCCTTCGCGGCGAATGAACACACTCGACGCGATGGACGCAATCGGTCAGAGCGTCGTTCCCGAAATCGAGACGCGCCTGTTTGGAAGCGTATCGATCGACGAGTCGAAGTGCCGCGCGTGCGGGATGTGCACCGTGTTCTGCCCGACGGGGGCCCTTAAGAAAAGCGAGGAGAAGCCCGCTTCGGGAGAGGGCAGCTACTTGGAGTTCCAGCTGATGGAATGCGTGCAATGCAATCTGTGCGCTGACACCTGCCTGCAGAAGTGCATCGCGGTCTCCGATGTGATTGCCACCTCCGAGCTCTTCGACTTCGAGCCGCGGCTTATCCATCTCCCCGATCCGCCGGCGCGCGGAAGCCTGCTCTCGCGCCTGAAGTCGACGGGCCGATAGCGCGTGCCGCCTACGGCCGGCCTCTCCTGTGGTCGTATTATTTCGACCGCTTGCACGACGGATGGGTATCTGTGGTATACTGACAACACTTTAGCGCAGTAAAGTGCAGTAGCACAAACAGGGAAGGGCACCGTGCGCGACGAGCGAGCGCGGTGTGCGAAGGAAGGAATCTCATGAAGAAACTGAAGGTAATGGCAGCAGCGGTATGCGCCCTCGCCTTGGCGGCGTGCATGCTGGCCGGCTGCTCCTCCAACAACGCTTCGAGCGACAAGAAAGACGCGGCTGCGACCAGCTCGGACAAGACGACGCTCATCGTCGGCTTCGACCAGTCGTATCCGCCGTACGGTTTCGTCGGCAACGACGGCAACTTCACCGGTTTCGACCTTGACCTCGCTGCCGAGGTAGCCAGCCGCAACGGTTGGGACATCCAGCTCGAGCCCATCGATTGGGACGCGAAGGACACGCTCCTCAACTCCGGCGCCATCACCTGCATCTGGAACGGCTTCACCATGGAAGGCCGCGAGAACGATTACACCTTCTCCGATCCCTACATGCTGAATGCCCAGGTCATCGTCGTGAAGAAGGGTAGCGGCATCGAGAGCCTCGCCGATCTTGCCGGCAAGAACGTCATCACACAGACCGACTCGGCCGCCTACGACGTGCTCGCGGGCGACGAGGCGACCAAGGCTGACCTTAAAGCCACCTTCGCCTCGCTCGAGACCATCGGCGAGTACAACACCGCCTTCATGCAGCTCGAGTCCGGCGCCGTCGACGCTGTGGCCTGCGACCTCTCCATCGCGCAGTACCAGATGAGCGCCAAGCCCGATGCCTATGTCCAGCTTCCCGAGGACCTCTCCGACGAGCACTATGCGGTCGGCGTGAAGAAGGGTAACACCGAGCTTGCCGACGCGATCACCAAGACGCTCAAGGAGATGAACGAAGACGGCACCGTCGAGAAGCTGTGCGAGAAGTACGCTGAGTACGGTCTGTCCTACACGAACTGGATCCTCAAATAGCCAGTCGATAAGTTAGTTTGCTTGCGGGTATAACCTCCTGTAGGCAGAAGAGAATCGCGGACGGGGCAACCTGTCCGCGATTCGTGTTGCAATAAGAAAGAGGTTGCCGTGGAAATTGGAACCATGCTTTCCATGCTCGGGCAGGGCTTTGGCGTTACTTTGCAGATATTCTTCCTGACGCTGGTGGGGTCGCTGCCGCTTGGCGTGGTGGTGGCGCTTGCGCGCATGAGCCGCGTGAAGCCGATTGCCTGGATCATGAAGTTCTACATTTCCGTCATGCGCGGAACCCCGCTCATGCTGCAGATGTTCTTCATTTACTTCGCTCCCTATTATATCTTCGGAATTCCTCTGAGCATGGAGTCGAAGTTCTCCGCCACGATCGTCGCGTTCATCATCAACTACGCGGCCTACTTCGCCGAGATTTACCGCAGCGGTATCCAGTCGATTCCGCGCGGACAGTACGAGGCCGCCGAGGTCTTGGGCTACTCGCGTCTCCAGACGTTTATGAAAATCGTGCTGCCCCAGGTGATTAAGAGGATTCTTCCCGCTATGGGCAACGAAATCATCACGTTGGTGAAAGACACGTCGCTCGCGTTCGCTATCGGCGTGGCGGAGATGTTCTCGACGGCGAAGGCGCTCGTCGCCTCGCAGGTGAGCATGCTGCCCTTCGTGTTCGCAGCGGTTTTCTACTGGGTATTCAATTTTGTCGTGGAAGTGGTTCTCGGGCGCGTCGAGAAGAAGATGGGTTACTACCACGATTAGCCGTTGGGAAGGTGAGGTTTGGCAATGCCTGAAGATAATGTGCTGGTGAAGCTCGAGCACGGTAAGAAGAGCTTTGGCGATGTCGCGGTGCTCAAAGACATCTCGCTCGAGGTTCGCAAAGGCGAGGTCGTCGCCATCATCGGCCCGTCGGGAGGCGGCAAGTCGACGCTTCTGCGATGCATGACGCTGCTCGAGACGCTCGATGCTGGGTCGCTTTCCTACGGCGATTTGCCCGTGGCTGAAGATAACGGGGCGGGGCATGCCGTCTATGGCGGCAAGGATGTGATGAAGCGGGCGAAATCGCGCTTTGGCCTGGTGTTCCAGAACTTCAATCTGTTCCCGCACTATTCGGTGATCAAAAACGTCACCGACGCGCCGATCAGCGTGCAGAAGCGTCCGCGCGCAGAGGCGTTCGAGCGCGGACGCGAGCTGCTCGCGAAGATGGGTCTCGCCGACAAGGAGGACATGGTTCCTTGCGAGCTTTCCGGCGGTCAGCAGCAGCGCGTCGCGATCGCCCGTGCGCTTGCGATGGATCCTGAGGTGCTTTTCTTCGACGAGCCGACGAGTGCGCTCGACCCCGAGCTCACGCGCGACGTGCTCAAAGTCATTCGCGACCTGGCTGCTGAGCGCATGACCATGGTCATCGTGACGCACGAGATGACTTTCGCCCGCGACGTGGCGGACCGCATCATCTTCATGGACGACGGCCTTGTGGTTGAGGAAGGCCGCGCCGTGGACGTGATCAACAACCCGCAGCAGGAGCGCACGCGCGCGTTCTTAAGCCAGTACCAGCAGGGATAGGGAAGTCGCGAGAGTGCCAGGCGCCTGCAAGCGGCTCGAAGTTGCTTGCGAGGGCCGGGTGCTTGCAAGGCGTCGCGTACTCGTGAGGCGCCGGGCGCGCGCAAAGGTAAGCTCCCTGCGCCTTAGGGGGTACACCCAGAGGTGTATCTGCGTGGTGCAACGATGACGATTGCGCCACGTTTCAGGAGCTCTTCAGGATGGCGTGGTAAGGTTTGCTCAACAACCCAATGCGGGCGAAGGAGCAAACGACATGAGCGATTACAATGAGAACAACCAGGGTGGATACGACCCCCAGTCATCCAGCCAGTCGTTCGGGCAGGGGACGGGCGGCGCGCCGATTCCCCCGAATTCTTACTATCATTACCAGGGCGCGGGTCCGGGTGGCGTGGCGGGGACGAATGCCACGGCGCCAGTCAATCCCGCGTCTCCCTATGCGCAGCCGGCGGGTGCGCACAACGCGCAGGCATACGCCGCGAAGCAGGACCCAAAGCCTAAGAAGAACCATTCGGGTGCGAAGACGTTCGGGATCGCGTTTGCGGGCGCGGCGCTTGCATGCGTGCTCGTGCTCGGCGGCACCGGCGTCGTCAACACGGTGACGAGCGGCTCTCCGTCGGGCTCGACCACGGTGCTCGGCGGCACGTCTTCTGCATCCACGAGCGGCAGCGCCGACGAGAACGCGACGCTTGCGGAAAGCGTCTCCCAGAAGTGCCTTCCGTCCGTGGTGGCTATCGACGTGTACACCAACCAGCAGAGCGGCTATTACGGCTACAGCACGCAGAATTCCCTTACCGAGACGTCTCTCGGCAGCGGCGTGGTGCTTTCCTCCGATGGCTACATCGTGACGAACTATCACGTGATCGAGGGCGCCGACGCCCTGAAGGTCACCATCGAGGGCGAGGAATACGATGCGGACATCATTGGCTCCGACCCCAGCTCCGACGTCGCGGTTATCAAGGCGAAGAACGCTTCGGGGCTGACTGCCATGGAGTTGGGTGATTCCGACAATCTGACGGTGGGCGAATGGGTCATGTCGATCGGCAGCCCCTTCGGCCTTGAGCAGTCGGTGGCGACGGGCATCGTGTCGGCTACGAACCGCTCGCAGATCATGGACAACTCTTCCGACTCGTACCAGTACGGCCAGCAGCAGTCGAACACCACGACGGTCTACACCAACATGATCCAGACTGACGCAGCCATCAACCCCGGCAATTCCGGCGGCGCTCTTGTAAATATGTACGGTCAGGTAATCGGAGTTTCATCCGCAAAAATAGCCGCTACAGATTATGAGGGTATGGGCTTTGCAATTCCTTCTGCCACAGTAAAAGATGTTATTGATGACATTATGAAATACGGCTATGTGCAGGGCAGAGTAAAAATTGGCGTTACAGGTGAAAATGTACAGAGCAGTGGAAACACGCCTGCGGGCATTGCGATTTACAGCATTGACGAGGACGGTCCTTGCGCAAACACAGACCTTAAAGAAAACGATATTATCACAGGTGCCGACGGCAAAAAGGTAAGCAACTTCGCCGAGTTCTATGATATACTCGAAAGCCATAAAGCAGGCGATACAATTGAGCTTGAATATTACCGCAGCTCAAACGGCAGTACAGATAAAGTTACCATAACTTTGCAGGAAAGCAAGTAATAAAATTATATAATCATAACGGCCGCTGTCATTATCGGACAGCGGTCGTTTTTTAAATTATATAACAAGTGGCTTTTCTTGTTGCTGTCGCATTTAAAGGGTAACACCGTTGTGTTTGGCTATCGTTAGATTGTGTAAACGAAAAGTATTTGTGGGCTTTGCCCACACCCACAACCTTTGAAAAGGTTGACCAAACTTTTATAATTAAATGTCGAAAACCTAAATTTTTACAACATACAAAATGAATATTTATCAAATTAACAATCAATAAATATTCATTTTAATTCAAAAATATACATTTATTATACAATAAAAATCGTCCGAATTTGCAGCAAAGGTCAAACTCGGACGATATTATTTTGCTTTAGCAAAAACAATATTTTATCATTAAAATACGCTTAATCTAAATAATATTATAAGATAAAGCCAATCTTTTTCATAACTTTATTCATTGTACGACTGCTGATTTTAAGTGCAATTTCATCCGCTTTACGGTAGCACTCTTCAAGGTAAGCCTTATCCTTGATATATGATTCATAACGCTCACGAATAGGACGGAGTTCTTCTACAACTGCCTCGCCGACAGCTGCCTTAAAGTCGCCGTATCCCTTGCCCTCAAAGTCGTGCTCAATCTGCTCAAAGCTAAGACCTGTGATTGTGCTGTAAATACCCATAAGGTTATTGATTCCGTCTTTGCCCTCGCCGTAGTGAACATGAGCCTCACTGTCGGTAATCGCACGCTTGAATTTGCGCATAATTGCCTCAGGTGTATCAAGAAGATGTACGCAGCCGTTTACATTTTCGTCCGATTTACTCATCTTCTTGGTCGGGTCCTGCAAGCTCATTACTCTTGCGCCGTTCTTTGGAATAAATCCTTCAGGAATTTTGAAAACATTGCCGTAAAGACCGTTAAAACGGGTTGCA
>OLRA01004840.1_pt1 | contig 10343 bp, 9 predicted proteins | sample 1673011 | NCBI WGS metagenome assembly OLRA01 (sample SAMEA3136746, study PRJEB25190) | human gut metagenome | reverse complement strand
CCGCAAACAACTCTTTAAGTTTTTTTAAATTTTCCTCCAAATGTTCACTGATACCGTTCTCCTGCAATTGTTCTTCATGTGTCTGCGGGGGAATTCGTCTGCTCCATAAACCGTGCCAACGTATATTCATTTGCAGCGCCTCCCTTCTATCTTAAAATCCAATACAATTATTTTTTCCATTTTTTCCATGGTTTATACATTGTTCTAAGAAGGGATGTCACTATAACTCTGTCAAACGACCACCAAAAGCAAATACCTGCCTTTGCGGGTCGTTGTTGTTAATATGGTTTCGCCATACCCTTTTATTGCAGAGGTTCTTCCGCCTTTTACTCTGTTATCTGTGCCAAGGATGAATCAATCCATGCGTCAATAGTTCATAATGGGGTTGTCAATTTACATCGTTAGCGTAAAATCCTATATCGTGTTGTCCGATATCACACGGCCTGCAAAAGCATCACAAACCGCTATCGCTAAAATGAGTAAGATGGAATCTATCTTTTTCCTTTTAAATCTACCTATATTATTGATATGCTTTTGTATATATTTCTACGCAGTCTTGAACCGTAAGCTGATACCTATCGCAAAGGAATAGACCACCCATTGTATCCATTGCATTTCTTGCCATTTTTTCAAATTCATCGGGCGTTATGCCATAATCGGACATTTTCAAATTGTCAACGCCGCATTCTTTTTGCAGTTGTTCCAATGCGAGATTAGCTTGTTCTACACAAAGGGAAGACGTGTCAATGGTAGCATATTGTGAGAGCAACTCAGACTCATTTTCAGATTTTGTCAGATAAAAGCCGGAAGTCATAGCATATGCTTTCTGTTCAGGACCCAGCTTATCGTAACCGTCATGGGAAAGTGCATGGTGATACGGTAGAGCCCGAGGTCTTTACTTTGTATGTCAGCAGCAGCCTCTTTTGTCCCGTCATTATACAGAGATGTTTCATAGTTCTCCTTGATAATGGCGGTTCTGGTATTAGCAATCGGATAAGTCTCTAGTGCAATATCAAGGCAGACCACGAGCAATAAACTGAGGGCTGCAAATTGCCGGCTTTTCTTGACCATTGCGATAAAAACCATATTGTACAAAAATAGGATAAAGATTACCTTTACAAAAGCGCGTTTGCTAATCGCTATCTGTCCGGTCACGGAAAATCCGAATACAAGTGCAAGTAAAAGTAAAATAATCACATCGCTGATGAGCAGCCAGCGCTTGAGAGGAATATGGTCGGCATGTTCTGTAATATCATCTAATGTATAAATACATAGGCAGATTAGCACTATGATATAGACAAAAGTCCAGCGCTGCTTGGTTGCATCAAACGTAAAGAGTTTTGTGACGATCGGAAAGAGCAGAGCCAAAGTGCATAGCAAAAAAATGACGCGTTTTTTAGGGGTCCCCCGAAAGAACAGACAGAAAATCAGCATCATGATCGACAGAAGGGAGCACCAGAGGATTGTACCTTCATAGTGATTGTATGCCCCAGTATAATCGTTACCAATGCGCAAAAGGTTGCTAGATAAGAGTCTTGCGCTGTCAGTGATTAAATATTTGATGTCATATAGGAAATTCACTGCGACATTAGAAGAGATATTGGTGGATCTTGTACTCTGCGTAAAGGTATAGAGAGATTAGGAAGTAGAGAGAAAGCGCACAATAAGACAGTAAGCAACCCTGCTCGCAGTAGGTGTAGCAGTTTTCGGACAATCGTTCGTGCCTTTTCCTTCTTATATAATCCGTAGATAAGTAGGTAAAGTGCGGAAAAAATCCCTGCCATATATAAGAAATAATAACCGGTCAAAGAAATGAGGCAAAGAGAAAGCAGGAGTTTTAACTCCTCGCGTAAATCTTCAAACTTACATTTTAATAAATAGTAAGTGTAAACAATCATTAAACTATAAGCACTGCCGAAAAGAGGCTGCTGTCCCCAAAGACTGATATATCCGGAGTAGGCAAAAAGTATTGAAGCAATGGTACATAGCATATTGTTTTTAGTAAAAATGTTACCAATGCGATAACCGTAAATACCTGCAAGCATAGTGGAAATATACATACTCAGTATATATGTATAGGGAAGCAGGGCTGATGGCACAATATAGGTCAATATTTGCGCTGGATTGAGATAGGAAATCAGCAGAGTGTATAAACCACCACCCAGTCCCGATTGAAAGGAATAGTCATTCAGGCTTCCGATATGGCTATCTGCGGCTGCGGATGCAAAGGGATGAATAATGGAAATCGTATCAAATCCTATGTCTGTAAACATAAATAATTTATCACCAAAAATATATTGGTGATAAATTATGAGAAAAAGAAGTGTGATGCAAGATAGCGAAAGTAGCCATTTGAAACGTAAGGAACGGTATGGCAGTTCCCTAATATCACAATGAAACAGTTCATCAATTGGGTCTGTGTAGATAAGAGTACCTTCTATATATGAAAAGATTTTGAATAGGCTAGAAATTCCCTACCGTAATTTCCACTGCCTCAGACACACATTTGCTACAAGGTGTGTTGAAAATGGCGGTGATTATAAATGCGTCAGTGAAATACTTGGGCATAGTTCTATCAAAATCACCATGGATCGCTACGTACATCCCAGAATGGAGCAGAAAAGAGAAATTGTGGAAATGCTATGTAATTCATAAACAATATGATTTTATACGAAAAATTGTTGATAATTTGAAAGAGAATGCTATAATATAAGCACAATTGAAAAGCGATAGCTTTTATAGGGTGTGTCCATAATGATATGGCACTCCTTATTTTTTGTGAATATTACATTAGAAAAGGGAAATCAGACATCATGGAAACTCCATTGTTAGCTGATTTTTTCAAACTAGACAAAATACGACAATAATAGTATAGTAAAGATGTGCTTATTGGTTTTCAATGAGGTTAGTTTACCCGGAAAGAGAGAAAATTATGATTAATTTTAATGTACCGCCTCATGTGGGAGACGAAGAAAAATATATTGCCGAGGCGATTGGCAATCATAAAATATGCGGTGATGGACCTTTTTGCAAAAGATGTGCAAAGTGGTTTGAAGATACAACAGGAACAGAAAAGGCGTTACTGACGACTTCTTGTACACATGCGACGGAGATGGCAGCAATTTTGGCAGATATTCAGCCGGGAGATGAAGTCATCATGCCGTCGTTTACTTTTGTATCGACAGCAGATGCCTTCGTATTACGCGGAGCAAGAGTCAAGTTTGTAGATATCCGACCGGACACGATGAATATAGATGAGACACTGATTGAAGATGCGATTACAAAAAAGACAAGAGCAATTGTACCGGTTCATTATGCAGGTGTTTCCTGTGAAATGGATACAATCATGGATATTGCACGTAGACATAATTTGTTAGTTATAGAAGATGCAGCGCAGGGTGTCATGAGTACATATAAGGGGAAAGCTCTTGGTACGATTGGTGACTTTGGATGTTATAGTTTCCATGAAACAAAGAATTATAGCATGGGTGAAGGTGGACTTTTATTAATCAAAAATCCAGATTATATAGACCGAGCAGAAATTGTACGTGAAAAAGGAACGAACCGAAGCAAGTTCTTCCGTGGACAGATTGATAAATATACATGGGTAGATGCAGGCTCATCTTATCTGCCAAGCGAACTCAATGCAGCATATCTTTGGGCACAGTTGGAGAAGGCGCAGGAAATTTATGATGATCGCATGAACAGTTGGAATCAGTATTATGAAATGCTGAAGCCGTTGGCAGAGGCAGGATATATTGAACTGCCGTATGTTCCAGAGGGATGTGTGCATAATGCCCATATGTTTTATATTAAGGCGAAGGACTTGGAAGAGAGAACAAGATTGATTGATTATCTAAAGAGCCATGGCGTTGGGGCAGTGTTCCATTACATCCCGTTACATAGTGCACCGGCAGGGAGAAAGTTTGGAAAGTTTGTGGGACAGGATACATATACAACCAGGGAAAGTGAAAGACTTATGAGGTTGCCGATGTATTATGGACTTAAAGATATGGAGATTGACTTGGTAGTTGAATTTATAAAGAAATTTTATAAATAATGTGGTATGGGAAAATGACGAATAAAAAAATTGCAATTATTGGGGCTTCATATCTACAGGAGCCCCTAATTAGTAAGGCAAAAGAGATGGGAATAGAAACGCATGTATTTGCGTGGCAGGTAGGTGATGTAGGCGAAAAAATTGCGGACTATTTTTATCCCATCAGTATTGTGGAAAAAGAAGAAATATTACAGAAATGTCAAGAAATACACGTGGACGGTATTTGCACAATAGCGTCGGATCTGGCGTCGATTACTGTTTGCTATGTAGCAGAAAAGATGGGACTTTCAGGTAATTCCATGCAAACAGGTCTGGTATCCACAAATAAGTATGAAATGAGAAAGTGTTTTGAAGAGCATAGCGATCCGTCGCCAAAAAGTTTTTTGGTGGAAACAGTGGATGACTTAAAAACAGTGAAATTAGAGTATCCATTAATTGTGAAACCATTGGATCGATCTGGCAGCAGAGGTATTACCAAAATAAATCATTTTGAAGAATTAGCACCAGCGATTGAAAAGGCAAAAGATCAAGGATTTGAGAAAAAGGCTCTAGTCGAAGAATTCGCAGAGGGACAGGAATATAGTGTTGAATTTATTTCTTGGCAGGGAAAACATACATTTTTAGCTCTTACAGAAAAATTTACAACAGGAGCGCCGGGGTATGTTGAGACGGGACATATTCAGCCAGCTAATATAAAAGGGGCGCAGTTAGAGCAGGTTGAGAGGGTTATTCGCCATGCTCTAGACAGTCTGGGTATTCAGGTAGGCGCATCTCATTCAGAAATTAAAATTGATGGGGATGGAAATATTAAAATCATAGAGATCGGCGGTCGTATGGGCGGCGATTTTATAGGTAGCCATTTGGTGAAATTATCTACGGGAGTTGATTTTGTAGAAGCAGTGATTAAGAGTGCTTTGGGAGAAAAACCGGATGTCAAACCGGCTGATACTGAAAAGGTTGCTGCGGTGCGTTTTATATTAAATCATTCTGATAAAGAGGACATAAATAAATACATAGATGAGCACAGGGATAGAGTGATCTCATATGAAATAGAGGATGCCGATGGGGAAACAGTGACAGATAGTGCAAGCAGATGGGGATATTGTTTGACGTATTTTGATGATTATGAATCAGCACGAAAATTTGTGGCGCAATAAATGCCTAAGGAGATTGTTGTGAAAGGAAAATTATCAGTTGTAATACCATGTTACAATTCCGAACAAAATATACAGAGCGTTATTCAGAAAGATATAGAAATTTTTAAAGAATTAGCAGTGGAACAATACGAGTTTATCTTGGTGAATGATTGCTCAAAAGATAACACATGGGAATTGATCAAGCAGATGTCGCAGGAAAACGAACATATTGTCAGTGTAAATCTGGCAAAGAACTGCGGACAGCATGGGGCAATCATGGCTGGATTTCACTATGTGACAGGTGATTATGTAGTGGTGAGTGACGATGATGGTCAGACCAAAATGGAAGTGGTCGGAGAAATGCTGGAGAAAATTCAAGAGGGGTACGATGTGGTCACAACGGAGTGGACGACAAAATCTAATAGATCCTTGGTAAGAAAGATGGGAACCAAGTTGAGCGATTGGATGAATGAAGTCTTGTTGAAGGCTCCCAAAGGGGTTGCAGTTTCCATCTTCTTTATGGCAAAAAGATTTATCATAGATGAAGTGATTAAGTATGATAATCCCTATCCGCATATTCCTGGCTTGATTTTAAGAACTTCCCATAATATTGGAGTAGTGCAGACTGAACAATTGGATAGACAAAATGGTGTATCAGGCTATTCTTTTCGCAAATTGTTGAGTCTCTGGATGAATGGTTTTACAGCATTTTCGGTAGTTCCGCTTCGCATTGCAACCTATTTGGGGATGTTTAGTGCACTGGTGGGATTTGTGTATGGAATTTTTATTATAATAAGGAAATTGGTTGCTTCAAATATTCCAGCGGGGTGGAGTTCTACTATTGCTATTTTATTGTTCATGAGTGGAATTATCCTGTGTGTGCTTGGAATGATAGGCGAATATGTTGGAAGAATTTATATGTGTATCAACAATACACCACAGTACATTGTCAAAGAAGTAGCAAGGGAGAATGAGGAATAAAGGGTATGAAAAAAGTCTTATTGTTAAACGCTGGACATACAGAAGAGCCGCTGATAAAAGAACTGAAACAGTTAGGAGTTTATCTTATTACATCTGGCAACCGACCGGACCTGCCTGGACATAAAGAGGCAGATCAATATATTCAGGCAGACTATTCTGACAAAGATGCGATATTAGAAATTGTAAAAGAGGAGAATATCGATGGTATTGTATCCTGTGCACATGACTATGGGATGGTTACAGCATCTTATGTTGCTGAACAAATGGGTTGGAAAGGACACGATAGTCTGAAAAACACCATGTTGTTACATGAGAAGGATCAGTTTAAAGAGTTGTGTGTAAAATTAGGTATCCGTTCGCCACTATCTACGTGTTTTGAAGAAGAAAAAGATGCAGTTGATTTTTTGGATGGGGTTGAGTATCCGATTATATGCAAAGCCGTAGATCAAACAAGTGGTGTGGGAATCTGTCGCGCAGACAATCGTGCAGAGGCAATAGAGGCAATACATAACTCATTTGAAAAATCTCGAATGAAGAGAATAGTGATAGAACCATTTATTATTGGAAATCAGGAATCGTTTGTGGCTTTTGTAGTTAATAAAAAAGTTGTTTCCTGCACAGCATGCAATTGCTATTCGCCGATCAATCCGTATTTGATACAGACAGAGACAATGCCTAGCAATCATTTTTCTGAAGTCAGAGATGAATTGATAGGAATAACGGAGAAACTGTTTCGGGAATTGGATTTAGTGGATGGTCTTATTACTATCCAATATATCGTGAAAGATAGCAAGCCTTATGTGATTGAAACTATGCGAAGATGCTTAGGTAATCGGTTTCTGACACCGGTTACTGCGGTTACTGGGTTCCCATTCCATAAATCCCTTGTAATGGCTGAATTGGGGATGGATTGTAGCGACTTGAAGGCAGAGGAACCTATGGCAAAATATGCCGGACATCATGCAATTATGGCAGACAGAAATGGAAAGTACATGGGAACAGAAATACCGGATGATATTATGAGCCATGTGTTTGAATATGTGGAATTGTATTCCAAGGGAGAAATGCTTGAAAAATATCTCAGTGAACGTCTGGGTTATATTTATTATCAATATGATACGCCCGAAGAGATACATCAGGCTGCCATGACATTTAATGAGCGCATCAAAATCATTTTGGAATAGGAGAAAAAATGAGCAGAATTGCTATTTGCGGATATTCGTCTAGTGTAGGAAAGGGCTTCATATCTAGGTATGATACCCAATTTGAATTTGTTAAATTGGGCAGAAGAAATGATGCAGATATATCTTTAGATTTAAGAGAACGCGCGTTAAAGGGTGAGATAGATAAATTGCGAGGGTGTGATGTTCTGATCAATCTGTCTACGCAGGTTGATGATGCAACGGATCAGGCGATTCTTGACTTGGTAAATGTGAATGTACTGGGAGCACTTTATTTGGCGGAGATTTGCCATCAATATCAGATCCCGCAATTTATAAATATGTCATCTATCTCAGCGACGTATAGGGCGGATGATGCATACTATGGATTTTATGCACAGAGTAAAAAAAGCGCAGAAGAATTTCTGGAATGTTACTGCAAGCGAATGTGTGTGGATCTGTGTATTTTAAGACCAGCGGCTATTTATGGGGAGGACACGTTTGCAGCTCATCAGAGACTGCTATACGGCATGATGGAAAAAGTAAAAAAGGGCGATACGATAATGATCTATGGAAATTGTGATGCTCATAGGAATTACATTCATATAAGCACTCTGTCTGAGGTTATAGCAGGAGTGATTCGGGAACATGTGACGGGCATCTATAATGTGGTATGCAAAGAAAATCAGACACTGACAGAAATCGTAGCGGATTTAAATCATTTTTATCATAAGCAAAGCAAGATAGAATTTCTGACGGAAAAACCGGATATCATTGAAAGAGTTTTTCAGTGTGATGAAAGTATATATGAACAGACAGGTGTTGCAGTTCCAAAGGGAATATACAATGAATTATCACGGGACATTCGAGTGTGGAAATGACAAAGAAGAATGATTATTTACAACTATTAAAATTTATAGCATGTATATTAATAACAAACAGTCATTGCATGTATCCTGAGACTATGTTTTCAATCGCGGGAGCATCCTCAATTTTTCAAATAGGTGGAGGTTGGGGAAATGCCATCTTTTTTGCAGTAAGCGGATTTCTCATTTCGGGAAAACGAGATTCTATAGGGAAATGGATGAAAAAGAGATATATAAGAATTTTACCAATCACTGTAGTGATGGGATTGATTTGGTACTGTTTGGATGACTTAAATGGCAATCTGATAACCTTCTTATGTACCTGCTTTTGGTTTGTGTCAGCGATGATGATCTATTATCCTTTTTTTTATTTGTTTGACAGAATTGATCACGGATATGAAAAAGGTTTTGCTTTTTGGGGGATTGGATATATTGCATATTATCTTGCCAGATACGAAGCGACCTTTTTTGTGGAAGAGGCAGCCTTTGCATGGTTCAAAATATATGCTTTTTTCGGCGTAATGCTGTTAGGAGGAGCCGTCAAGAAAAATATAGATAAAGTAAAGAAAGTTTCTTAATATGGTTTTGTTAGTAGGAGTGATATGCAGTGGGATTATATGGGCAACAGAGTATGCTGCTATAATTTTCATGGGCAAAGGATATATGCTTCAATTCATGATCACGATATCAAGAATGTTGTTTGCCTATTGTATTTTGATTTTTGCTGTAAAACTCAATGATGATAAACCAATGGTGTTGGGAAAGAATAATATCATTAATTACATTGCAGCCAGCACCCTGGAAATATATTTGATTCAAGTAATTGCAAAGGGCATTATACAGAAAAATATTGTTGAACCATGGAATATGTTTGTATTCTGGGACGTGGCATTAATTGGGGGAGTAATAGTACATAGAATATATAATGTAGCAATAAGAAAAACGGTAAGATGAAGGTAGGAATAAGATGGAAAAAGCATTAGCAGTATTATATTCTCCAAAATCATTATTAGATTTTCTATGGTAATATGAGGCCTATGGCAAGAAAAAATATGAATATGATCTTTTGATTGTACCAGCAGGAATGGATGCAGAAGGCAAATGGACTGTTCGCATATATGATCAGGCAGTGAAGTCGGGTATATTCAAAAAAATTTCTATTTATGATGGTACATATGTGGATCAAGGGATTTCAAAACAACTAAAAACGCTACTTAGTATGACAGGAGCTGCTATTAGAGGAAAACAACCTCAATATTGTGCTGAAAGTTTAAAGCCGTGGTTTGATTATAAAGAGTATGGACAGATTGTTACTGTATTTGTGCCAACGATCATGTCTGGGGAGTTAGTAGTACTTGCTAAGTATATCAATGTAGTTTTACTGGAAGATGGCGCGCGAGATTATGAACCGCATCGTAGTTGGCCGACGAGATATTGGATAAAAAGAGAGGGTTGGCAACATGAGATTGCAGGATGCATCTTGTCAAAACTGGGATATGCAGATCCGACAATAATGTATAATTTTGCGCCGACAAAGAGATGTGTAAAATTTTCTTCACGACCGGAAAAACTGTTGTATAGAGACTATAAGAAAATCTTTCAATTAAATGATATGTCGTTAGTAGACAAGAAAATGTATCGAGCCTTAGTTGAAAAGACATTTGATTATGATGTCACGGGAGTACAAGCAGATTATGCATTGTTTACCGCACCGCTGAAAGAAGATCTTCAGGTTGATGAGATGATTACGCAAGATTTTGTCCGGTATATTGTGGGAAAAATGGGAAAAGGCAGACTATTGCTTAAGAAACATCCAAGAGATGAGATGTCGTATCAATTTCCGGATAGAGTAGAAGTGATAGAGGTACCGAAGAATGTGCCGGCAGAGTTATTGCTGGGAATACTGGATGGAACTAAAGTGTATTTTACATATCCATCAACAATCATGCAAGAAATGAGGGCGAGTAATCCTAAGATATTATTTGATTCAAAGGAAGAAAGCGATACATATAACCCGCAAAGGATTTTGGATGCAATGAAAACCATTGAATTTGGCTCAGAGTATCTGATTGACATATATGAAGATAAAGTAAAGGATAGAACTTAGCAGATCATGGAAAAATTAATTATTATAGGCGCT
>OLRA01004836.1_pt1 | contig 10345 bp, 10 predicted proteins | sample 1673011 | NCBI WGS metagenome assembly OLRA01 (sample SAMEA3136746, study PRJEB25190) | human gut metagenome | reverse complement strand
CAAACGGTCAACGGGCTGAGGTAAAGCGGGCCTGCACCGCGAAGGAATATCTCTGCTTTCCGCGTCCGCTTCGCCATAAAGAAGTCTTTTGCTTTACAAGCGTATCACCCCAACAAATACAAATTTACAACTTATTTCTCTCATGCTAAAATATTAAAGTAGCAAGGTCGAATAGAAGAAAGTTCAGAGAAAGCAGCTAAAATGGACAAGATGATAATTTTTAGTTTTACAGGAGAAGGCACGCAGTTAAACAGGAAACTGAACCAATTTTGTAAAAGAAATGAGATTCCGGTGGAAAGCTATTCAGTGGAAAGGTATGCAGAAAATGGAATCCTGCCACTTCCACAGAAAAGACAGGAGTTTATCAGAGGAAATTGGGGAAAGAGCGGATTTATTTTTATCGGGGCGGCTGGCATAGCTGTCCGTTGGATCGCACCTTTTGTAAAGGATAAGTTTACAGATTCACCGGTACTTGTCATGGATGAAAAGGGAAAGTATGTAATTCCGATCTTGTCCGGTCATATAGGCGGTGCGGTTGAGCTTGCAGAGCAGATCGGTATGTGGATAGAGGCAGAAGTCGTTCATACGACAGCGACTGATGTGCAGCAGAAATTTGCAATAGATGTTTTTGCCAGAAAATATCATCTGTTGTTTAAGGATCGGAAGAAAGCAAAAGAAATTTCAGCAGCAGTACTTGAAGGAGAAAAAATAGCATGTCTGATTGAGGATCAGGATATTATAATAGAAGGAAAAATTCCAAAGGAGCTTATTATCTGTAGATCCCAGGAAGTATGGGAACCATATCCGTATAAGGTGAAGCTGGAAAGTTTCAGAAAGAAGAGAACGGAGAAAGCGGAAGAGCAGGGGAAAATGAGAAATCCGGATGCAGAAAAAGAGGGGTTCCTTTTGCTGAGAACCCGTAATATTGCAGCCGGGATTGGATGCAGAAAAGGCGTATCCGAGGAAGTGCTGGAACAGGGGCTTAAGGAAGTATTGAAGGAATATGGATTAGAGATGGAGCAGCTCTGTGGACTTGCCAGTATTGATCTGAAAAAGGAAGAAGCCGGACTTATGCAACTGTCAGAAAAATATAAAATTCCTTTTGTAACTTATAATGCAGATGAGTTGATGAAAATTAGAAGTGTATCAGATTCATCGGATTTTGTGAAAAAGGTTACGGGAGTGGATAATGTATGCGAACGTGCGGTGAGAACTTATGTACCAGATGGAAAACTGATCTGTCCAAAATACAGAAAAGAAAAAATGACAGTTGCACTGGTGGAAGAACCAGTCAGAATCCGTTTCTGAAGGAGGAAAGAAAAAGGAAAATGAGAGAAAAAGAACGGAAATTATTACTTTTTGCAGGAACGACAGAAGGGCGGATGCTGGCTGAATATTTATCGAAAAAAAGAATCGCATGCTATGTAAGTACTGCCACAGAATATGGAAAGAGTCTTCTACAGGAGGAGCAGCTCTCGGATATTATAATCCTTGCAGGGCGGATGAATGAGGAGGAAATAAAGACATTCCTGACAGAGAAAAAAATTGATTGTGTTGTTGATGCGACCCATCCATTTGCAAAAATTGTCACGGAAAATATCGTGAATGCCTGCAAAGAGACGCAGACCGGCTATATCAGGTGCCTGCGGGAGATGGAAACTTCCAGTGAAGATCTGGCAGGTCAGGAGCAGGTGAGAGTTTTCGAATCTGTCAGAGAGGCAGCCGAGTTTTTAAGTACGACAGAAGGAAAGATTCTGATTACGACCGGGAGCAAAGAATTGAAAGAATATACAAAGATCGGAAATTATCAGGAAAGATGCTTTGCGAGGGTGTTATCGACAAAAGCAGCGATGGAAGAAAGCGTGAGGCTGGGGTTTGAAGGTAAGCATCTGATTGCTATGCAGGGACCGTTTTCGGAAGAAATGAATCTTGCATTGCTTCATCAGACCCGTGCAAGATATTTTGTCACGAAGGAATCCGGAAAAGCCGGTGGATTTGAGGAAAAGCTGAAAGCAGCAAAAAAGGCAGGAGCTGTACTGATCGTGATCGGGAGACCACAGGAGAGAGGAAGGAGTGTTCAGGAAGTCTGCCATTTTATAGAAAGTAACTTTGGAAAGAAAGAACAGGAGTAAAAAGTGGATGGAAAAGGGATTGATTCATATTTATTGTGGCGATGGAAAAGGGAAAACTTCAGCGGCGATCGGATTGGCAGTGCGGGCAGCGGGGAATGGAATGAAGGTTCTGTTTACGCGATTTTTAAAGACGGAAGATTCGGGAGAATTGAAAATTCTGGATCAGATCAGCGGGATTGAAGTGATTCATCTCAAGAAATCATTTGGCTTTTATAAAACTCTTTCAGAACAGGGAAAGAAAGAAATGTCCGAGATGTATTTTCGCCTTTGGAAAGAAATTTGGGTTAAGGCAAGGAAAGAAGAATATGATGTACTTGTTATGGACGAATTTATGGCAGCATACAATTATGGGTTGATTCCAAATGAGGATGCGATTACCTTTCTGAAAGAAAAACCGGAAAGGATGGAAATTGTATTAACCGGGAGAAATCCGGACGAGCGGCTGATTGAACTGGCAGATTATGTATCGGAGATCAAAAAAAGAAAGCATCCGTTTGACCGAGGAATCTATGCAAGGAAAGGGATTGAATACTGAAAAAGCATTATGAAATACTGAGAAGGTACTGAAAGATTGAAAAGGCGGTGAGAAAGTGGTGTATGAGATTGGAAGGACAAAATCCGGACTGAGAATGGGATTTACAACAGGAAGTTGTGCTGCTGCAGCAGCAAAGGCGGCAACTTATATGCTGCTTTCAGGAGAGACAATCCAGCAGGTAAAGCTGATGACTCCAAAGGGAATAGAACTTTATCTGGATGTAGAGAAAATTCGGCAGACAGAAAAATTCGTGGAGTGTGCCATAAGGAAATATAGCGGAGATGATCCGGATGTGACCAATGGATTACTGGTTTTTGCAAGAGTAAAAAAGGAACGACAGACAACAGATACTGCATTTTATGAAGGAAATCTGAGCCTGGAAGGAGGAGTTGGCGTTGGACGGATCACGCATCCAGGACTGGAGCAGAAAGTAGGACAGGCAGCAATTAACCAGATTCCGAGAAAAATGATTTTTGATGCGGTTCAGGAAATTTGTCGGCAAAAGGAATATCAGGGAGAACTTTCTGTTGAAATTTCTATTCCGGAGGGAGTAGATGCAGCGAACAAGACGTTCAATCCGAGACTTGGTATCAGAGGCGGGATTTCGGTTCTTGGAACAAGTGGGATCGTAGAGCCTATGAGTGAAAAGGCACTGACGGATACAATTTATCTGGAAATGAAAATGATTCGGAGCAGTGGGTATGAGAGGTGTTATATTGTTCCGGGAAATTATGGAATGGATTTTCTGACAGAGCAGTTAGAACTGGATGCAGAGCTTACCGTAAAGTGCAGTAATTATGTGGGAGAGGCTATTGAAGATGCAAGACTGCTTGGTATGAAGGGAATCCTTCTTATTGGTCATGTAGGAAAATGGATCAAGCTGGCGGCAGGTGTAATGAATACACATTCACGGCAGGCGGACTGCCGGATGGAAGTGCTGGCAGTTCATGCAGCCATGCAGGGAGCAGACCGGGAAAGTGTATGCAGGATCATGCAATGCCTGAATACGACAGAAGCCCTGAAAATCATCCGACAGCTTGGAATATTAGAACCGGTTATGGCAAGCGTGATGGATCGGATTGATTTCTATTTATCGGGAAGAGCCGGGGGAGAATTTGAGATCGGTGCAATCATGTTCTCAAATGAGGATGGAATCCTGGGAAAAACTCCGAATGCAGAACAATTACTGGAGCGGATTCAAAATGAAAGGAAGCAGAAATGACGAAAGGGAGATTGACAGGTGTAGGGGTCGGTCCGGGAGACCCGGAACTTCTGACATTGAAAGCGGTCCGGAAGATCAGGGAAAGTGATGTAGTTGTTCTTCCGGTGTCAGACAGAGGCCTGGAAGTATCGGTATTTTCAGGAGAGAATGAAAGAGAAGAGGACGGACTGAACAATTATCAAAATAGATGTGTCGCTTATCAGATTGTAAAAAAGGCAGTTCCCCAGGTAGAAAAAAATTAAAAATGTATTTACCTGTGCCGATGATAAAAGAAAAAGACCGGCTGAAAAAAATTCATGATATGGATGCAGATAAGGTCTGCGAATTGCTGAAAGAGGGTAAGAAGCTGGTTTTTCTTACGCTTGGTGATCCTTCCGTTTATTCAACTTATATGTATCTTCATAAACGGATTTTGAAAATGGGTTATGAAGCGGAAATGGTTCCCGGAATTTCCTCTTTTTGTGCGGCTGCATCGAGAATCAATGATTCACTGGCAGAGAAAGAGGAACAGATTCATATTATTCCGGCTTCTTATGAGATTGGGAAAGCTCTGGAACTTTCAGGGACGAAGATATTAATGAAAGCAGGAAGAAAATTGCCTGAATTAAAAAGAAGATTACAGGGACGGTCAGAAAAGGTCATTATGATAGAAAATTGTGGAATGGAGAATGAAGCGGTTTATCAGGGGGCGGAGTGTATCCCTGAAGAAGCCGGCTATTATACATTGCTGATTATGAAGGAGGAAAAAGAATGATTACATTTGTCGGAGCGGGACCGGGAGCAGAAGATCTGATTACTGTAAGGGGGCAGAATAAACTGAAAGAAGCGGACGTTGTGATCTATGCAGGTTCACTTGTGAATCCGGCATTGCTGAAGATGTGCAGAGAAGAGTGTGAGATTTATAACAGTGCAGAGATGACACTGGAAGAAGTAATGGAGGTCATGATCAAAGGAGAGAGTTCGGGGAAAAAGGTCGTTCGTCTGCATACGGGAGATCCCTGTCTGTATGGTGCAATCAAAGAACAGATGGATGAACTGGACAGACGGAAGATTCCATTTGAAGACTGTCCGGGAGTCAGTTCTTTTTGTGGGGCGGCAGCAGCATTGAAAGCAGAATACACTCTGCCCGGTATTTCCCAGTCAGTGGTTATTACAAGGATGGCAGGAAGAACACCTGTACCGGAAAAAGAATCAATCCGCAGTTTCGCAGCACATCAGGCGACCATGGTATTATTCTTAAGTACCGGTATGTTAGAGAAGCTGTCAGAAGAACTGGTTGCAGGCGGATATCAGGAAGAAACTCCGGCGGCGATCGTGTATAAAGCGACCTGGCCGGAAGAAAAAGTAATGCACTGTACAGTTGGAACACTGGCAGAAACTGCAGAGAGGGAAAAGGTCACCAAGACTGCACTGATCGTGGTTGGAAATGTACTGAACACAGAATATGAAAGATCAAAATTGTATGATCCGGCATTTACGACGGAATTCAGGAAAGGAAAAGAAGTATGAGTACAGTTTATGTGGTTGGTCTTGGACCGGGAGCAGGAGAACAGATGACGGTCAGAGCGGAGAAGATACTGGAGGCGTGTCCTGTGATCCTTGGATATACGGTATATATTGATCTGGTCAGAGAGCAGTACCCGGAAAAGAAGTTCCTGAGTACACCTATGAAGCAGGAAGTGAAACGCTGTCAGATGGCATTTGAAGAAGCTGTGAAAGGGCAGGATGTTGCAATGGTGTGCAGTGGAGATGCCGGAGTGTATGGAATGGCAGGGCTGATTTATGAAGTGGGAAGAGAGTATCCTGAGATAAAAATTGAGATTATTCCGGGAATTACAGCGGCTACCGGAGGAGCAGCAGTATTGGGAGCACCGCTGATGCATGATTTTGCGGTGATCAGTCTGAGTGATCTGCTGACACCGTGGGAACAGATTGAAGAACGTCTGGAGGCTGCGGCAAAAGCAGGATTTGTGATCTGTCTTTATAATCCATCCAGTAAAAAAAGAGCAGACTATCTGCAAAAAGCATGTGATATTTTTCTGAAATACCGTCGCCCTGATACAATCTGTGGGTTTGTGAAAAATATCGGAAGAGAAGGGGAAACCTATCAGATATTGCCGTTGGAAATATTAAGGGAAACGGCAGTTGATATGTTTACTACAGTTTATATCGGAACTGAAAAGACGATGGAGTTAAATGGAAAAATGGTAACTCCCCGTGGATATAGAGAGATGAAAAAAGAAAAGGCATGAGAAAAAGATCATGAGCAAAAAGGAATGAAAAAAGCACAGGGAAGAGCGAGGCATGAGAGTAGATAAGAACAGAGAGAACAGCGGAGAAAAAAGAAGAAAGATATTTTTGACAGGAATTGGAATGGGAATGCCGGAAATGCTGACCGCCCGGGCAAAAGAAGTGATTGATCAGGCAGACTGCCTGATCGGTGCAAAGCGGATGCTGGAATGTGCAAAGCGGATTCTTCCTGGTGAGATGCAGGAGAAGAAAAAGATGATGGTGGAATACCGTCCAGAGCAGATTGCAGAGATTATAAAAGCGGAAAAGGAGGATTGGAAAATAGGGATTCTTCTTTCAGGGGATATTGGATTTTTCAGTGGAGCAAAAAAGCTGGAAAAGGTACTGGAAGGTTTTGCAGATGAGGTAATACTGGTTCCGGGAATTTCTTCGATTGTATATCTGAGTGCAAAAATCGGGATTGCATGGGAGGATGCAGCAATCATCAGTCTTCACGGAAAAAATGAAAATTTTATACAGACGATTGATAAAAGAGAAAAAACCTTTCTTCTGCTTGGAGGAACGGATGCCGGAAAAGTGTTTTATAAAAGAATGCTTGAGTATGAGATGAATGAAGTAAAGATCCATATCGGAACAAATCTTTCTTATGCAGATGAATGCGTAAGATCTGGTGTACTTTCTGATTTTCAGGAGGAGGATTTTGAGGGATTAACAGCAGTGATGGTTGAAAATCCAGTTCCATCTAAGGCGACAGGACCGCATAGAAAGGACGAAGAGTTTCTACGTGGAAAAGTACCGATGACGAAAGCAGAAATCCGGGCAGTGAGTGTTGCACAAATGGAACTGACAGAAGATGCTGTTGTCTATGATATAGGGGCGGGAACCGGATCAGTTTCAGTGGAAATAGCATTGTCAGGAGAAAAAATAAAAGTTTATGCGATTGAAAAGAATCCGGAAGGAGTGGAACTGATCCGGCAGAACAGAAAAAAATTCCGTGTGGATGGAATCAGGATTATTGAGGGAAATGCACCTGAGGTACTGGAAGGCCTGGAAATGCCAACGCATGTATTTATAGGAGGAAGTTCAGGAAATCTGCGTCAGATCATAGAGAAGGTGACGGCTGCAAATCCGGAAGTGAAGATTGTATTGAATGCAATTTCACTGGAAACACTTGGAGAGGTGATGGAACTTTCAAAAGATGGTCTTTTAAAAGAAATTCAGGTGACTCAGTTGTCTGCAGCACGTTCCAGAATCCTTGGAGATTATCATATGATGACAGGTCAGAATCCGGTTTATATTATCCGGTCTGAAAGGAGAGCGACAGAAATATGAAAAAAATACCGAGGATCTTACTGGCAGCAGTGTCAAGTAACAGTGGCAAGACGGCAGCGGCCTGCGGTATGATGTCTGCTTATGTGCAGCAGGGACTGAATATAAGGAGCTGTAAATGCGGACCGGATTATATTGATCCGATGTTTCACAGGGAGGTGCTGGGAGTCGATTCTGAAAATCTGGATCTGTTCTTTTCAGATGCAGAAGAACTGACAAAAAATTTTATCCGGCATACAGAGGGAGCAGATCTTGTGATAGCGGAAGGCGTTATGGGATATTATGATGGAATGGGTCTGGATACAGTCAGGGGAAGTTCTTATGAGATTGCTTCTGTGCTGAAATTTCCGGTTATTTTAGTTGTGAATGCACGTGGAGCGGCAATGACGCTGGCGGCAGTACTGAAAGGAATGACGGAATATGTACCGGAAAGCAGGATTTGCGGAGTAATTTTAAATCAGATATCCGGTATGCTCTATCCAAGACTGAAGCAGATGCTGGAACAGACTTTACAGAGGATGAACCACAGTGAGATCAAAATTGTAGGGTATTTGCCGAAGGCAGATCCATTCGTGCTTGAGAGCAGGCATTTGGGGCTGGTGACACCGCAGGAATTACAGGGATTGAAATTACAGATGCAACAGGCAGGAGAGATTGCAAAAGAGACGTTGGATCTGGAAGGGATCAGAGAGATTGCAGAAAGAGCAGAAGAACTGAAATGGCAGCAGGAAGATCTGAAGTGGCAGCAGAGGGATGCCTGTTTTCTAAAATCATCCTTTTCTGCTGATCAGGCTGAAAGTGGAGAGAAGAGAAAAAAGCGGATTGCAGTTGCAAGAGATGAAGCGTTCTGCTTTTATTATAAAGAAAATCTGGAAATCCTGGAGTCGATGGGGTGTGAGCTGATCTGTTTTAGTCCATTGCGGGATAAGCAGCTTCCAGATGGAATAGAAGGAATGATCTTCGGAGGTGGGTATCCCGAGTTGTATGCACAGCAGTTATCGGAAAATAGAAGTATGTTGATGTCAGTAAGAGCGGCATTGGAGAAAGAGATTCCCTGCCTGGCAGAATGTGGAGGATTTATGTATCTTCACGAAAAAATAAGAGATCGGGAAGGTAAAGAATGGTCAATGGTTGGTCGGATCAGGGGAATTTCATATCCCACAGGAAAGCTTGTCAGATTCGGTTATGTTAATGTGATTCCGATGAGTGAAACCTGTAAAAAGGAGTGGCTGCCAGAGGGAACAAGCCTGCGTGGACATGAATTTCATTACTGGGACAGCACAGAAAATGGAGAAGACTGTATGGCTGTGAAACCGGATGGAAAAAGAAGCTGGAGCTGTATTCATGCAGAACCGGGTCTTTTTGCGGGATATCCTCATTTATATTATCCATCGAACCGGGCATGGATCGAAAATTTTCTGAAGTGCGGTAAAGTAAAAAAAGAGTAGACAAAAGTGAAAAGCAGAGGAATGGAAAAAATATGGAATATATGAAAAATACCAGTTATTTTTTTGTTCCGTTTAAGTATGAAAAATACGAACGGTTTAAAGATTTGACCCGGATGCTGGATGAAAGTGATTCATGGAATCTGACGCATGATGAGATCATGTATATGATGAAGTATGTTGCGGATAAGCTGGACAGCCGCAAACCGGAGCAGTGTCTGTGCTTTCATTATGAATGGAATGGCAGAAAAAGAGAAGATTTTTCAGGATTGAAAGACTGGTTTTCGACCCAAAAGTACCTGTTTCAGGGGACAGAGATCAGCTTCAGGTTTCAATTAACCGGAATCCAGCTCTATTGTTTCAGTACTTCTGTATGTATTATGGTATTTCAGGTACAGTTTGAGAAAAATGATCCCAACTATATTGCTTCGGCAGAGTATTATCTGAAAAAGGTCGGAAGAGAGAAGATTTTTTCTGATCAGAATCCCAATGGGATTACATTTTTGAAAATCGCAGAAAAGCTGATGCGAGAAGTAGAAGAAATCGGTACATTTGATTATTTTTATTATGCGAATCCTTCCACTGAGCGGGCAAATGTTCTGAGTTATCTTGAAATGGAGAAAAAAGAAGATTATCGAGAAGACCTCTTTTTTCTAAGGTATTGCTATAGCGAGGGGTTCTTATATACAGAAGATCAGGAGCGAGAGAAAAAAGAAATATATCAGTCTTCGCACGATATGATCTGGGGAGTATCCCAGGAGGCGGCAGTCTGTATTACCTGTCCTGAAATGGGGAGAGGAACATTCATCAGAACGACATTTTACAGGAATTTTAATTATCAATATCTGTATATGTATATTTTACTGCTGCATCAAAAGTATGTACTGTATATGTTTCTGACAGAAATTGGAGTGGGAAGGTATAATACCCTGGAAACTCTGGAAGAATATAGAAGAAGGCTTTATGAATTTGAGGCAGATTTTGTGTTTTCGTGTGTGACAGATGTAGGACGGATTTTGCGGACATTCAAAATAAAAAAGAATGTGGAGGTAACAGACAATGGCAAAATCATTATTTGAGGAACTGGGCGGCAAATACGAAAGGCAAGGGGATTATTTGATACCGTGCTTAACTGTACCCGCCGAAGAAGAACAGGCAATAGGCATCTGGGGGCAACGGCATTTAGATTATCTAAAACAGTACCGTAAAGTTACATACACCAATCTTCTTACAAGCGGCAGGCTAAACGCCTACCTTGCCGACATCAACAGACAGGCACAGGAACGCTTTGAAAGGCTCATAGAGGGTATGAAACAGGCACAGGGCATAACGGAACAGCTAAAGGCAGAAAACGCCTTAGAATGGACAGGATGCCTCAATAACATAAGGGCTTGTGCGAGGGAGATTGTGGAAAAGGAAATTATTTTTGCAT
>OLRA01004835.1_pt1 | contig 10352 bp, 9 predicted proteins | sample 1673011 | NCBI WGS metagenome assembly OLRA01 (sample SAMEA3136746, study PRJEB25190) | human gut metagenome | reverse complement strand
AAAGCCCGGTGTCGTGCTGATCGGCATGGCAAGCTCCGGCGTGCATTCCAACGGCTTCTCTCTGGTTCGTAAGGTATTCGACATGACCGTTGAAAGCTTAAACACCTATTATGATGAGCTGGGCGCAACCCTGGGCGAGACCCTGCTGGCTCCGACACGCATCTATGTTAAGGCGTTAAAGGCAGTCAAAGAAGCCGGCGTAACCGTAAAGGCATGCAGCCATATCACCGGCGGCGGCTTTTATGAAAACGTGCCCCGTATGTTAAAAGAGGGTACCCATGCGGTGATCAACAAAAACAGCTATCCCGTTCCTCCGATCTTTACCCTGATGGCGAAAAAGGGCAATATCGAAGAGCATATGATGTATAACACCTATAACATGGGACTGGGTATGATCGTCGCAGTAGATCCCGCTGATGTGGATAAGACCATGGAAGCAATGAAATCTGCAGGCGATACCCCTTATGTGGTAGGCACCATCGAAGCAGGCGAAAAGGGAGTGACCTTATGTTAAGGCTTCTGGTCTGTGTCTCAGGCGGAGGCACGAACCTGCAGGCGATTTTCGATGCGATTGACGCGGGAAAAATCCGCAATGCCGAAATCGCAGCGGTGATCAGCAACAACCCGGGCGCATATGCGCTGGAACGTGCGCGGCAGCATAATGTGGAAGCAATCTGTCTTTCTCCGAAATCTTTCGAGAGCAGAGAGGCGTTCAATCACGCCCTGACCGAAAAGGTGAAGGAAATCGCACCGGATCTGATCGTGCTGGCAGGATTTTTAGTCGCTGTTCCGGCAGAGATGATCGAAGCGTTCCCAAATCAGATTATCAATATCCATCCGTCGCTGATCCCTGCGTTTTGCGGCGTTGGCTTTTACGGTCTGCATGTCCATGAGGGTGTGCTTGCGCGCGGTGCAAAAGTGACCGGCGCGACGGTGCATTTTGTGGACAACGGAATGGATACCGGTCCGATTATCTTACAGAAGGCGGTTGAAGTGCAGCAGGGCGATACACCCAAGAGTCTGCAGCAGCGGGTCATGGAGGAAGCGGAATGGAAAATTTTGCCCCAGGCCATCGATCTGATTGCCCAGGGCAGAGTAACCGTTGTGGATGGAAAGACGATTATCGCATCGTGATGCAAAATTGCATCGCATAACAGCGAAAGCGCCTGAAAATATGGAGGTTCATATGAAAATTCTGATTGTGGGAAGCGGCGGCAGAGAGCATGCGATCGCTGCAAGCGTGGCAAAGAGCCCGAAAGCAGAGAAGATTTACTGTGCGCCCGGCAACGCCGGAATTGCGCAGCTGGCAGAGTGCGTTCCGATCGGCGCGATGGAATTTGACCGTCTGACCGAGTTCGCAAAGGAAAAAGAGATCGACCTCGTTATCGTCGGCATGGATGATCCGCTTGTCGGGGGCCTGGTAGACCAGCTGGAGGCAGCCGGGATCCGTGCATTCGGTCCTCGCAAAAATGCGGCGATTCTGGAAGGCAGCAAGGCATTTTCCAAGGAACTGATGAAAAAATACAATATTCCGACGGCTGCCTATGAAGTGTTCGACAAGGCAGAGGATGCGCTGGAATATCTGCATACCAAAGCGAAATTCCCGATCGTTTTAAAGGCGGATGGCCTTGCACTTGGAAAAGGTGTTTTAATCTGCAGCACGTTGGAAGAAGCGGAAGACGGCGTATGCACGATTATGACAGATAAGAAATTCGGCACAGCCGGCAACAAGATGGTCATCGAAGAGTTCATGACCGGACGCGAGGTTTCCGTGCTGTCCTTTACAGATGGCAAGACCATCCAGATCATGTCTTCCGCCCAGGATCACAAGCGCGCAAAGGACGGCGATCAGGGCTTGAACACTGGCGGCATGGGCAATTTTTCTCCGTCTCCGTTCTATACAAAAGAGGTTGATGCGTTCTGTAAAAAATATATCTATCAGGCTACCGTCGATGCAATGTCTGCGGAGGGACGCACCTTTCAGGGTGTAATTTTCTTCGGCCTGATGCTGACACCTGACGGCCCGAAAGTGCTGGAATATAATGTCCGCTTCGGTGATCCGGAAGCGCAGGTTGTGCTGCCGCGTATGAAAAACGACATTCTGGACGTTTGCGAGGCATGTATCGACGGTACGCTCGATCAGCTCAAGTTGGAGTTTGAAGACAATGCGACAGTTTGTGTTGTGCTGGCATCGGACGGTTATCCGTTAAAATACGACAAGGGACTCCCGATTTCCGGCCTGGAAGCCTTTGACGGAAAAGACGATGTGTTCTGTTTCCATGCAGGAACCAGGTTTGCAGAAGACGGAAAGACGATCCTGACCAACGGTGGACGTGTGCTGGGTATCACGGCGAAAGCGCCTACCTTAAAGGAAGCGCGCGCAAAAGCGTATGCAGCGACCGAATGGGTCAATTTTGCCAACAAATATATGAGACACGATATCGGTAAAGCGATCGACGAAGCATAATATACCGATAGAGCACTGGCGACAGGCGAAATCGGAAGCCTGGCTGAGGAGTTTGGAAAAGAGAAAAGGACCGCAGAGACCTTTGCGGATCGGAATCAGAAAGGTACGTAAATTAGAATGATGAAATGGACGACCAAGTTCAGCACTGTGCTGGGATGTGCACTTGCTGCGGTATTTTTATTTACATCCACAATGGAAGTCGGCGCTGTGCCGCTGACCTCTTCCCCGAGCGGAACGACAACGACCACAACAACCGACACCAATGCTGCAGAGGACGGAAATGCTGATGCAGCCGCAGAGGATAATGCCGCAGAGGATAACGCAGCAGAGGATAACGCCGCAGGGACAGCTGCTGCAGGAACCGTTACCAGCGCAACCGTAACCTCTTCCAGCGTTAATATCAGAAGCGAAGCTTCCACCAGCGCAAACGTTGCAGGTAAGGCAACCAGCGGACAGGAGCTGACCGTTACCGGCGAGACACAGGGCAGCGACGGCAAGACCTGGTATGCAGTAACATTTGATAATGTAAGCGGATATATCCGTTCCGATCTGGTAGAGGCACATGTGTCGGAGGCGACAGCAGAGCCGGCTGTTGACGAAACTCAGGAGACGGAGGAACCGGAGGAGGAGCCGATCGTAGACAACTCCGCAGATTATTCCGTCGCCTTTGAGGATGACGGAAGCGGCAGCAGTGCATGGTATCTGCATGATAATACTATGGGAACCAGATATCAGGTTAGTGACCTGCTGAATGCAGAGGAGACCAACAAGAACAATCAGGCGACCATCGACCAGACCGCAAAGAGCATGCGCTTTGTCGTTATTCTGATGGCGTTTGTAATCGTAGTTCTGATTATCGTTGTAACGATCCTGATTATCAAAGTCAGAAGCACGTATGAAGACTATGACGATTATGATGATGACGAAGATGACGAAGATGACGAAGATGACGAAGACGACGATGAGGATGAGGACGAGGACGAGGAAGAGGAAGAAGAACGTCCGCGCCGCAAAAAGGGCAAATCCAAAGATTGGCAGTCCAGGAATTTCCTGGATGATGACGATCTCGAATTTGAATTCCTTGACCTGAAATAAATCTTCCAAAAAGCAAGCATTCAGAAAACAATAGAAGCACGTTCTGCGAACATGCTATTGTCGTGAATCCATGAAAAACATCCGGCTTTTGCTGCAAACTGCCCGCTGTCTGGCGGGAGCACAGGAAACAGCAGTGCCGGGTGTTTTGTTTTATTCATGACAATAGCATGCTCGCAGCGCGTGCATGCTATTGTTGACTATTTTCAGGATTCTTGTTATAGTGTTTCTAGAACACTTTAAAGAGAAAATGGATGGGAGATCAGCATGATTCTGGAAGTCGATTTTAACAGCGAAGAAGCGTTATATATACAGCTGCGCAATCAGATCATTGTCGGGATTGCGACAAACAGGCTCAAGGAGGGAGAGTCCCTCCCGAGCGTGCGGCAGCTTGCAGAATCCATTGGGATTAACATGCATACAGTGAATAAGGCATATACCGTGCTCAAGCAAGAGGGCTTCGTCAAGGTGGACAGACGCCGCGGCGCAGTGATTGCGATTGATGCGGATCGAATCAGTGATCTGGAGCAGATGCGGGAGTCGCTGCGGGTCATTCTGGCACGGGCAAGTTGTCGGAATATTTCCCGCGAGGAAGTACATGCTTTGATAGATGAGATTTATGAAGAGTATGGAGGACTATAACAGATGCAGTCACAGTTTACGGATAAGGCAAAAACTGCCCTGCTTTTGGCAGGGCGGGCGGCAAAAAGCCTGCATCAGAATTATGTTGGGACAGAGCATATCCTGCTGGGTCTGATCAAAGAAGGAACCGGTGTGGCATCAAGGGTTCTGACGGAAAACGGGGCAAAAGAAGAGGCGATCCGGGAAATGATTCAGGATCTGCTGGCTCCGGAGACGCCCAATCCGGTCATAGAGCGGGACGGTTATTCCCCCCGGGCAGAGGAAGTTCTGGAGGAAAGCCACAGACAGGCGGAAAAGGCAGGCAGCGCGCTGACCGGAACGGAACACATTTTGTTAGCGCTTTTAGGAGATGGGGATAATGTTGCAGTGCGGGTGCTGCAGACGCTGTCGCTGCCGCTGCAGAAAATCATGCGGGATACGCTCCTGGCAGCAGGACTGGACCCTACGGCGTACCGCGAAGAGCTGGGACGCAGGCAAAAAAAGAGCCAGACCGGGACGCTGGAGCTTTACAGCCGGGATCTGACGAAGCTGGCTGCACAGGGAAAGCTCGATCCAGTTGTCGGGCGCGATCAGGAGATTGGGCGCGTGATTCAGATTTTAAGCCGCAGGACGAAGAACAATCCGTGCCTGGTAGGAGAACCCGGTGTCGGCAAAACGGCGATCGTCGAGGGACTTGCGCTTCGGATTACGGAGGGCAGCGTGCCGGATACGGTAAAGGATAAACGGGTTCTGATGCTGGATCTGTCCGGGATGATCGCGGGAAGCAAATACCGCGGCGAATTTGAGGAGCGAATTCGTAAGGTCATCCGTGAGGTGACAGACGACGGAAATATTTTACTGTTTTTGGATGAGCTGCATACACTGATCGGTGCAGGCGGCGCAGAGGGGGCGATTGACGCTTCCAACATTTTAAAGCCGTCCCTTGCGCGCGGCGAGATTCAGCTGATCGGCGCGACAACGCTGGAAGAATACCGCAAATATATCGAAAAAGATGCTGCCCTGGAACGTCGTTTTCAGCCGGTTACGGTCGAAGAGCCGACGGAAAATGAGGCGATCGGCATTTTGCAGGGAATCGTTTCCAGATATGAAGAGCATCATAAAGTAAAGATTCTGCCGGAAGCCCTCGAGGCCGCAGTACATCTTTCCAATCGCTATATCAACGACCGGAAGCTCCCGGACAAGGCGATCGACGTGATGGACGAGGCGGCTGCTGCGGTGCGCCTGCAGCGGATGCAGACGACTGACGAGGCAACAGACCAGGCAAAGGAAATCAAAACGCTGGACGAAAAGCTGGAGCAGGCGATCCGCGATCAGGATTTGGAGGAGGCCTCAAGACTAAAGCAAAGGCTAAAGGAGGCGCTCGCCCGTTACGAAAAGCACCAGAAACGGCAGGAAAAGAGCCGCAAAAAGGGGCAGCCGGAGGTGACAGCAGAGGATATCGCAAAGGTCATTTCCACCTGGACAAAGGTTCCGGTGAGCCGCCTGACCGAAAAAGAGAGCGAACGGCTGTTAAAGCTGGAATCTATTCTGCACAAGCGCGTGATCGGACAGGAAGAAGCCGTATCGAGCGTTGCGCGGGCGATGCGCCGCGGCAGAGTCGGACTGCAGGATCCGAGACGACCGATCGGTTCGTTTTTGTTCCTCGGTCCCACAGGTGTCGGAAAGACGGAGCTTTCCAAGGCGCTGGCAGAAGCGATGTTTGGTTCAGAAAACGCGCTGATCCGCGTGGACATGTCGGAATATATGGAAGGGCACTCTGTTTCGAAAATGATCGGCTCGCCTCCGGGCTATGTCGGCTTTGACGAGGGCGGACAGCTTTCTGAAAAGGTTCGCAGAAATCCGTATTCGGTGGTTTTATTTGACGAAATCGAAAAAGCGCACCCGGATGTTTTCAATATTTTGCTACAGGTGCTGGACGATGGGCATATCACGGATTCCAGAGGCAGGAAGGTCAGCTTCAAAAATACCGTCATCATCATGACGTCCAACGCCGGTGCACAGCGGATTGTGGAGCCAAAAAATCTCGGCTTTGCGGCAAAAGAAGATGCGCAAAAGACTTACGAAAAGATGAAAGCCGGCGTGATGGAAGAGGTAAAACGCCTGTTCAAACCGGAATTTTTAAACCGGATTGATGAAACGATCGTATTCCATCAGCTGACAAAAGACGATATGAAGCGAATTATCAATCTGCTGGCGCAGAGCCTGATTACGCGCTGCCGGACACAGCTGGATATCAGCCTGACACTGACACCATCTCTGAAAGAGCATATCGTAGAAAAATACAGCAACCTGAAAATGGGTGCAAGACCGTTAAAGAGAGCAATTCAGACGCTGATCGAGGACGCACTTGCGGAAGAAATTCTGTCGGGACGGGTAAAATCCGGCGATCATGTGAGTGCAGGCTTCCGCGAGGATAAAGTTGTTTTCAGCGTCAAAAACAAATAAACAGCAAACCGCCGCAAAGGCGGACAGGAGGACAAAAGAATGGCAGCAGTAGCAGAACTCATCAGAACAGAAGCAGACGGAAAGATCAGCTTCGGCAATCATCTTCTGCAGGAAAAGAGCAAGAAGGAGGGCTTTGAGGCCGGCGGCGATGAGTACAAGGTAAAGACTTTTAAAGAGATTACCAAGCTGGAAAGAAACGGCATGTTTGTCTATGAATCCGTGCCCGGCACGAGCGTAGAGCATTTTGCGGAGAGCGAAAATGGCGTCAGCTTCACGGTAGAGGGCACAGAGGACGCGCAAATCACACTCGGTCTGGAGGAAGATACGGAATATGATGTGAAAATCAACGGTGAGGATGCGGGCAGAATGCGCACGAACCTGGGCGGAAAGCTGAATGTGAGCGTGGAGCTTGCTGGAATCGGAGAAGTAAAGGTAGAAATTTCAAAATAAATGGCAACCAAAATAAAAACCAGATTTTTCTGTCAGGAATGCGGCTATGAAACGGCAAAATGGCTGGGGCAGTGTCCGGGCTGTAAGGCGTGGAATTCCCTCGTAGAAGAACCGGTTTCCGTGTCCGCAGGCGGAAAAGAGAAAAAGCAGGTGCTGTCCGGGGTGCAGAGCGCTCCGGCGGTGCTGAATGAAATTTCGATGGAAGAGGAAAGACGCACGGAAACCGGGATGGGAGAGCTCGACCGGGTACTGGGCGGCGGAATCGTTACCGGCTCGCTGACGCTGGTCGGCGGCGACCCGGGTATCGGCAAATCGACGCTTCTTTTGCAGATGTGCAGGAACCTTTCGTTAAAAAAGCAGCACATTTTGTATGTATCAGGCGAGGAATCCTTACGCCAGATCAAAATGCGTGCGATGCGGATCGGCGATTTTTCGGACACGCTGGAGCTGTTCTGTGAGACGAACCTGAATCGGATCGAGGAGGTAATCCAGCAGAAAAAGCCTCAGATCGTCATCATTGACTCCATCCAGACGATGTACAATGAAGCGGTCAGCGCGGCGCCCGGCAGCGTGTCGCAGGTGCGCGAATCGACTGGTGTTTTGCTGCGGCTGGCAAAAGGGCTCGGTATTTCGATTTTTATCGTCGGCCATGTGACCAAAGAGGGAACGGTTGCAGGTCCCAGAGTGCTCGAGCATATGGTGGATACGGTGTTGTATTTTGAGGGCGACCGACATGCATCTTACCGAATCCTCCGGGGCGTTAAGAACCGTTTTGGCTCAACCGATGAGATCGGCGTGTTTGAGATGCGCCAAGAGGGGCTGAAAGAGGTGTTAAACCCGTCGGAATTCATGTTAAATGGCAGACCTGCCGGCGCGAGCGGCTCGGTCGTCTCCTGCTCAATGGAGGGGACTCGTCCGATGCTCACGGAGATTCAGGCGCTCGTCTGCCACAGCAATTTTGGCATTCCACGCCGTCAGACGACCGGAACGGATTTTAACCGCGTCAATTTGCTGATGGCGGTATTGGAAAAACGGCTTGGCATGCAGATCGGGGGGTGTGATGCTTACGTCAATCTGGCGGGCGGCATTCGGATTACAGAGCCTGCCATCGATCTTGGAATCGTGATGGCAATCATGTCGAGCTTCAAAAACAGCCCCGTCCCGGAGGGCGTTGTCGCCTTCGGGGAAGTGGGCCTGAGCGGGGAAGTACGCGCCGTTTCGATGGCGGAGCAGAGAGTGAGGGAGGCGCAGAAGCTCGGTTTCACAACCTGTATCCTCCCCCAGGTCTGTCTCGAAAAAATGCCGAAAATTTCCGGCATCCGATTAGTCGGTGTCCGCAGTGTTGCCGACGCCGCGCGGGAGCTGTAAGAGCGCCCTACAGCGGCTGGTTGGGATAACCCGGAAAATAAAACGGAAGGGTCGCACCCGGAACAGGATATACCGCGATCTTGTCGTCGAACAGATTTTTTTCGGACGGCACTTCGTCGTTTTTGGAAACCGGATTGACACCGTCGGGAGAGAGGATACAGTCATCCGCAAGGTCAGAAGGACGGTCTGATTCTGGAATTACAGGATACATGACAAAAACCTCCTTTTCATTGTTGGATTCAAAAAGCAATAGGAAAGCTTTTGGGATCAGTATGTATCTTTTTTGGGGAAAATATTCTATTGTCGTGAACTGCAACATTTTGAAAAAGTAGTTGACAAAAGATACAGTGGTGCGATACAATATGATCAAGTTGAGAAGTTATCAACCCACAAAATCAGGCAGGATGTTTTCCGCAAGGAGGATGTCCTGCCATCCCCCCACAAAGATTCGATACCTGCTGATTTCGTGTCAGCAGGTTTTTTATTTGTTCATGACAATAGAATGCTCGCAGAGCGTGCATTCTATTGTTGCATAAGAAAGTTCGTTTCTATACAATATTATACAATAAAAAACGCTCCGCGAGGATGCACACTCGACGCAAAGGTAGATGGTTGCCGAAGCAGCCGCGCCTCGGCGCAAAAATATACTAAGGCACATTCTTTTTATATTTTATATGGAGAATACGAATGAAAAAAACGGTTTTAAAGGAAAATAATTCCTGCAGAATGCAGTGTATCGCAGAAGAAAATCTGGAACAGGAAATGGACAGCCAGGTAGAGCCGTTTCTGAAACAGGTTCAGATTTGCGGGTGGATGGAGGTCGCGCCCGAAGGCGGTGAATCGCAGGAGCGTGATGTGGCATCGGCAGACAGCACATCGCAAAAGTCTGAGAACGCACCAGAAGACGGCGTGGCTCAGAGAAAAACAGTTAAGACGGGCGGTCTGTATTATGAACTGTATCCGCAGGAGACACAAAAAGGGACGATCGTGATCAGCTATGGCTTTACAGAGTCCTGCCTGAAATATCATGAATTGATTTACTATTTTTATCTGCAGGGATATCAGGTGGCGATTATGGATCACAGAGGGCATGGAAAATCCATGCGTGAAGTGGAAGATCACACAATTGTACACATTGGATTGTTTTCCCGATATGTAAAAGATCTGCACCGGTTCGTCAAAACAGTGGTGAAGCCGATGGCAAAAGATCTGCCGCTGTATCTGTACGCACATTCCATGGGCGGCTGTATCGGCGCATTTTATCTGGAGCAGTACCCTGAGGATTTTGCCAAAGCGGTTCTGAATGCACCGATGTTGGGAGTGAATCTGGGCGGCGTGCCGTCCTGGGCGGCGCGGGTGCTGTGTGATTTTAAAGTGTTCGGAGGCAATGGGAAGGATCGTCTGCTCACACAGGGCACTTTTGATCCGGAAGAGTCTTTTTCGGACGCGTCCTGCAGCTCCGAAGCGCGCCATGATTATTATATGAAAAAACGGCGGGGGGATGAAAGCTGCCAGACCTCTTCAGGAAGCTATGAATGGGGCAGGGAAGCGATCAATGCCGGGAAATTTGTCATCAGCAAAAAGCAGGCGAAAAAGGTGAAGACGCCGGTGCTTTTATTTCAGGCGGGAAAAGATACGCTCGTAACGCCCGGAGCACAAAAAGAGTTTATCAAGAGGATCCCAGATGGACAGCTGGTGGTTGTGCCCGATATCCGGCATGAAATTTACCGCGCGCCAAACAGCGTCCTGCAGCCGTATCTGGAAATGATTTTTGAATTTTATGACAGTGGGGAAAAAGTCCTGTAAAAAAGGAGGATCGGCAGAAGTTTCGCTTTCCTGCCGACGATATGAAAGCAAGACTTGTTGCGTATTGACCGCCGGGGTGGTA
>OLRA01004831.1_pt1 | contig 10362 bp, 6 predicted proteins | sample 1673011 | NCBI WGS metagenome assembly OLRA01 (sample SAMEA3136746, study PRJEB25190) | human gut metagenome | reverse complement strand
ACCGAATAGCGGCTTGCGGGCTCGCCGAGTCCGACCTAGCTTCTTAACATAGGCAAGCCTGGAGCCTCCCATTTCCGTGCGCCCTTGCGCGCGGACGGGAGGCTTTTTCACGAGGTGGGTGCAATCGCGTCTGCCGGATAGGAGTTCACCTTGGGAAGGAAATCTCGCGAACTGGCCGCTGCGCGCGCTACGGCCGAGGCGTTTCCCGGAACCGTTCTTGCAGTTGACGCCATGGGCGGCGACAACGCGCCCTCCGTCGTGCTCGAAGGTGTCGCAGCAGCGCTTGAAGCCGATCCTGCGCTCAAGATCGTTTTGTGCGGGCCTGGCGAGGTGGTGACCCCGTTCGCCGCGAACCATGAGCGCTGTGAGGCGCACGTTACCACCCAGGTGATCGATATGGGCGAGCACCCCGCCCGCGCCGTGCGACAGAAGAAGGACTCCTCGATCGTGGTTGGCTGCCGTTTGGTGAAGGAAGGTCAGGCGGCGGGCTTCTTCTCCGCAGGGTCTACGGGCGCATGCCTTGCCGCTGCGACCCTCGTGGTCGGGCGTGTGAAGGGCGTGCAGCGCCCGGCTCTCGCCATGCCCCTTCCCGCGCCGTCCCACCCGGTCCTTCTGTGCGACGTGGGCGCGAATGCCGACTGCAAGCCTGCCTACCTCGTGCAGTTCGCCCGCATGGCGGGCATCTACGCCGAACGCATCTTGGGTATCCCGAATCCGCGCATCGGCCTTCTCAACATCGGCGAGGAGGAGGAAAAGGGCAACGACCTCGCGATCAAGACGCATGCGCTCATGGCCAAGCAGGTGCCAGGCTTTGCGGGCAACGCCGAGGGACGCGATATCCTTACGGGTGATTTCGACGTGGTGGTGTGCGACGGCTTCACCGGCAACGTGACCCTCAAGACCATTGAAGGCACGTCGAAGGTGCTCTTCAAGATGGTGAAGGAAGCCATGATGTCGTCTGCGAAGGCGAAGATCGGCGCGCTCGCGCTCAAAAGCGAGCTTTACGAGCTGAAAGACCGCATGAGCGCCGACACCTACGGCGGCGCGCCGCTTCTGGGCTGCAAAGGCGCCGTCGTCGTCGGGCATGGTTCCTCGAATGCAAAGGCGGTGAAGAACGGCATCCTCGTGACCGCCCGCGCCGCCCGGGAGAACGTTTCTGAAATAATCGCGCAGACGCTCGCAGGCTCCGACGCAAATACTTCTGAACAGGTAGAATAAACGTTTAAGCAATCAGAAGACACGATAATCGCAAGGTGGTCCGATATCAGCATGTCGATGACTGAAGAACAGCAGGAAAAGCTCGCACGCGCCCAGGAAATCTTGGGCTATGAATTCAAGCAGGAGCAGCTGCTCCTCTCGGCAATTACACACCCTTCGGCGACGGAGGGCCGTCCAGTCAAATATTCCTACGAGCGCTTGGAGTTCTTGGGCGACTCCATCGTGGGCGCCATCGTCGCGGCGATCGCGTTCGACAGCTTCCACGAGATCGACGAGGGTGGGCTCACCCGCATCAAGGTGGCGCTCGTCGCGGGCTCGAGCCTGTCGGATGTGGCTGCGAAGCTTGGTTTCGCCGACATCATCGTGTTCGGCTCCTCCGAGACGGGCACGGGCAAGCGAGGCCTTCATTCCGCGCTCGAGAACGTCTACGAGGCGGTCGTTGCCGCGCTCTACCTTGACGGCGGAATCGACGCTGCAGTGAAGTTCGTGCGCCGCACGCTCATCCCGCATATGTCGCTCGATCTGGCCGCGCAGCCCGAAAACCCCAAGAGCGCCCTTCAGGAGAAGCTGCAGGAGGGCGGCATCACGCCGACTTACAAGCTGATCGAAACGCAGGGCCCGCCGCACGACCGCACGTTCGTCGCTCAGGTCTACGCGGGTGACCAGGGACTTGCCCGCGGCACCGGTCGCACGAAGAAGGAGGCCGAGAGCCAGGCTGCGAAGAGCACGCTCGCGCGCCTCGGCGAGTTCTTCGGGCTCGGCCTGACCGAGGAAGAGCGCGCTGCAAAGGAAAAGGCTGCGGCGCAGGCCAAGGCCGAGAAGGCAGCCGCCCGAGCCGCCAAGGAGGAAGCTGCAGCGCATGCGAAGGCCGAGAAGGCCTCCGAGCGCGCCCGCATCAAAGCTGAGAAGGAAGCCGCACGCCTTCAGAAGAAGCAGGGCTAGCGAATGCACCTCAAATCCCTCGTCCTCAAGGGCTTTAAGTCCTTTGCCGACAGAAGCGCGCTCACGCTCGAGCCGGGCATCACGGCGATCGTGGGCCCGAACGGATCGGGCAAATCGAACATCTCTGATGCCGTGCTGTGGGTGCTCGGCGAGCGCAATGCCAAGCACCTGCGCGGACAGGCCATGGAAGATGTCATTTTCGCCGGCTCCTCCGCCCGTCGTGCGGCGGGGCTTGCAGAAGTCGACTTGGTGCTCGACAACTCCGACGGCACGCTTCCCGTCGACTACGACGAGGTCGCGATTACGCGCCGTATGTACCGCTCGGGCGAAAGCGAGTACCTGATCAACGGCACGGTGGCGCGTCGCATGGATGTGCTCGACATCCTTCACGACTCGGGGCTTGGGACGGGCACGCACTCGATCATCTCGCAGGGCAGCCTCGACTCCATCCTGCAATCGAAGCCCGAAGACCGCCGCGCGCTCATCGAGGAGGCCGCCGGCGTGCTCAAGCACAAGCAGCGCAAGGCGAAAAGCGAGCGCAAGCTGGCCCAGATGGACCAGCATCTCGCGCGCGTGCGCGACGTGACCGCCGAGGTCGAACGTCAGCTGAAACCGCTCGAGCGCAAGGCGAAGCGCGCCCGCACCTACATCGGGCTTTCCGCCGAGCTCTCCGATCTGAAGCTTAAGCTTGCCGTCGACGACTTGCGCCAGCTTCAGGAAAAGCACGCCGCTGCCACGGCGCGCGAGGAGGCCGTTGCTGCCGAGCTCGAGGCGAAGCGCGCGGAGATTTCGAATGCGGAAGCTGCCGCCGAGGCGCTGCAGGAGAAGATTCGCCAAGAGGGAGCGAGCGCCGGCGAGCTTACACGCCAGCATCGCCAGGCTTCGGGCGCCGTTGAGCGCATCGAGTCCGCTGAGCTCGTCATGCGCGAGCGCAAGCGTGCAGCGACCTCCCGTGCGGGCGAGCTTTCGGTGTCGCTCGAGGCGAACGCCGCTCGCACAAAGACCGCCCAAGCCGACCTCGATGCTGCAAACGCCCAGCTTGCAAGCGTGCAGGCCGAGCGTGCGCAAGCTGAAGAAAAGGTGTCGCGGCTCGCTGCCGACCATGCGGACGTGACGTCGAGGCGCGCCGAGACCGAGAAGCGCGCGAGCCGCGATTTGGAATCGCGCATCAACTCGGCCCGCGCCAAGCACGCCGAGCTTAAAGAGGCCCTCACGAACGGGCTCGCGCACATGAAGATTATCGAGGGGCATAGCCAAGAGCTTACCCTTCAGTTCGACCGCGCCCAGGCCGAGGCTTCCCAGGCGGAGGCCCATGCCCGAATGCTCGCCGAAGAGCTCTCGGCCCTCGAGCAGGTCGAGAAGGAATCCCGCATGCACGGGGGCGAGACTGTGCGCGCTGCCGAGGAGGCACGTGCCACCCGCGACGAGGCGAGCGACGCCGAGCGCGCCTGCGCTGCATCAATCGAGGCGTTGCGCGAAGTTGAGCGGGCATCCGCGAAGGCCCAGGGCCCGGCGCTCGAATGGCTCGCGGGCAATGCTGCCGCCTTCGATGCCGCAGTCGCGCCGCTTTCTCATGAAATCTCTGCCCCCGAAGGCCAGGAGGCACTCGTCGAGCACCTTCTCGGCGCCGACGTGGCAGCGCTCCTCGTGGCTGACGGATCGCATGCGGCAAGCATGGTCGCCGCGCTTGCCGCCGAAGGGAAAAACGGCGAGGTGACGCTTGTCTTGCGCGACGATGCGAACGGGGTCTCCACGCCCGATGCCTCAGCGCGATCCGCGAATGCGTTGGGCCGGGCACTTCTCGAGGGGCTTTCGTTCCCCGAGTCGTCCGCTCGTGCGGTTCGCGCGCTCCTTGGCGATGTCGTCGTGTGCGAAAACCTTGAGGAGGCGCTCGCCGCCCACGAGGCCGACACGCTCGGCCTGCGCTTTGTCACGCCCGACGGGTGCATCGTGTGGCCGACGGGCAAGGTGGTCGCCGGTCGCCATGTCGACGATGGGGGACAGGGCGCCCTCGCACGCGCTCGCAGGCTTGAGGAGCTTTCCCGCGAGCTTGTCATCGCGAGGGAGGCGACGCAAAAGGCGAAGGAGGCTGCCGATGCCGCCGATGCTGCCCTGCGCACGGCGCAAGGGAAAAGCCTTGCGAAAAGCCAGGAGCTCGCTGCCGCCAAGGGCAAGTCGGACGCCGCGCGCGCTGCTGCCGACGCTGCCGCGCAGAAGCTCACTTCGACTCGCCACGAGCTCGAGAACGTCGAGCGGCAACGCTCGGAGGCGGAGCAGGTCATCGCGAAGGCCCGTCCCGACGTGGAGGAGTATGCGCGCTTGGCCGACGAGCTCGGGCACGAGCTGGAGGGCGTGAAGGAAAGTCTTGCCGCCGCGCTCGACGCCGCCGCCCCCTTGCGCGATGCCGCCCAGCAGGCAACCGATGCGCTCTCCGAAGCACGCCTCGCCGCAGCGACGCTTGTGGAGCGCGAGACCTACACAGTCCGCGTCCGCGATGCGCGCGCAGGGGAGCTCGCTCAGCTTGCCGCTCAGGCGAAGACGCAGCGTTTGGCCCATCGTGCGAAGGAGCTTTCCGCATCCCGCATTGAGCCTCTGCTTGCGGTGTTCGAGGAGCTCGCGCAGAGCGCCCGCCGCTGGACGGTTGACTTGGAAGACAAGGCAACGCAGGCGCAGGATTCCCAGTCGGGGCTGCATTCCCAGGCGAACGAGGCGCGCTCGAAGGCGCGCGCGGCTCACGACGCCTACGACGCGGCCAGTGAGCGCATGAGCGCTGCGCGTGTGGACAAGGGACGTTTGGAGGTGCAGGTCGAGGCTGCGGTCAACGAGATTGTCCACGGTTGCCGCACGCCGCTCGAGACGGCGCTCGCGTGCCCTGAGCTCGAGAATCGCCATGAAGTGGAGGACGCCGCCTTCAAGCTGCGCCGCCGCATCGCCAACCTGGGCACGATCAATCCCGACGCCGCCGACGAGTACGACGCGCTCAAGGTGCGCTACGACTATCTGGCAAGCCAGCTTGCCGACCTCGACGGCGCGCGCAAGGCGCTCGCGAAGATCAACCGCGTCATCGATGCGCGCATGAAGGACGATTTCGCGAGGACCTACGAGGCGGTAAACGCCAACTTCCAGGAAATCTTCTCCACGCTGTTTCCCGGTGGCACGGCGCATCTGTCCCTCGTCGATCCCGACGACATGGAGAACACGGGCGTGGAGGTCTCGGCGCAGCCGCGCGGCAAGCGCATTACGAAGATGTCGCTCATGTCCGGCGGCGAGAAGTCGCTCATGGCGCTCGCGCTCCTGTTCGCGGTGTACCGTATCCGCACGACGCCGTTCTACATCTTGGATGAGGTCGAGGCAGCTCTTGACGACACGAACCTGCGCCGCCTTATCGCGTTCGTGGAATCGCTTCGCGGCACCACGCAGCTCATTATGATCACGCACCAGCGTCGTACGATGGAGACCGCAGACGTGCTCTTCGGCGTCTCCATGCAGGCCGACGGCGTGACGAAGGTCATTAGCCAGAAGCTCGATAGGGCCCTGCAGTACGCCGAGTAAGGAACTTGCAAGGGGTCCATCGCCTTCGTTTTAGCTTGGCAGCAGGCTTGCGCGAACTCAACGGGGGAGTCCGACGAGACTCCCCCGCGCCTTGCTGATTTGCCGCAGTTGGGGAAAAATGCTCTCTTCCCTACCGTTTATGAAGAAATCCGACTACTTTACTGGCAGAATTTCTCCATTTATGATTCACAATCCACGTTTCTGCGCTAAAGTGTATGAATACGAATTGCCTAGTGATTGCTAGGTGTTCGTTCGGACGCGTGGGTATGGGAGCCTGCGCAGGCGGCTTGCCGAATGGCTGGCTGAAATGGGAAGGGAGTATTCAGATGGAAGAGAACAAGCTCAAGTTCAGCAGGCGCCAGTTCATGGGGCTGCTCGGAACCGCAGTTGCGGGAACCGCCATGATGGGCATGGTTGGTTGCTCCGGCGGGGGGTCCGAGAAGAAGGGTGACGGCAAGGCCGCTTCCGGCGACAAGGCCGCCGACAGCATCACCTACAGCTTGACTGCCGATCCCCGCGCCCTCGATCCGGCGTATTTCGACGACGGCGAGTCCGCGGTTGTGTGCTGCAACATTTACGAGGGCCTCTATGGTTTCGCTGAGAAGAACGCGGAAGTCAAGCCCCTTCTCGCCACCGAGTTGCCCGAGATTTCCGACGATGGTCTCATCTACACCATCAAGCTGCGCGAAGGCGTGAAATTTCACGACGGCACCGACTTCAACGCCGACGCCGTGAAGACCTCGATTGAGCGTTTGCTCGAGCCGAACCGCAACTCCGACCAGCCTTATGCCTCCTTCGTGTTTGGCGAGGAAGCTGCGAATTCCGGCGTGAAGACCGTCGAGGCGGTCGACGCCACCACCGTGAAGATCACGATGCGCGCGGCGAACACCTCGTTTTTGAAGAACCTGGCCATGGCCCTCGCGTCTCCGATCGTTTCCCCGAAGGCCATTGAAGCAGCCTCCGCTGGCTCCGCTATCACCACACCCTGTGGTACCGGCCCCTATAAGTTCGTTGACTGGACGAAGTCCGCTTCCGTAACCCTCGAGGCCAATGAGGATTACTGGGACAAGGATAATGCTCCCAAGACGAAGAACATCATCTTCAAGATCATCGCCGAGGGCAACACCCGCATCACTTCGCTGCTGAACGGCGAGTGCGACATCATCTCGTCGGTCGACCCGTCTTCGGCAAACCAGATCACCGACGGTGGCTACGAGCTGTTCTCCGAGGATGGCATGACCATCAATTACATGGCGTTCAACACGGACGAGGGCGGCATCTGCGCCGACAAGGAAGTCCGCAAGGCCATCGCCCAGGCAATCAACGTCGAGGAAATGGTTTCTGCAATCTACGGCGAGTACGCTTCTGTCGCGAATTCCGTCATGCCGCTTTGGATGGCGCCTTACGACAAGGACGTCAAACAGACCGCATACGACCCCGATGCCGCGAAGGCAACCCTCGCTGCTAAGGGAGTCACCAAGCTCGCTTGCATCACCTACTCCACCGCTCGTCCGTACAACGCAAAGGGCGGCGTTGAGCTCGCTAACATGGTTCAGGGCTATCTGTCCAAGGTCGGCGTCGATGTGGAGATCACCCAGTACGATTGGACGACTTACAAGTCCAAGGTGCAGACCGATCCCTATGACATCTGCTTCTACGGTTGGACCGGCGACAACGGCGACCCGGACAACTTTATGAACCTGCCTGCGGACTCCAACAGGTCCATGAACGTTGCCCACTGGGATAACGAGGAATACAAGGCTCTCATCGCAAAGGGTATTGCAACGCCCGACGGCGACGAGCGCGATGCCATCTACAAGCAATGCGAGGAAATGATGGCTGAGGAGCAGCCGTGGTTGCTCATCTCCCACTCCAAGAATCTGCTCGGCTACAGCCCGAAGGTGAAGGGTTTCTATTATCACCCGACGGGAGTCGCGTTCTTCAAGGGCGTTTCCAAGGAAGCGTAGCGCTTTCCCGGCATTTTGCCTTCACGGTGCGCGGGGCGGTCTCTTTGCTGCCCCGCGCACCTTTTCAGCGCAGCGCGCGGCTTGCCTTGAGCTGAATCTTGCCGATTCGGTTCAGGGCAGGATCGCGTGACCTGCGTATCGCGGCCCTTCCAGACGAGACGATTTGGGCCGCATCTTCGAAAGGACAATGGTGCTTAAATACATCCTCAAAAGAATCCTTATGGTGATTCCCGTGCTGCTGGGTGTGACGATCATCATCTTCTTCATCACGCGCGTTCTCGCCTCCGACCCGGCTCCTGTGGTCTTGGGAGAGCATGCGACGGCGGAGGCGATGGCCGCATGGCGGGCCGACTACGGCCTCGATGATCCCATCTGGATGCAGTACGTCAACTTCCTGGTATCGGCGATCCAAGGTGATTTGGGAACGTCGTACTACACGCACACGCCCGTCGCGTCTGAGCTTGCAGCGCGCTTCCCAGCAACCGCCGAACTTGCGTTGTGCGCCATTATCGTGGCTTCCATCTGCGGTATTGCGCTTGGTGTGCTCGCTGCGGTGAAGAAGAACAAGCTTGCCGACAACGCTTCGATGGTGCTTGCGCTCATCGGCGTGTCGATGCCTGTTTTCTGGTCGGGCATTCTGCTCATCTTGCTGTTCTCGGCGACGCTGCATATCCTGCCGTCCTCCGGTCGCGTGACGCCGCTTTTGCAGCCGACCGGCGGTACGGGCTTCTTCATCTTCGATACCATCGCGAAAGGCGATTTCGAAGCGCTTGGCGATGTGCTTGTCCACCTTGTCCTACCGACGGTTACGCTATCGCTTTACTCCATGGCCATCATCACGCGCATGACGCGCTCTTCGATGCTCGAAACGCTCAACGCTGATTATATCCGCACGGCGCGCGCGAAGGGGTTGGCGAAGCGCTCGGTGAACGTCAAGCATGCGCTGCGCAATGCGATGCTTCCCGTGTCGACCGTTATCGGCTTGCAGTTAGGAAGCTTGCTCGGCGGCGCCTTGCTTACCGAAACCGTGTTCGCATGGCCGGGCATCGGCAAGTTCGCCGTTGACTGCGTATTGAAGAGCGACTTCCCGGTGGTACAAGGCGTGGTGCTCCTGGTTGCCGTTATCTTCGTCTTCATGAATCTGCTTGTCGACATCATCTACGCATGGCTCGATCCGCGTATTAAATACGGCGCGAAGGAAGAGGGGTGATCGGCATGAGCAAAAAAACCGTTCTGGCAACACAGGGCGCTGCAGGCGAAGTGACGAACAGCCAAGCCCAGCAGCCTGTCGAAAAGCGCGAGAGCATCTGGAAAGACGTGCTTGACGGCATCGTCTCGAACAAGGCGGCCCTTGTGTCGGCCATCTTCATCTTGCTCCTTGCGCTGATTGCGATTGTGACCAAGCTCGTTCCGGGCATCCTGCCCTACGATCCCTATGAGCAGAACCTTGCTGAATCCGTGCAAGGCCCCTCGGCTGCGCATTGGTTCGGAACCGACATCCAGGGCCGCGATATCTTCTCGCGTGTGCTTGTGGGCACGCAGATCACGCTTGTCGTGGGCCTTGCCGCTGTGGCTATATCGCTTACCGTTGGCGTTCTGCTTGGCGCGATTGCGGGCTACAAGGGCGGCAAGTGGGATACCGTCATCATGCGCATCATGGACATGATGCTCGCTATTCCGTCGATTCTTCTCGCCATCGCTATCATGGCTGCGCTTGGCCAGGGCATCGAGAAGGCGGTTGTGGCTATCGGCCTGGTCGCTATTCCCGAATATGCTCGCATCGTTCGCTCCGAGATTCTCGCAATCAAGGAGAACGATTACGTGGCAGCTGCCCGTGTGATCGGCGACTCGAACTTCGCAATCGTGTTCCGCCATGTGCTTCCGAACGCGCTGCCATCGATTATCGTGCGTGCAACGCTCGGCATTTCCTCGGCTATCCTCGACTGTGCGGCGCTCGGCTTCCTCGGTCTGGGCGTGCAGCCGCCCGATGCCGAATGGGGCGACATGCTCGGACGCGGCCGCAACGAGCTCTTCCGCGCTCCGTGGCTTATGATTTTCCCTGGTCTCGCCATCACGCTTACTGTGCTTGCATTCAACCTACTCGGCGACGGTATTCGCGACGGTTTGGATCCGAAGTCGAGGAAGAGGTAGTCCGATGTTGCTTGAAGTGAAGAGCCTCTGCACCGAATTTCCGGTGAAACGCGGCGTGGTCCGCGCAGTTGACGACGTGAGCTTTGAAGTCAGCGAAGGCGAGATTTTGGCTATCGTGGGAGAGTCCGGTTCGGGCAAATCCGTCACAAGCCTGTCCGTCATGGGCTTGCTTGCGGAGCCCGGTCATGTTGCCGGCGGCGAGATGACCTTCGACGGGAAAGACCTCGTCCATCTCTCCGAGAAGGAATATCGCGAGATGCGCGGCAACGATATGGCCATGATCTTCCAAGAGCCCATGACCTCGCTCAACCCCGTGTACCGCATCGGCGATCAGATCGTCGAGGCTATCCGCACCCACGAGAAGGTTTCGAAGAAAGAAGCGCTCACGCGCGCTATCGACCTTCTCCGCAAGGTCGGCATCCCCAGCCCTGAGGCGCGTGTGCGCGATTATCCGCACCAGATGTCGGGCGGTATGCGCCAGCGCGTCATGATCGCCATGGCGCTCGCCTGCAATCCCAAGCTTCTCATTGCC
>OLRA01004829.1_pt1 | contig 10363 bp, 9 predicted proteins | sample 1673011 | NCBI WGS metagenome assembly OLRA01 (sample SAMEA3136746, study PRJEB25190) | human gut metagenome | reverse complement strand
CTGCCTCGACTTCAACACGATGGATTACGACATGGTGCACCTTTACGGCAAGTGGGCAAAGGAGCGCACCGTTACAGAGCGCCCGCTCTGCCACGGCATTCAATCCATCCAGAGCAAGCGCGGCTCCTCCTCACACAACCACAACCCGTTCGTCGCACTGAAAGCCCACGGCGCCACCGAAGAAAACGGCGAAGTCTACGGCGTCAACCTCATTTACAGCGGCAACTTTTCCATTGAAGCCGAAGTGGATTGCTTGAACGCCACGCGCCTTCTCGCAGGCATCAATCCCACCGATTTCACCTGGCGCCTGGAGCCGAACGAATCCTTCACCGCGCCGGAAGCCGTCATGGTCTACACCGATAGGGGCCTCGGAGAGATGAGCCGCATTTTCCACCGCACCTACATGAAGCACCTCATCAAGAGTCCGTGGCGCGATGTAGAACGCCCCGTGCTCATCAACAGCTGGGAGGCCGCATACTTCGATTTCGATGATAATAAGCTTGTCGCGTTCGCACACGAAGCCGCCAAAATGGGTGTCGATATGCTTGTCATGGACGACGGTTGGTTCGGCCACCGCAAAAACGACGACTCCTCCCTCGGCGACTGGTATGTCAACGAAAAGAAGCTCAAAGGCGGCCTCAGCTCCCTCATCGAGCGCGTCAACGCAGAGGGCTTAAAGTTCGGCATCTGGTATGAGCCGGAGATGATCTCTCCGGACAGCGACCTCTACCGCGCCCACCCGGATTGGTGCCTGCACGTGCCGAACCGTGAAAACTCCCCCGCACGCTTGCAGTACGTCCTCGATATGACGAGAAAAGACGTGCGCGATAATATCTTCGCGCAGATGTATAAAGTCCTCAGTGAAAATAAGATTGATTACGTCAAATGGGACTTCAACCGCAATCTGACCGAGGTCGGCTCTGCGCTGCTCCCGCCGGAGCGCCAGAAGGAGGTCATGCACCGCTTTGTGCTCGGTACATACGACCTCATGGATCGTTTTGTCAAAGCGTTTCCGAATATCCTCTTTGAAAACTGCTCCGGCGGCGGCGGACGTTTCGATGCCGGAATGCTGTATTATTCCCCGCAGATCTGGTGCAGCGACAACACCGACGCCATCGAGCGCCTCACCATTCAGTTCGGCACGTCCATGTGCTACCCTATCTCCTCGTTTGGCGCACACGTCGCAGCCCGCCCGCGCACCTCGCTTAAAACCCGCGGCAACGTCGCCATGTGCGGCACATTCGGCTACGAGTTAGACCCCAGAAAGCTCACCGATGACGAAAAGCCGAAGTAAAGCAGCAGATCGCCGACTACCGCAAATATCACTGCCTTGTCCGCGAGGGCGATTTCTACCGCCTCGTCTCCCCGACCGAGAACGACTTCTACTGCGCGTGGGAGTTCGTTTCGCCGGATAAACAGGAAGCCATGATGACTGCCGTCGTCATGCGTCAGCCCGAGACCCGTTACTGCGTGCAGCGCCTGCGTGGCCTCGACCCCAAAACGTACTATCAGGACGAGGAGACCGGCACCGTCTATTCCGGCGCCATGCTGATGAACGCAGGCCTTAATTTGACAAGAGACGTCTACGAAGACGGCACCAGCGTCACAAAGCACTTTAAAGCTGTAAAGTAAAGCCGCCGAAATCCACAATACCGCAACGTTAAAAGTCTTTGATTAAACTTTCTTCAGAAAGTTTATGGGGGCTCGGGGCAACGCCCCAAGTCGCGCTCCGCAGAGCGCGAAACACTTTTTGCCTCCACAAAACCAGAACCGTAGGAAACCCAGTTGCATGGATTCCCTGCATGATTTGCCCCGCAAATCATTAGAATTAAATGAACAAAGCAGGACCCCGTAAACACACAACGTGCCTACGGGGTTCCTGCTATATAAATCATAAAAAAATCGACTTATTTCTCATCCGCATGCGTGCTGTTCATCAGGCGGATAAGTGCCTTCTGTGCGCGTTCCTCGCATACCGCAATAATCTCATCGCCCGCTTGCAGCACCGTGTCGCCGCCCGGAATGATGAGCTTGTTATTTCGCACAATGGAAATCAGCAGCGCCCCCTTCGGGAACACCACCTCACGCACCGACTTGCCGTGCAAAGCCGAATTCTCTCCAAGCGTCACGGAGCAAATCTGACCGCGGCCCTTGTTCAGCGATGCCACAAGATGAAACTCCATCAGGTTCGCTTCCTGCTCGATCATCTGCGCAATGATCTCCGTGCTGCTCACCGCATAATCCACGCCAAGCACACGCATCGTCTCCAAATTGCGCGGGTCGTTCGCGCGGGCAATCACTTTTTTCGCACCGAAATACTGCTTTGCAAGCTGCGACGCAACGAGGTTGTCCGCATCGTTGCCGGATATCGCAATAAAGCAGTCGGCGTCCCGTACACCGGCGTTTTCCAGCATGTCAATGTTCGTGCCGTCGCCGCAGATAATCTCCACGTCCAGCGAGTTCGCAAGCTGTAAGCTGCGCGCGCGGTCGCTCTCGATGATACGCACCTCGTGGCGGCGGCCCTCCAAAATGCGGCGCGCAAGGCTTTCGCCCACCTTGCCGCCGCCCATAATGACAATGTTCATGGCACATTCCCCCTTAATCGATTACGCGGCTGTACACAATCTCGTCGCCCGCCTCGAGCTTCAAGGGTGCAAGCCCTGCCAAAACGAACGCGCCGCTTTTGCGGATAATGCCGAACACCACTTCGTCCGGGTTGCCGCGTAGCTCGTCCACATCCTTGCCGATCTGATGCCGCTCCGCCGGCCGCACGTCAAAGTCAACCGTGTGCAGACCGAACTCGATTTTCTTGCTCAATTTTTCGCCGCTCAGCATCCGCACAATGCAGTCGCCGGCGTGGTTTGTGGGGCAAATGGTGTGCAATCCCATATGCTCAAAAATCAATTCACGCGTTGGATCGGATACGCGCGCCACCACGTTTTGGATACCGAAGTAATCGCGCGCAATCTGCGCCACCGTGATATTGAAGTTATCGTCCGCCGTTGTCACCGCCACCGCGTCGCAGCTTTCAATGCCCGCTTCGCGCAGGTTGCGAATATCCATCGGGAACCCGCGGAATGTCACGCCCTCGAAATCGTTTTCCAAAAGCTCCAAATCGCTTTCAATGTTGCTTAAAACAGAAACGTCCCAACCCATTTCGTCCATGGTGCGGGCGATTTTTCGCCCAAGCAGGCCGCAGCCTATAACTAACACATTCATAGTTTACCTCAGCGTCGCTCCGGATCTTCCGTATCGCGAATGGTCTCTGCCGTCATGCCGTTTGATGTGCTGCCGGAACTCGTATTCTCTCGGTTACCGCCGTTTACGATAATAGGATTATTCGCATTCGGCGTCGGCTCTGCAGTGGGGGCGGGTGTCGGCGATGCCTCGCTGCCGTTTTGCGCGTCATCGCTGTCCCCATTGTCATCGGTCGTGCCGTCTTCCGCATTCGGGGTCGGCGAAGGCGTCGCGGTCGCAAGTGCGGTCTTCTCTTTCTCACTGATCGTCACAAATTCCGCGAACACATACGCATTCTGCCCAAAGTAAGAGATTTCCACCCACTCGGAGGTATCGTCCTGTGCCACAACCTCGAACGCCTCGCCGGCCTCTGCCGTGCCGAGAATTTCGGAATCCGTCGAAGCCTCGCTGCGCACATTCAACGAATCGTCGATGTCGTTGATGATCGCCACCTTCACTTTTTCGACCGGTATAGGCGTTGCGGTAGGCTCCGCGCTCGGGGAGGGGGAGGGCTCCGCCTTGGCGCTGCCCTTGCCGCATGCCGCGGTGCCAAGGATTATCGCGGCGCACAGTGCCGCCGTGACCGCCGTTTTCAAAATGTTTTTATAATGGATGCTTCGTTTCATAAAAGCTCACTTCTCCTTTCTTTTTTCGGCGCGCATTCAAAATGTCGCCGGAACATAAGATGATTTGTTATTAGCTATTTTAGCACAGTTCAAAGGAAAATCCAATACTTCGCCCGGTTTTTTCATTTCTTTTGCAAAAATCACCCGCATTTCTTGCCATTACCCCGAAAAAGGGCTATAATTACAGGGAATATTTTGCTTGGATATTGGAGTGTTCATCATGTTAAAACCCGAACAGATCGCGTCCGTCAAGGGCCGCGGCTTCCTCATCAATCGCGGCACAGAGTGCTTCTCCGGCCGTCTCGTCTGCGCCGGCGCGGTCTTCACCGCTGCCGACCTGCGCACCATCTCCGAGATTGCCGAAAAATTCGGCAGCGGCAAGGTGACGTTCACCTCCCGCCTGTCCGCCGAGATCGTCGGCATCCCCTTCGAGCAGATTGACGCCGCCTGCGATTACGCTGCCGAGCGTGGCCTCTACTTCGGCGGCACCGGCGCTAAAATACGCCCCGTCACCGCATGTAAGGGCACCACGTGCGTCTACGGCAACTACGACACACAGGCGCTCGCCAAAGAGCTGCACGAAAAATACTACGTCGGCTGGGCAAATGTCAAACTGCCGCACAAGTTCAAAATCGGCATCGGCGGCTGCCCGAACAGCTGCATGAAGCCTTCCTTAAACGATTTCGGCATCGAGAGCCACCGCGTGCCGATCTTCGACGAAGACACCTGCCGCGGCTGCAAGGTCTGCATGGTGGAAAAATCATGTCCCTCCAAGGCTGCACACGTCGAAAACGGCAAATTACATATCGATGAAAAGTGTCTCGCCTGCGGCGTCTGCACCGGCAAATGCCCGTTTAAGGCTGTCCGCCACGAAAGCCCGGTCGTTTACCGCATTTATGTCGGTGGCACGTGGGGCAAGCAAACACGCATGGGCACGCCGCTCAGCCGCTTCGTCACCCGCGCGGAGATCGAGCCCCTACTCGAGAAGACCATGCTCTGGTTCAAGGAAAACGCCATGCCCAAAGAACGCCTCGGCAAAGCTATTGACCGTCTTGGCATCGAAAAATTCGAGCACGACGTCTTCTCCGATGAGCTTCTGAACCGCCGCGAGGAGATCCTCACAAAATAATTCCGAAAGGATACCCTATGAAACTCAAGTCCCTCACAGCACTCGCGCTTTCCACCGTACTGCTCTTTTCCGGCTGCGCCGCCCCGGCGCAAAACGAAACCACCTCTGAAAGCTCCTCCGCCGCTCCCGAAACGACCGCCGTCTCCGAGCGCGTCATTACGGATTCCTACGGCACCAAAACGGAGCTCCCCGATGACCCGTGCGTCGTCTCCCTTTACGGCTCGTTTGCCGAGTGCTGGCTGCTTTCCGGCGGTAAACTCGCCGGTATTACCGAAGATGCCGTAGACGAGCACGGCATCGAAATCGATGACGATACCGCGCTCGTCGGCACCGTCATGGAGCCGAATCTTGAGAGCATCGCGGCACTCTCCCCGGATTACGTGATTTTATCCGCCGACCTGCCCGCCCACGCGGAGCTCGATTCCGCCCTCACCGATATGCAGATTCCCCACGGCTGTTTTCACATGGATAACGTCATGGATTATGCAAAGATCATGCTGAATTTCTGCGCCGTCAACGACCCGGACGGTGAAAAATACGACGAAAACGTCACACAGGTTTTAAAGCGCATTGAATCTATAAAGCAGGAGACAGCCGAAAAGCTCTCCGGACAGAAAGCTCCCACCGTCCTGCTTTTGCGCGCTTATTCCACCGGCGTTAAGGCCAAAGGCGAAGACACCGTTGCGGGCGCCATTTTAAAAGAGCTCGGTGCGCACAACATTGCAGACGATAACGAAAGCCTGCTCGAAGACCTCAGCTTGGAATCCGTCATCGAAGCCGACCCGGACTACATCCTCGTCATGACGATGGGCAACGAAGAAAACGCCAAGACCTACATGGCAGAGAACATCGAAAATAACCCCGCGTGGAGCGAGCTCTCCGCCGTGAAAAACGGCCGCTACATCTATCTGCCGAAAGACCTTTTCCACTATAAGCCCTTAAACCGCTGGGACGAGAGCTACGCATACATTGCAAAGCTCCTTTTGAATGAAGATGCGTAAGAAAATTTTATTTCCCGCAGCGCTTTTGCTGCTCGTTTTCTCCTTTGTGCTGAGCCTCTGTGTCGGCTCGGCACAAATTTCTATTCGCGAAGCTGTCTCTGCCCTGCAAAACGGCAGTTTAACGCCCGACAGCCGCATCCTGTTCTACGTGCGCCTGCCGCGCGCCCTTGCCGCCGTGCTCTCGGGCGCAGCACTTGCGGTCTCCGGTGTGCTCTTGCAGAATGTCTTAAATAACGCCCTTGCCGCACCGAACATCATCGGTGTCAACGCCGGGGCGGGCTTTGCCGTGCTGTTTTTGCTCGCCGTCTTCCCCACAGCCACCGCGTTTTTGCCGTTTGCAGCATTCCTTGGCGCTCTTTTCGCGTCGCTGCTCATTTATGCCGTCGCAGCAAAAAGCGGTGCTTCCCGCACAACGATCACCCTCGCGGGCGTGGCCTTAAGCAGTGTTTTCACCGCCGGCAGCAACGCCATAAAGACCTTTTTCCCGGATACCATCTATAATTCCAGCTCCTTTTTCATCGGCGGATTTTCCGGCATCGCGTACAAAAATCTCACCCCCGCGTGGATTGCCATCCTGCTTGGTCTGCTCCTTGCTGTGCTGTTTTCCGGCGAAATGGACGTTCTCTCCCTCGGCGATGAGACCGCGCAGTCGCTCGGCATGCGTGTGCAAGGAACACGCTTTCTCCTGCTCATGACGGCCAGCCTGCTTGCTGGCGGCGCAGTCAGCTTTTCGGGGCTTCTCGGCTTCGTGGGGCTCATCGTACCGCACATCCTGCGCCACTTCATCGGCGCGCGCCACCGCATCTTAGTGCCGCTTTCGGCCCTCTTCGGCGCGTCGTTCGTCTTATTGTGCGATACCCTCAGCCGCACGCTGTTTTCCCCGTATGAGATTCCCGTCGGCATCGTACTGTCGCTGCTCGGCGGCCCGTTCTTCCTTTTCCTCATCGTGCGCAAAAAAGGAGGAAAACTCGAATGAACCAAAACCTTTCCACCGCCTTAAGATTCGCTGACCTTTGCGTCACGTTAAATCACGCCGAAATTCTCCGCGGCGTCTCGGGCGAACTCCGCCGCGGCGAAGTCACCGGCATCCTCGGCCCAAACGGCTGCGGCAAAACGACGCTGCTCCGCGCGCTCTGCCGCCTTATTAAAACGGATTCCGGCAGCATCACCCTGTGCGGCGGTACCGCGGAAACCGACATTGCTTCCCTTGCCCCCAAAGCTCTCGCGCGGCACATCTCGTTCCTGCCGCAGCAAAGGGCCGTGCCGGATATCACCGCCAAAACGCTCGTCTCCCATGGGCGCTATCCCTACCTCGGCTTTTCGCGCACGCTGTCCAATAAAGACCGCACCGTCATTCAAAATGCGCTTAAAACTGCCGGTGTGTCGGCCTTTGCCGACCGCCGCCTGCCCATGCTTTCGGGCGGCGAGCGCCAGCGCGTGTTCCTCGCCATGCTTTTAGCGCAAAACACCGACGTCGTTCTGCTCGATGAGCCCACTACTTACCTTGATGCGCACCATAAATTCGAGCTCATGGCGCTCCTCTCTACGCTCAAAGCGCAAAACAAAGCCGTCGGCATCGTCCTGCACGAGCTCCCCCTCGCGTTCAAGTTCTGTGACCGCCTGCTTCTCATGAAAAACGGCCAAATCATGCAAAGCGGCACGCCGGAGGAGCTATTAAAAACCGGCCTTATCGAGCACCTGTTCGGCGTTTCCCTCACCCCCGTTATGCTCGACAAAGAGGTGGAGTACATCGAACGTAAAATTCACAGTTGACATTTCGCACTTTTGCGTGTACAATAAGACCACAAGTTAAAGTACTTTTGTAACTGACGGAATACAAGATGGGGACATCGTGGAGCAAAAGTATGAAAATGAGCCGACCGTCTGGGCAGTGTTTTGAAAGCACTGCCCTGTTTTTATGTCAGCAGCTTCCAAAACAAGGAAATTTGCACGGCAAAACGCCGGAAAGGAATGGGAAACTATGAACGCTTGGAGAGATTTTAAAGGCGGTAAATGGCAGGACCGCATCGATGTCCGCGACTTCATCCAGAAAAACTACACCCCCTACACGGGCGACGAAAGCTTTTTGCAGCCCCCGACCGCACGCACCGAAAAAATGCTCGAAAAGTACGAGGCTCTCTGCCGCGCTGAGCAGCAAAACGGCGGCGTTTTGAACATCGATACCGAAACCGTCATCACCGCCACGTCTTTCGGCCCCGGCTACCTTGATAAGGAAAACGAGATCATCGTCGGCCTCCAGACCGATGAGCCGTTAAAGCGCGCTTGCAACCCGTTCGGCGGCATGCGCATGGTGCGCTCCGCCTGCGAAGCCTACGGCTACAAGGTCTCCGATAAAATTGAAGAGGAGTTTAAATACCACAAGACCCACAACGACGGCGTGTTCTCTGCCTATACGGATGACGTGCGCGCCGCACGCCACGCCGGCATCATCACCGGCCTGCCGGATGCCTACGGCCGCGGCCGCATCATCGGCGATTACCGCCGCGTTCCGCTCTACGGCGTAAACCGTTTGATTCTCCAAAAGCAGAAAGATAAAGCCGACCTCGGCAAAAATCCCCTCACGGCCGATACCATTCGCCTTTCCGAAGAAGTCACCGACCAGATCACCGCGCTCAAGGACATGGTGAAAATGGCCGCCATGTACGGTTACGACATCACCCGCCCGGCAGAAAACGCCCGCGAGGCTGTGCAGTGGCTCTATTTCGCATATCTCGCCGCCATCAAAGAGCAGAACGGTGCCGCCATGAGCCTCGGCCGCACCTCCACATTCCTTGACATTTATTTTGAACGTGACCTCAAAGAAGGCGTACTCGATGAATCCGGCGCACAGGAGATCATGGACGATTTCGTCTTAAAGCTCCGCATGGCGCGCCACCTGCGCACACCCGAATACAACGAGCTTTTCGGCGGCGACCCCATGTGGATCACCGAGTCCCTCGGCGGCACCGGCGAGGACGGCCGCACGCTCGTCACCAAAAACTCTTACCGCATGCTCCATACGCTCTATAACCTCCACCCGTCCCCGGAGCCGAACCTCACCGTGCTGTGGTCGAAGCACCTGCCGGAAAACTGGAAGCGCTTCGTCGCGAAGGTCTCCTGCGATACCGATGCCATCCAGTACGAGAGCGACACCGTTATGCGCCCCGCATTCGGTGATGATTACGCCATTGCCTGCTGCGTCTCCGCCATGCGCGTCGGCAAAGATATGCAGTTCTTCGGTGCACGCGCAAACCTTGCAAAGCTCGTACTGCTCGCCATCAACGGCGGCATGGACGAAGTGAAAAAGACCCGCGTCGCGCCTGAAATGCCTGTCTGGCCGGACGAATACGTCGATTTCGACGGCCTCCTCAACCGCCTCGATTTCTACCGCGATTGGCTCGCAAAAACTTACGTCGATGCCATGAACACCATCCACTACATGCACGACAAATACGCCTACGAAAAGAGCCAGATGGCGCTGCACGATACGAACGTCCGCCGTTTGATGGCGTTCGGCATCGCCGGCATGAGCTGCATGGCAGACTCCCTTTCCGCCATTAAATATGCCAAGGTGCGCTGCATCCGCGACCCCGAGACCGGCCTCGTCACCGACTTCGAGACCGAGGGTGAGTTCCCATGCTTTGGCAATGACGACCCGCGTGTCGATTCCATCGCCTGCGAGCAGGTGCGCCGCTTCTACGATGCCCTGCGCGAGTACCCGCTCTACCGCGGCGCACAGCACACGCTGTCCATTTTGACCATCACCTCCAACGTTATGTACGGCAAAAAGACCGGCAACACGCCGGACGGCCGCCGTCACGGCGAACCGCTGGCACCGGGCGCAAACCCGATGAGCGGCCGCGACGTTTCCGGCGCGCTGGCTTCTCTCAACTCGGTTGCAAAGCTGAGCTACACCTACTGCCGCGATGGTATCTCCAACACGTTCTCCATCACGCCGGGTGCGCTCGGCAAGACCGATGAGGAGCAGGTGAACAACCTTGTTGCCATCATGGGCGGATACTTCGCGCAGAATGCGCATCATCTGAACGTAAATGTGCTCAACCGTGAAACCCTGATGGCGGCTTACGAGCATCCGGAGCAGTACCCGAACCTGACCATCCGTGTTTCCGGCTACGCGGTAAACTTCTACAAGCTGAGCCGCGAGCAGCAGCGTGAGGTTATTTCGCGTACCTTCCACGAGGCGATCTGAGTTTTCGCTTGTGAAGCGAACGGAACTGCGCTGACGCCGCGCGGGCGCACAAGAGGGATGGACACCAAGGTTTCCACCCTCTGATTTTCTCCCCGTTTCCTTTGGGATAGTCTGGCGCAGATTGCCGACATGTGACCGTTCTGAAAAGGGAACGGCAGAG
>OLRA01004816.1_pt1 | contig 10375 bp, 9 predicted proteins | sample 1673011 | NCBI WGS metagenome assembly OLRA01 (sample SAMEA3136746, study PRJEB25190) | human gut metagenome | reverse complement strand
TTACACTGTTTTTGAATTGTTAAAACCGTGTAAAGCAAATCTGTATTAAGTCACTTTTACACACCCATAATTTACGTCCGCCACCCATCAACCGCCTAACTCACTGTATACGAGCGACATAGCCTCAATCTCTCATAACTCAAGAATTTCGCACCAAAGATTTCTTCCTGCGCCGAGCTCATAGTATTGAGCGTTAGAAATGCAAATATTGTCAAGGTCAATAAAAAGAAATGTCTCTTTGGTGTCGGTTCGCCAGAGCAATACCTCATAGTGAAGCATTCCGAAGGAGGCGAGATGCTTGGTGGCTGCTGCATTCAGGCCGCCTTCAATTCAGGCAACGCCCTCGGTGCCCTGCTTGGTGGCATCCCCGTATCCCTGAACTTAGGCTTCAACTACCCCGCCCTAATCGGCGTGCCACTGGTATTGGCAGGCGCCATCTGCCTGTGGGTGTTCCACCAGAAATACGAATAGAGGAAGATGTAGTACAGGCGGTTAGTATTGTCAGTGAGCAAGAATGTTTTCCAAGCATTCTTGCTCATTTTCATTTAGAAACTTGGTAAGACAATGTTGGCAACAAGCAACGAAGACGAATCACCTATAATAGAACACTATATTTGGATAGCCCTAAACTTTTATAATACAGTATTGACATGCCCCCAAATATAAGTAAAACACGAAATACGGCTCAACTTTATCCTTTTCACGTATATTTTGCGTTGATTTATTGGAACTATCTCTTTTATCACAAAACATTTGACTACTTTTGCAACGCAATTTACATTATGCGGATTATAAGCCAATCATAAGAGTTGCAAAATAATAGATTGTCTAACTTAAAAATGATTAAATAAGAAACAGATATATACACAAGAATGAAACGCTAAGGAGTATGCGATTCAAGGAATTGCCATACTTTAATAGAGACTTAAACAGAGGATTTCCTCAAAATTTTTAACTAAGCGTTTCCGTTCTATTCTTTTTGGATATTGAGCTTTTAGCTCTTGTTCTCGCCTTTGAATACCGCCAATATTCGCACAATGAGAGCAAGCAGTATGAAAGTTCACGTTCATAGGCGTGGACTGTTCTATGCTTGTATTGTGCAGGTCACTTGGCGGTAACCTAAAGGCGCAAGCTTCGAACGGTTACACGCCTTTTATGTAAATCATAAATCATGCAAAAGAAATTTGTATTGCTATTTTTATTACTTATAGTGTCCTCGTTATTAGCATTTTCAGAGAATGCCCTAAAAATCCATACAAAATCAGGTAATGATATAACTATTTTATTAGAAGAATTACCTATAGTAACTTTTTTAGGCGAAGATATAGTTGTAACGACACACATGAATGAAATTCACTACTCAGCTTCTGAAGTAACTAAATTCACCTACACGAGTGTTGATATTTCTGGAATAGAAGATAATAAAAAGATTGGCACATTGTTCATGTGGGAAGAGAATGATTTAAAGGCATTCAATTTATCTCCTCAAACAAAAGTTTCACTCTATACAATAGAAGGGAAACTTATCGCTTTTGGTACAACAAATGATAAAGGATATATACATTTACCTTTAACTACTACAGATAATTCTGTATATATATATTAAAGTCTGAACCAATAACATTTAAAATATATAAACGATGAAAAGGATTATACTTACAATATTGATTATTGCTATAAGTTTGTGCAAACTAATGGCACAAAATGATGCTATGTACATATATAGAAATGATGGTGTAATAAATGCTTTTCTAAAATATGATGTGGATAGCATCAAACACTCACATCTTGATATGGATAGTACTTTTTGCAAGGATTTTGTTGTGCAGGAAGTATGGACTGTTGATTCTGTATACCGTATACCTTTATCTGTCATTGATAGTGTAAGTTTTGTGACTCCACCTACAGTTTACAAAAATGATGTGGAAAAAATAGAAGACCGTCTATTACCTTATATCGTCGGATATGATAGCCTTACACTCAAATTAAGAGCGGACATACCTGTCAGTATTATACCAAAGGTTGGAAACAAACTTGTACTTTTAAATGGATGTGACATTTTACCTAATGGATTTTCTGGCATTGTTTCAAAAATAGAGTATACTTCTTCTGAGGATTTTATAAATGTAGTTTGTAAGCAAGCGAGCATTGAAGATCTGTTCGTTTCTTTTTGTAGTGTTTCAACTACATATGGCGATCCAACAGGAAACCTAAAAACAAGACATGTGTCTAATGATGGTATTCAACGATCTGTGTATAGACCAAGTGATTTCACTTTCAAACTCGGACCATTTACCAAAAGTTGCACAAATGAGATTAGTTTAGGAATTGCTTCCGATGGAGAACTCGCCTTAAATGGTGGCACTAATTCGTCGGTAACAATACAGCCTACATTTCGCATTCATACTTTCCTTATTGTAGGCGAAGGACATGGTACATATTTTAATTGTTCTATAACAGGAAATTTAGAAGTAACATCTAACAAATCCGTTTATGGTGGTATAAATTACTCTCATGATTTTCGTAATACAGAATATCGTTACCCTATACCACAGACTGCCAATCTTGTTAATTTCTATATTATGCCAGGTTTCTTCTTCCGTGCCAATGCAGTTATAACTGCTTCTATTAAAGCCACTCGAAATTATTCTTTCGGTATGGCATTTGATTATAGCAGTGATAATGGCAGTTTGACAAAACCTACTTTAGGTGGACATCTCTCTTCACAGTCAACAGAAATGGATGGCTGTATTGACGGTAGTATAGCAGCAGGTGCTTTTATTGAAACAGGATTCAATCTCGCAAGTAGAGATATTGCAAAAGTATGTGTGCGTGGTGAATATGGCTATCAATTAAGTGGAAATTTTGTACTTCGTAAGGCAGATGTTGAGGATGCTCAAAAAGAAACGAAACTCTATGAGCGTTTAAAAGGTTGTAGCATTGAATTTGGACCATTTGCAAATGCTTCATTGCAAGCTTCAGTTGCGACTGTGGGTATAGGCAAGACATGGGAGTTGTCTAATACATCAGTGAAAAGAAATATTGTCCCAGTATTTGCAAATACAAAATTTGCCTATGAATCTTTCCATTCCGCAAAAGCTTCTACAGAAATGGCAGGTAAATGCATATTACCACTTACTGTTGGTTATAAGTTATATGATGGAAATAATAATGAAGTTGCAGATTATGAGACAGATTATGATGGAACAGAGAAAAAACTAACTTATACATTTATAGGATTAAATCGAAGTAATGAATATATTGTATACCCCAAAGTTCATTTATTTGGTCACGACATCCTAGCTAATCCTAAAGGTGAATTATTAGTTGATTTGCCAGAGCTATCTGAATTCAAAATAATAGGGTCTTATTTTGTAGAGAATGGTTTCCAAAAGAATGGTAAAAAGTACAACTATATGTTTAAAGTTTCTGTAACTTCAACAATTAAAGATTTGAATGATGTTGCAGATTGGGGATATGCATATTTAGATATGGATGGTAAGATAAACAATATATCTCTTAAGAGCTTTGGTATGTCATACACAGATACTCGTTATTCTTATTTCCGTAGTGAAGCGAGTTCGAAAATCATTTTCTATACTTATGTCAGATATATAGGAAGTCGGACAACTTCTTATTCAACAGCATATGAATATGATTTAGAATATGCGAAAATGGCAATTTGTCCTGATAATAATCACCCACATACTATAGATTTAGGTTTGCCAAGTGGTACAAAATGGGCTTGTTGTAATGTTGGAGCAACTAATCCAGAAGAATATGGTGGTTATTATGCTTGGGGAGAAATAGAAGAAAAAAATGAATATACAAAGAAAAACTACGCCTATTGGGATAAAAAATATTCAGGTTCATATATAAATATAGGAAATAATATATCACATACTCAATATGACGTGGCGAATATTCGTATGGGGAATAAATGGTGTATGCCATCCGAAGCCCAAATACAAGAACTGGCGAGTTGTTTTTCTATGGGATATCAATTAAATAGTGTAAAAGGTAAACTTATAATAGGAACGAATGGCAACCAACTGTTCATTCCTGCTGCAGGTTATTTTAGCGGTGATAAAAATTTGAATATCGGTATTCATGGTTTTTATTGGTCTGGTTCAACACATGCTGTCCCGGGTTTTGCTTCTTGTATAGAATTTAATTATGATAATCCTTCATTTGATACAGGTGGCAATTCTCGATATCGTGGTTTTCCTATACGTCCTGTATATCTACCATAAAGGTAAATAAAGTGAGAGCGTCAGGAGCAATGTCTTGATACTCTCACGTTTCTCGATAACAAAGACCTTATCCTCGGTGAAGAACGGATTGAACGAGATGGGAGTCTCATCCGTATAGGTATAGTAGATACCGTCCTTTCTGCCTGTCTTTCTGTTGATCATCTCGCAGAGTCCCTGGTAGGAGTTTCCCGTATCGACCAAGACAACATGCGTGCCTTGCTCGTAATACTGTCTGACAAAGTGGTTCACGAAGAATGACTTTCCGCTTCTTGAAGGACCAAACACAAACTTATTACGGTTGGTTGTCACGCCTTTCCTCATCTGCAGGTCGGAGATGCAATGTGCAGCGGTTTTCCACTAATGCGGTCTGCCATCTTGATGACGAACTGTGATGGAGAATCCATATAGTTGGTTTCCTCCGTGAAGAGGCAGGTTGTCTGTTCGATAAGGTATGGAAACTCTCCTCTGACGGAAAATCACCCTCGTTGCCGGGTATCGCAGCCCAGAAAAGTGTCGGACAATCCACCGTATTTGGCGTAGCACAAATTCCATGCTTGCCAACTGACTGTCCACATCACCTGACTTCGTTACTCAAAAAACATATATTTTATAACTGATTGATAAACAATATTTTGTATCTTTGCGTCACATAATATTGGGTGACGCAAAAGCTTTTTTAACTATGTTTATCAGAAAGAAAAGACATCGTTCCGGCAATATCGGAGTTATTGTTGTTGAGAAAATCGGTGGCAAGATGAAGGAACTTGCCACGATTGGTGTTGCATATAGTGAAGACGAGGTCGAAAATCTTGTCAATGAAGCAAAAGAATGGATTTCAAAAGAAGAATCCCGCCGTCATCCTCAACTCGACTTATATGGTGAGGAGCGTGAGGCGTGTGACCGTGAACGAGAAGAAGTCCGCCGTGTTCTGTCCAACGTCAGCAATATCCTTCTTAACGGATGCAACTTGATATTGGACCGCACGTTTGACAGGATTGGTTTCAACCGTATTGACGATGATGTGTTCCGCAAGCTTGTAAAGGCTCGTTTGGCATATCCAACGAGCAAGGCTGCTACGGTGGAATATCTGAAAAAACACTTTGACGAGGATGTGGATCTCTCAAAAATCTATCGTTATCTTGACAAGCTTAGCGACCATCAGCACGAAATCATACAGGACATAAGCGTGCGCCATACGGCGAAACTGTTCGGTGGAAATATCGGTGTGCTATTCTATGATGTCACCACACTTTACTTTGAAGCGGATTATGAGGACGAATTACGCAAGACAGGCTTCTCAAAAGAAGGACGTCACAGTAATCCTCAGATCATACTCAGCCTGCTTGTAAGTTTGGGCAGCTATCCGCTTGCCTATTGCATCCATGAGGGCAACAAATATGAAGGCCACACGATGCTGCCGACGATAAACGAGTTTGTAAGCAAATACGGATTAGAATACTTCGTTGTGGTGGCCGACTCCGGCCTGATGAACAATGCAAATATAGCGGAACTTGAGGCGCACGGCTACAAGTATATAATAGGTGCGAAGATAAAGAATGAAAGTCAGGAAGTCAAGAACTGGATATTGGAACAGCCCAAGCACGACTGCCAGATGGTAGAATATGACAAAGGAGGCGGTCGTCGGCTCCTGGTCGGCTATACAGATGACCGTGCAAAGAAAGATGCCTATAACCGAGAGAAGGGAATACTGTTTTTGTGACAAATCCTTAAAGTCTTCCATGATATATAGGGGTATGCGTCTTTGTGAATGATGGAAAGTGGATAATAAGGTCGTATTTTTAACGATAGCAGGAATAACGACATGGCAAGGACGGTTAAGATAAATAATGACTTAAGCGAAGAGCAAATAAAAAAAACAAAGGCATTGACAAGCCGTCACGACCTGTCAATGCCCATCTGATCCGATTGTGATTTATTCAAAAAAAAGACTGTTTCCTCGTTTCTTATTTCAGTTTCTGATATCCGTAGGATGCATTATCGCCCAACTGCTCTTCGATGCGGATAAGCTGATTGTACTTTGCCATACGGTCGGTACGGCTCATAGAACCTGTCTTGATCTGACCAGAGTTGGTTGCCACAGCGATGTCAGCGATTGTGGTATCCTCGGTTTCACCGGAACGATGTGAAGTAACGGTTGTGTAACCATGACGATGAGCCATCTCTATAGCATCCAACGTCTCGGTGAGCGAACCAATCTGGTTCACCTTGATAAGGATAGAGTTAGCCGCTCCCATCTTGATGCCCTTCTCCAGGAACTTCACGTTCGTAACAAAGAGGTCGTCGCCAACCAGCTGGCAACGGTCACCGATGGCAGCTGTAAGCTTCACCCAGTTGTCCCAATCGTTCTCGTCAAGACCGTCCTCGATGGAATCGATAGGATATTTGGTAATCAGTTCTTCCAAGAACTTTATTTGCTCTTCAGCTGTGAGTTTCTTGCCGTTAGGATCCTTCTTCTTGCCATCCTTCAGCTGGCGATAATCGTAATACCACTCGCCATTCTCCTGAACAGCAAACTCGCTGGCAGCGCAGTCCATTGCAATCTTCACATCCTTTCCCGGCTCATAACCGGCATCCTTGATTGCCTGACAGATGCTCTCAAGCGCATCCTCTATGCCGTTGAGCGCAGGGGCGAAACCACCCTCGTCGCCGACAGCTGTGGAAAGTCCGCGGCTCTTCAGGAGCTTTGCCAAGGCATGGAACACTTCGGCACCCATACGGATGGCCTCCTTCTCTGTAGGAGCACCCACCGGACGAATCATGAACTCCTGGAAAGCAATCGGCGCATCAGAGTGAGCACCACCATTGATGATGTTCATCATAGGAACGGGAAGTGTGTAAGTGTTGCAGCCACCGATGTAGCGATACAACGGGATGCGGAGATACTCGGCAGCAGCATGAGCCACTGCAAGCGATACACCAAGAATGGCATTCGCACCCAAGTTTGATTTTGTCTTGGTGCCATCCAGCTCCAACATCTTATGGTCGATAGCACGCTGCTCCAAGGCTGAGAATCCAACCAAAGCCGGAGCAATTACGTTATTCACATTCTCTACGGCCTTTAATACTCCCTTGCCACAATAGCGGCTCTTGTCGCCATCACGAAGCTCCAAAGCCTCGTTCTCACCTGTTGAGGCTCCAGACGGAACTGATGCACGGCCTACAACGCCAGACTTTAATGACACCTCAACCTCTACTGTAGGATTGCCACGAGAATCCAAGATTTCTCTTGCATGAACTTTTTCAATAATCATAATACAATAATACTTTTAACTTTATAATACTATATTCAAAACCGCATGAACACAACATCGTGTCGCATAAATACGGTTTCTTATTCCGAGTGCAAAAATAGTAATCATAAGAAAAATTTCCAAATTCAAAGCATCCTAAAAAATAGGTAATTTCTGTACGCCTTCCTTTTCCAGGATTTCTTCCAGAAATTCAGAAGCGTCAGCCACGCAAAGAGGGCATTCGCGAAGCACCTTTCCTGTACCCACCCCTTTGAGCAATTTGCATTGTGTGGCACCGTTGCGCTGCTTGAATTTATCCATAATCTGTCTCATGCCCTTGACGGACTTCGCCTTGTCCTGAGTGGCAAGACCGAGTATGATGCCTGCGCCTACGATGGCTCCGCAAGTTCCCTCCATATTACCCATACCTGCCGCAAAGGCATTGCCAGCATTCTTAATGGTTTCTTCTTCCATGCCGGCGAAGTCGTGATAGGTGCAGAGCACAGCCTGTGTGCAATTATGCGAACCACAACGCTTCTTCTCAGCTGCTATGTCTTTTCTTGTTTCCATATTATTATCTCCTTGTTATTTTATTGGTTGTTTTGATTTCGGCTACAAAGATAATGCTTTTATTATAGATACATACATCAATAGATAATTTCTATAGTTAGAATATTTGGCGTGGTGAAAAATAATATATATCTTTGAGAAATAAAAACTTACACAAGAGATATGGAAGAAAAAATGTATTCATATAAGTATCCGCACCCCGCTGTGACAACCGACTGTGTCATCTTCGGATTTGACGGCGCAAAGCTTAAGGTTCTGCTGATTGAACGAGGAAACGAACCATATAAAGGACGATGGGCGTTTCCTGGTGGCTTCCTGAATATGGACGAAAGCGCCGAGCAAGGTGCAAGGCGTGAACTGATGGAAGAAACGGGAATGGTGGCTGGATACATGGAGCAGTTTCATGCCTTCACTGATCCTGACCGCGATCCTCGCGAACGAGTAATAACAATAGCCTACTACGCCCTGTGCAAGATTCAGGAAGTAAAGGGTGGCGACGATGCTGCAAAGGCTCAGTGGTTCAGCATCGACGAGATACCGCAGCTGGCGTTCGACCACGACCGCATGCTGCATCTTGCTCTTTCGGCGCTGCACGAGAGACTTCATTTCCGACCCATCAGCCAACTGCTGCCCGAGAAATTCACAAAGGAAGAACAGCAACTGCTCTACGAGACAATAATGGACGTAAAGCTCGACAGCCCCAACTTTGCCAAGAGATAGATCAGACACAAAAATGAGACATGAGACTATAGACGGATTCAGATAGTTCGGGAACAAGTTCAGTAAGTTCAGAGAAACAACTACCGATACTACAGAAACTATTTTCAAAATAACATGTTATTCAGAAACAATATAAGGTCAAACAGAGACTGTCCACATGCAAAATCCTGCCATTTTATTTTGCAGTTTCAGTCATTTGTACTAACTTTGCACAATTAATATACAACATCTCGGGGTTGACTGGATTTGAGGTTTTCTCATGGTAAACAATCAGAAAGAAAATCCAATGAAATCAATTAAAAGCCAAGTATTTATCGGGGTTTTGGAAGATTACAGCGACTTTTGCATCTTTCCATTTTCTGAGTATTTTTCTTTTATTTTCCGACTTTTGTCCACACGTTGTCCACACATCCGAAGTTCTTAACTTTGCGTCATAACATTAAAATATTGATTATGGGCAAAAAGAAATTGTACAAGACAGCGGATGAAATCATCGCCGGCTATTCCTTGACTTCAAGCAAGGTGCATCGTAAGGTTTACCTCGTCGGCAGACCATTGAAAACGGGCAATGTATCATTGGTGCGTTATCACAGTAGTGGCAGTGGAAAATTCCGTGTGCGAGAGCGCGAAACAACTGGAGTAATCCTATGCATAGAAAAGGATCAATCAGTCAAACTCGAGAATCAAGAGAAACTTAGATTACAGCAAGTGGTATGCGATACGCTAAATGCAGACCTGGAGCGTGAGGAAGCAGACTTCAAACCATTGCCAAAGACAAAGGTCTTGTTGTCTGATTATGCAAAGGAATTGGCAGAACGGTCGTTGAAGGAAACAGGTAATAGGCATAGTACCTATTCATCCATGAACTCACTTGCTCAGCATGCAGAACTATTCCGTCCACATAGTCAGCTTGGAGATATTGACAAGAAATGGTGTCTTCTCTTTATTGATTATCTCAAACACAAGGCGTTGAATCTGAATTTTCAGAGATCCAAAGACCCGAATAAACGTAAAGAGGTACTTATAGGACAGAATTCTCAGAACCGACTTATTGCAACTCTCAACAACGCGCTGAATACGGCGGTAAGAGAATCGTTGATTGCTCACAACCCAATGAACGAATTGAATTCGAAAGAGAAGGTTCCTGCAAAGAAAGGCACAAGAGAGTTTCTGTCTCATAAAGAGATCAATATGCTGATTAATACTCCATTCACTCATGGTAAGTATGACATCAAGCCTTCCTTCTTGTTCAGCTGCTATACCGGACTTCGATGGAGTGACTTGAAGGCGATAACAAGGAATGACATTCATTCAGATGCAAATGGTAAGTATATTGACATTATAATGGTTAAGACCAAGCAGCATCTTAAGGTGTATGTACCTCAAGTTGCTTTGAATCTGCTCCCTCATGCGGTTGACAATAACACTCCTCTGTTCTGCCTTCCCAAGAATGATTATGCCAATGAGCGATTGGCTCTCTGGATAAAGGATGTTGGTATAAAGAAAAAGATAACCTATCACATGAGGAGTCACAGTAAATTCTTTTATTTATTGAATATCAGCGAGTTGAGTATTTTAAAG
>OLRA01004812.1_pt1 | contig 10385 bp, 9 predicted proteins | sample 1673011 | NCBI WGS metagenome assembly OLRA01 (sample SAMEA3136746, study PRJEB25190) | human gut metagenome | reverse complement strand
AATCGAAACGCCGGAGGGCGCAGTGCTTTCGGACTGCGCGACAGCGGAGCAGGCGAAAACCGTGCTGCGCGTTTTAAAACAGCGAAACATTCAAAAGCTGCGCGCCGTGTGGATCTCGCACGCGGACAGCGACCACGTGGGCGGGCTGACGCAAATTTTGTGGGAGGTGCCCGCAGAGGAGGTGGTCACCTCCATGTACACGGAGCTGACCGGGCTGCCGGAAGATCAAACCGTGCGAACGGTAAGCGCCGGGGAGACGGTCTCTTACGGCGAGGCGGAATTTCGGGTGCTCGCGCCTTCAGAAGATTTAGAGAGCACGAATGAGAATTCGCTTGTGTATAAGCTTTGCTACAAGAAATTTTCCGTGCTATTCTGCGGTGATATTGAGGAGAAAGCGGAAAGACTGCTGCTGGATATGTATGGCGACACGCTGCGGGCGGATGTTTTGAAGGTGCCGCACCACGGCAGCGCTTCGGCGACAAGCGATGCATTGCTTGAAGCTGTGCAGCCGCAGTATGCGGTAATCTCCTCGGGCGAAGACAGAAATTTGCTGCCGCGAAACGAGACGCTGAAACGGCTCGCCGACCACGGCATTGAAATTTTCCGCACGGACGAAAACGGCGGTATTGCGATTTTGACGGACAGCGCTGAAACGAAAATTTACACGGAAAACGGGAAATAACCCGCTGTTATATAAAAGGTATTACGGAAAGGAACAGATGATATGAAACAAATCACCATCGACCGATTTGACGGTATTTACGCGATCTGCGAAGACAAGGACAAGGCGTTTTTCGCCATTGAAACGAGCGAGCTGCCGCAGGGTGCAAAGGCCGGCGACGTGCTGAAGATTACCGATGACGGTGCGCTTTCCATCGACGTGGAGGAGACCGAGCGCCGCCGCGCACGCATTTTAGAGAAGCAGAAAAAGCTGATGGGGCTGTAAGAAGGGGCGGCTTATGGGAAGACTGAAATATATTTTTCACTGCATTCTGCACATGGATTATAAATCGCTGTTCGATACGGTGAAAACGGTGCATGAGGTGAGCGGTAAAAACCGTATTTGGCTGTTTTTTGACATCATCAAGTGCGGCTTTAAGTACGGTGCGGGCTACAAGGATTACCTTTTATGCGCGTTTTATGACCTGAGTGACAAGCAGCGTGCGACGTATGTGACGCGCGGCATCAATAACTCCATTGTAAAAAGCCTCAACGACCCCGCGTATTACCATATTTTTGACAACAAAAGCGAGTTTTACACGACGTTTGCGGAATATTTGCACCGCGAGTGGCTGCATTTTTCCAAGTGCACAAAAGAGCAGTTTTTGGACTTTATGCAGGACAAAGACGAGATCATCTGCAAGCCGGACGACGCTTCCTGCGGCGTGGGTGTGGAAAAGCTGAAAAAGGCCGACTACGCAACGCTCGACGCCATGTATGAGGACTTAAAGAAAAAGGGCGCGGACGTGATTGAAGAGGTTGTCATTCAGCACCCGGATATGAACCGCATCAATCCCGGATCCGTCAACACCATCCGCGTGTACACGGTGCTTTCCGACGGTGTGTCGAACGTGGTGTACGCGTGCATCCGCATGGGCAACAGCGACCGCCCGGTGGATAACATCAATGCCGGCGGCATGTATTCGCCGATCGACCTCGAGACCGGCAAAATCGCGTGCGCGGCGTGCGACAAGCAGCGCATCGTCTATGAGCGCCACCCGCGTTCGGGGTGCTTGCTCAAGGGCTACCAGATTCCGTACTGGGACAAGGTGATGGACATTTGCCGTGAAGCGGCACATAAGGTGCCGCAGATGGGCTACATCGGCTGGGACGTAGCGATCACAAAAGACGGCCCGCTCTTTATTGAAGCGAACAACATGCCGGGTCATGATGCGTTCCCGCAGATGCCGTTGCAGGCACCGGATAAGATCGGCATTTTGCCGGTGTTCCAAAAATATATCAAGGGTCTGTGATGACCGAGGCTGATTTTGTCTCTTTCGGGAAGGCAGAAAGGCGGCAGCAGAGCTTGCACAGGGCGTTAAAACGAACCAGATGAGCGAAAACGGCAGACAGATCTGGCCCATGATGTTGAGCGGCAGGGCGGAGTAATCCCACACATGCAGATGAAGCACGCGGTTTACGAGCAGGCCGAATAAAAATTCCACAACGGTTATGATGAGGGAGCCTATGGCGCAGCGCGCCGGAAGGCTTCTTCTTTTCATTTTTTCGCAGCATACGGCGTTGATGAGCAGCAGACAAACGCCGCCGGCAAGTGCCATGGAGGCGTGGGAGTAGCCGCGCCACAGCACTTCCAAAAGGGGATAAAGGCCGCTGCCGGCGAGGAACAACAGACTGTTTTTGCGGACGGTACGGTTCATGGAAAACGACTCCTTTTTCATGACTTTCCTTTTCAGTATGCCCGCTTTTTGTACGCCTATTGCAAAAGAAGCAACAAAATCGCAATAAATAAGCATCAAAAAAAATACGCGCGCTACTGTACAAAGCAGCGGAAACTGTGTATAATCAGTACAGACAGAAAGACAGAAAGGTCGGTTTCTTATGAAAAGAATTTTGGTTACGGGCGGCACAGGCTACATTGGCAGCCACACCTGCATTTCTCTCCTTGAAAAGGGCTACGATGTGACGATCGTGGATAACCTTGTAAACAGCAAGGCACTGGTGGTAGACCGAATTGAAAATTTGAGCGGCAAAAAAGTGAAGTTCTTTGAAGCGGACGTGTGCGACGAGGACGCGCTGCGCAAGATCTTTGCGGAGGACGAGATTTTTGCCGTTATCCATTTTGCAGGCCTGAAGGCAGTCGGCGAATCCGTGCAGATTCCGTTGCGTTACTATGAAAACAACCTCATTTCGACTTTGAGTCTTTTGAAGGTGATGGCGGAGTTTAAGGTGAACAACTTTGTGTTCAGCTCCTCGGCGACGGTGTACGGCAACCCGGCTTCCGTGCCGATCCGTGAGGATTTCCCGCTTTCGACGACGAACCCCTACGGCACGACAAAGCTGATGATTGAGCGCATCTTGAAGGACTACGCGCACGCAAACCCGGATTTTAACCCGATCATCCTGCGCTACTTCAACCCGGTGGGCGCGCACAAGAGCGGCACCATCGGCGAAGACCCGAACGGCATCCCGAACAACCTTGTGCCGTACATCACGCAGGTGGCGGTGGGCAAGCTGCGCTGCCTCGGCGTTTTCGGCGACGACTACCCGACGAAGGACGGCACCGGCGTGCGCGATTACATTCATGTCGTCGACCTTGCAGAGGGCCATGTGGCGGCGCTCAAGAAATTCGACGATCCGCACTGCGGCGTGAAGATCTACAACCTCGGTACCGGCGTGGGTTACTCTGTGCTTGACATTGTGCACGCGTTTGAAAAGTGCGTCGGCCACAAGATTCCGTATGAGATCAAGCCGCGCCGCGCGGGCGACATTCCGGAGTGCTACGCAGACTGCACGAAGGCGTATGAGGAGCTCGGCTGGAAGGCGCAGAAGACGCTGGACGACATGTGTGCGGACTCCTGGCGCTGGCAGACGCAGAACCCGAACGGCTACAACGGCTGATGGCACGCTTCGTTTTAGCCTCGTCCTCCGTGAACCGCAAGGAGATTCTGGAACGCGCGGGCATCGAGTTTACAGTGATCGTCTCGAATGCCGATGAATCGAACGGGCCGAAGGCGCCAGACGCGCTTGTAAAGGAGCTTTCCCGCCGCAAGCTGGAAGCGGTTTTGCCGAAGTGCGAAAGTGACGATCTTGTAATCGCGGCGGACACGGTGGTGTACATCGACGGCGAAATTCTCGGCAAACCGAAAGACTTAACGGATGCAAACCGTTTCATGCACCTGCTTTCCGGGCATGTGCACACGGTGTTTACCGGCGTGTGCATGGCGTATCACGGCGAGCGCGTTTCGTTCAGTCAGGAGACGAAGGTAAAGTTCTATCCCCTGACAGAAAGCGAAATCGCGGCTTACGTGCAGAGGCGAGCCGATGGGCAAGGCCGGCGGCTACGGCATTCAGGGCCCGGCGGCGCTGTTTGTAGAGAGTATTGAGGGCGACTACAACAACATTTTCGGTCTGCCTGCGGCGCACGTGATGCAGGAAGCGAAAAAGCTTTTAAAGGCAGACAAAATATGAGACAGGCACGATCAGTCCTTTTCGGCGTATACTGGCGTATCGGAAAGGACTGATGATTTATGTACCGGTATCGCCGAAGACGGTATAAACGCGGACGTAAACGGCGCGTGTTGGCGTTTTTGCTGCTCGTTTTCGCTTTTGTGTTTGCCGAGCTGCGACTGCCCGCGATGAAAGCGGAGCTGCGCACGGCAGCACTGACGGCGCACGCGCAAGGGTGCATCGCGAAAACGGTGCCGGAGTATCTGCCGCAGACCGTCTGCGAAAAGGACGGGGCAGAGACGGCGCTTTCTACATATGCGCTCGGCGTACTGGAAGCGGAGCTGACGGATGCTTTGCGGAAAAGCTTGAACGGCACGGCAAAGGCGTTTGTGCCGCTCGGAAATTTAACGGGGCTGATGCTTTTGAACGGGCGCGGGATGAAGATACCCGTGCGGTTTTCGGTGGAAAGTGCGGTTTCGGTGCGGTTTGAAAGCGTCTTGACGGGCGCGGGCATCAACCGCACGGCGTACCGAACGGTGCTGCATATTGAAGCGGTGCTGTTCACGGCGGAGCGAGACGGGGCGGAGCCTGTGACGGTGACGGCAGCATACCCCGTGTATGAAGCGGTGCTTGCGGGCGACGTGCCGCAGTACGGCGTGGTGCGCGCAGGATAAAAAATTGTGAATAACCGTTGGATTTTTGCGCGCTTTGTGGTAAGATACTAACAAGTATCGAAATATCTTGAAATGACACGGAGTTTTAACTTATGACGCACGAACAGGCCCGGCAGCAGATTGACGCGCTGCGGGAACAGATCGAGTACCACAATAAAAAATACTACACAGAGGACGCGCCGGAGATCAGCGACTATGCGTACGACATGCTGTACCGCCGCTTGGAAAACCTGGAAGCGGCGTTCCCGGAGCTGAAAACAGAGGACTCGCCGACGAACCGCGTGGGCGCAGCGGGGTACAACACATTTGCGGAAGTGACGCACACCGTGCCGATGGAGAGCCTGCACGACTCGTTTTCCGAAGACGAGCTGCGCGACTTTGACCGCCGCGTGCGCGCCGTTGTGGACGACCCGGTGTATGTGGTAGAGCCGAAATTCGACGGCCTTTCCGTGGCGTTGGAATACGTGAACGGCGTATACACGCGCGGCTCTACGCGCGGCGACGGCATTACGGGCGAAGACGTGACGTTGAATATCGGTACGATCAAATCCGTACCGAAGACGCTCAAAGAGCCGCTGCCGTTTTTGGAGGTGCGCGGCGAGGTATATATGTCGGACGAAAGCTTTTTGCGGCTGTGCGAGCGGCAGGAGCTTTTGGAAGAAAAGCCGTTTAAAAACCCGCGCAACGCGGCGGCGGGGTCGCTTCGACAGAAAGACCCGAAGATTACGGCGCAACGCACGCTGGATATTTTTGTTTTTAACATTCAGGTCATCGAGGGTGAGACTGTCACGACGCACGCGGACGCATTGAAGCGTTTGCACGAGCTTGGTTTTACGGTGTCGCCGCTTTATTGCCGCACGGGCGACATAGAGACGGTAATCGAGAAAATCCGCGAGATCGGCAACGAGCGCGGCACGTTCTCGTACCCGATTGACGGCGCTGTTGTAAAAGTGGACAGCTTCTCTCAGCGCGAGGCACTCGGAAGCACGGCGAAGTTCCCGCGCTGGGCGGAGGCGTACAAGTACCCGCCGGAGGAAAAAGAGACGACGCTCCTTGACATAGAAGTTGCTGTAGGGCGCACGGGTGTTTTGACGCCGACCGGCGTGTTTGAGCCGGTGTTCTTAGCCGGTACGACGGTCAGCCGCGCGACGCTGCACAACCAGGATTTCATCACGGAAAAGGATATCCGCATCGGCTCGCGCGTCATTATCCGAAAGGCGGGCGAGATCATCCCGGTGGTCTCGAACCCGGAGGATACCGTGCCGTACCGTTTGCCGGAAACGTGCCCCTCGTGCGGGGAAGTTATCACGCGTGTGGAGGGGGAAGCGGCAGCGCGCTGCACGAATCCGCAGTGCCCGGCACAGCTGATGCGCAACCTCATTCATTTTGCGTCGCGCGACGCGATGGACATTGACGGACTGGGCCCGGCGGCGCTGGAGCAGCTGAGCGCAGCGCTTCAGGTGCACTCGCCGGCTGATTTATACGACATTACGGCACAGGAGCTTGAAACGCTTGATCGTTTCGGCAAAAAGAGCGCGGAAAACCTCGTTGCGGCGATCCAAAAATCGAAAGAAAACGATTTATCAAAGCTGCTGTTTGCGCTCGGCATTCCGCACATCGGCGCGAAGGCGGCAAAGCTGCTTGCGGGCGCGTTCGAAAATATGGATGCTTTGATTGTGGCGGACGAGGAGCAGATTGCGGCGATAGACGGATTTGGCGGCATTATGGCGCAGGAGGTCTACGCATTTTTCAGAAGACACTCGGCGATAGAGCTCATTGACCGGCTAAAAGCGGCGGGCGTGAACATGACGGCGGAAGCGGTTACGACGGACACGAAATTCCTCGGCAAGACGTTTGTGCTGACGGGTACGCTGCCGAATTTGAAGCGCACGGAGGCCGCAGCGCTGATTGAAAAGGCGGGCGGAAAGGTAAGCGGCTCGGTCTCGAAAAAGACGAGCTATGTTGTAGCGGGCGAAGAAGCCGGCAGCAAGCTCACGAAGGCGCAGACGCTGGGCATCCCCGTATTGACGGAAGCGGAGCTTTTGACGCTTTTAAACGGTGAGGACAACACGGAAAGGAACGAAGCATAATGGCAGAAGAAAGAAAAACGGACGAAGCGCTTGAAAAAGCCGTGGAGACCGATGAGGACATTGACCGCTATATCCGCGAGCTGACGGGAAAGGAAACGCCAAAGGACAAGGAGAAGAAGGCGGAAGAAAAGAAAGCGCCGGAAAAAGAAGAATTCCGCGTGACGAGCCAGATCGGCGAGGACGACTACAAGGCATTCATTTATTACTCTACGCTTGGGCGCTTTAAGTGGCTCATCCCGGCGTTTATCATCGTGCCGCTCGTGTTCTCGTTCCTCTTTGCGTTCAACGCGGGGCATTTTTACGTGGGCAATTTCATTTTATCGCTGCTTATCATGTATGTGGCGATTACGCTGATTGTTGTCATTCGCTGCACGCGCTGGCTTTCTAAAATTCGCAACAATAATCCTGCCGTGATGCACCTGACGGAGACGACGCTTATTTTCATGACGAACAGCGTCATCAACATGAAAAACGGCAACCGCATCAAGGTCGATTACAAGCACATGATCGACGTGGGCGAGAGCAGACAGCACTACATCATGTATTTTGATAACGGCAAATCCATGGTATTCAGAAAAGAAGACATGGAAAAGGAAACGTTGGAAAGGTTCCGCCCGTTTATCGAATCTAAAGTACATAAATTAAAATTTACACAGATGCTCAAAAAATAAACCGGGAGGTTTTTCAACATGGTCATCGATTTAAAAACACTGTACGGCGCGGAAGCGACCGAGCAGCAGAAGCGTTATGAGGAGCTTTCCGCTTACTTTGCGGAGGAGTTCGGGGATGCTAATGCGCTTTCATATTTCAGTGCGCCGGGCAGAACCGAGGTGGGTGGCAACCACACCGACCACAACAACGGCAAGGTGTTGGCGGCGGCTGTGAATCTGGACGTTATTGCGGCGGTGAAGAAGACCGAGAACGGCGTGATCCGCCTGAAATCCGTCGGGTTCCCGATGGACACGGTCGATACGGCAGACCTTAACGTGCAGGAAGCGGAAAAGGAGCGCTCGGCGTCGCTCATCCGCGGCGTGTGCGCACGCTTAAAGGCGCTCGGCTATGAAGTGGGCGGCTTTGACGCGGTGACGACCTCAAGAGTTTTAAAGGGCTCCGGCCTTTCAAGCTCCGCGGCGTTTGAGGTGCTTGTGGTGACGATTTTAAGCCACCTGTATAATGACGACGCGATTGACCCCGTGGAGGCGGCACAGATCTCAAAATTTGCCGAAAACGTGTACTTCGGCAAGCCCTCCGGCTTACTCGACCAGATGGCGGCGAGTGTGGGCGGCTTTACGACGATGGACTTTAAAGACCTTTCCGCGCCGAAGATTGAGAAGATCGATTTTGACCTTGACCGTTACGGCTATGCGCTGTGCGTCGTCGATACGGGCGGAAACCATGCCGACCTGACCGGCGAATACGCAGCTATTCCGGCGGAGATGAAGCGCGTTGCGAAGGCGCTTGGCGGCGAAGTGCTGCGCGAGGTAAGCGAGGAGGAATTTTATAAGAAAATTCCCGAGCTCAGAAAAGAAGTCGGCGACCGCGCGATTTTGCGTGCGATTCATTTCTTCGACGACAACCGCGTGGTGGATAAGGAAGTGGCAGCGCTGAAATCGGGTGACTTTGAGACGTTCAAGCAGTGCGTGATTGCCTCGGGTTATTCCTCGGCGATAAATTTGCAGAATGTGTTCGCAGTTGTGAATCCGCAGGAGCAGGGCTTGTCCCTTGCGTTGGCGCTTATCGCGAAGATCCTCGGTGGCAAGGGCGCGTATCGCGTGCACGGCGGCGGCTTTGCCGGCACGGTGCAGGCGTATGTGCCGCTCGATATGCTGGACGCGTTCAAGACAGAGATGCAGAGCGTGTTTGGCGAAAAGAGCTGCTATGTGCTCTCCGTGCGCAGCGCGGGCGGCACGAAAGTGACAATCGAATAAGTTTAACGGCGGCTTTGGTTTTTAGAGCCGCCGTTTTTGCGTATTGCGGGAAATACGTGTTGCGAAATTGTAAATATTGGGAAACGGTGGATTTCGCCTTGCGAATCATGCCGATTTGTGATATAGTATACTCTGTATCATTATGACAGCTTACCGCAGACAGCTTGTCTGCGTGCGATAAAGGAGAATGTTTTTTGAAGGATAAAGAAATCACCGTTACGGCAGACGAGCTGCAAAAGCAGAAGCTATACACGGCGGACGTTGCGGCGATCATGCAGGTGCGCGCGATGCACGGCACGCCGAAGGCGCTTGTGCGCACGTATGGCTGCCAGCAGAATGTGGCGGACGGCGAACGCATGAAGGGTATGCTCTCTGAAATGGGCTTTGAATTCACTGAATATGAAGATGAAGCCGATTTTATTCTGTTCAACACCTGCGCCATTCGCGAGCACGCCGAAGACCGCGTGTTCGGCAACATCGGCGCGCTGAAAAACGTGAAACGCCGCAACCCGTCGCTGCTCATTGCCGTATGCGGCTGCATGATGGAACAGGAGCGCGTGGCGGAGCGCATTAAGGTGTCGTTCCCGTTTGTGAACATTGTGTTCGGCACACACGTCATCCACCGACTGCCGGAGATGATGTACACCGCCGTGACCGACTCGAAGCGCGTTTTTTTGCGCGGGCATGAATCGAAAGAGATCATTGAAGGTCTGCCGGTGCGCCGCGACGGCAACACACGCGCGTGGGTGACCGTGATGTACGGCTGCGACAATTTCTGCTCGTACTGCATTGTGCCGTATGTGCGCGGCCGGGAAAAGAGCCGCCACCCGGATGCCATCGTCGCCGAGTGCCGCGAACTCATTGAGCAGGGCTACAAAGAAATTACGCTGCTTGGACAGAATGTGAATTCCTACGGCAAGGGCTTGCCGGAGAAAGTGAATTTTTCGGAGCTTCTGCGCCGCATTGACGCGATTGACGGCGACTACCGTTTGCGCTTTATGACCTCGCACCCGAAGGACGCGACGCACGAGCTGTTCGACACGATTGCGGAGAGCCGGCACATCTGCCACTACATCCACCTGCCGTGCCAGTCCGGCAGCAGCCGTGTGTTAAAGGCGATGAACCGCCACTACGACCGCGAAAAATACCTTGACCTCATCCGCTATGCGAAAGAGAAAATGCCCGATCTGTCGCTGACCTCCGACATTATCGTCGGCTTTCCGGGCGAGACGTATGAGGAGTTCTGCGAGACGCTGAGCCTCATCCGCGAGATGGAGTTCACGTCGCTCTTTACGTTTATTTTCTCGCCGCGCCCCGGCACGAGAGCCGCCGAAATGGAAGACCCTGTCACGTACAAGGAGAAAACGCAGTGGTTCTCGGAGCTTTTGAAGACACAGGAGGAGATTGCCGCAAAGCGCTGCGCTTCCATGGTGGGCAGCACGGAGCGTGTGCTCATTGAAGAGCGCAACGAGAAAAACGGTTTGCTCAGCGGTCGCACCGCAAGCAGCATCATTGTGGAATTCCCCGGCGAAGACGAATGGATCGGCGAATTCAAAAATGTAAAA
>OLRA01004810.1_pt1 | contig 10387 bp, 11 predicted proteins | sample 1673011 | NCBI WGS metagenome assembly OLRA01 (sample SAMEA3136746, study PRJEB25190) | human gut metagenome | reverse complement strand
CCGCCGGCGCTGCGCCGGACGAAGAAGCAGCCGCGAACACGCATCTGCTACTAGAGTGGGCGCTGGCCCAGCTTGCGCCAGAGCAGCGTGAAGTCATTATTCTCCACTATTATCAGGGGCTGAAACTGCGTGAGATCGCAGACGTGCTCGAAATCGGCCTGCCGCTGGTGAAATACCGGCTGCGCCAGGCGAAAGCAAAACTTCAGGAATGCATCGGAAAGGAGGCGCTCGATCATGACACTGGACGAACTGCTGAACACTGACAGCCAACACACGACCATCCCGCCGCGCGAGGAACATGTGCAGGCAACGGTCGCTGCCGCACGCGCAAGTTTTGTGCGCGCAGAATCAGAGATGCCGATGGCCACGCACACTTTCCTGCGCATTCAGCTCGCGCTCATTCACAAACGCTGGTGGCTGGCGCAGGCGCTGGTACTGGCGCTGGTCTGGTGGGCGCTGCCGCAGATGGCCGATAACCTTCTCATCGCCCGCAGCCTAGGGCTGACGGCTTCGCTTTTTGTGATTCTGCTCATCCCTGAGCTGGCGAAAAACCGCACGTACCAATGCATGGAAATCGAGAGCACCACCCACTACACGTTGCGCCACATTTACGCAGCGCGCATGTTTCTGACCGGTCTCGTGGACATCACCATTCTGACTGTGTTTTGCGGCGCCGTGTCGCATACGCTCTCACTGTCCTTCGTGACGCTCTTGACGCAGTTCCTCTTTCCGCTCACCATGACAGCCTGCCTGTGCTTTGCGGCACTTTCCAACGCACGTTCAAACAGCAGCCTCGCAGCCATTGGTGCCTGCCTCTTCTGGAGCGGGCTCTGGGCGCTGCTGCTCTTCAGCGATCGTCTTTACGAAGCCATCGCCACACCGGTATGGCTCGCGCTTTTCGGTCTGAGCATGGTTTTTCTCGCTTTCACCATCATTCACTGGATCAAACGATCCACCAAACTTTGGGAGGTCAACCCACATGCAACTCTGTATGAATAATATCAGCAAGCGCTTCGGCGATTTTGCCGCTGTCGAGGGCGTCACCCTCACAATGACCAGCGGCGTTTACGGCCTGCTCGGCGTCAACGGCGCCGGCAAGACAACGCTTATGCGCATGCTTTGCACGCTGCTCAAACCGACGAGCGGCAGCATCACCTTCGATGGGCAGGACATTTTCAAAATGGACGCCGCCTATCGCGACTTGCTCGGTTATCTGCCGCAGGATTTCGGTTTTTACCCGGATTTCAGCGTTCGCGACTATCTGCTCTACATCGCTGCGATCAAGGGCGTGCGTCCCGTTGTCGCCCGCGACCGCGTGAAACGCCTGATCCATCAGGTCGGTCTGGATAAGGTTGCCACGCGCAAGATGAAACGCCTCTCCGGCGGCATGAAGCGCCGCGCCGGCATCGCTCAGGCGATGCTCAACGATCCGCACATCCTCATTCTCGACGAGCCGACAGCAGGCCTCGACCCCAACGAGCGCATCCGCTTCCGCAATCTCATCAGCGAGCTCTCAGAAGATCGGCTGGTGCTCTTGTCGACGCACATCGTCAGCGACGTGGAATACATCGCCAGCGAAATCTGGCTCATGAACGGCGGACGCATCACCGATCAGGGCAGCGCCGAAGCGCTCATCCGTAACATGCGCGACCAGGTCTGGCGCTGTCAGGTGCCACGCGCCGAGGTCAGCCGCTATGTGGCGCAGTTCAAAGTCGCCAACATCAAGGCTGGTCACGACGGCGCCGAGCTGCGCATTGTCGCGCCAGTGCGTCCGACGCCCGACGCTGTGCTTGAAACACCGACACTGGAAGATGTTTTCCTCTATCATTTCGGAGAAACAGGAGGTGAGCAGGATGCTGCGCTATGAACTGAAGAAAATTTTCGGCCGCACCGGCGGTAAGATCGCTCTCATCGTGCTAGCCATTGGCCTGGCAGTCATCTGCTACAGCGCCACGCTGCAAGTGAGCTACACCGACGAAAATGGCGACTCTCATACCGGTCCGACCGCTGCGCGCGACCTGCGCGACGCGAAAAACGAATGGGCCGGACCGATCGATCAGGCGATGATCACCCGCGCCATCGACGTCAATCAGCAGATCATCTCCTCGGAGGACTACAACTCCACCGACATTCAGCGCCAGAACGCCGCCTACCACGATACCCAGGGCTATGCCACCATCCGCAGCCTCGTCGCCCAAACCTACGGCGGCTTCAATGAGTACGATTATCATCGCCTCGACACCCTGACGCCCGACGAGACCGGCCAGCTTTACGACCTGCGTGTGCAGAATCTCAAAGAATGGCTCGCGCGTCCGGATATCAGCTTCTCTCCGGCTGAGGCAGACTTTCTCGTCAACCAATACGAAGCCATGGAGACGCCCCTCTACTACGAGTACAACGACGGCTGGGATACGCTGATTTACTACGCACCAACGCTGGTGATGTTTCTTCTCTTCGTCATCATCTTCCTCGTCAGCGGCATCTTCCCGAGTGAGCATCGTTTGAAAGCGAACGCCATCTTCTTCTCCACCAAGCTCGGCCGCGGCAAGGCCGTACGCGCAAAACTGCTCTCCGGCCTCGTCACCACCACGGTGATCTACTGGGCGGCGATCGCTGTCTACACCATCGTGGGGCTTGCACTCCTCGGCGCTGACGGCGCAGGCGGCGCTTTTCAACTGTTGAAGTGGAAGGCCTTCTACAACCTGACGATCGGCCAGGCCTACGCCCTCTCCGTGCTCGGCGGCTATGTGGGCACGCTCTTTCTCGCGCTCTTGGCCATGATCGTGAGCGCGCTCACCCGCTCGCAGGTGGTAGCCGTAATCGTGCCGTACGTGCTCGTGCTCGCTGCGAATTTTGCCCATAGCATCCTCTCCAGCTGGGAAGTGCTGCCGCAGATTCTCGGTCTCCTGCCTGACCAGCTGCTGCAAGTCGCTCAAGTGCTTGACGACTTCAACCTCTACACGATCTTCGGCCACGTCACCGGTTCTGTGCCGCTGCTCTTTGTGCTCTATGGCGCACTTTCCCTGGCGCTTTTGCCGCTGCTCTACCGCGTCTACCGCAAAAGCCAGGTACGGTGAGAAGAGTGAGGAGTGAGCCCTTCGGGCCGAACGCGCTTCGCTTGTTCGGAGTGAGGAGTGAGAAGTTGTTTTTTGTAAAATGTGAAAGCGCGTTGCGCTCGCACAGAAAGATCTCTGGCGCAAAAAATCCGCTACAAATCTTCTGCCGACATTGACAGAAATTTTGGCGGATGGTAAACTATAAACAGAAAGGGCACTGCCGATAAGCGGTTTGTTCCTTCAAGATTCAGTTAAAATTGCAGCAAAAGCTAGCAAAACCGTCACTTGGCAGAGTGGCGGTTTTTTAGTTAGGAGTTAGAAATTAGGAGTGAGGAGTTTTTCGGAAACGCGCAAACTTCACTTCGTCACAGCCGCACGTACTCACACGTGCGGCTGTGTTCATTTTACGACGATAAAAAATCCTTTGGTGTACAATATACGCGAAAAGGTCTATACTGAATAGACTGCACAAAGGAGGAGTTCTATGGAAGAAAAAGTTTCGCTGTTTAAGCTGTTCTGCGCCACGTTCACGCTGAGCGCGTTCACTTTTGGCGGCGGTTACGTCATCATCACGCTGATGAAGGACCGCTTCGTCGATAAATATCACTGGCTCGAAGAAAATGAAATGCTCGACATGGTCTCGATCGCTCAGTCGGCGCCGGGGCCGATCGCTGTCAACGGCTCGGTCATCACCGGCTACAAGCTGCGCGGCATTCCCGGCGTCTTGGCGGCTGTGCTCGGCACGGCGCTGCCGCCCTTTCTCATCATCACGATCATTTCCTTTTTCTACGACGCTTTCGCCGACAATTTCGTCGTCGCCCAACTGCTCGAAGGCATGCAGGCCGGCGTCGGCGCCGTCATCGCGTCCGTCGTCTACGACATGGCCGCCGGCGTTGTCAAAGGGCATTCGCCCTTCGCCGATCTGATCATGGTCGTCGCCTTCATCGTCACCTGCTTCTTCGGCGTCAGCGTCATCGACGTCGTCCTCGTCTGCATCGTGCTCGGCATCATCCGCACGCTGCTCCTGCGAAAGGAGGCGGAGCGATGATCTATCTCCAGCTTTTCGTGAGCTTTTTCAAGGTCGGGCTCTTCGCATTCGGCGGCGGCTATGCAGCGCTGCCGCTGATCCAGGAGCAGGTCATCAGCGAAAACGCCTGGCTCTCGATGAACGAGTTTACTCATCTGGTCACGATCTCCCAGATGACGCCGGGGCCGATCGCCCTCAACGCCGCCACCTTTGTCGGCACGAAAGTCGCAGGCATCCCCGGCTCCATCGTCGCGACTGCCGGTTGTGTGGCGCCAAGCTGCATCATCTCAAATACAAAAACGCCAGCGGCCTCAAGAGCATTCTCGCCACGCTGCGCCCGGCCACCGTCGCCCTCATCGGCTCTGCCGGCGTGTCGATCCTCGTCACCGCATTCTGGGGCAGCGACGCCGTCATCGGCGCCATCGATTTTGCCCGCACGAACGGACTCATGATCGCGCTCTTCGTGCTCTCCGTCGTGCTCCTGCGCAAGACCAAGATCGGCGCTGTACCGGTGATGGTCCTCGCTGGCGTGCTCAAGCTCTGTCTGGCGCTCATTGGCATCGGCTGAAATCTCAGACGTCCCTCGCGGGGCGTCTTTTTTTGAGCGCTGGTTAAAATTTTTAACCGCGATCCTGACGACGGCTCAATGGTTTTTCCGGCGGCGCTCCTGTATAATGAACACAACAGGATCCTGAAAAATTCACAGGAGGTCATCATCATGAACATTGGTGAACAGATCCGCACTTACCGCAAAGAGAAAAATCTCACTCAGGAGCAGGTCGCTGACGCACTGGGCGTGACAGCGCCGGCTGTCAATAAATGGGAGCGCGCTGGCTCATTTCCAGACATCACACTCCTGCCAGCGCTGGCACGGCTTTTGGAGATCGACATGAACACGCTCTTTTCCTTCCACGAAGAGCTCACGGAGATCGAGATCGCAAACTTTGTCAACGCCCTTTACGAGCGCGCCCTGACTGGCGAGATCGCCGAAGCGTTCGCAGATGCGCAGGAAAAGATCCGCGATTATCCGCACTGCACGCCGCTGCTCTACACCTGCGCGACGCTGCTCTCGGCCAGTCTCACGCTCTCTGCCGTTCCGCCGGAAGGGCGCGAGAAATACAACGCGCGCATCCGCGACTGGTTCACCCGCGCCAGCGAAAGCGACGACGCGAATTACCGCACAGCGGCCTGCTACCAGCTGGCGATGCTGGAGATCACCGAGGGCAACTACGACCGCGCCGAGGAACTCGTCGCCCGGCTGCCAGACGCGAGCTTCGACAAGGACATGCTCCAGATACGGCTGCTCGCCCACCGCGGCGATCACGATGGCGCAGCGCTGCAAACAGAAGCGCAGGTGCTCGCAAAGATCGTGATGCTCCACGGCCATCTGCAGCAGCTCATCGAATTTGAGACGAAAACCGGCCACGCCGACAAAGCCCAGGCCATCGCCGACGTTTCCAGCCAGCTTTACGCCCTCTTCGCGCTCTGGCCGGTCGATCAAATCTCGCCGCAGCTCGTCGCCGCCCTCTACCGCCAAGACGCGCCAGCGGCGCTCAGCCACATCCGCACCATCCTCGACACGCTGCGCGCACCGTGGCGACGATTCGCCGCTCTTCTACCGTCTCGGCGAGGCCGGCAAGCTGCCAGGCGTCGAACCAGCGTTCACGAGTGCCTTCATCCGCGAGCTGGAAACCCAGCCGGAATACGATTTTCTCCGCGATGACGCCGAATTCCAGCAGCTGCTCGCCGACGCCAGAAAAATGGCCAGATAAATGCAAACCGCTCCGCGATTTTTCCACGGAGCGGTATTTTTTTGCTCAGTCGAGCGCTGCGTAAAAATTCGTCAGGATTCGCGCCAGCTGCGCCGGCGCTTCTTCATTGACGATGTGACCGACGCCTGGGATCACCTCAAACTCTGCCTGCGGAATATGCGCGGCGAAAAATCGCGCCGATGCGAGATTGGCGCGGTCCTTTTCGCCGCAGAGAATGAGCGTCGGGCAGCCGATCTCGTGCGCGCGTGCGCTGAAATCCAGAGCGCTCATCGAATTTCCGAGGGCGAAGGTATCCGCTTTGTCAAACGCCATCGTGCGGAAAGCAGCCGCTGGCAGAAAGCGGAACACAAGATTTTGCAGCGCGAACGCTGCCTTCGGCACCTTGTGCGGCGTGCCGATCAGCACCAGCGAGCGCACCTTCTGCGGATGGTCCAGCGCGTAAGCGAGCGCCACAATCCCGCCGAGAGACAGCCCGCAGAGATCGATCGGTTCGCGCGCCTGCGCGCAATATTCCGCGAAGGAAGCAGAGAGATTGTCAAAGCACGCCGGTTTTCCCTCGAGAAGCGCGGCGAGATTTGGTCGCAGGATATTTGCGCCCTCTGGCATCTGCGCAATGGTTTCGCGCCAGCTCGCCGCCTGATGGCCGGAGCCGTGAAGAAATATTTTCGTCATCTTGTTCTCCTTTCACAAAACACCTTTGTTCAAAATCGTCAGCCCACAACCTCGCCGATCACGCGCAGCCAGTTCTGCCAGCTGATCTGCGAGAGCTCATCGTCGCTGAATCCGGCGCGGCGCAGCGCTTCGACGTAAACCAGCGTGCGGCTCGCGTCCTCGAGGCCGGGCACATTCGGATTGCCGCCATCGTTGTAGCTGGTTGTGGCGTCGTCGGCAAGGTACTCGTTGAAATCGAAGCCGAAGGCGAGATGACGCACGCCGATCAATTCCGCAATGTGCACAGCGTGGCGCACAAATTGATCGACGGTTTGCTGCGCCGGATTGGGGCTGACGAGATTTTTGTTGGCGTTGAGCCCGACAAGCCCGCCGGTCTCAGCGATGGCGCGCAGCTGATTGTCTGTGAGATCGCGCGGATGCTCCGCCAGCGCCCGCGCGTTGGAATGGCTGGCGACGATCGGCCCATGCACAGCAGCGAGCACATCCCAGAACGAGCGATCGTTCAGATGCGACACATCCACGAGCATGTGCAAATTCTCCAGCCGCGCCAGCGCCCGTCGGCCAAGCTCCGTGAGCCCGCGGGACGGATCTGCTTTGGCGCCGGTGGCCAGCGCATTTGCTTCGTTCCAGGTGAGCATGGCGTGGCGCGCGCCAAATGCGTGGAACCGGTCGATCGCGTCCACGTTCTCACCGATCGCCGACAAGCCTTCGACGCCGAGCAAGATCGGAAAGCGTTCCGTCGCAGCGACGCTCTCGATCTCCGTCGCGCTTGTCACCAGTGCAGCTTCGTTGCATTCCGCCATTTCTGCTGCAACTGCCGACAAGAGCTGCGCCATCCGCGCTGCCGGATCGTCCGTAAACGGCGGATCGACCCAGAGCACAAAACAGCCGCCGCGAATGCCGCCAGCGCGCAGCTTTGGCAGATGACTATGCGCCAGCACCTGCGTTTCTCCGCAGAGCCGTCGCCGCAGCACATCTGTAAAAATATCACAATGTCCGTCAAAGATCATCGCGCGCTCACCTCCAGATTTTCTGCTTACCATTATACAGGGCGCACGCCAAACTGAGCAAGAGGGGCTTGCCCCGGAAGAATAAATCGTGTTATGATAAATTCAAATGATCGATCTTATTGATGAGCGGAGGGATTGTCATGGCTCTTTTTCACGGCAGCCGTTTGCGCGAGCTGCGCAAAAATAAAAATATCAGCATCGCCGAGCTCTCGAAGCTGTCGGATGTCAGCACCGGGCTGATCAGCCAGATCGAGCGCGAGATGGTGATCCCGTCGGTCGTCAGCATCTGGCGGCTGGCGCAGGCGTTGGACACGAACATCAACTATTTTTTCGACGAAGACGACGTCGACGACAAGGTCATCATCCGCAAAAACGATCACCGCACCGTCATCCTCCACAGTAATAGCAGCTACTACAAGCTGCTCAGCCCCGCTTCCCCGGAGCGCCTGCTGGATATGACAGAGATCACGCTGAAAAGCGGCTGCGCGTACGAGCAAAATCCCCTCACCCACGACGGCGAGGAATGCGGGTATGTGCTCAAAGGCGAGCTCGTCGTTCTCCTGGGCGGCAAAGAATATGTGCTCGAGGAAGGCGACAGCATTTATTTCAACAGCACCGTGCCGCATAAATACATCAACCGCGGCGACGAAGACTGCATCTCGATCTGGGCGATGACGCCGGCATTTTTCTGAGCAACACAAAAGGAACGCTTTCCACTGACAGGAAAACGTTCCTTTTTCATTTATCCAAGGATCTCGCCGATCACGCGCAGCCAGTTTCCGTGCGCGATCTTTTTGAGATCGTCTGCGCTGAATCCTGCGCTGCGCAGTTTGTCGAGAAAAGCAGGCAGTTTTGTCCAGTCCTCGAGCCCTTCAGTGGCTGGAGAATCCTGGCTGCTGAAGCTGCGCATCGCCGCTTCAGAAATGAACCCGCTGAAATCGAAGCCGAAGGCCATGTGCTCCACGCCGATCGTCTCAGCGATGTAAACCGCCTGGCACACAAAGCCATCCATATTCTGCTGTGCTGGATCTGTGCTGACAAATTCGTTGAACGCATTCAGCCCGACAAAGCCGCCGCTTTCGGCGATCGCTCGCAGCTGATCGTCCGCGAGATTGCGCGGCACCGCCGCCAGCGCGCGGGCATTGGAATGCGACGCGATGACCGGTTTGGTGACGACATCCATCACATCCCAGAACGAGCGGTCGTTGAGATGAGAAACGTCGACGATCATGCGCTCTTCCATTCTCTGCACGACCTGACGGCCAAACGCCGTGAGCCCATGCGTAGGGTCGCCTTTGGCGCCGCTGGCGAGGAGATTTTCTTCGTTCCAGGTGAGCATCGCATGGCGCACACCAAAATCGTAGAACCGATCAAGTCTTTCGAGGCTGTCGCCGATCGCCGACAGTCCTTCAGCGCCAGCGAGAATGTAAAATTTACCGGCTGCTTTCGCTGCTTCGATCTCTGCAAGACTGTGCACGAGCACAGCATCCGCGCATTCTGCCAGCTCCTCGCTGGCGGCCTGCATCATCTGCGCAATGCGCGCTGCCGGCTCCTTGTCGTAGGGCGGATCCGCCCAGAAAACGAAGCACCCGCCTTCGACACCGCCGCAGCGGAGTTTGGGCAAAAATTCCTGCGCCAGGACGTCCCGCTCACCATTCAGGCGACGCTGGAGCACGCCTGTGAAAACATCGGTATGTCCATCAAAAATCAATGTCATTTCCTTCTTTCATGATTGAGACAGTGTGTATATATGGAGGGAAACGTCACGCGCCCAAAAACTGGCCGATGAACGTCCCGGCGTAGGTTCCTATAATATAGCCCAGCGTGCCGATGAGCATGATCGGGCCAACGAGATTGATCCAGCCCTTGGAGATCGCCATGGCTGCAGCTGTCGTCGGTCCACCAATGTTGGCATTGGAAGCGAGGATGATGTCCTCAAGATTGAACTTGAGCAGCTTGCCGAAGATAAAGCAGACCAGCATGTTGATGATGACCATGATCGCGCAGAGCACAAAGAGCAGCGGTGCTTCGCGCAGGATCTGTGGGATCGACGCTGGCACGCCGATGACGAAAAAGAAGAGATAGATCAAATAGGTGCCGATCTCCTGCGTGCCGGCTGTTTCCTCAATCTGCTTGGAGAAAACCGTCGCCACGATCATGGCGATGGTCGTCATGATCAGATATTCGTTGCCGAAGAGTCCGTTGATCATTTTCAGCACAGCGTTACTCGTCGGAATGACATCTGCCAGAAAACCAGCGATGATCTTCGACACCCACACGATGATGGCGCTGATCGCCACATCCACAGCAATGTCGCGCAGCGAGATCGGCTTGCGGTCCCAGTACGACGCCGCCAGCGTTTTCGCTTCGTCGCTGACGCCGACATTTTCCACCAGATCCACGTATGGATGTGAGAAATGCTTGCGGAAAAATCCAATGCTCGGAATCGCCACGAGCACAAAGAAATAGAATGCCATCAGGCAGTTGTCAGCGACCGTCGTCGCCGCGACCATTTCACCAGGAATGTCGAACGCATTGGAGAGCGTCGCGAAATTGACGCCACCGCCGATATACGATCCAGTCATCATGCCGGCGATCCCCTCGAGATACGGAATGTGGCCCTTGAGCAGCGTGTAGCCGACCATCGCGCCGATCGCCGTGCCGCAGGAGCCGAGCAAAAACAGGACCAGCAGCTTGCCGGATTCTCGCCAGATCTTGCGCAGGTCGCACTGCATCAACAGCAGCGGAATCGCCAGCGGCACCACGTAGCCCCAGATGATGTCGTCGAACCATGGTGCGTGTGTTGGAATGATGCCAAAATTCGTCAAAGCCAGCGCACCGATCAGCGCA
>OLRA01004806.1_pt1 | contig 10395 bp, 7 predicted proteins | sample 1673011 | NCBI WGS metagenome assembly OLRA01 (sample SAMEA3136746, study PRJEB25190) | human gut metagenome | reverse complement strand
AACTTCATCTTGATTAACTCGTTTTTATGAGTCAACCTTTTTCAGTATAATACACAAGTGTATCAAATGAACAAGTTGTCCGCGAAAAAACGTTTTAACCCGGACAAGTTGGAAAATCGTACAGTTTGTCCGCCAGAAAACGTTCTAGCCCGGACAAATCTGACGGAATTTCCGTAGATTTGCTGTATAAATCCTAAGAATCATGAAAAGAACAGTTGCGGCCGTGGTGCTGTATGTGGCATTGGCATTGAACTCGCTCGCCGGGAATCCGGTGATTGAGAATCCCGTGGTTGGGAATCCTGTAGCAGAAAATCCGGTGGCAGGAAAAGAGCATTACCGTCATCTGAAGGACATTTCCTATACTGCTGTCAATGAGCAGGATGCGTATCGTAAGGAGAGATGCAGACTGGACATTTATTATCCCGAGGACGTGAAGGAATTCAAGACATTGGTCTGGTTCCATGGCGGCGGTCTGGAGGGCGGAAGCAAGGGGCTGCGGGAAGAGTTCCGCAACCGGGGATTCGCTGTCGTCGATGTGAATTACCGTCTCTACCCGAAGGTAAAATGTCCGGGATATCTCGAAGATGCGGCTCTTGCAGTCAGCTGGGTTTTCAACAACATTGCACAGTACGGCGGGAGTCCGTCGAAGATTTTCATCGGTGGGCATTCGGCCGGCGGCTGGCTGACATTGATGCTGACGCTGGACAAGAGATGGCTTGCGGAATACGGCATTGACGCGGACAGAATCGCGAAGGCTTATCCTGTGGGTGGACAGACGATGACTCATTTCACTATCAAGAAGGAGCGCGGCCTGGATGTGGATCTTCCGTTTATCGATGATATGGCGCCGTCTTTTCATGTCAGGAAGGAGGGTGCGCCGCTGATGCTGATAACCGGTGACCGTAATCTCGAAATGCTGGCCAGATACGAGGAAAACGCTCACCTTCTGGCGATATTGAAGCATTTCGGTCACGAGGCGTCGCTTTTCGAGCTTGAGGGCTTCTGCCATGGCAATGTCCTCTCTCCCGCCTGTCTCCTGATTAGGAGAGACATCGCCAAGGCGGAATGACGGGAAAAGACTGATTCACGCAACTGATTCACGCAACTGATTCGCGCCGAGCAACTTGTCCGTAAAAACTCACCTTTTCACGGACAAGTTATTGATTTTGAGCCACTTGTCCGTGAGATACCCCTTTTTACGGACAAACTGATGATTTTGGGACAATCACTGCCTGAAGAATTGTTCCGCTCATTCCGGTGGAGAGGTTAAGGGGATAAGAGCGAAGGTCTTGGAGAAGTGCGGATGGGAATGGAGGCTGTAGGCGGAAGGAGTTTATATGAGTAAAGAAAAGAAGGAGCGCGTATCACTACGGGCTCCTTCTGCACAAAAATAGTATATAATAATCGTTGGTAAACGATCTTTCAAGTTCTTTCCGTTATCCGGCGCACGGGCCGAGGTCCTAATCGACCACGTCCATTACGCAGCGGACGTTATAAGTCGTACTAATAGCAACAGTCATCTGAGTACCTGCCAGCACAAATCCATACTCACTACCAGTTCCGCCTTTATAATACCCGCTCTGAACGCCAGTAAATGAGGTACAGCTGTAAAGGTCTGTCAAATTCTTATTTACTGCAGACATTATGGACAATTCTCTCTGGTTCGGGACTCGCCAAGAGCCACCATATCCAGCGGCCTTTTGGCAGACATCATCGCTTGAATTAATAAAGCCACTTCCTTTAGCAGTACTGATGACCTGCGTCTTAGAATAAGGGCCACCTGTCAAATTTGCACTTGCAATCTTAAACTTCTTGTAAAGTTTATTACTATCCTTACCTCTTTCGAAATAAGTTTGGAAACCGCCTGACTGCGCCGATCTAAGAGCGTCACTGTTCAGAAGCATCGTCACAGTTTCGGTTGCAGGATCATACTCATAATACTTATCAGCCTCACCCAAGCCATTCTCATTAGACTCCAATGTTCTTATGCATCTAACCATAGTTGCACTACCATCTATTCCTGTAGCACACCCCTCCTCAGCCCAGAAAGTATTTGCTGGAGAACAAGTGAAATAATGCCACGGAGACAAGGCAGCATCTCCGCCATTTTCGGTATCGGTAAATGCCGTATTCAACGCATCCCACTCACTTTGACTCGCTTTGAACAATCTCATATCCGTATTCAACGCCTCTTCTCCTGCCCATATACCTTTATACTGGTCCACGGAAGCAAGATACCATTTTATCTCATCTGTATCAATTCTCCTATTTCCATTTTCATCACGGTTACGACTCATACACGCCTGAAATGCATCGAGATACAGGTCCTGTGTTCCCTTGGCACTCTTGGTAATATCATCATAGAACTTATTACCTGAATTATTTTTAATCGCAGAAGCCCTTCCATTCCAGTACTCCTGTTGAGAATTTGTACCATTCGCGACATTCTTTCCCTGAGCCTTTTCTTCAGAAACAAACTCGAGACCGAACGGTTTCTTTGCAGGGTCCAATTCATAGAATGTCCAGATGGATTTCTGAGAAACCACATATTTTGCTCGAGCGAAAGAACTTTGACCGTCTGCACTGACGAAAAGTTCATTGGCAAAATACATTCGGCGCGGCTCAGACTTGTTCACATACTCGGTCCAGTTCTTGTCCGGATAGTAATTTTCATCCACAAAGCAGGTGACATAGACTACCCTATCTGACTGTTCTTTAACATTGAAATACGATTTATCCTGTTCCTTTCCCGCCTTATACAAATCCCGCAAGAATTCGAAAATGGTCTGAGTATTAGTTCTGCCAGGATATGCGCACACGTCCGAGATAGCATGGGAGGATGAAACCTTACAACCAGGTCTTTGCGAAGGAGTATAATAGGAAGAATAATATCCAGTATTCTTCACAAAACGCACCCAGTCGAAATCCGCATTTCCGCTTATCAGAATTTTGGATGCATCCACAGGCATACCGTTAGTTCCGACCGTAGTGAGGACAGTAGGGTTAGAGTGCGTCTTGAATTCAGCAGCATCGTAAATCCGGCCTTCTCCGTCCACAATCATCGATATTGTCTCACAGAACGCAGTCTGGATTTTCAGAATATAGCCGTATTTATCAACATTGATGATCTGATTCAATTCAGACATGGAAAACTTCATCACCCTCGCCTCGTAATGGCAGTCCACCTCCAAGATATCAGTTCCTTTGAAGATGACAACTCCCTCAGAACCAGGGTCATCACCATTCTTTTGGGACTCAGCGATAAAGTTATTCACGCCCTTTATGGTCAATGTATATTCATAGTTGCTGTTTGCAGCGACCGAGAAATCTGCCGGGTGCTTCGAGAAATCGCCCAAATGGACAGTATAGCTCAAATCGCCCGCATAATCGCCACCCTGATATTTGCCGTGAATGACAACATAGGTGGCATTTTCAGGCGCATTGACAAAGGTCTTCTTGCCGGCATCGTAAGTATTCTTCTCACGGTCATTGAAGGAAGTCGGTGTCGCAGTCGTAGTCTGGACATTGGCAGGAAGATAGCATTGATAGCTGTTCTCTGACCAGATGATTCGGTCAAACGTCTCAAAACCGGAAGACGCCACATTGTTTCCGCGCATCAAGCCATAGACCTGAGGCACATTGTGAATCTCCATGTACTCCGGCTTGAATGTAACATTGCCTTCCGTCTTGACTGTTATCTTGTTCTTGGACAGGATTTTATACAGTTTCACACGCTTATGGTCGTCATCTGTCGGAGACGTGATTTCAGCCTGCTGCGTCGTGCCATCTTTTCGCGCAATGGTCACTGGATCTCCGTTATTGGCAAAACCGCTCATCACGAAACGGTTGTCGGCAGGATTTATGGAACCGAGCTGACGGGTACATGTAGCCGACAGGAAGGTTTCGCGGGTAAGATGCGAAAGATTCGACTCATCGATATCGAGAATGGCATCGTCAGTGACCTTGTACTGCGAAGTCCTTGCATTGGCAATGGCGTAGATATATACCTCGCCGGTGGAGGTAGGGATATTGCTGACAGTAGCCGTGCGGTCGTAACCTGGCTGGGAACTGTCATCCGTAAAAGTCAAGTCGTCTTTCGAGAAATACTTGTATCCCACGAGATTGCCAGTAGCCTTGGAGAAAATATAGATTCGGAGATTCTCCACAGCACGCTCATTGTCATCGTTCGGGTCCCACGGACTCTTGACGATGACCTGATCCATGCCGCCGGAAAAGACATTGAGCGAGAGATACACGGTTCCTTCCCCGTGGTCAGGAGCGCTGATGTTCTCTTTCACGCAGGAGGCCAATGAGCATAAGGTCAATGCCGCAGCGACCAGTATGTTTACGATATAGTGTTTCATAATTCCCTTCATTATTCAAATGTCACATCTCCGCCTTTGTCGCCTTCCCAGTTCATCACGGTCACTTGCGCGCCGATGGCGTCATTGCTGTAAACCAGGTTGTAGAGATATCTGTGGCCGGCATCCCAAAGTTTATCCTTGGTGATGTTCGCAAGATTTATGTTGATGGTCTTGGTGACCTGGACTGTGGTAGATTCTTCTATAGTGGGAGTCTTTATATATTTTTTATTATAACTATAAGATGTAGATGCATTTACTGCTTTATAACTACCTTTATTTTTTCCAGCAAATATATATTTATAATCCTTATACCAAGAACTACTACTATAAGTATTATACTGGGTGGCAGTTTGCGTATAATCCCCTTTACCAGGCCCTACATACTCAAAAGTAACATAATACTGTCCAGTTCCATCAGTCCAGTCATAATGCTCATAATCCACAATAGCCGTAGTCGTCACGTCTTTCTCATACTTAATCTCCAGCACCTTGGCACCCAGCGACTCGCCCTCGGCTCCGCCTTCACCAGGTCCCTTCGCCGCATTCGTAATGTCCAGCTGCTGCGGCCATATCAGACGATAATCCTCCACAGGGAAAGTAGCGTCCGTATATGTCTTGCCCGGAATCATAAGGTTCACAGTAGAACCGGATGCGATGGTAACATCTGCACCGCCCTCAACGGTAGCACCAGGAATACCCTCGGCTGGATCCATTACCATAGAGGTATATTCAATCTCAGGACTACCGGTATTGTTCGGGTCCCAAGCCAGACCGTAATTTATGGTCGCGGTACAGGAATTGCCCACCTTCAGCCTCACAGAGGTAATCTTGAGAGGATTAGGGCTGTCATTTTTCAGTGTGAACGCATATCCGGCGAACAGATGGCGGAACTGCAACTCTACAGGGCCAGTGCCCGCGCCAGTGTTCAGATTGCGCTCTGCTATATTGGAATAGATCAGGTCGAACTGCTCTTTGTCAGTATTATAAGTATTGAAAGTTGCAGGGACTGAAAAAACCTTATGTTCATCATTGAATTTCCAGTCTGCAGGAATAGTCTTGCCCGCCATTTTGTTGGCCACGCCATAGAACCTGTGCGAGCCCATCTTGGTCCAGTAATAATGTTCCTGACCAGATGCCACATCAAGTCCTTTATAGAAAGGCCATACGGAGCCGTCCGCAGCAGAATTGCAGACGGCATTGGCATTGCGGATATAGAATTCGGCAGTAGCCCAAGTAGCGGTAGGAGAATATATATCGAAGATTTTCAATGCATTGCCCACCTGTCTGAACGAACCGGCATCAAGCATCGCTCTCGTACCGGGTTCAGTGGAACCGGCGATGAACAGGATTTCATCACCACGACTCACCACTTCATCCGGCTCGACCCTGACCGTAGTACAGGAGCCAAGCGAGACAAGCAGCGCCGCTACAGAAGCCAAACTATATTTGATATCAGTTTTCATCATCTTCAATTAATCTGAAAGTCGCTCATCCCAGCTGCTTATGCCCGTAGTGTATTTCAGCACGAACGGGTCTCCGGTAGTATCTTCCGGACCAGGTTCCTGGATATTGAGCGTATATGTGTAGTGCCTGTCGGACAACCACTCCTTAAGCACTGCAGGTGTTTCAACAGTCTGGTTGCCAAGCCATTCGCTCCCGGCTGTAGAAAGAGCAAACGTAACTCTGATGGACGCGCCGCCGTCCTGCGGAAGGACAAACCAGCTGCCGCCCAAATAGGATGGAGACATCTTATAGACTTCGACACCTTCTCCGTCAGCCTCAAATATGGTGAGGTCGCTTTTCTGCCCTGACGATCTCCAGTCCGGTGATGCCGAAGAATCGTAGCTTCCCTGCCTGAAAATGCCGCAAAGCTCGATTTTCTGAATTTTGACGCGGGTTTCCAGGTTCAATGTCTGTTTCACGCGAAAGTCCATCTTGGTCAATGCGTGGCGGAACGGAAATCCCACGATACTGTCGTTCTTGGTATAGGCCCTGTCGGTTTCTGCCAAAAGGATGTCTATGCCCTTGCCTTCCACCGTGTACGAATCGATCTTGAGATTGCATTCACGGTCACAGGTTACCTGAAGGTCTGTAGGATAATATCCTGCAAATGTCAATGACTGGTCATATGGCCACTGTGGAGAGTTCTCAGGGAACCAGCCTCTGGCGCCACGGGACTTGACAATGACATCGTCCAGATATTTTTCACCGGAATCCCGGGAGACCGCAGTGACGCGGAACTCCCTGTCTTCCGGAAAAGGAATGAAATCCTCTCCAGATCTTGTACCCAAGCCTACAACCGGTCTCAATCTGATTTCACCAGTAGTCTTGTCATATTTGAGATGTGACAAGCAACTTGATGACACGCCTGCTGTCAGAAGCAGTACTAATATTTTGGAAAGGATTTTCATACTATAACTAAAATTAAACTATCTGCAAACGCTTACTGAGCATTGATACCGCTAGCAGTAACATCTTGCCAATTCTCGAGTGAAGGAGCGATGAGAATTTCATTTTCGCCGGCAGCACCCTTGATGTTGAAATTCAGTGTGTAGATATAGTGCTTGCCATTATCCCACTTGTTCAGTTCAACAGCAGGCTCACCAACTTTACATTTATTAAGTGTGAAAGTAAGGTTCTGGTCTGCCGACCAAGCGCCAGTAGGCATCAACTGAGAGAATACAACTGTAAGAGTAGCATCGTTGCTAAGAGTTTGAGGGATAACTACAGTTCCTTTTGCATTATTCTCAAGTGCCTGAACAGGTTTTTCAGCAGTCGGCAGCTCAACATCTTTATAATTATTATCGCTGAAAACTGTGAGTGTCTGTTTATCAGCTTCAAGTGTAGAAGGGGTCCAAGCAATCGTAGCGCTGGCAGTCTTGAATGCTCCTTTATTTACGATACCGTTCAATTTAACTGATTTGATTTTGAAGTGTTTATCAGATTTCGAATTTGCAGCTACTGCCTGAACAGTAACCCAAGACATAGCGTGATAGAATACCATTGGAACAGCTGTAGTAGTCTTGTCATGAGATTTAGCTGTCATAGGACTCCAGAGAAGGTCCACAGTACTAGAGAGATCTTCACTCTGAACATAGCTTGTCGCAGAGAACTCATCCTTCTGCTCATCATAAGCAAGGGCAGCTGCGCTTGGCGAGTAGGCTGCGAATACAAGCGAACCGGTCTTTGGCCAATAATAACTTGTTTCACCGCCCCAGTTACCGGTACCTGTCCTGTTGACAAATTTCACATTCTTCAGATAAGCAGCTGAATTTGCAAGGAAATTAGCCTTAGAAGTACCAGCATCGAGTGTGTTATAGAAAGCATAAACTCCCATGTCGTTGGTGGTAGGGAATGTCGTTCCGGTAATGGCAGCTTTAGTCATATTGGCTCTTGTTACAGGAGCAAGAGCGATCTCACCAGGCTGCTCATAGCTTACTGATGTTTTGGTGCAGGCTGCCAGTGCGGCAACTCCAAGCACGATTGAAATGATTTTTTTCATTTTTAATACAGTATTAAGAAAATTTAAATGTTTATGTTCGTATTGATGTCTTTCCATTCATCCACTGACGGCGCAAGTCCGCCTCCTTCCTTGTGTTCAGGCTCCGGAATCTCGATATCGTCAGTGTTCACGAGGATATACTGGCGCGGATTGTCAATAAACTGGTCGGAGATGTCCACATTGAAAATATATCCTTTACCTGCGACGTCGGTGATGACGAGGGACAGGATCTGCCGTTCGCCACGCTTAGGAGAACGTCCGAAGGTATTGAACCTGGCATCTAGAAATCCGTCTCTGTCCAAGTTCCGGACATCGAAAAACACTGACGCGACTTCTTCGGAGCGGTTTCCCGGGCCGAGCCTGTGGTATTGCGACAGGCCGGTGATGACGGCCGAGATGGAACCCACATACTGGGCGCCCTTGATCTTGTTCACGCAAAGTATCCACGACTGCACGACTGTCTGACAGTCTATTGTCAATGTCACTTCCGGAGACTCCACCGAACGGGCAGGCATGTCCACATTCATCAGACGGCCTACGAAGAGGTGGTCAGGGTCGTAAACGATGGCCTCTTCTGTTTCATCTCCGGGGCTTCGTGTACCGCGGCTCTTGAGCTTACTCTTGAACGAGTCGGCAATCTGGTTGGTCGTGGCGCTGATGCGACCGAAGTTGTTTTCGTTCTGGATGAAGGTGACCTGCGTACCGAAGTTGTAGGCCAACACGTCATAGGACCTTCCCGGCAGCACTGACACCTGGCCTCCCTGAGGAGGGAGATATGCCTGGGCGACGAGGTTTCCGTTGTTATGGTCGAAGAACGCGACTCTCATCATTTCCGGTTCCGTCATTTCCGGACCGTTCAAGATGTTCTGGTCTATGTTGAATACGACATTGACATTATAGTCAGCATCGCTGAGCGGACGCCTCTTGCAGGAAGGGGCTGAGAAGAGCACTGTCAATGCGAGTGCAAGTATCATTATCTTTTTCATCGCTCGCCTCCTTTCACTTTATGTTTCACGATGATCGGCAGGACAAACGAGATTCCGGCTCTGGTAGGACCGAAGAAGGTGTAGTACTTCTGCTTGATGCCAGGGTCCTTGATGAGCTGAGTGTAGTCATGGGTCGGGGTGTAGTGACGGGCCTGTGTCATCATACAGCCGACACCGATATTGAATTCCATACGCATCCACTTGTGGTCACGTCTTCCGATAGGCAGGCCGAAGGTGTAGTCCACACCGAAATCGATGTATTCGCCCTGGTAGCCACTCATCTTCTTCTGGTAGTCATAGTAGCCGCAGCCGGCATAGATTCCGAGCGCATGACCTTTGAGCTTGTCGGCACGTGTCCATTCATATTTGCCGTTACGTCCTGTAAACCAATACTTTCCGTCGATGAACCAGCCGAGCATCTCACCGCAGTACTTGTTGTTCTTGGCAAGCCACCAAGGGTACCAGTAGTCGGCTCCGATGGAAATATGTCTTCCGATAGGAATCTCGATGCCGAAGTTGAGTCCCGGAACGAGAAGGTTGGTTCTGCCGGCAAGTATCATCTGGCGCTCGTAAGCAGGTTTGCCTGCCTCGGACGGAGTAAATTCTGTAGGAACATAAGCCTGAGGAATCAATGCCATACTGCTCTCTGATTTCAGAGGCACGTCAGGTCTGACTGCTTCCAGCACAGGAACTTCCGGATCCACCCAGACGCAGATCCAGGTAGCGAGTCGGAGTTTAGGCATGTGGTTCACTATTATATAATGCCAAGTGTAGCCGTTGTCCAGATGCTGGATACGCCATTTCTTGGTGTCATTGCCCACCTTGGAATCGAGGATGCGGAGGACGCGGTCCTTGTTCTGAAGCTTGTAGTTGGCCTCGATTTCCGCTCTGAGTCCGTCCCAGTTCTCATTCTGCGGCCTGAGGACGATCTTGTCCCCGTTCAGAGACGAGCCTTCAGGGATATTTTTCACGATGAAACGGCGTGCAGCCTCTGCTCTCTTGCGGGCGAGCCATACGTTGCGCTCATACACACCCTCAGGAGATGCATAGGAAGAAATGGTGATGCTGTCTATTTTAGGGGAAATAAGGAGGTATTTGCGGATCTGCGCAATCTGCCACTCGTTATCAAGATAATGCTCATCGATATCGACCCTGTCCAGCCAATAATATATCGCAAAGCGTCTCTCCACAGATCGTGCAGAAACCGAACGCCCGGTATCAAGAGTTGTCGCTTCTTGAGCTGAAACTCCGACTTGACCCGAAAACAGGGCCGAAATCAGAAGAGCAACTGTAAGAAGCCGCTTTGTAATCCTTGCCATCTACTTATATCAGTTCTTAAAATATTACACTGTCGGGAACGTGTCCCGAGGATATTTCACTTGCTTTCGTTTTATTAAAGTAGAACAAAATTAGTTTTGAGAATCGAGATTTGCAAATATATTTTTTCTAAATACAGGGCTGCAAATATGGCAAAAAGTGCTATTTAGACTACCCCCCCCCAGACCGTCTTAAAAGTCAGTTATCAAACCCTCTGAGAGTGCGA
>OLRA01004803.1_pt1 | contig 10398 bp, 8 predicted proteins | sample 1673011 | NCBI WGS metagenome assembly OLRA01 (sample SAMEA3136746, study PRJEB25190) | human gut metagenome | reverse complement strand
GCGCGCGGCTTCCCTGACCGTACCGCAGACCATCGAAGTCCTGTACGACCTCGATCAGCAGGACGGTGAAAAGCTGCCGATCGACGCACTCTCGATTGAGGAATGTGCAGATATTCTCGAACAAGAATATTTGAATTGAAAATTGAAATGGAGAATGGCGAATGATGGTTCCGCCGCTGCACGGCGCATTTATAACCGTGCCTCGCACGGACACCTTAACTTTCCATTAGCAATTTTCCATTCTCCATTGATTATCCGAAGGAGAATCTTATGTCAACCATACTTGAAACGCGGGGCTTGACGCACGTTTACGGCGCAGGCACCCCCTTTGAGCGTGTTGCGCTTGACCATGTTGACCTGAAAATCGAAAAAGGCGAAATTCTCGGTGTGATCGGTCACACCGGTTCGGGCAAGTCTACGCTCATTCAGCACCTGAACGGTCTGCTGCAGCCGTCCGAAGGCGAGGTCCTGCTCGACGGCAAGTCCATCTGGGATGCCAAGGGCAAGTGCAGCCGCGAAACGCGCTTCCGCGTCGGCCTGGTATTCCAGTATCCGGAATACCAGCTGTTCGAGGAGACCTGCTATAAGGACATCGCCTTTGGCCCCAAGAACATGGGTCTGGACGAAGCCGAGATCGACCGCCGCGTGCATGAAGCCGCCGATTTCGTTGGCCTTGACCCGGCCCTGCTGGAGCGCAGTCCCTTTGAGCTTTCCGGCGGCCAGAAGCGCCGGGTGGCCGTGGCGGGCGTTATGGCCATGAAGCCCCGCATTCTGGTGCTGGACGAGCCTGCTGCGGGCCTTGACCCGGAGGGACGGGACGACATCCTCAGCGAGGTGAAGGAGTACCACAAAAAGACCGGCACCACTGTGCTGCTGGTGTCCCACAGCATGGAGGACATTGCCAAGTACGCCAACCGCGTGCTGGTGATGAGCAACAAGAAGATCGCCATGTACGACACGGTGGAAAAGGTGTTTGCCCGGGCTCCGGAGCTGCTGGGGCTGGGCCTGAGCGTGCCGCAGGTGACCAAGATCTTCCTCAAGCTGCGGGAAATGGGCGTGGATGTGCCTGCCGACGTGTACACCATCCCCTATGCGGTCAAGATGATCCTGGAGGCCAAGCGCCGCCGGGATGCCGGCGAGAGCCTTGTGCTGCCCCGCGCAGACAAGCAGGAAGGGGGCGCTGACAAATGCTGAGAGATATCACCATCGGCCAGCACTTCCCGGGCACGAGCCTTGTGCACCGGTTCGACCCACGCATGAAGCTGGTGCTGACCATCGTTTACATCGTGCTGCTGTTTGCGGCATCCAACCCGCTGGGGCTGACCCTTTCCATCCTGTTCCTTGCGCTGATGTACAAGGTGGCGCAGATCCCCTTCAAGATGATCCTCAAGAGCCTGAAGCCCATTCTGCCCATCGTGGTGTTCACAGCGGTGCTCAACCTGTTCTTTGTGTCGGGCGAGGGCGACCCGCTGGTAAAGCTGGGCTTTCTGACCATTTACGCCGAGGGCGTGCGCTACGCGGTGCTCATGGCCGTGCGTGTCATGGCACTGATCGCGGGCACCAGCCTGCTCACCTACACCACCAGCCCCATCGTGCTGACGGATGCCATTGAACAGCTGCTCAAGCCTTTGGGCAGGCTGCACTTCCCGGTGCACGAGCTGGCCATGATGATGAGCATTGCCCTGCGGTTCATCCCCACCCTGATCGAGGAGACCGACAAGATCATGAACGCCCAGAAGGCCCGCGGTGCCCAGCTGGACACCGGCAAGATGCTGGACCGGGTCAAGGCGCTGGTGCCGGTGCTCATCCCGCTGTTCATCTCGGCCTTCCGCCGTGCCGACGAGCTGGCCATGGCCATGGAGTGCCGCTGCTACCGCGGCGGCGACGGCCGCACCCGGCTCAAGGTGCTGCGCTGCACAAAGCAGGACTACATCGACCTGGCGTTCTGCATCGTCTGCTTTGCGGTGATCCTGTCGTCCCGGTGGGTGTTCCCGAATTTTTAAAGGAGCATGACGCTCCGCTGGGCCAGAGGACAAGAGGGGCGTTTCGACGCGCCCCTCTCATCCTCTGGACTCCACTTACCCCTGACGAGAAAGGGGCTGCCCGCCCCTTTCAGACCCCAAAGCTGAAGTCAGAACGCAAAAAGCTGGCGCTGCGCCAGTCGGCGCTGTCGCCGGACGCTTTTTGCGTTCTTCCGATTTAAAACCATGAAACGGGAAAGCAGCGTTTATCCATGAACTTTTTACTGACCCTTGCCTACGATGGCACGAATTACTGCGGGTTTCAGGTGCAGCCCAACGGGCGCAGCGTAGCGGCTGTGTTTCAGGATGCGCTGGAAGCCGTGCTGGGCACCCGGCCGGACATCAAGGGCTGTAGCCGCACGGATGCCGGGGTGCACGCGCTGGGCTTTCGGCTCAACTTCCACGCCGACACCCGTATTCCGCCGGAAAAGCTGCCGCTGGCGCTGAACCAGCACCTGCCGCCGGACATCCGGGTGCTGGCGGCGCGGGTGGTGCCGGAGGACTTCCACGCCCGGTATGCGGCCCACACCAAGACCTATCTGTACCGCATCCACAACCACCCCATCGACTCGCCCTTTGACGCGGCCTACTACACCCGGATGCCGAAGCATCTGGACGAAGTGCGGATGCAGGCGGCGGCGCAGCAGTTCGTGGGCACCCACGATTTTCTGGCCCTGTGCGCGGCGGGGTCATCCGCCGCAGCCCATGGCGACACGGTGCGCACCATCACCGACTGCCATGTCACCCGGCGGGGCGACGAGATCGACATTGAGGTGACGGCGGACGGCTACCTGTACAATATGGTGCGCATTCTGGCGGGCACCTTGTGCGAAGTGGGCGCGGGCCGGATGCAGCCGGAACAGATCCCCGGCATCCTGGCCGGCTGCGACCGCAGCCAGGCGGGGCCGACCCTGCCGGCAAAGGGGCTGTTCCTGAAATGTGTGGAATACCCGGATATGAAGGAGAACCATTCATGAGAAAGATTCATCGCGGCAGTTCCCCGGCAGAGGGCGAGCCGCTCTCGGCCGGACGGGTCGAGTATCTGGAAGCAGCGCGTCAGCGGGCACGCAGCCGTCGGCTGCGCCGCGGGGCCATCATCGTGGCGGTGCTCACGGTGCTGGTCCTGTTTGCCACCGGCGCGGTGGGCACCTCCATTGCCCGTGCCAAGGATCTGGTGGACAGTGTGCACATCACCCTGACCCCGAATACAGGCTGGCCGCAGCAGACCGGCATCACCGAGCCCACGGCGGTGGCAAAGCTGTCCGGCGGTTTTGCGGAGATGGATACGGACACCTGTGTGGTGTACAGCTTTGGCGGTGCAAAGCTCAACAGCGTCCAGAGCGGCTATGCCCGCCCGGCGCTGGCAGCCGGGAAAAGCCGCTTTGTGCTGTACAACCGCTCCGGCAATGAGCTGCGGGTGGAGAGCCGCACCCAGAACCTGTACACCAAAACGCTGGACAGCAGCATCTACCTGTGCGCCGTGGCGGATGCCGGGCAGGTGGCCGTAGCCACCGACGACACCGACAGCGTGGCAAAGCTGACCGTGTACTCGTCCGCCATGGAACAGGTACTGAGCTGGAACCTGACCAGCGCCGAGGGCACCCCGCTGCGCATGGCCTTTTCACCGGACAGCCGCCGCATTGCGGTGGCGGCGGTGACTGCGAACGGCGGTCAGCTGACCACGAACCTCTATGTGTTGGCCCTTGCGCAGGGCGACCCGGTACAGCTGGGCACCGCCACCAGCGTGCCCCAGTGGCTGGGCTGGCTGAGCGGGGACAGCGTGCTGGCCCTTTATGAGGACCGGGCGGTGCTGTACGGTGCCAACGGCGGCGAGAAGGCCAGCTATGACTTCGGCGGCAGTACCCTTGTGGATGTGGACACCGAAAACGGCGGCGTGGCCCTGCTGCTGAGCGGCGGCCAGACCTGCACCGCCGTGCTGCTGGACAACAGCCTGGGCGTGCAGTACAGCGGCAATGTGCCGGCGGCCAGCCACATCCTCCGCGCAGCCGATGGCTTCTATTTGCTCACCGACAGCACGGTGGAATGCTTCAACAAGGCGGGGGAGTTCCAGTGGACCCAGCCGATGGATGCAAAGCCCCAGGCGGGTGTGCTCAATGGTCGGCAGCTGCTGGTGTTCAGCGGAAATACGGTGCAGCAGGTCACGGCACCGGAGCCGGACAGCTCCAGTGCGTCCTGAGACGCCTCTTTATCGCAACGGCATGAGCCGAGTGCTAAAAAATAACAGGGAAAACAAGGTATGTTCAAGAATCCGTCATTTCTTTTTGATATCCTATGTACGGCGGCGTGGATCGTCCTGACCGTGCGGTATGCGCGCAAGGGCTTTCTGGCTTCCATGGTCCAGCTGCTGGGCAACGGGCTCAGCCTGTTGGGGGCCCATCAGCTTTCGTCCGCCTGTGCAGGCTGGGTATTCGAGCACCTGCTGGCCGGTGGTTTCCGCACCCAGATCGCGGCCAGCCTGGCCGCAGGCGGCGTGGTGGACCTGACCGGCATTGCCGACAAGTATGCGGGGTTTCTGCCCCAGAGCTTCCGGGCGTCCATCGTGGCAGCCTGTGAGCGCTCCATCGGAGCGGTGCTGTCCGACAATGCCGTGGTGCTGGCCGACACCATCGTGGAAAAGGTGCTGCAGCCGCTGCTCATCCCGGTGATCACGCTGGTGCTGTTCTTTGTGTTCTACGCGCTGCTGCGGCTGCTGGTGAGCATGCTGGTCACGGTGCTGGGCCTTGTGAACAAGCTGCCGGTAGTCGGCACGGTGAACCGGGGCCTTGGCTGGCTGGTGGGCGGCGGCACCGCGCTGATGGACATCTATCTGGTGCTGTGTGTCGTGTGGGGCCTTGTGGTGATCACCGGCGGCAGCCTGAGTGTGCTGAATGACACCGTGATGAGCGGCAGTCTTTACTATAAAGTGTTTAATCTGTTCAACCCGTTCCTGTAACAGAGAGCGGGGAGAGAACAGCAAGGAGGAACTATGGTCTGTATTCGATGCCAGAAACGTCCGGCCATCATTTTCATCCAGCGGATGGTGGATGGCCAGATGAAGCAGGAGGGCTACTGCCTGCATTGTGCGCGGGAGCTGCACATCAAACCGGTGGACGATCTGATGAAGCAGTTCGGCATGTCGGATCAGGATCTGGACAACATGGAAAACCGGATGGAGAGCATGATGGAAGAGCTGGGCGATTCCAACCCTCTCTCCATGATGATGAACATGACCCAGGGCGGCGAGGATGCCCCCGACGAGGACGAAGATCTGATCCCCGGCAGCAATGCCACCTTCCCGCTGGGCTTTACCAGCAGTGAAAAACAGGACGGCGACAAAAAGGGCTCCGACCGCAAGAACGGCAAAAAGCCCCCCAAACGCAAATTCCTGGATACCTATTGTGAGAACCTGACCCGCAAGGCGCGGGAAGGCAAACTGGATGATATCATCGGCCGTGACCGCGAGATCTACCGCACCATCCAGATCCTGAGCCGCCGCCAGAAGAACAACCCCTGCCTCATCGGCGAAGCCGGTGTGGGCAAGACGGCCATTGCCGAGGGTATTGCCGAGCGCATTGCCAAGGGCGATGTGCCCATCGGCCTGCAGGACAAGGAGATCTATCTGCTGGACCTCACCAGTCTGGTGGCGGGCACCCAGTTCCGCGGCCAGTTTGAGCAGCGGGTCAAGGGCCTGCTGGGCGAGGTGAAGGCAGCCGGGAACGTGATCCTGTTCATCGACGAGATCCACACCATCACCTCTGCCGGTGAGAGCGAGGGTGCCATGAACGCGGGCAACATCCTCAAGCCCGCCCTGTCCCGCGGCGAGATCCAGGTGATCGGTGCCACCACCTTTACCGAGTACCGCAAGTACATTGAGAAGGATCAGGCACTGGAACGCCGCTTCCAGCCCGTGCGGGTGGAGGAGCCCAGCGTGGCCGACACGCTGGCCGTGATGAACGGCATCAAGCACTACTACGAGCAGCATCACCATGTGCAGGTGCCCGCCGACGTGCTGAGCGCCACCGTCACCCTGAGCGAACGCTACATCACTGACCGCTATCTGCCCGACAAGGCCATCGACCTGCTGGACGAAGCCTGCGCCTGCTGCAATCTGGCCCACCCGGTCATCTCTGAGTATCTGGGCATGCAGAAGGAGCTGGACGCCCTGAAGCAGGAAGAAGCGGATATGGAGACGGCGGACGTCAACGAGCCCATCGACTATGAGCGGGTGGCGGAGCGCAAGACCCGCATCGCCAAGCTGGAAGCCGAGCTGCCCGCCAAGCAGGCAGCCGCCAGTGAGATCCAGGTGACCATGGATGACGTGGCCAAGGTCATCGAGCTGTGGACCGGTATCCCGGCGGTGAAGATCCGCGAGAGTGAGTTCGCCAAGCTGGCCGGGTTGGAAAATGAGCTGAAAAAGAAGATCGTCGGGCAGGACGAGGCCGTGCATCTGGTGGCGCAGGCCATCAAGCGCAGCCGCGCCGACCTGTCCGGCCGCCGCCGTCCGGCCAGCTTCATCTTTGTGGGCCCCACCGGCGTGGGCAAGACCGAGCTGGTCAAGCAGCTGGCAAACCAGCTGTTCGACGGCCCGGATCCGCTGATCCGTCTGGACATGAGCGAGTATATGGAAAAATACGCGGTGTCCCGTATGATCGGTTCGCCTCCGGGCTATGTGGGCTATGAGGAGGCCGGTCAGCTCACCGAGAAGGTGCGCCGCCGTCCCTACAGCGTGGTGTTGTTTGACGAGATCGAAAAGGCCCACCCGGACGTGATGAACATCCTGCTGCAGATCTTGGACGAAGGCAAAATCAATGACGCCCAGGGCCGCACGGTGGACTTTTCCAACACGGTCATCTGCATGACCTCCAACGCGGGCAGCAACGACCAGAGCACCAGCAGCCTGGGCTTCAACAAGAGCGAAGAGCAGCGCAGTGCCGAAAAGACCCGCAAGGCGCTGGCACAGTTCCTGCGGCCGGAGTTCCTGGGCCGTGTGGACGAGGTGATCACCTTCAAGCCCCTGAGCGAGGAGACCCTGCAGGGCATTGCAGCCCTGATGCTGGACGAGTACAAGCCCGGCATGGACGCCAAGGGCATTGCCTACCGCTATACTCCGGCGGCCCTCAAGGCACTGGTGAAGAAGAGCGAGGGCGGCAAGTTTGGTGCCCGCGACCTGCGCCGTGTCATCCGCAAGGCCGTGGAGGACCCCGCCGCCGAAAAGCTCATCGACGGCACCCTGGCCTCCGGCAGCACCCTTGTGGTGGATGCCGACGAGAACGGCGAGATCGTACTGAACTAAAAAACACCCTGCCGCGGCCCGGATGGGCTGCACGACAGGGTGCACGAAAGGCTCCCCTTGGGGGAGCCTTTTTTCTTTTGTCGGAAGGGGAGCGGGGAGGCTTATTCCCGGTTTTCCACCGCATCTTCGATGATGCGCAGGAAGGTGGTGCCGTAGCGGGCGGCCTTCTTTTCGCCCACGCCGCTGATGTTCAGCAGCTCGTCCAGACTGAGAGGCTTTTTCTCCACCATCTCCCGCAAAGTGGCGTCGCTGAACACCATAAAGGCAGGCACATTCTGCTTGCCGGCCAGCCATTTGCGCCGCGCATACAGGGCGTTCAGCAGCTTTTCGTCGGCCTCGCTGAGCGGGGCGGCCCCGGCGGTGGACTTGGTGCGGCGGGGCTTTTCCAGCCGGTGGGCGTTGTCGGCCGCACGCCGCCGGGAGGTTTCCAGCTGCAGCTGTGCTTCCTGCTCTGCCGCCAGACAGCAGGAGCAGTTGCCGCATTTTTTCGGTGCGGCCTCGCCGAAGTATTCCAGCAAAAAGCCTCGCAGGCACTTCGGGGTAGTGGAATAGAAGGTCATATACTTGAGCCGCTCTTCGGCCTTGCGGGCGGCTTCGGCCTTGACGTCGGCAGGCAGGCCGTTGTCGGCTTCCAGCTCCTTGTCGATGAAGAAACGGATGGTACGCACATCGGTGCCGGAGTACAGCAGGGTGCAGCGGGAGGGCTGACCGTCCCGCCCGGCACGGCCGGCCTCCTGATAATAGCTCTCCAGATCCTTGGGCATATTATAATGGATGACGAACCGCACGTTGGGCTTGTCGATGCCCATGCCAAAGGCGTTGGTGGCCACCATCACCTGCACCCGGTCGTAGAGGAAATCATCCTGATTCCTGCGGCGGGTGTCGGCGTCCAGCTTGGCGTGGTAGGCCGCCGCCCGGATGCCCCGGCTCTGCAGCAGGCGGGCAGTCTCATCCACCTGTTTTGTGGTGCTGCAATAGACGATACCGGCGTTATTGCCCTCCTGCAGCACCAGTTCCAGCAGGCGGCGGGGCTTTTCGCTGGGCAGGGCCCGCTGGGTGGCAAAGTAAAGGTTGGGCCGGTCGAAGCTGGCAGTCACCTCATAGGGATCGCGCAGGGCAAGATGGGTACGGATGTCATCCCGCACATGAGCGGTGGCGGTGGCCGTGAATGCGCCCACCACCGGCCGGGTGGGCAGGCTGTCCACGAAGGCCTGGATGCGCAGGTAGCTGGGGCGGAAGTCCTGCCCCCACTGGCTGATGCAGTGGGCCTCGTCCACCGTGACCATGCTGATCTGCTGCTCCTGCACAAAGCGCTGGAAGCCTGGCATTTCCAGCCGCTCCGGGGCCACATAGATGATCTTATACCAGCCCTCGCGGGCGCGGTGCAGCATCAGGGCTTTCTGGTTGTCGGTGAGGCTGTTGTTCAGAAAAGCCGCTGCCACACCGGCCTGCACAAGAGCTCCCACCTGATCCTTCATCAGGCTCACCAGCGGCGACACCACCAGCGTGATGCCCGGCAGCAGCAGGGCGGGCACCTGATAGCAGATGGACTTACCGGCACCGGTGGGCATCACGGCCAGCACGTCCTGCCCGGCCAGCAGGCGCTGCACGATCTGCTCCTGCCCGGGGCGGAAGCTGTCGTAGCCAAAAAATTTTTTCAGGATGCTGTGCGGGGTTTCCATGGTTTCCTCCGTTATAATCAGTGAACGCGCAGTGCGCGGATTGCTCAAAACGCTACCAGTATACCACAAAACCGTGTCTGCGCGCACAGAAAAACACCACATTGCACCGAACGGTGCGAAAAATCTGGGATATCTGGGGGCGGGCATAGCTTTTCAGGATTGAAAATGCTATAATAAGAACACATATCTCCATCCGGCGGCCCCCGGTGCGCCGAAACTGCAAATCGAATTTAAAGGAGCAATTTAGAATATGGACCAGAAACTCATTACCTTTGCCGTGCCCTGCTACAACTCGGCGGCTTATATGCGCCACTGCATCGAGACGCTGCTGTCTGCCGGCGAGCGGGCAGAGATCATTCTGGTGGATGACGGCTCGGTCAAGGACGAGACCCCTGCCATCTGCGACGAATACGCCGCCAAATACCCCACCATCGTCAAGGCCATCCATCAGGAGAACGGCGGCCACGGCGAGGGCGTCAACCAGGGCATCCGCAACGCGACGGGCGTCTATTTCAAGGTCGTTGACTCCGACGACTGGCTGGACACCGACGCGCTGCAAAAAGTTCTGGCTGAGCTGCGTGCCCACCTCAACGACGAGCATCCGCTTGATTTGATGATGGCGAACTACGTCTACGAGCACGTTGCCGATAATACGCGCAACATCGTCGACTACAAGGGCATCCTGCCCGAGGGCCGCGTTTTTACCTGGCAGGAGATCGGCAAGTTCCCGCCGAACAAAAACATCCTGATGCACAGTGTCATCTACCGCACCGAGATCCTGCGCCAGAGCGGCATGGAGCTGCCCAAGCACACCTTCTACGTCGACAACATCTTTGTGTACCAGCCGTTGCCCCAGGTCAAGACCATCTACTACATGAACCTAGACCTCTACCGCTACTTCATCGGCCGCGAGGATCAGAGCGTCAACGAGGCCAACATGATCAAGCGCGTAGATCAGCAGCTGCGCGTCACCCGCATCATGATGAATGCTGTGGACGTCTACGCCCTGCCGCCGGAGCAGAACAAGCTGCGCGCCTATATGCTGAACTATTTCTCGATGATGATGGCGATTTCCAGCATCTTCCTGACTTTGGACGGCAGTAAGGAGGCGCTGGCCAAGCGCAAGCAGCTGTGGGACGACCTGAAAGCCCACGACGGCCACCTGTACCGCCGCTGCCGTTTCTCGGTAGCCGAGGGCTGCAACCTGCCCGGCTGGCTGGGCAGCAAGATCAGCATTGGCGGCTACCGCATTGCCCAAAAGCTGTTCAAATTTAACTAAAAAGGATTTTTATGCGCAATTACGATGTTATTTTGTTTGATCTGGACGGCACGCTGACCGACTCCGCGCCGGGTATTTTGAACTCGGTACGGTACGCCTGCCGCAAGTTGGGGCTGGAAATGC